>Ga0070699_100001253_pt1 | contig 23411 bp, 23 predicted proteins | sample KBSK1503metaG_FD_65473 | JGI IMG/M metagenome (GOLD analysis project Ga0070699, IMG submission 65473) | Corn, switchgrass and miscanthus rhizosphere microbial communities from Kellogg Biological Station, Michigan, USA - KBS K1-50-3 metaG | ecosystem: Host-associated > Plants > Roots >...
AGGGGCGGGACTCTGCCTCGGCCTGGGTGCCGGATTGTTGGCGATCTGCGCGATCGATCCCCGAGCACCGAGATTGCGGAGAAATCAAATCGCAGCGCTTGCGCTTGGGCTTGTGTGGCCTTTCGTCGTTACTTTCACCTACTTCGCTGCTCAGCACAGCTTAGCGTCCATGCTGGCGGACTGGTTTTGGCCGCTTCAGCACTATTCACTGGCTAATCGTGTTCCATATGGCTACCAGAACTGGTCTGACAGCACCCGCCACCAGTTGTTCGGCACAGGATCGTTGCTAGTTCGGATTATCACCGCCCTGACCATCAGCCCTTGCTTTTTGGTTCCTGTCCTTCCGATCATCGGCGCAGGACTGCTGGTGTATTGGATAATGCAGATGTGGCGGCGGCGAGCGCCACAGCCCAAGTGCGCTTACTACGTATTGCTCTGCTCCGCACTATCAGGGTTGTTGCTTTCAGTTGTGATCGTCAGAGCGGATATCATTCACTTCATGTATTTGCAGCCTATCTTCTTACTGGTGCTTGCCTGGATAGCTGATGGTCGCGACCTTCCTGGTCAAGTTTTCAAGAGGGTACGGCCCTTCCTGAATGCGTTTGTCTTCATCGCCTTTGTGCTGTTTGCCATGGCACTGCTGGTGCGAACTGTAACCGCTTCCAACCAAGTGGTAACCCGTCGAGGCGTGGTCACAGTGCCAAAGCAGGACACCGTCATAGACTACGTGCAAGCGCACGTTCACACCGGGGAATCCATTCTTGTTTATCCCTATCTTCCGCTCTATTACTACCTGACGGAAACTTTCAGCCCGACACGCTACGAATATTTCCAGCCCGGAATGAACACACCGCAGCAGGCGCAGGATTTGCTATCTCAGCTTCAATCCCGGCGCGTGCGGGTGGTTCTGTTCGAATCTTCTTTTGCGGAAAAGATTTCTCATTCCTGGCCGAGGACACCTGTGATCGCAATCGCGCACGACCCTGTGGCTGACTACATCTTGCGGGAGTATCGCAGTTGCGCAATTTTGCAGTCGCCTAGCGAATGGCGGTTTCTGTTCATGGTTCGGAAAGACATGACATGCCATTGAACCCCATGACATTGCTGAACGGAAGTCGTGAATGCGACCCAGAGTTTTTCACCTGTGAGAAATCGATCAGATGGCGCCTGCCAGTCTCGAAGTGGGTTTGCGAAGTCACTTCCATAACGGATAACGGCAGGTCAGCATGTTTCTTTTGATTGAGTTTTGCTTGGCCGGTATCGCAATCGCGACGGCGTGTTTCTTCCCCAATCTTGGCAAAAACAATTTTGAGAGGTGGGAGCAACTCTTTAGATCCGTGGCCCACAGGCGCAGACTTGTCGTCGTGGGGGTTGGTCTTTTGGCGCTGGGCACACGCGCGGCTCTCCTGCCGATATTACCTGTCCCGCAACCCACGATTCATGATGAATTCAGCTATCTTTTGGCGGCGGACACATTTGCACATGGAAGACTGACGAACCCGACGCATCCCATGTGGGCCCACTTCGAGACATTTCAGGTTATTCAGCGGCCATCCTACATGTCGATGTACCCACCTGCGCAGGGACTCCTGCTCGCTCTGGGCCAAGCTACGCTTGGTCATCCCTTCTGGGGCGTATGGCTCAGTGTAGGCTTCATGTGTGCCGCGATCTGCTGGATGTTGCAAGCGTGGCTACCAGACGGCTGGGCTCTGTTAGGAGGACTGCTGGCAGTCATACGCCTCGCCTCTTTCAGTTACTGGGCGGATAGTTATTGGGGAGGCGCTCTGACGGCGACCGGTGGAGCTTTGGTGCTGGGGGCACTTCCGCGTATCGAGCGCGCACAGCGAGTGCGGGATGCCCTCGCGATGGGCTTGGGCTTCGCTATTCTCGCGAACAGTCGCCCCTATGAGGGACTGATCTTTAGCTTGCCCTGCTTGGCCGCGCTTCTGGCATGGCTCCTGAGAAAGGACTCGCTCCGCCTAAACCTGGTCGCCAAGCGTGTCGCGCTGCCTTTGTCCTCGGTACTGGTTGTTTCAGCGGGAATGATGGGGTATTACTTCTGGCGGGTAACAGGCAGTCCCTTTCGCATGCCCTATCAAGTCGATCGGGAAACCTATGCCGTGGCTCCATATTTCATCTGGCAATCCCTCAAAGCCCAGCCCGTCTACCACAACGAGTTGATCCGCGCCTTTTACACACATTGGGAGCTTTCACAATTCACGGCCACGCGCTCAGGGATTGGCTTTGCCATCGCCACGTTGGGAAAGATCAACATCCTGTGGCTCTTCTATCTAGGTCCGCTTTTTGTGCTGACAGTGCTGGCGGCAGTCGCAGTTGCGCCGTATGGTCTTAGATGGAACCAGATCAATCCGCGCCCGCGTTTTCTGCTGATCGCTAGTCTCGTATCGCTGGGCGGCTTGGTCCCAGAAGTATACTTCCGAGCCCATTACGCAGCCCCGATGACGTGCCTGATCTTTGCCCTAGTATTGCTGGCGATGCGCTACTTGCGGCGCTGGCGGTGGCGCGGAGAGCAGACGGGAGCGGCGATCGTACGGGCGGTTACGATGGCTTGCATAATGCTATTTGTACTGCGAGTGGCCGCGGCTCCGTTACATCTGTCGGTGCGCCCGGTGTTGTCGGTAACGTGGTGCACGGTGGAACAGCAGAGTTTGGACCGCGCCCGCGTCCTTTCACAATTAACCAATGATCCGCGACGCAAGCTGGTCATCGTACATTACTCGCCCCAGCACAATCTTCACGCCGAATGGGTCTATAACTCAGCCGATATCGACGGCTCCAAGGTGCTCTGGGCGCGAGACATGGGTTCCTCTCAAAATCAAGAATTGATCAGGTATTTCAAGGACCGTGAAGCGTTCCTGCTGGAAGCGGACGAAACGCCACCTCGGCTATCACCGTATTCGGTGTCAGTGGCAATGCGTGGACAGTAGGCCACTAAGAAATGGAAACGGACCAGGATATGGGAAGGAGTATTGCGACAACTGATGTACCCCACTATGTCCGAAGTCTAGCCCTCGGGATTCCTGCAATCCTTCTCGGAATTCAGCTCTCGGGATGGATGGGCTTCATTCCCGTTATTACTGATGGCCACTTCGATTTCAGGCAGCTATACACAGCCGGCTATATGGTGCGATCGGGTCACGCCAGTGAACTTTACGTTTACGACGTTCAAAAAGCTTTTCAGGATACGCTCATATCCCGTGAACAAATTGCGCTGCCATTCAATCACCTGGCGTATGAGGCTCTCTTGTACGCTCCCTTCTCTCTACTGTCGTGGCGGAAGGCGTACTTTGCATTCCTCGCCCTGCAGCTGGCGCTTCTGGCAATATCCTTTCGCTTCCTCCGGCCGTGCATGGGACACCTAGCCGAAGTGTACCGATGGCTTCCCCCCGCAATGTTTCTGGTCTTTCTTCCAGTCGCAGCCACGCTTATGCAGGGTCAGGATTCAATCGTCCTGTTGACCCTTCTTTCTGGCGCGACGGCTTCGCTTGACAGGGGCCGGGAGTTCACGGCGGGCGTCCTGGTGGGATTGGGGCTGTTCAAGTTTCAGATCGTGATCCCGATTGCGCTGCTTTTCCTGGTTTGGCGGCGCTGGCGCTTCACTGCGGGATTTGCTTGCTCCACGGCCGCCGTTGGCGCTGTCTCACTCCGGCTTGTAGGCCTGGTACAGGCGAAAGTCTATGTCCGGTCGCTGGTCTCCATGAGTGTGGGCCTGGCCTCTCGCCTCGACCAGTTTCGCTATGGAATATCTCCCATCGCCATGCCTAACTTGCGCGGGCTGATCTTCGGACTCGCAAACACGCGTTTTCCTCCTTTATGGCTGCAAGCCGCCACGATCGCGGCCTCCGTCTTACTGTTTCTATGGGTTGCGGTATTAGCTCCGAAAAAGCAGCGAGGCGTGGACGCACTGCTGGTTGCCATCACGGCGAGCGCAGTCGTGAGCTATCACTTCTTGTTTCACGATATGAGCATCCTCTTAATTCCCGTCGCTCTGACGCTGAATCAGTTCATCGCGGCAGAAGGGAAAGGAGACAGAGACGGGCGCTTGCTTGCCCGCGTGTCCGCGTTGATGTTTGTGGCGCCGATCTGTGAGTCCTTTATTCCCGGTCACTTTTATCTTGTATCGTTGCCGTTGCTCGCCCTTTTGTTTGTTCTAACGCAACACTACCGACGCGGCGAAAGACGTCCTGGCCCGGGCAAAACGCTAAAATGCGACGCTCCCGTCGGGGAAATGCTTCGTTGCTCATGAAGCGGCAGAAGGCTGTCGCGATTGGGCCGTAGAGAGTTGTGCGCGGGAGTGGCTGCGGCCGTACACATACCACAGGAACCAAACTAGACTGCTCCAGAAATAGATGCCAGTCGAGAATGGAATCTTGGACGACAGTATCAAGAGCAACAATCCGTTAAGGCACGCAAAAATCGTCACCGCAAAGCGCGCCTTCAGCTTCATTTCTCGTCTGGCGCTGTAAACATACACCGTAGCCTGCAGAATAGCGGGCAGCAGAACGACTTCATCGGTCAGCCAGGAGTAAGGCGTCGTGAGCACGGAGACGACCATCAAGGCCGGTGCATGTTCGCGCCAATTCCAGTCCGGCCGGTGCACGAAGCAGAACCAGACGCACCAAAGCACGCCGATTGCCATCGGGATGAATTGAACCCAGAACAGACGGTGGAAGAATATTAGCCGGACGACACCGCTGAAAGCCGGGATGAACTCGTTTCCGATGGAAGCGTGGTAAAGCATCTCGCGATAATGGCGGAAAACGCTGGCATCGAATGGCAGGCAGGCAGCCGTAGCTGCCACGAACGCCGTGGCAAAGCCACTAGCCACTGCACGCTTCTTCCGTGTTACCAGCCAAAACAGGAAAGCAAACCAGAAAAGCGACAACAGGTGAGGTTTAGCGAAAGGGAGAATGAGCGCGGCTCCAGCGAGGAAGGGTCGATCCGGCTCCCATAAGAGAAAGAGAACAAGCCCCAGTAGCAGCAAGATTCCCATTTGCCCGGCGACCAGGCAGGCTGGCACGGGCGCGAAGGTGTATCCGACCAACCAGAAAAGATTCTGCGGAACCCCGACGCCATACATTTTCCAGCAGAGTCGCATGGCGAGCAGAAGGGCGCCGAGGGAGACTGCAATCCACAGCAGCCACGCCCAGAATGCGTTCACCAATCCCACCGGCAGTACGAGGAACAGCGACCAGGGCGGAGTGCGCAGAACCAGTGGCTTATTCTGTTTGTATCCCTGATGTCGTTCCAGTTCGAGTACCTGGCCAGCGTCGTAGGGATTTTGGTGGTGGAGAAGCAGCTGCCCCGCCGACCAGTAGGCGACAGAGTCGCGTTCGCTTACGTTAGTGCGGAGCTCGGCGGAGCGAGATAAAAAGAAATAGGCAACGAGCCCGGCCAGTGCGATGCGGATGAGGACTTTGAAGGCCTTGCTTTCCACTATTCTCCTTATTCTCCTTTAGGCTCCTGTTAAGTTTGCGTCCCATCCATTCTTGCAGCTCTTCTCTAAGCTAGCAGCCCATGCGGCGCAATTCTACAGTCAAGAGGTGTGGGCGTCTGGTCTAGGACTCAGGCTTCCAGTCGCGTGTAAACAAATGTATACATACCCCGTGGAAATGCCGTTCCTGGTGGTTGTCAAAAGAGAAAACTAGTTCCCTCCCACTCAGCGCACCGCGGTAACCTCTCTAAAGTTCGGCAGCGCGCGGAGAGACAAATAACTAATTTGCAATCAGTAAGTTATGCCGAATCTGCGGGATGCCCGAGCGGTTCGGGTGGTTTTGGCCTCTCACATGCCTATAGACAAGGCATCTGGATCCACCCATCGCGGTCCCCCCAACCGAGGGAGTGAGCAGAAAAATTAGAGGAGAAGACTCGAATGACAAAACTCATGGTGAATTTAATGACTCGCCTCCACAAGGACGAGGCCGGTCAGGGTCTTGTGGAGTACCTGCTGATCCTCGCTTTGATTGCTTTTGCAGCCACGGCGGGAATGGGCAGTCTGGCCAGCGGCCTTAACAGTGCGTTCTCAGCGGTCGGCAGTCTCTTGGGCAAGTACATCACATAGCGCTGGTCGGAAGAAGGGGCCTCGTCTCGCCGATCAGCTAAGTGTGCGAAGGCAAAACAGGGCCCCACAATATCTGTATGGCGAACGTCCAAATCTAGAATGGGGGACTTGAGAAATGACCAAAGTATTCTTCGATTCACTGCTTCGCCTGCGTACGGACGAAGCCGGTCAGGGTCTGGTGGAGTATCTGCTGATTCTGGCTCTGATTGCTTTTGCAGCTACGGCAGGAATGGGAAGCCTGGCGAGCGGCCTCAACAGCGCATTCTCGGCCGTCGGCAGCATCCTGGGCAAGTACATCACATAGCCCTAACTGTAACTCGGATTCTGTTCGCGGCGCGCCGAAACGCGCGCCGCTGGACCGAGTCTGCCATCTTTTGCCAAGGGGGAGTTTGTAATGATGGAAATATTTTTCAATTCACTGCTTCGCCTGCGTAAGGACGAAGCCGGGCAGGGCCTGGTGGAGTACCTGCTGATCCTCGCTTTGATTGCTTTTGCAGCCACGGCAGGAATGGGCAGTCTGGCGAGCGGCCTTAACAGTGCGTTCTCAGCGGTCGGCAGCATGCTGGGTGCTTACATCACCTAGTCGGAGATAAGGGGTTCGTTTGCCATGCGCGCTGTGCGCAGGGCGAACAGACCCGAATGTTCGGTGACAGGGGTACAAGAATGAACACCCTTCCCGCCGGTTACTTTCGATACTCTATTGACGACGCCGTGAAAGGATATCTCTTGATCTGTGCTGTAGATACCGCTAGTGTGGGAGTCGTGAAAGACATTTGCGTCAGGCAAATTCCGAACCGGCCTACTGGCAGCGATCTGCTTACAATACTTTGTTCTGTATCGACAATGCTTTCCGCTGGAGGTGATTTACGGGCCTGCGACGGGTGTTAACAGCTCTCCTGATGGCTGCGGTGTTGTCCGGGGCCATCGCCTACTTTTTCAACAAGCGGATGCGGTTGAGTGCCACTCAGCACGCGCTGATTCGGATCGTCGCTGCCAACAGCGATCTGCCATCGGGCGTAACGCTGGGCAACAAGGACATCACTACCATCGAGTGGCCCAGCGCCCTACCTCTTCCCGGGTCGTTCACCAAGATTGAGGATGTGGTCGGCCGTCCCCTGATTTATCCGTTGGGAGCCAAAGAGCCGGTATTAAAACGAGATCTCGGCGTTGAAGGATCGGGAATCGGCCTTTCCGCGAAAATTCCTGCTGGTATGCGTGCGACGGCGGTGCGGTCAAATGAGATCGTAGGCGTAGCCGGCTTCCTGTACCCCGGGTCCCACGTAGATGTGCTCGTGACCTACACTCCGCCCGGCAGTTCATCGGGTCCAATGACGCAAACCGTATTGCAAGGCGTCGAGGTCTTAACGGCGGGCCAAACGATTGAACCCGACCCACAAGGCAAGCCAGAACAAGTCAACGTTGTGACCTTGCTGTTAAGCCCCGAGGACTCCCAAAAGCTGCAGCTGGCAAGCCAGCAGGGAACGATTCAGTTTGTGTTGCGCAGCGGCGTCGATCAGCAGAACGTTAATCTCCGTCCCACGCGGCTCGATCAGTTGGCAGGCATAGAGAAGCCACCCCCCACACCCGTGGCCAAGAGATTGCCCGGGCGGCCGAAGCCTTCCGGACCGCCGCCGCCGGTGTACGTCCTCGAAGTGATTCAAGGAACACAGCGAAGTGTTCAGAAGTTTTGAGTGAGCAGGATTTTAACGAGGTGGTGAGGAAGGGAATGAACAGCTCAAGAATATTGCGGATTGCCACTTTGATCTTGGCCCTAGCACTTCCTTCAGGGCTAAACGCGGACACCCAACAGGCAGCTGCCCCGTCGGAGGGACAATCGCTCCACATCCTGGTTGGCAAATCGGTCGTCGTCAATGTGCAGGCGCCGATGACCCGGGTTCTCTCCAGCAATCCCGCAGTGATTGAAACCCTGGCTACTTCCCCGACTCAGATCGTAGTCGAGGGAAAATCGGCCGGCAGTAGCAGCTTGATTCTTTGGGATGAGACGGGGCGCTCGCAGATGCTGGATGTTAGCGTGGACCTCGACGTTTCGGGACTGCGGGCTGCGATCGAGCATGCCTATCCTAACCAGCCAATCGACGTGCAGGCTGACGGCGGCCGCCTCCTCCTGTCCGGGAATGCTGCTGACACCCACATGGTGGATGATGTGATCAAGATCGCGGGCCTTTATTCCACGCAGGTCGTGAATTCTCTCGCGGTGCCTGTGACTCACGATCGCGAGGTGCTGCTGGAGGTGAAGTTCGCCGAAGTCGACCGCACCAAACTGCAACAGCTGGGATTTAACTTCTTTAGCACGGGGGCGGCGAACACGCCTGGCACAATCTCCACCCAGCAATTCGCGCCGCCCACCGTGAGCGACGTCACAGGCTCCATTGGCGCGTCGGCCGCAGGCGCCACTACTAGTCTTCACGTCGCGGATGCCTTGAATTTCTTCGTTTTCCGGCCGGACCTCAATCTGGGGGCCTCCATCAAGGACCTGGAGACGAAGTCCGTGCTGCAGATTCTGGCCGAGCCGAATCTTCTGGCTCTGAACGGACAGAAGGCCAGTTTCCTTTCCGGGGGTGAGTTCCCCTTCCCGATCGTTCAAGGCGGCCAAAACATCGGTGTTGTCACCATCTCGTTCCGCCCCTTCGGCGTAAAACTAGATTTCACACCGGTCGTCAGCAAGGATAATGTCATTCGCCTTCATGTCGCTCCGGAAGTGAGCACTTTGGACTTCAGTAACTCTTTAACAATCTCTGGTTTTACCGTCCCTGCAATTTCGACACGACGGGCGGAAACGGAGATCGAATTGAAGGACGGGCAATCCTTCGGCATCGCTGGACTTCTTGATAACCGGGCCCAAGCTCAACTCAGCAAAATTCCCGGAATCGGAGACATCCCGGTGCTAGGACAACTGTTCCGATCTAGGTCGGTGCAGCGCAATAACAGCGAGTTGCTGGTGCTGGTAACCCCGCACATCGTCGATCCAGTTCATGTGGCGTTGCCAACGCCGCCGGGGCCGAAGCCGCCCATGCCGTATCTCGATAATCCGAAGTTTGACAAAGGTCTACCCGGAAGCAAACAAGAGACATCGCCTCAGCCCGCGAGTGCGAAATGAGTACAATGCCTGCGAAAGACACGACCAACACTCCCCGGGATGGTTTCTCCCCCGGCGAGCCGCTCTCTTTGATCAGCATCTGCCTGGATAAGGAGACGTGGGGGACCCTGAAGCTCTTCGCCGATTCGGCTCCCGTGGTTCGACTGCAGAAGCATTTGGGGGAATATCGCGTCGACGATCACGAGTCCGTTCTGGAATGGATTGGGAATCCTGCTCCTGACGTTTGTTTGATTGATTTCGACAAAGATCGGCGGAGCGCCGCCATGGTCGCCGAAAGAATCCATGCGGATGCCCCCGAAACCGCGATTTTCGCAGTCTCCTCACAGTCGCAGCCTGACCTAATCATCCAAGCCATGCGCAGTGGCTGCGGTGAATATCTCGTAAAGCCTCTGGATACCGAGCAGCTCCTGAATGCTGTGGCGCGTGTCGGAGCCCGCCGCAAGGAGAGGAAGGAGACTGATAGGGCTCAGGTCTTAGCCTTTCTGGGTGCGAAGGGGGGCTGCGGCGTCACGACCCTGGTCACGCAACTGGGTGTTCTATTGGCTAGCTCTTATTCGAGAAAGACGCTGGTGGTTGACCTCCATCATGACATCGGAGACGCCGCGCTTTATCTGAGGCTGACCAAGTATCGCTACCATTCTTTCGAGCTTCTCGAAAACACCGACCGGCTGGATGCCGAGTTACTGCAGAGCTTCGTAATACGACACTCGAGCGGCTTAGACCTGATTCCTGCTCCCGAAGGCGCTGAGCCGGCACGGCAGGCGCTGCCTGGCGCGGTGGCTCAGACATTCGACTTCCTACGGCTTCGTTACGAGTTCATTCTGGTGGATTTGCCCGTGGGTCTGAATGATGAAAACCTTGAGCTGATCCGTTACTGTGACCAGATTTATCTGGTGACGGTGGCTGAAGTGTCGGCGCTGCGCAACGTGTTGCGGCACCTCGACTATTTTACCCACAAGCAGATATCGCAGGAGAGAGTCCGGGTTATCTTAAACCGGCACCAGAAACGCAGCCTAATCACGGATGAACAAATCGAGAAGGCTATTCATCGTAAGATCCATTGGAAGGTCCCCAACCAGTACGTCCATGTGATGAAAACCATTAGCGGGGGCAATCCGATTAGCCAGATTTCCAGCTCCGAGGTGGCCAGAAACCTGCATGAACTGGCGGGAGTGATCGGTAAGAAACAGAGCGGGGAGGAGAAGAAAGAGAAAGGCGGAATCCTCGGTCTTTGGAACCGTTGAGAAGTGTCGAGCACTTAGGGAGGATGCATGGGGAACCTCAACTTAAACCAGATAACAACTCCGCCGAACGCGGTGAACGCCTCAATGGCTGGGGAAGACAAGAAAAGGGGCGGCCTAAGCTTCAAGGTCTACCAGGAGCTGAAATCCAGCGTTCATCGCGACCTTTTGAACAAGGTGGACCTGGAGAAAGTTGCGACCGTGCGGGACGAGCGGACTCGCGCGCAGGCCTTAGCGGTCATTCAGGATCTGGTGGCCAATCTCCAAACCCCTATGAGCGGCCGGGAAAGGGAGCGGCTTGCTCTGGAGGTGTTGGACGAGGTCTTCGGTTTGGGGCCCCTCGAACCGTTGCTGCAGGATCCCAGCATCAACGACATCCTGGTGAACGGACATAAACAGGTATACGTGGAGCGCGCGGGAATTCTGGAAGAAACCAACATAAGATTTAAGGATAATGGCCATTTGATGCACATCATCGAGAAGATCGTGTCGGCAGTTGGGCGGCGCGTGGACGAGTCTTCGCCCATGGTGGATGCTCGACTGGCGGACGGGTCGCGTATCAACGCCATCATTCCCCCGCTGGCGGTAGATGGTCCCCACCTATCGATCCGTCGTTTTGGCCACATCCCCATCTCGGAAGAGGACTTGCTAGCGAATCAAACGCTCACGCCGCCGATGCTGGAGCTACTGAAAGGGGCGGTGAAGTCACGCCTTAACATCGTCGTATCGGGCGGAACTGGCGCCGGAAAGACAACTCTGCTGAACGTGCTCTCAGGTTACATCTCCGACAAAGAGAGGATTGTGACCATAGAGGACTCTGCCGAACTGCTGCTTAAGCAGCGCCACGTGGTCCGTCTGGAGTGTCGCCCCCCTAATATTGAGGGCAGCGGTGCCGTCAAGCAGCGGCAATTGGTGATCAACAGTTTGCGCATGCGGCCGGATCGCATCATTGTCGGCGAGGTGCGTGGCGAGGAAGCTCTGGACATGCTGCAGGCCATGAACACTGGTCACGATGGTTCGCTGACGACGATCCACGCGAATAGTCCGCGGGATGCCATCGCTCGCATGGAAACCATGTCTCTCATGGCGAACCTGAATCTGCCTGAAAAAGCCGTACGGCGGCAGATCGCTTCCGCCGTCGCCATCGTGATCCAGGTTTCACGCTTCAATGACGGCACGCGGCGCATGACGCACCTCACCGAGATTACGGGCATGGAAGACGACGTGGTTAGCATGCAAGACGTTTTCGTTTTCGAGAAGCAGGGAATCTCGCCGGATGGCCGTGTGCTGGGCACATTTACCGCCACCGGGATCCGACCCAAGTTTGCGGAGAAACTCAAAGCATCAGGGATTTCGGTTCCGGCGGCTTTCTTTGAACATTCGAGGAACGTCGGCTGAGGATGCCTATATGTCTCCCCTGATCCTATTCGGATTGCTCTTGATTCTAAGTTTCGGGGTACTGCTGTATTTTCTGAAGCCCACCGCGGCAGAAACCGCGGTTCAGCAGCACCTCGAGGGTATCGAAGAAGGTCGAGTAACCGAGCGTGGCGGAACCATCCTGCGGAAGGAAGGGTTCAGCTCGAACCCATTGCTGGACGAACTGCTGAGGCAGTTGCCGGGATCATTGGAGACCTCCCGGCTGATCCGGCAAGCCGGGCAAAGATGGCAGGTGGGTCCTCTTCTCTTTCTTTCTGCGGGCGCGGCCGTCTTGACCTGGTGGGTGGCCTCGAACGCTATTCCCAGCTTGGTTCTGAGCGCTCTAGTGGGGCTGGCCGTTGGCGTGTCGCCGTACATATATCTCTATATCGTTCGTGAAATCAGGTTCAGACGGTTTGACGATCTGCTGCCCGAGGCGGTCGACCTGATGTCCAGAGGCTTGCGGGCGGGTCACGCCGTTACCGCAGTCCTAGAGATGGTTGGCACGGAAATGGCTGATCCAGTGGGTTCCGAATTCCGCGCTCTGCACGAGGAGCAGAGTTTGGGGCTTCCCCTGCGCGAGGCTATGTTGAATCTCGTGGAACGGGTGCCCCGCGACGACGTGCGTTTCCTGGCCACTGCGATCCTCCTTCAAAAAGAGACTGGCGGCAACCTGGCGCAGATCCTCGACAAGACGTCGGCAGTGATGAGAGAGCGGGCACGATTGCGGGGCCAGCTCAGGATTTACACGGCCCAAGGTCGGATCACCGGCTGGATTTTATGCATCGCCCCCTTCGCCATGTTTGGTCTGATCAGCTTGGTCAATAAGGACTACGAGAAGCCCTTGTTCACGGAGTCCGCAGGCCTGCACATGATCTATGCCGGCCTGATCATGATGGTCCTAGGTGTTCTGTTCATCCGCAAGATTATTGACATCAAGGTCTAAACCGATGATGCTGACGATAGTACTCGGATTGATTTTGTTTATAGGTTTGCTCTTTGTGTTTCTCTTCATGTTGCCTCGCACCTCACCGGCGAGTGACTTGCTGCACGAAGTGGCGCAACAGACAACCCATCCTCGTCTAGAAAGTGTTCCACCGGCCTGGCGTTCGACCCTGAGCGCCGACTTTCTGGCCAAACCTTTTTCAATATTTCGCAGATTCTTCACCGCCGAGCCCGACCCGGCTCTCGTCCGGCGTTTATTGCTGGCCGGTTATCGTAAGCCAGCTCATGCCGACATCTTTCTGGGAGCACGGCTGGCGTTACCCGTTCTCATGGGCCTTTCTGTCGCGCTCCTGGCTGGCGACAATGTGATTTTCTATTTCTTCCTGACGATTATTTTGGCTTTCTTCCTGCCTGATTTGTGGCTCGGCCGCGCCATAAACAAGAGAAGAGAGCGTATCCGGCTGAGCCTGCCTGACGGTTTGGACATGCTGGCGATTTGCATGGAGGCCGGTCTGGGCTTGGACCAGGGGATTGTGCGGATAGGCCAGGAGCTTCACGTGAGTCACCGGGAACTGAGTGATGAGTTGCTGCAGGTCAACTTCGAACAGCGGGCCGGGGCTCCGCGGCTTGCCGCCTGGAAGTCGTTCTCGGATCGTGTGGATCTGGAAAGCGTACGGTCTTTTGTAGCCATGCTGACTCAGACAGACCGTTTCGGAACTCCAATCTCCAAATCCCTGGGCAACTTCTCCGACGCCTTGCGCACGCAGCGCCGGCAGAAAGCGGAAGAACTGGCGGCCAAGACCACCATCAAGCTCGTGTTTCCGTTGGTTTTCTTTATCTTTCCCAGCATTGGCATTGTTGTGGTAGGACCGGCTGTACTCACGGTTATGAAGAGTATTGCTCATATCGTGGGGTGACACGATCACGATGGGTTACAAATTCTAAAGAGAAAGGAAAAGACAATGGATAACGTCACGTTGATCAGAGTGATTTCAGGGATTCTCGCCGTGGTGGTCCTCGTAATTCTGATCTACAGAATGAAGAAGACGGCCCCGAAATAGGCAACTCTATCCTCTACGCCGCCGGACGAAAGGCATTTGTGTCTCGCAAAGACCGCCACGTGTTTGTCTACAACAAGACGAAGGAGACCTTTCTCGCTTTTCGGGTGAGCGTCGCGGACTCCATGGTGAGCCGGTTGATTGGCTTGCTGGGCAAGAGATCTCTTAAACCTGACAGCGGCGTGTGGATTGTTCCGGCAAACTCGATCCATACCATCGGGATGCTGTTCACATTTGACCTGGTACTGATTGACAAGGATTTCAAGGTGGTCGGCCTGCGGGAGTTGATGCGGCCTTTCAAGGTAACCTGGCCAAACTTCCGTGCGGCGAGCGTGATCGAATTGCCGGCTCACACCATTTTCAAGAGCCACACTGAGGTTGGGGACCAGTTGGTGATCGAGCGATATGAAGCAAAAAAGTCCACCCAATCAGAGGTTGCCGAGATAGCGGCCCAGTTTGCTTCAAGCCCTCGGGCAAGCACCAGCAAGCAATGTGAAGGTGGGCACGGATTTCTTATCCAGTAGCCCGTGTACACGTTGTACGAATCGCACGCCGCCGTGGGCAGTTTGTAGTGCTCACCGCGCCCCCCTTGCGTACTTTCTCCATTACGGATTCCGAAATGCGAAAGATGACCGAGGCTGGATTTCTGCGGATACAGAAACCCTTGCTCACCCTGGGAGTCCTCCTGTCTCTTTGCGGCTTCGCCCTGGGACAGGATGCACCGGGAGCGGCTTCTACCGAATGGAGTTTACTCGCAGCATTTGTCTTCGTCGTGTTGGGAGGAATCCTGGCCAATGTATATCTGGTCGGCCTGTTCCATGCGCCGCCCAGCGAGTCCTCCCGGGCGCCAACGCGGTGGGCAGGGAAATGGGAATTTTCGCCGCACAGTCTCGGAGGCTTTTCGTGGTGGCAGCTGAGTTTGTGGAGTCTGCTTACACTGTTTCTCGAACTGTTGATGATTCGCTGGATCTCCTCTGAGATTCGCGTCTTCGCTTACTTCAAGAATTTCGTCTTGATTGCCTGTTTCCTGGGTTTCGGATTGGGGTGCTACCTTTCTCGTCGCCGTGTGAGTCTGCTGCCCTTGGTCGTCCCCTTGCTGACCCTGGCCCTTCTAGTGAAGCTTCCCTGGCAGAGCTTGCGGATCGTCATGAGTTCCATCCCTGCCTTTGTGGGTGCGAGTTCTGAGGTTCACGTCTGGGGTGTGCCCGCCCAGTTCTCCCTTCCTATGCTCGCGGTCGCGATTGCGATCATCGTGCCCATCTTCAGCCTGATCTGCTTTGTATTCATCCCGCTCGGTCAGCTTGTGGGCTGGTATCTCGAGAACGCCAGCAACGGCGTCCTGGCATACTCTATCAACGTCCTTGCCAGCTTGGCGGGGATCCTGCTCTACACACTGCTCTGCTTCCTGTATCAGCCGCCAGTGACCTGGTTTCTGGTCGCTGGCCTCCTGCTGGTGTGGTCGCTATGGAGCCTGCTGCGTTTGCGCTGGGCCGCGGGCAGTGCATTCTTGGTTTGCCTCGGTTTACTGAGCCTCGGGGCGGGAAAGCACAGCACCGTGTACTGGTCGCCGTATCAGAAGTTGACCCTGGTGCCGGAAGAAGATGCAGGCAAAGTGATCGGCTACCAATTGAGCACCAACGACAGTTGGTATCAGCAGATCCTCGATCTCTCGCCCGCATTCGTGGCCTCCCACCAACAGCTATTTGAGCAGGTGGCCATCGAGTGGAATGCTTACAACCTGCCCTACCACTTTTATGCGCAGCCTCCCTCTGTGCTGGTATTGGGCTCTGGAATGGGCAACGATGTTGCCGCCGCGCTGCGCAATGGCGCTGGGCACGTCACGGCCGTGGAGATCGACCCGCTGATTCTAAAGCTCGGGGAAAGGCTGCATTTTGAAAAGCCCTACAGTTCGCCGCGCGTCCGGCCGGTGCAGGATGATGCGCGGAGCTACGTCCAGAATACCGAAGATCGTTTTGACCTCATCGTTTTCTCCCTGCTTGATTCTCACACCACCAGCTCCCATTTCACCAATATCCGCATCGATAACTACGTATATACGCTTGAAGCGTTGCAGGCAGCCAAGCGACTTTTGCGGCCGGACGGAGTCTTCGTTGTTAAATTCCAGGTAGTTACGCCCTGGATCGCCGGGCGCCTCTATGGCCTTCTACAGAAGGTCTTCGGGCAGGCGCCGCTACAATTAGCGGACGACACTTCTTCCCAGTCCTACACAACCGGCGGGCGCTTCTTCATCACCGGGTCGGAACGGCGCATTGCTCAGGCATTGTCAGACCCGCGGCTCGCAGTCTACGTGGCCCAGCACGGGACCGTTAGCATGTCACCAGCCACGCTGACGACCGACGACTGGCCGTATTTTTATCAGCACGAGCCGGGTCTGCCAGCGTCAGTCCTTGTCATCTCGGTGGCGCTTGTTCTCCTCTGCTGGGTATTGCTCAGAGATACGGGCACCCCAATGCACGCGCTGCGCTGGCATTTCTTTTTTCTGGGCGCCGGCTTTCTTCTGCTGGAGGCGCAGATCATCAGCAAGATGGCCCTGCTCTTTGGAACTACTTGGGTCGTGAATTCCATAGTCATTGCCGGCTTGCTCTCGCTAATCGTGGCGGCCAACCTGGTGGTGGAGTTTAGGCCCCAATTCCCAATCAGCATCGCGTACGCCGGGATTTTCGCAAGCCTTTTGGCAAGCTATTGGATTCCCCTGGAGAAGTTCTTCTTTCCATCTCTATGGACCAAAGCATTGACCGCGACGCTGGTGCTCTGTCTGCCCGTATTTTTTGCGGGCATTGTGTTCATCCGATCTTTTGCCAGAGCGGGTTTTCGCGGAGAGGCGCTGGGTTCAAATCTGTTCGGAGCAATGATCGGCGGGATACTAGAATCGGCCTCGCTTTGGACAGGGATTCGATTCTTGCTGGTCATCGCGGCTTTGCTTTACCTGGCCTCCTGGATCGCGCTTCATCTAGAACAGCCGCTGGGCGAGGCGGTCTGTAATCCAGCCAAAGCAAAGAGCGAGAGCCTGGTTGGAAGCGCGTAGGGGCAAAGATTCACATTCACGCGGTGTCTCAACTGGAATCCGCCAAGGGACCTTGATGTCAAGCCACCACAACTCGGAAAATAAACAAGCCGGTAGGCTGCAATACTGGTTCAGTATCTTTCTCGGTGCCTTCCTGCTTTTCGCGGTGCAGCTTCTGCTGGCTAAGTACTTCCTGCCCTGGTTTGGCGGCACGCCTGCGATGTGGACCACGTGCATGTTCTTTTTCCAAATGCTGCTTCTGGCTGGTTACGCTTATGCGCACGCGCTTGCCAACTGGTTCAGCCCTCGGGTGCAGAGTGTTTTACATTTTGCTGTGTTACTGAGCTCTTTGCTGCTGCTAGCGTCTCTCACCTGTGTGTGGCATTCGCCCCTAACGCCAGACGTGAGTTGGAGACCGCACAGTCGCGATCATCCTATAGGGAGCATAATTGCACTCTTGGCTGTTAGCGTCGGGCTGCCCTATTTTGCTCTTTCGTCGACGGGACCGCTCCTCCAAAGTTGGTTCACGAGAACTCATCCGGGCCACATACCTTATCGGCTTTACTCCCTCTCTAACCTTGGTTCGTTCCTGGCTCTGTTGAGCTATCCGTCTTTGGTGGAGCCTTGGTTGACGCTGAAAACGCAGGCGCGTCTCTGGTCATTGGGATTCTTGGCCTACGCAGTGGCCTGCGGCTACTGTGCATTGCAAGTTGGAAGAAGCAAAACACCGAAGTCATCGTCGCAGCACAACTCCGATGGCCGAACCTTGGCGGGCGGCGCTGTTGGCGGAGGGAGGCCGAGCGTAGGCACGCACTTGCTCTGGCTGAGTCTGGCCGCGTGTGCTTCGGTTATGTTTCTGTCCACGACCAACCAGATATGCCAGGACATAGCTGTGATCCCGTTTCTGTGGGTTTTGCCGCTCAGCCTCTACCTGCTGTCCTTCGTCATCTGTTTCGACAAGCCAGAGTGGTACTCGCGTGGCGTTTGGCATCCCGCTTTCGCACTCGCCATTTTTCTGGCGTGTTTCGTGCTCAACGGAGGGGCATTAACCAGAATCATCATCCAAATCTTGGTCTATTGCTTTGCGCTTTTTACCGGCTGCATGGTGTGCCACGGGGAACTCGCTCGCTCAAAACCGAATTCCCGTTATCTTACTTCGTTCTACTTGATGGTGGCCGCTGGGGGCGCGATGGGAGGCATCTTGGTGGCGTTGATCGCCCCGCACCTTTTCCGGGCCTTCTGGGAATATCAGCTTGGTTTGTTGGGATCAGTCCTGCTCATGTTTTTGATGCTCATGCGAGACAAGGGTTCCTGGCTGTATTGCAGCAGATTCGGGTTGCCCAGTCTCGGTCTGTATGCGGCGTCGTTACCGGGGTGCCTTGTTTTGGCAGTGCAGACGAAGACCAGGCTTGATCCCTTGATCCCGGTCCTGCCCGTCCTAGTGGCGGTTTCTCTGCTGGCCCGTAAGGGGCGCGTGGGCTTCGATGAGGCCCGAGCGCGTGCGGTGCCGCTGTACTGTGGCGCCGCGTTGCTCGTGCTGGGCGCTGTGCTTGTTTCCGGCGCCAGAACGCAAATTCAAAATTCTGCTTTGGTATCTCGAAACTTCTACGGCATCCTCACGGTGCGGGAGCTCAACGCCGACCAGCCCGACTGGCGTGCGTATTCTCTGAGCCACGGTCGAATACCTCACGGCTTTCAGTTTTGCTCGACAGCCAAACGTGGTCTTCCAACCAGCTATTACGGCTCAACCAGCGGCGTTGGCCGGGCCCTGATTGAACTCCAAGCACGCTCGCTTCGATCAGCGAGCCAACAGAACCTCCGGATCGGTGTGGTTGGCCTCGGTGTCGGCACCTTGGCGGCGTACGCAAAAGCGGGAGACTACGTCCGCTTTTACGAAATCAATCCTGAGGTTCTACGGATTGCAAGCGAGGGACAGTATTTCAGTTTCTTGAAGGATTGCCCAGCAAGGCTGGATGTGATCCAAGGTGATGCTCGTCTTTCGATGGAACGCGAACTGGAGCGGGGTCAGCCGCAGCACTTCGATTTGGTGGCAATTGATGCCTTCAGTGGCGATGCGCCGCCAGTTCATCTCCTTACCGAGGAAGCGTTCCAGATTTATCTGAGCGAAATCAAGAACCCCGATGGAATCATCGCCGTAAACATCACGAACACCTACCTTGATTTGAGGCCCGTGCTGGCGAGGACTGCGGAGCACTTTAAGCTGAAATACGTCTGGGTTCATTCGGACGGCGACAGCCGGATTACAAAATATAACGACTGGGTACTGCTTTCCCGCAATGAAAGCTTTCTCAACTCTCTTGCAATCCCAATAGTAACCGCTCCTAACCAAGCGCGAGTGGTTCCGTTGTGGACGGATGACTACAGTAATTTATTCCGGGTCTTGAGAAGATAAGCTGAGCGTGAATAGCCGGTCTCACAGGCCGGATTGGGCTCGCTTGCTTCGCGCGGCTGCAGACTGCAATCAAGGTCGATGGAGCATTGAGTGACATCCGACTCAAGGTCCGTTCCGAATCATCGCCGCCAGACCCATACATTTATCCCCATAAGGAAATCCTTCGGGCGACGGGTTTTCTGTTGTGGGAACCAAAATTTCTACTGAATCGTACTGGCAACAGATGAGAAGGCATTGTTCGCGTTCGAACCGACCAGCCGGATAGTACCGATCACCAGCACCAGCATCACAGCCAGCATTCGCGCATATTCGGCAATGTCCTGGCCCCTATCATCTCTGCAGAGTTGAAGAAAGCCATTCATATCGTCCCTTCCCTCTTCGAACCTTACCGCTCGGGCCGTGAGGCATGCTGGCGCGGGGCGGATGTTGACCGCCCCTGCCAACGCCGGACGTTCAGCACTCGAGATACTTCAGGTTTGCTGCTCGTGTTCCTGCAAGTACAGCAGGGTGTGCTGCGCGTCCGTTAATTCGAGAACTTCCCGGCGGTCAGAATCACCACCGGAGCGTAGTTCGAGAAGGCGATCTTCAACAGCCCTCTGTGCTGCTTGCAGTTTGGGTTGGAGAAGTCTCGGGTCTAACTCAAACAGAGCATCTTGGTAAACTTGCTTCCACATTGTTTGACTACTGGCGTGCGAAGCCTGCATAAAATCCTCCTTACTGACATTGAGACTTTCGAGTGAATTATGGGAGACACTGCGGAGCTAGGCTCTGCAGGTTTCCGTGGCTCAGGTTGGACGTGCTGTAAGTCTCAGCAAAGGAGAACGCAGGTGGAAAGGGATTCGAGCGTTGGCGACGCTGCTGCAGAAGACGATCGTTGGGAATGTGCACTTTTATTCGAATGGGTGAGTGGCGACCGGTAAACCGCCTGCTGGTGCCGGGGAGACCGGATGCTATGGGGTGGCGCTTTCAACATGCCGCTTTGGATCTTTGCGGCAGCATCGTCATCCCAGAGGCCGTCCGGCCAGACGAAAAGAAATATTGCCGCCAGGGTGGCGAGAACTGCCAGAATCGGGATGAACTTTTCTTTCATGGTTTACTGCAACTGCTCAAAAACTAATGTTACCAGTCAAAACAAGCAGCGCAACAAGATTTTTCCGAGTTGCGGGAGATGAGCTGACACGACCGTCGTTGACATACGCGGGTGCACGGAACCCATCGGGCTTGATCTCAAATAGCCACTCGGGATTGGTTGAACGGCTCACCCTGAGAGGCATGGCTGGAATGGGAACTGTAACTCATTTCTTCCGACTCATGCTGCACCCCCGTTGGCGCAATCGGATACCCCGCGAACGGCGAAGCTAGCAACAGCCGCAAGCCTGGCTGCGCATGGCTTCCCGACCCTCCCAAATGACGAGAAGAACAATCGCTAAAATTCGGCAGGGGGTTGCCGTCAACGGCAGCCTCATTGGTAGCGCGGGTGCTCATCTGGCGAGCCGCGCTAGAAATGGCCCCAGCATAGCCATCAGCAGCACATAGGCGGCTGAGAGCGGCCCGAGACGTGGTTCTATCGAGACACCGAGCCCCGCAATGACAATTGAGAACTCGCCGCGTGCCACGAGTTCCATGCCCGCCCGCAAACGTCCTCGATGGTCTATCCCTGCGCGACGAGCGGCCCAGTACCCACTCAGCACCTTCGTAAGGGTCGTAACCACTCCTAGCCCCACGGCGAATGGCAGCGCCGGGACGAGGCTTGCCGGGTCAATCTCTAGCCCAAAAAAGAAAAAGAATATTGCGGCGAACAGGTCTCGTAGCGGACTGACAAGACGATGTGACTGCTCGGCGACGGAACCAGACAGCGCAATGCCGACAAGAAATGCTCCGATTGCTGCCGACACTTGGAATCGCTGTGCAACACCAGCCACCAGCAGCACAGTCCCGAAGGTCGTCAGCAGAATGATTTCGTCGGATTCGTGAGCGACAAATTGGCTTAGCTGATGCCCATACCGAACCGCCACAAAGAGCACACCGAAGACCACCGCAATCGCAATCGAGACCGACAGCGCAATTGTCGCTGTCCCGCCCCCACGAAGCAGTACACCGACCAGCGGCAGGTAGACAGCCATTGCCAAATCCTCCTGTACCAGCACCGAGAGGACTAATGGCGTCTCTGGATTCTCCATTCGCCGGAGTTCGGTTAGCACCTTCGCAATCACGCCAGAGGACGAAATGTAGGTAACGCCGCCCAGCAAGACGGCAGCCAGCCGCTGCCATCCGAAGAGAAGTCCAGCTATCAGACCCGGCGTGAAGTTCAACACAAAATCCGCGACACCCGCCGGGAACCCGACTCGCAGACTCTCCTTCAACGCGTCCCCGCTGTACTCTAGCCCCAACATAAACAGGAGCAATAGCACGCCAATCTCTGCCCCAACACGAACAAAATTTTCACTGAGCCTAAGAGGCGCTACGCCGCCATTGCCGAAAGCGAGGCCAGCCAAAAGATACAGGGGAATCGCCGAGAAGCCCCATCGTTTGGCAAGCCGCGCTAGAACTGCAAGACCAACGATAGCCAGACCAAGTTCAATGAACAGAAAGGAAACATCATGCGTCGTGGCCATAGTCTGCCAGTTTAATTGTTCTTCTCCTCAGGGCGTGTATGGCAGCGTGGAACATACCGAAATTCGAAACCGGGAGACCAATTGGCAAGCCCTCTTCTTTGTGATCGAGCTTCAGAAGCCGCGGACACTCCTGCGCTTCGTTGGGAAGGTACGGTATGCCTCGATCCTGCGCGGAACGCGGCGTCCTGCAGCGCGTCGTATCGCTAAGCCAGATCCCAGAGCAAATTCTGCAAGCTACCCACTATCGGCGGCGCGCTTGACGATTTGCTCAGGCCCAGGAGTAACGTCTTCCTCCAGAACCTGCCTCACCTTTTGCATCAGGGACTCTCCCGAGAATGGCTTCGCAAAGTAGAACCATCCGCCCGGCTGCGGCCCATTCCGTGTCGCCGCATTTTCCGGATAGCCCGAGATGAAAATCGTCCTCAGCTTGGGGGAAATGGCCCTCAGGTCGTGGGCCAGATCGCGGCCGTTCCGCCCTGGCATGACCACATCGGTAAGCAGAAGTTGCACGTCTTCTCTGTGCCGGCGGAATGCGCGCATAGCTTCGGCTGCATTTCCAGCTTCCAGCACACGGTAGCCCGCAGACAGCAGGATCTCGCGAGTCCCTTGGCGCACGAAACCTTCATCTTCGACCAGGAGAATAGTCCGGCAGGCTCGAGGTACCTCCTTTTCAGCAAGCGTCACACTAGCTCCCGGAGTCGTTTCCGAGTTCCGGCCGGTGGGACTCACTCTTCCACCTCCGATCCACGCGGAAACCCTGCACCTTCCGTTCCATCGTTGGCGGAGCCACACGTCGACGTTGCCCTCAACCAAGAAGGACTTAGCAAGCATATTGGAGCGACTCCGCCCGCTGGGGACAGCCAAGGCGAGTGAGTTGGTGGCGTTTCGGGAAATGCGCTCGGAAATTCTTGGGAATGAGTTCTGAAGTGGTAAGAAAATCTACGGCAGGCGCCAGCGATTGTTGTTACCGAACTCGTGCCAGTATTGTTTGGTGGGGGTCGAGTACGACCCTTCGTGCGCCCGCCGGTGCGGTTAGATGGAATTGCGTTTCTGATCCGTCCGCGAACACCCGCCCCAACAGCACAGTCTTTCCTGTGAGCACTGCGTACACTGGAACCAAGGTCACTAGATCCGTGGGAGCAGCTTTTTGCAGAATCGTGCCGCTAATCGCAGTCGCGCCAGCCTTGTCACTGTATTTCACTCCCTGCAATTCAAGGCGCGGAATCGCCGTGCCGTTCACCCATCCCTGATAGAACCAGTCCAGCGATTTTCGGCCTTCATACCACAGAGAAGGTGGTAACTCCTCTTCGAATACGCGTAGCATTTCCCGGGTGGTAATTGATTTTCCTTGATACCGTTCCCTCATCTTGCGAAGTGCCCGGACGAAGGGTTCGCCCGCAGCCTGCGCCTCCGGAACGTTGGGGTGACGCGCATCGCTTTTCCGTTCGGCATCGCGCAGCATGTTACGCAACATGTGCAACAGCCATGTGCCCCGCCC
>Ga0070699_100001254_pt1 | contig 23409 bp, 24 predicted proteins | sample KBSK1503metaG_FD_65473 | JGI IMG/M metagenome (GOLD analysis project Ga0070699, IMG submission 65473) | Corn, switchgrass and miscanthus rhizosphere microbial communities from Kellogg Biological Station, Michigan, USA - KBS K1-50-3 metaG | ecosystem: Host-associated > Plants > Roots >...
CGGGATCGAGCGAGCGCGCGTCCAGCACCACAAAAGGGCCATCTCGTCGGAGGCTCCGACCATGAATCCACGAACCGATTGTCCTCGCGTCAAGGATGTCATCGGTCGAGATGAGGACGGGCGTGTCGCAGCCCGCCGACAACTCGACTTCCTCCCAGACGCTGGCTGGCGAACCTTGCTGGAGCATGACCTGACCTTTCACGTATGTATGTCCCCCCGCTTGGTATAACGATGTACGCGTCAAAAGCGGACAACCGGGCGCGACGGCCCGGTTTTATTGGGCAATTTCGCTTGCGCGGCGGATGTGGGGGGTCGTAGAGTGAGGCCCGTGCCACCCGTTCGTCTTGCCTTGACCCTTGTTCCGCTCGGCGCCGGGGTTGGAACCCAGGCACAGGCACACGCGCAACAGGCCCAGGCCCAACAGGCGCAGCGAGGCAATCAGCTCTGGTATCAGGCGTATGAGGCGGGAGTGCGCCGCTGCACCCTCGGAGGGAGGCCCAATGGGCTCGGAATCCAATTCTGACGCCGAGCGAGCCAGGGAAGTCACGCTGGCGCGGCTCGAAGATCAGATCAACTGGTACGACCGCAAGAGCGCAAACAGCCGGATCTGGCACATGCGGCTCAAGATCGGGACGCTGCTGTCCGCGGCTGCGATCCCGTTCTCGGCTGCCATCGGCGCTCAGGCCTACGTAGGCGGTGGGCTTGGCGTGCTCGTGGTCGTCATCGAGGGCTTTCAGCAGCTGTTTCAGTTCCACGCCAACTGGGTGTCGTATCGAGGCACCTGTGAGTCATTGAAACACGAGAAGTATCTTTTCCTGGCGCTCGCCGGTCCCTATGCGACCGCTGCGAACCCTCAGCGCCTGTTGGCCGAGCGAGTCGAGGCCACGGTGTCGGTCGAAAACGCGAAGTGGGTCGCCCAGGAAACGAGACCAGAAAAGAAGGACGAGAGTCGTGTCTGAGTAGGGGCCGTGCGCGAACCGATCCGAATCACCGACGACATCGTTGTCGACGATCGCGAGGTCGAGGAGCGGTTTGTTCTCGCGTCCGGTCCAGGGGGGCAGAACGTCAACAAGGTCGCAACCGCCGTTGAACTCCGCTTCAACGTTCGGGGTTCGTCGCTGCCGCCCGACGTGAAAGAGCGGCTGATCGCGATCGCCGGACGGCGCATGACCGCGGATGGGATCCTGCGGATCGACAGCCGGGAGCACCGCACGCAGGGGCAGAATCGTGAGGCAGCACGTGCGCGGTTCATCGGCCTGCTGCAGGAAGCCGCCAGGAAGCCAAAAAAACGCAGGGCTACGAAGCCTCGGCCCGCGGTGCGAGAGAAGAGACTGGCCTCAAAGAAGTTGCGAGGTGCCGTGAAAGAGTTGCGAACCCGCGCCCGGCGTAGCGAAGACTAGCAAGGTGCCGGTCTCCCGACAGCACAAGACCGTTTTCGCCGTCATCCTGACGGTGGCGTGTGTTGAGCTCATTCGTACGGCATGGATGAGCGACGACGCGGTCATCACGTTGAGAAGTGTGCTGAATTTCATCAACGGCTACGGCGCCACGTTCAATATCGATGAGCGGGTTCAAACCTATACGCACCCGCTGTGGTTCTTACTGATCGCCGGCGCATCGGCACTGACCAACAATGTCTTCGCTTCAACATTTGCTCTCTCGATTGCGATTTCTCTCGCGGTCTTCTGGGTGCTCGTGACACGGGTCGCCAGTACGTTCTGGGCCGGAGTGCTTGGGGCGTCTGTCCTGCTCTTGTCGAAGGCCTATGTCGATTTCTCGACGTCCGGTCTGGAAAATCCGCTTGCGCACCTGCTGATTCTGCTGACCGTCATCCTGGGCGTGAAGGCAAGCGAGCGGCCTGACTTCGCCGCCGCTACGGGATTCTTCTTGTCATGCTCGCTCTTGTACCTGACGAGGCCTGATCTGCTTCTCCTGATCGTTCCGCCCGCACTGCTGGTGATGTTCAGACATCGCCAGGCGCCTGTGGTGTTGATCAAGGCGATCAGCGTTGGTGTACTTCCAGCCCTCGCGTGGACGGTGTTTTCCCTGTACTACTACGGCTTTCCCTTTCCGAACACGGCGTACGCCAAGCTGGGCACCGGCATCCCAATCGGAGAGCGTGTCATCCAAGGCGGTCGATATCTCCTGGATTCTCTCAGCCGCGACCGACTGACCCTTCCGTTTGTTCTTGTCGGGACGATTATTGGATTGCGGTCGTCTGTCTTTGACGCGGCCATGGCGGCGGGTGGGATTTTGTATCTTGCCTACGTCGTGAGCATTGGCGGGGACTTCATGACGGGGCGTTTCCTGACCGCGCCGCTATTGATCGCCACGGTTCTCGTGACTCGCTCAGTTGTTTCACAACGGCAGTTGCAGGTACTCGCGATCGGCGTCGGTCTTCTGGCGATCACAGGTGTCAACTCCACATTGCTGAGTGGGTCAGGCTACGAAAATACGACGATCGACGAAGCGACCGGGATCGCTGATGAGCGTGGATACTATTTTCACCGCTATGGTTTGGTGCCCGCGCCACGCAACACATTTGCGCAACCCGTCTGGGAGATTGGCGAGCGATCGGTGTCTGTCCTGTGCGCGAATCTGGGATTCACCGGGATTGAGAAGGGTCCTGGTGCACATCTGATTGACACCTGCGCTCTCGCTGATCCGTTGCTGGCTCGCCTTCCGGCAGAACGCACTCGCCAATGGCGCATTGGCCATTTTCTGCGTCAACTGCCCACTGATTACGAAGACAGCGTGAAAGAAGATGCCAACCTGCTGGCTGATTCCGGAACCAGGACGTATTACGAATCGATCCGAACGATCACGCGCGGGCCGCTCAATAGCGTGGACAGACTGCGGGAAGTCGTGCGCATGAACCTCGGGCGGATTCAAAAGCCGGACTGGGACATGTATCACCACACAAAGGTGCCTCGGTCATCGAAACCCTCCGTCGATTGATGTCGATGGACCCCTCACGGCCTTCTATGGGAGACGATGAGCCCGCCACACGGTGGCACGAGGTGCTTCGCTGCACGCGGGGAGACGAAACGCGCGTCTATCGTCTTCGTGTCGTTGCTGATGGTGCCGAGCTCTGGAGAATGACGGAGTCCCCAGGCGAGCAAACCCGCTCGGTGAAAGAGTCCGATTTCAAGGATCCGGAGACAACGTCACAGTTCCTCGACGAGGTGCGACGGACGCTGAAAGCGGGTGGTTGGCAGGAAACGTAACCGACTCGTCAGAGCGCGCCGTTTCAGCCCGACCATATCGACCGTTGGAGGCGAGCGACCCGCAATCATTCGGGGGTGAGACACGTCCCAGGCACGGCTCGTGCTTTCGATCTGCTCGGAGGAACCGATGCTTTATTACGCACTGGTGTTTCTTGTTGTGGCTCTGATTGCCGGAGTGTTGGGTGTTTCAGGCGTTGCGTCCATCGCCTCACAGATTGCGTGGGTGTTGTTCGTGATCGCCATCGTGTTGTTCGTCGTCCATCTGGTGACCGGGCGCTCGCGTCCCGTCCTGTGAGGGAATGAAATAGGGGTTAGGGGTTAGGAGTTAGGGGTTAGGAGTTAGGGGTTAGGGCGCCCTGTCCATTTTGACCCGGGCACTTCGTAAACAGGGGAAATCCCTAACGGTCATAGGGGAAATTCTGCATTGATTCATTTCTGACTCTTTGGATCAGTGGATGCCCTCGCGTCTCGAAGCCATACACGGAACGCGTAATACTCGCGAACGCAGGTCCTCAAAGTGGCAAATACCACCTGGACGAGCCTCGCGAGCGATACGAGGACGGCTACGGCAACCAGGACGGAGGCATTGACGTCGAAGGTCTCCATGATCAAACCAGCTTTGATCCTGCGGCGGACAACGGAGGTCACACCCCAACGACGCCTTTTCCGTAATGCTGCTCCGCCCACTCCACGGTGTCGCTCGCTGCCTTGTCGAGGCCTGCTGGAATGAGGTGAAAGCGCTCTCGGAAGCGCCGGTCATCAACCACGAACGGCTCATCCCACTGATACAACATCTCGTCGAGCTCTCGCATGAGCGGCATGAAGACCGCGATCGTTTTGAGCACCCAGCGCGGCAACTGAGCAACTTTGAGCTCCTGACCCATCTCGCTCGCCAGCCGCAGGACAAGTTCCCGAAGCGTTCCCGCAGGAGCGCACGGCAACATCCACGGCCTTCCATAATCATTCGTATCCGCGCAGCCGAGCGTCGCCAGCCCCGCTGCGACGTCCGGGATGTAGTGATACGTGTGAATCGCCTCCAACGGATAGGGTGAGTAGGCGGTCTTGGCCGCCAATATTCGCGGCCAGAAGAAATCGCCAAGTCCGGTCAGCGTACCTCCAGGTCCATAGAAATCGGAGGCTCGACCAGACGTCGCGATGATGTCGCCCCGGCGGTGCGCCTCGAACAAGCGCTCCGCCGCTCGCGCACGAATCTCTCCCTTGCGGCTGCACGGATCCATCGGCGTGTCTTCATTGAGCGGAAGCCCGCGCGGTCGTCCCAGCATGTAGAGGTTGTCGAGCACCACGAGGCGCGCGCCGGTGCCGGCCGAGGCCGCTATGAGATTGTCCATGTAGCGCGGCACCACCTCGGCCCAAATCCGAGCGTCGTAGGGCGGATTCATGCAATGGTAGACGGCGGCCGCACCGCGTGCCGCGTTGATGCAGAAGGCCGGATCCGCCGCATCGCCGAGGACAACCTCGGATCCTGCCGGGACGCGGGCCGACGACCGCTTGGCAATGCGCACGCGCTTCCCGGCCGCGAGCAGTCGCTGTGCGAGCGGATATCCAACCTGGCCTGCACCGAACACCACGTGCAATTCGGACGTCATCGGCTTCGTCTCGCGTTACCTGGCCGGCTCTCGTGGCCGCCGCAGCACCTCTGGTGTTCTCGATGCCAGCGCAGGTGCGCAGCACGCGGTGTCTTCGGACATTCGTGTGCCTCAGCTTAACGGACTTCTACTCGACACATCAGATCCCGTTCTCAGTCACGTACGACGACGGTCGCGGACATTTGTTCCGAAGTTTCTGCTTCATCGACTACACCCCCGGTCACGAGACCGCTGTTGCGAGATTTGCTGATCGCGAGTTGATCGCCGCCGAACCCGTCTAACCCGAGTCCGCTAGCCTTCGCGGTGTCAATCGTAGACGGCAATGCCCGGACCCTTCGGAATACGCCGCACACCGAAACGGAACGCTTCGCAGATGCCGCGAAACATGCCTCTTGCTGGTTGTCCGGCATAGTCCGGCGTCCTGCTGCATGTGGGACAGGGCGTGGCGCCAGTGATGCGAGTTCAAGAAACGGATGTTTGTTGAACCCCGGACCGGCTCGCGAGATCGTCGGCCAATCCGGGGCGAAAGTGCAGGCTATTCCGAGGGGATTGTTGGACCGTCGGTTCGATCACCGACCATTTGGGCTGTCTCGTCGCGACGGCCCTAAGCAATTGAACCTTTGGCCAACCGCTCAACTTGCACGACCCGGAAGGATGAGGGGAAGCCGTTGCGCGCCGACGAAAGCGGTCGACCTATTTCTTCCGCCGTCGAAACCGCAAACGCGCAGCACCGAGGCCGGCGCCCAGCAGGAGTAGCGTGGATGGTTCGGGGACTGCTGCAGGGCCAGTGACAACGACGTCGTCAACGTAGTGGTGCAGACCAGGAAAACTGTCCACTATTCCGGCATTTCGCTCGATTTGAATGCGCAACTCATGAAAGCCGGCTAGCACAGTTGGCGTGGCGGTGAGGTGAGCTCGTTCGATCGTGCCGACAAAGATGTCGCCGAAATTGAACGAATCAACTTGTGCCCCATCGAGGAACAGGGTGAACAGACCGCCCGCGGCATTGTTGCCTCCGCTTTGGGAAGCTATATCCAAGTCAATAGCGAGCTGGCCTGCACCTGTTGCGAAACTCTGAAAAATACCCCCGCCCTGCGTAGGACAAGGAAGACCGATCCCGCAAGGGCCACCTACTTGCCCAACATCAAATCGGCCACTGAAGCTCGTAACCAAATCGCCGTTAGTGTCGAAGGGAACAACGGCCGGTGCCACAATGCCACCAAACTGGGTGACGAAGAGGGTCCACCCGGTGAAGTCTCCAGTTTCAAAGTCACCATTCGTAATGAGAGAAGCATGCGCGTGGTCCACGGAGAGTAGTGCGACAGCGAGGTAAGTGGTGATTCCGATGAACCAACGAGCCATTGTGCCTCCGGTCCAGGGAATTAGGACGACAGATGAAGCTTGCAATTGGCCAGATCAGTCCTTGCTTTCCACTATAGTCCCCGGTTCGGAAGAGGAAAGTCGTGGCGCCAATAGACAAGGGCTTGCAACTTCATGCGTGGGTTCGCGGTCACGAAATGCTGGCATCAGTCGTGCCACTACGCGAGACTGCGGGGGGTTTATACGTTGAGCCGGGTTGTAGAATGCACGGTTACCGATGGGGGTGAACGTCAAGTTTCACAAGGGAGCGTGGTGGATCTTCGTGAACCACCGCGGCCGACGGCGGGCGAAGAAGGTCGGCGACCGCGACACGGCGTTAGCGGTCGCACGCAAAATCCGACAGCGACTTGCGGAAGGCGATTTGAAGCTACTGGAATCGGATCCGGATGGCCCGACGTTGGAGACGTACGCGACCCGATGGCTCGAGGACGGGCAGGCCGCGCGCAAGGGCTCGAGCCACCGGTTTTACTCATTCAATCTTACGCTTCACATTCTGCCGGCGCTCGGCGCCAAGGGGGTCAGTGCGCTGAAACGGGCAGACTGCCGGGAACTGATGGTCGCGCCAAGGGCTTGAAGCCGGCGTCGATGCGCGGCGTGAATCGCACCCTTAGTGCCGTGCTGTCGCAGGCGGTTGAGGACGCCTTCCTGCCGGCAAACCCTGCGTTCCGCATGGGGAAATATCTCCGGAATGGCGACGAGCTACCCGTGGAAGTCCAGCCCCTCACGCGCGAGGAAGCGCACGCGCTGCTCCTGAAAGCCGAGGAAGTGTTCCCGGAGTATTACGGACTCTTTCTCTGCGCGCTCCGGACGGGGATGCGCCTGGGCGAGTTACTGGCGCTCCAGTGGGGTGATCTCGATCTTGGCGGCCGGTTCATCGATGTCCGGCGCAGTCGGGTGGCGGGGAAGCTGACGTCCACGAAGAACAAACAGCGCCGCCGCGTCGACATGTCGCTCGAACTCACGAAGACTCTGCGGCGTCTGCGGACTGATCGGAAGCGCGCGGCGCTGAAGGCCGGCAAGCCGGTGGCGCCGTGGGTCTTCGTCACGCCGGACGGACACCCCGTGGACGGTGACAACCTGCGGAAGCGCGTGTTCTACCGGTTGTTGGAGAAGGCAGGGCTCCGAGACATCCGCTTTCACGATTTGCGGCACACGTACGCGAGCCTGCTGATTCAGCAGGGCGAGTCGCTCGCGTATGTGCAGCAGCAGCTCGGGCACAGTTCGATTCAGGTCACCGTTGACATCTACGGACACCTGATTCCGGGCGCGAATCGGGCCGCGGTCGATCGACTCGACGCGCGTCCAGTACGCAACCCAGGCGCAACCGGGGACACGAAGTCAGAAGGAGCCGAACGCGCTAAGTGATTGATTATGAATGGAGCCGACGCGCGGGCTTGAACCGCGGACCTGCTGATTACGAATCAGCCGCTCTACCAACTGAGCTACGTCGGCCAGGCGGGGACGAACGCGACTGCTGATTGTAACAGTACCCCTTCGCTCCCACGTCTACGTCCTCGTGCCGCTCGTGGCCGCCGGGTATCGCTGCATCGAAGCACCACTCGTCTCTGAGCTGCACCCTGGGTGGAGGTTCAACGTTTCGAGGACGGAACTTGGGGTCTGAATCTCATCAAGACGTATGAGCGTCGGCGATCTTTGCGTACCTCCGAACGGTTCGGGCGATTTCGAACCGCGTCCCGGAGCCGATCCCGCCGGCCGGGGCACCGGTGGGAACCGTTCCGTAGACTGTTTTCAACTATGACGGAACACCGAGGCACTGAGACACCGAGGCAAGACTGGAATGAATTTCTCGGTGTCTCGGTGGTGCGTGGCTGTGAAATTCGCTCCAGGGTTTTCCGACTGTCACCGTCAGCGAGGGTGCCGGGCCGCTCGTCGCCGCTACTTCCGCGTGCCGCTCGTCGCCACGGGCACCGCGGCCTCGCTCGTCCCGCCCGGGAGCAGATCCACGCGGACGATTTGATCGTCAGGTTCCGCCATCGCCCCTTCCCACCGCAGGAATCCCGCCGGCGGTGCCGTCAACCAGATCTGCGCGTCGGGAACCTTGATGAACAGCTTCGCGATCGCCGGGATCTTGGGATGGACGATGAAGCGGTCTGCGGCGATGGTACGGCCGGCCATCCGAATCCGATCGCGGCCGCCGTATGAGAGCTCCACCGAGGCCAACCGAGGTTTCGGCGCGAAGCCGATGCCCTTCACCGTGATCGTCTCGCCTTTGACCAGTCGCGCGCGCACCGCCTTGATCGCGAGCGAGAAGCCGAAGCCGGCAAATGTCTGCCCCTCGACAACGTCGAGCGTGTCAGACCAGTGTTTGGTCTCGCCCTTCTCCTCCTTCATCGCGGAGGCGGCGCCGGTTCTCAAGTCGACCGTAAACGCGCGCGTCGGTTTCCCACCCTGCAACTCGCGGAACGACCACGACTCCTGCGCAAGCTGCGGCCGCTGACGCAAGACGATCTCTTCCTCGGCGCGCCGGCCACCGTTGAAGACGTACGTGATGCGCACGTGCAACCGATCGTTGGCTACCCACTGCACGAAGTCGCCGTCAGCGAGTCGCCGGCCGCTTAGATCCCGGAGCACAGGAAAGCCGCGAACGCTCCCTTCGAAGGACGTCCATTCGATAGCCGAGGTTGGCAGCGCGACTGCCAGCATCAACGCGAGCGCCGTGAGGCACACGCGCGGGAGGATCGACCTCAAGTGTTTCCGGTTCTTCTCCATGCCTTGCGTACATGCAAGAGGCGATGCGAACGCACTCGTCCGGAGCTGATGAGAAGGATTTGGAGATAAAGAGAGATCAACGAGTCCGGGGGTGTACCCCGGACTCGCTAAAACGCCAGGAGGGAAGGCGCTCTTATTTACGGCTTACTTCGTGCCCTTGTGAGTCATCGGCACTTTCAGCTCGGCCAGCTTCGTGATCATGTCCTCAGCAGAGGTGTCGGGCTTCACGGTCTTCTCGATGTAGGAGATCTTTCCGGTCTTGTCGATATAGAAGGTCCAGCGACTTGCGGTGCCGCGCTCGTTGAGCACGCCGTACGCCTTCGCGGTTTCCTTCGTCGGATCGCTCAGCAGCGGAAAGTCAGCTTCCTTCTTCGACACTTCAGTGTCGCCCAGCTTCACCGTCGTCGCCTTCGCGAACTCCTTGTTCTTCTCGAGCGGATCGACGCTTGCCATGAAGTAGCTCACGTCGTACATCTTGATTTTGTCGCCGTTCTCCGCGAGCGATTTGCACTCGATTGTGCAGCCGCGCGTGAACGCCGCGGGGAACCAGGCCACGACAACGGCCTGCTTGCCCTTGAAGTCCGACAGCTGGTACGTCTTCCCGTCGGTTGCCTGCAGCTTGAAGTTCGGCGCCTGGTCGCCGACTTTGAGATCGACTGTCTGGGCCATCGCCGTCATGGCAAGGCCGAGCACGAGACTTGCGGTCAACAATGCACGCATCACTCAACCTCCTGGGTTGCTTGAACCGCCTCCGCGCTCTGTGCTACGACGAGTCTCGCCGTAGCCGAGGTGAAGGCGAAGGTCTGAGTATACTGCCGAAAAGGATCTTTCGGAGGCCATGGCCAAGCGAAAAGCCGCGGGGAGCGGGAGCCCGGATGAGGCAAATCCGGGGGGGCACCAATCGGCGGCGCCGTTCGTGCCGAACACCACGAGCGTCCGCGTGCTCGGCGCAGCGGCCCATAAATGTCGTGGTTGTGACCTCTACAAGACGGCCACCCAGGCCGTGTTTGGCGCCGGCCCGAGCAAGTCGCGTGTCGTGTTCGTCGGCGAGCAGCCAGGTGACCAGGAAGACCGCCAGGGCATCCCGTTTGTGGGACCCGCCGGTGCGATGCTCGACAAGGCGCTCGAAGCTGCCGGCATCCCGCGGAGCGACGTCTATCTCACCAACGCGGTCAAGCATTTCAAGTGGGAGCCGCGCGGCAAGCGGCGCATCCACAAGAAGCCACGCATGTCAGAGATCAAGGCGTGCCGGCCGTGGCTCGAGGCGGAGCTTCGAGCGATCAAACCGCGGATCGTCGTCTGTCTGGGCGCCGTCGCCGCGCAATCGATCATGGGATCGCAGTTCAAACTGATGCAGAACCGCGGCAAGCTGCTGACGGCGGATCCAAAAGGACCCGCCCTGCCTGTGGAGTATGTCGTGGCAACGATTCATCCATCGGCGGTGCTGCGCGCGCCAGATTCGGAAGGACGACGGCAGGCGTATGAATCGCTGGTTGTGGATCTGAAGGTGGTTGCCAAGATGTTGAGATCGCGGACCTAGAACCGGATGCGGTCGGCGCGGATGTAGATCCGCTGATCGGTGAGCTGCACGAGATCGGGCGCCGTCAATCCCCAGCTCAGTCTCTGCTTGGCGTTCGGCATTTCCAGAACCGTTCCGAGGATCGTCACCGCCTCGCCCTCGCGAACGGGCCGCCGTGCGGTCGGCTCGTCGCGCGCGGGAGCGACGAGGACGTGATTGTCCTGCGGCCCAACCCAGAATGCGCCTTGACTCGTCACGCCGGTCGCTTTCAGGCGCAACTCAACCCGACGTCCGATGAGCTCGTGACCGTCGACCGCGCCCGTGATCGTTTCGATCTCCTGGATGGTGGAAGGAGGCACCGCACCTGTGACCTCTGGTTCGTCACGCCCAGCCGTTCCTTCCGCATAGGGAATTCCGCTGCTGGCCTGGCCCGTCAGATAACGCCTGCCGACGTGCGGTCCCAGCCATCCGAGGAGCACGACCATTGCGCCAACCACGGCGGCGACGACCCACATCCATCGGCGTGTCATGCGCATATTCACTGCACGACTCATACCCGCTGCGTGCGCTGGGCCGCTTTTCTTACGCACAGTTCTCCAGAAACACCACGGAGCTTGCGGTAGCCGAACCGCGGTAGTACCATTCTTCTCTTACGGTTACGCGGAAATTCTCGACAGTAGGATGCTCGACGCCAAACGCCCAGCCCGCGGTCCGCTCATCGTTCGCGGCGCGCGCACGCACAACCTGAAGAACGTCGACGTCACCCTGCCGCACGGCAAGCTGGTCATTTTCACCGGCGTCAGCGGATCGGGGAAGTCGTCGCTTGCCTTCGACACGATCTACGCCGAAGGTCAGCGCCGTTACGTCGAATCGCTCTCCGCGTACGCGCGGCAGTTCCTCGAGCGGATGGAAAAGCCCGACGTCGACAAGATCGAAGGCATCTGTCCCGCCATCGCGATCAGGCAGAAGAACAGCGTCCGCAATCCGCGCTCGACGGTCGGCACGACCACGGAGATACACGACTACATGCGGCTGCTGTGGGCACGCGTCGGCCGGACGTATTGCCGACAGTGCGGCCAGGAGGTGATCCGCGAGACGGCCGAGATCGTCGCGAAGCGGCTTGCCGACCTGCCGGCGGATACCCGCGTGATGATTGGGTTCCAGATCCCCGTCGTCAGCATGGCTGCGACGCCCGTCAAGGATGCGGGTAACGAAGCCGAGGCGGCCGACGACCTCTTCGACAGCGAGGACGCGGACGCGACGGTCACCCGGCCGGCGCGTAACGGCTTCAATCCGATATCCGAGACACTCGACGGCCTGCAGCGCCGCGGCTATGGCCGCGTGCTCGTCGACGGCCGGGCGGTCACCTTCGACGACATCGATCGCACGGCGCTCAAGGACAAGACCACGCTCGACGTGATCGTCGATCGACTGCGCATCGACGGCGATCTGCGCACCCGTCTCACGGATTCGATCGAAACGTCGTATCGCGAAGGCGGCGGCGCTGCTTTCGCGATAGTGCTCGGTAGGGATCTGGGATCTGGGATCAGGGATCAGCAACCCAGCGCTCTTGATCCCCGATCCCCGACCCCTGATCCCCACAGGATCGAGTTCTCCGAGCGTTTCGAATGCCGCACGTGCGGCATCGCGTACGAGACGCCGCAGCCGCGCCTCTTTTCGTTCAACAACCCGTTCGGCGCCTGTCCGACGTGCCACGGGTTCGGCAACATCATCGAGCTCGACATGGACTTGGTGATTCCCGATCGATCGAAGACGATCAACCAGGGCGCGATCGAACCGTGGAGCAAGCCGCACTACCGCGCACAGCTGGCGGAATTGAAGCGGGCGTCGCGGAAGTCCGGTACACGTCTCGACGTGGCATGGTCCGATCTCACCGACGAGGAGCGAACGTTTGTTGTCGAAGGCGACGGCCCTTCGACGAGCTCAGGGCCGCCCCGAGCCGAGTCGAGGGGCGGCGCCTACCACGGTATTCGCGGCTTCTTCCGGTGGCTCGAGCGCAAGAAGTACAAAGTGCACGTGCGGGTGTTCCTGAGCCGCTATCGAGGGTATCTTGCGTGCCCCGACTGCGGCGGAGCACGGCTCCGCCGCGAGGCGCGCGACGTTCGCGTCGGCAGTCGGACGATCGACTCCGCATCGGCGCTGACCGTTCGCGAGGCGCAGCAGTTCTTCACGAACGTAGAGCTCAGCGACAAAGAGACGGTGGTCGCGGATAAAGTGCTGCGCGAGGTCCGGAAGCGCCTGTCCTTTCTGAGCGACGTAGGGCTCGATTACCTGTCGCTGGACCGCCTGTCGTCGACGTTGTCGGGCGGTGAAGCGCAGCGCATCAACCTGGCGACGTCGCTCGGCTCGGCGCTCGTAGGTACGCTCTACGTGCTGGACGAGCCCTCGATCGGGCTGCACTCACGTGACAACCGGCGGCTCATCGACATCCTGCTCCAGCTGCGCGACCAGGGCAACACCGTTCTCGTCGTCGAGCACGACGAGGAAATGATTCGCGTCGCGGATCACATCGTCGACATCGGGCTTGGGGCCGGCGAGCAGGGTGGCAAGGTGGTCTACTCCGGCGACTATCCGGGGCTTCTGCGGGAGCCGCGATCGCTGACGGCGAAGTACCTCCGGAACGAGCTGGCGATCCCGGTACCCTCGCCGCGCCGCAAGGGCCTCGCGCACAAGATCCGATTGAAAGGCGCGGCCGAACACAACCTCAAGGACGTCGACATCGAGATCCCGCTGAACTCGCTCACGTGCGTGACCGGCGTCAGCGGCTCCGGCAAATCAACGCTCGTCCACGACGTGCTGTACGCCGCGATCAAGCGCGCCAAGGGCAACTGGGATCGGCGCGTCGGCACCTTCCGTGAGCTTCAGGGGCTCGAATACATCACCGACGTCGTGCTCGTCGACCAGGCTCCGATCGGTCGCACGCCCCGATCCAATCCTGTGACATATCTCAAGGCCTTCGATCCGATCCGTGAGCTGTTCGCGTCAACCAAGGACGCGCGTGCGCGTGGCCTGACCGCGAGCTACTTCTCGTTCAACGTGCCGGGCGGACGCTGCGAAGCGTGCCAGGGCGAAGGGGAAGTCCGCGTCGAGATGCAGTTCCTCGCCGATGTCTTCGTCCCGTGCGAACAGTGTGATGGCATGCGCTTCAAGCCGGTCGTCCTCGAGGTGCACTACAAGGGCAAGTCGGTCCACCAGGTGCTCGACATGACCGTCCGCGAGGCGTTGACATTCTTCGGCACGTCGCCAAAGGTGCTGCGCCGGCTGCAGGTGCTCGACGAGATTGGTCTCGGCTACCTGCGCCTTGGCCAGCCGGCGACCACGCTGTCGGGCGGGGAAGCACAGCGGATCAAGATTGCGGCGCACCTTGCGTCCTTCGGCGGCGAGCGGCTCCTCTACATCCTCGACGAGCCGACGACTGGTTTGCATTTCGACGACATCGCGAAGCTGCTTGCCGCGTTCAAGAAGCTCGTCGAAGCTGGGCACACACTGCTCGTCATCGAACACAACCTCGATGTGATCAAGACCGCTGACTACGTCATCGATCTCGGGCCGGAGGGTGGCGACGCGGGCGGCCGCGTGATCGCCACTGGCACGCCAGAGCAGATCGTGCAGGTGGAAGCGTCCTACACAGGGCAGGCACTGCGGCAGGTCCTCGCGGCGGGTCGGACCAATGCCTACGCGACCCGTTAAACCGGGATTCGGGATTCGGGATTCGGGATTCGGATCCCGCGTCGAATCCCCAATCCCGAATCCTCAATCCCGATACGTGCTTCCACGTTCGTTCTACGAGCGACCGACCCTCACTGTCGCCGAGGAGCTGCTTGGCAAGGTGCTCGTGCATCGCACACCGCAGGGCACCGCGTCGGGCGTGATCATCGAGACCGAGGCGTACATCGGCGAAGGCGATCCGGCGTGCCACGCGTCGTTCGGCCGCACACCGCGCAACGAGCCACTCTATGGCCCTCCTGGCGTTGCCTACGTCTATTTGAACTACGGCGTTCATTACCTCGTGAACGCGGTCACCGAAGCCGACGGGCATCCGGCGGCCGTCCTCATTCGCGCGTTGCAGCCGCTCGACGGCATCGCGTTGATGAAAAGGCGGCGCGCAAGCGACGGCCGCAGCGTTGACGAACACGATCTCTGTCGTGGGCCAGGCAACCTGTCGCGCGCGCTCGGTATCACGCTCACGGAAAATCGCCTCGACCTTACTGGCGGCGAAGACTCGGCGCAGCCCGGCACGCTCTTCGTCGAGGACCGTGGCATCGCGGTTGGCGCCGTCGCGCGCGGACCGCGAATCGGCATCCGCGTCGCCGTTGACCGCCCCTGGCGATGCTGGGTCGACGGGCATCGGTCCGTGTCCGCTCACCGCCGGCGCGCGTAGCCACAAAGGCCACGAAGAGGGTTTAAACCACGAAGGTCACGAATTGCCCTTAGTGGTTGCGGCCGGCGGCGGGCTTGCCTCGCCATAGCGCCTCCATTTCGGTCGCGCGGCGGCGGGTGCTACGATTGAATTTCTTCCATGGGTAAAACGCTTCTGCAGAAGGTCTGGGACCTTCACACGGTTCGAACGCTGCCGACGGGGCAGACGCAGCTCTTCATCGGTCTCCACCTGATTCATGAGGTGACGACGCCGCAGGCATTTGATGGGCTGCGAGAGCGCGGCTGGCGCGTCGCGCGCCCGGACCGCACGTTCGCAACCGTCGATCACATCGTGCCGACGCGGCAGCGCCAGCGCCCGTTTCTAGACCTGATGGCCGAGGACATGATCGCGTCGCTCGAGCGCAACTGCCGCGACTTCGGGATCCCGCTCTACGACATTGGCGACGATCGACAGGGCATCGTGCACGTCATCGGGCCCGAGCTCGGGTTGACGCAGCCGGGCCTGACGATCGCGTGCGGCGACAGCCACACATCGACACACGGCGCCTTCGGCGCGGTCGCGTTCGGCATCGGCACCTCGCAGGTGCGCGACGTGCTGGCGTCGCAGTGTCTTGCGCTCGAACCGCTGAAGGTGCGCCGCATCCGCGTCACCGGCCGGTTACCGCGAGGCGTCTACGCGAAGGACGTCATCCTCACGATCATCCAGCGGCTGGGGGTCAGCGGCGGCAACGGGTACGCGTACGAATATGCCGGCGACACGATCGAGCGCATGTCGATGGACGAGCGAATGACGATCTGCAACATGTCGATCGAAGGGGGCGCGCGCGTCGGCTACGTGAATCCCGACGAGACGACGTTCACGTACATCCAGGGGCGGCCGTTCGCTCCGCAGGGTGACGTGTTCGAACGCGCGACGGCGTGGTGGCGTTCGATCGCCTCCGATCGTGACGCGGTCTATGACGATGACGTCGAGATTCGCGCGGGGGAGCTGACGCCTGTCGTGACGTGGGGTGTCAATCCCGGGCAGTCAATCGGGATCGATGGGACGGTCCCGAGAGCCGGGGGAGCGGACCAGCAAGCGACATCCGATGCGCTGACGTACATGGGACTTCAGGCCGGGCAGCCGATTGCCGGACTGAAGATCGATGTCGCGTTCATCGGCTCCTGCACCAACGGCCGGCTTTCCGATCTCCGCGAAGCCGCGCGCATCGTCCGTGGCCATCACGTGGCGCCGCATGTGAAGGCGCTCGTCGTGCCCGGATCCGTGGCGGTCCAGAAAGCTGCCGAGCGCGAGGGGCTCGACAAGACATTCCGCGACGCCGGCTTCGACTGGCGCGACGCGGGCTGCTCGATGTGTCTGGGGATGAATCCGGACAAGCTTGAAGGCAACCAGGTCTGCGCAGCGTCCTCGAACCGCAACTTCAAGGGACGCCAGGGAAGTCCGACCGGCCGCACGCTGCTCATGAGTCCGGCGATGGTCGCCGCCGCTGCGCTTGCAGGCCAGGTGACTGACGTGCGCGAGCTCGTCGATGAAGTTCCCGCGGGGGTGCGGTAATGGGCGCCGAACGGATCGAAACGATAGAGGGACGCGCGCTGCCGATGCGCGGCGAGGACATCGACACCGACCGCATCATGCCGGCGCGGTTCCTGAAGTCGATTACCTTCGAAGGCCTCGAAGCCCATCTGTTCGAGGACGACCGCCTTGCCGCGACGCGCACGGGACAGGTTCACCCGTTCGACGAGCCGACATACCGGGGCGCGTCAATCGTCCTCGTCAACCGCAACTTCGGGTCGGGCTCGTCGCGCGAGCACGCACCGCAGGGGCTGCGGCGCCTGGGTATTCGCGCGGTCATTGGCGAATCGTTCGCCGAGATCTTCTTCGGCAATTCGTTGATGATTGGCCTGGCCTGCGTGACGGCCGCGGCCAGGGACATCGAGGCGCTGATGGCGCTCGTGGAGCGCGATCCGGCCACGCAACTGCGGCTCGATTTGAGGAACGGCGTGTGCGAGGCTGGAAGCCTCACGGTGTCGGTCTCGACGCCAGCAAACGTCCGCGACGCGCTCATGACCGGCGCGTGGGACACCACGGGGCTGCTCATGGACCGCTATGACGAGGTCAATGCGCTCGCTTCTCGACTTCCTTATCTGAGCGGGTTTTCTTCTCCTCAACCGAGCTGAGAAACGCAGCGGAGGCGTGCGACCGCTCGCCTCCGCGTCTGAAGACGAGCCGCACTTGCCGCCGGAGCCTGATCTCCGGAACCGGCAGCGCCACCAGTTCTCCTCTGGCAATCTCTGATTCCGCGCAGCGCCGCGGCAGCAGCGCGACACCCATGTTCGTCCCGACGGCGCGCTTGATCCCTTCGAGACTCGGCAGCGACACGAGGATGTTGGCCGGGATGTGGTGCTGCTCGAACAATCGCAGCACGCGATCGCGGACATGCGACGGATCGTTGTGCGCAATCACGGGGTGCCGTCCGCATTCGGCCAGCGTCACTTCCCTGTTGCTCGCGAGCGTGTGCGTCGGATGCACCAGCATCACCAGCTCGTCGTGCCCGAGGACGATGGAGCTGAGCTTTGGCTCCGAGGGCTGGAAGGTGAGGACGCCGAAGTCGAGTGTCCCCTGGGCGACCTCCGCCCCGATCTGGCGCGCCGGGATTCGCCGGACATCGACATGAACGAGTGGGTGCGCGTCCCTGAACCGGGAGATGAGCGGCAGCACGACGTGCACCGAGGCTTCGTTGGCGCCAATCAGTACCCGGCCGCGGCGCAGGTCGCGCAAGTCCTTGACGGCGATTTCGGCCTCCTCGGACAGGCGGAGGAGCCGTTCGGCGAAATCGCGCAGGAGGCGCCCGGCGTCGGTCAGGGTCGCGTCCTTGGTGGCCCGATCGAAGAGGCGCTCCCCGACGCTCTCTTCGAGCCGCTTGACCGCCTGGCTGACAGCCGGTTGCGTACGATGCAGCTTCATGGCGGCCCTGGAAAAGCTCCGTTCGGCAGCAACTTTGAGGAAAACGCGCAATTCACTGAGTTCCACTGCTCATCCTCGTCATAAGCACCGATAATCCAAACAGAATAATTATCATTTTGACATTATCAGACGGGGTCGCGTCTACTGGGATGAAGGGGAGAGGTCCCGATGGCACAACAGGTCCGAATCTTCGACACGACGCTGCGCGACGGCGAGCAGGCCCCCGGATTTTCGCTCCGGCCGGCCGAGAAGCTCCGGCTTGCCCGTCAGCTCGACGCACTCGGCGTGGACATCATCGAAGCGGGCTTCCCGATCGCCTCGCCGGCCGACGCCGAAGCGGTGTATCGCATCGCGCAGGAAGTGCGCCGTCCGACGATCGCATGCCTTGCGCGCTGCCATCGCGCTGACCTCGAGAAGGCCGCCGAAGCCATCAAGCCCGCGGAAAAGGGGCGGATTCACACGTTCATCGCGACCTCGGATCTCCACCTGCAGGTGAAGCTGCGCATGACCCGCGAGCAGTGTCTCGACGCCGCGGTGGAAGCGGTCCGCTACGCGCGCCATCATACCTTCGACGTGCAGTTCTCGGCCGAGGACGCCACGCGGAGCGATCTCGACTTTCTCTGCCGCGTCGTCGAAGCGGTCATCAAGGCGGGCGCGAACACGATCAACCTGCCCGACACGGTCGGCTACGCGACGCCCGACGAAATGCAGGCGTTCTTCACAACGATCCGGACGCGCGTCCCGCACTCGGACAAGGTCGTGTTCAGCACGCACTGCCACGACGATCTGGGGCTCGCCGTGGCGAACTCGATCGCCGCGGTGCAGGGCGGTGCGCACCAGGTCGAGTGCACCATCAACGGAATCGGCGAGCGCGCGGGCAACGCATCGCTCGAAGAAATCGTGATGATCCTGAAGGTACGACACGAGCGGCTGCCGTTTACGACCAACGTCGAAACGCGCGAGCTCTACCCGTCGAGCGAGCTGCTGACTCGTCTCACCGGCCAGGGCGTGCAGGTGAACAAGGCGATCGTCGGCCGGAATGCCTTCGCGCACGAAGCCGGTATCCACCAGGACGGCATGATGAAGGATCGCCGGACCTACGAGATCATGCGCGCCGAGGACGTGGGCGCGCCGTGGAACCCGCTGGTGCTCGGCAAGCACTCGGGCCGCCACGCCGTCCAGCAGCGGTGCAGCGAGCTCGGGCTGCAGCTGGAATCGGGCGAGCTGCTCGAGGTCTACCGCGCGCTGATGGTAATCGCAGACGAGCGCAAGATCATCGCCGACAGCGACGTCGTCACGGTGGTCAGTGCGGTTCGCTCGGGACCGTCGCCGCGCACCGAGACGGTCGATCCGTTCGATACGCCGTCAGGCGTTCCTGCCGGGCATCACGAATCCGGTTACGGGCACGGGGTCTAGCTCCACTCTCCCAATTCCCGACTTCCAATTCCCAACTCCCAAGAAGAATCGTCACCGCCGTCTTGGGCGTTGGGATTTGGGCGTTGGGAGTTTGCTTCTATCCTTGGGAGTTGGGAGTTGGTGATTGGGAATTTTCGAGCTCTACGATCATCCTACCCGTTGGAGGCGCGATACCGCGCTCGGCAAACACCTTCAGCATCCGTTTTCGCAACTCGCGTCCGACCAGCCACTGTTTCAATGGCACGGTCTTGACGCGCGCCTTCAACACGAGCTGCCCCGGCTCGAAGGCATCGATCCCGAGGATCTCGAAGGGCGCCAGGATGTGCGGCTTGAACTCCGGGTCCTCCACCAGCGTGAACGCGGCGTCGCGCATGGCCGCCGTGACGCGCTCCGGGTCTTCGTCGTACCCGATGCCGAACGTCACGACGTAGTAGGAAAAGTCCTTCGATTTGTTGGCGAGCGTCTTCACCTCGCCGTTGGGGAAGACGTGCACCGTGCCTTCCTCGTCGCGCAGCACGATCGTGCGCAGGTTGATTTCCTCGATGAGCCCGCCCTGGCCGTTGACGACGGCGACGTCGCCGACGCGACATTGATCCTCGAGGATCAGGAAGAAGCCCGAGATGACGTCACGCACGATCGTCTGCGCGCCGAACCCGATCGCGACCCCCGCGATGCCGGCGCCCGTCAGCGCGGGCGTGATGTCGACGCTCAGCTCCCGCAGAATCATCAGCGCCGCGACGCCCATCACCAGAACCGAGAGCGCTTTCTGCAGGAGCCGGCCAAGCGTCTGCGCGCGCTTGGTCCGCTCGATGACGTCGAGGCCGGTGCCGCGGCTCATCTCGCGCTCGAAGCGGCGCGCGGCGGCGGACCCGATGCGAATCACGAGGTACGCCGCGACCGCGATGATCGCGATCCGAAGGCCTGCGTCGAGCACCCATCGAATCAGCGCTTCCGGGTTGCCGCCGAACCGTGTCCGATAGCCGGCGAGCGTCAGCGCGGGGAACGCCAGAGCCGCCGCCGTGACGAGGAAGATCGCGACCCGCACGATGCGCCGTGGCCGGTCCACGAACAGCGCCTCGATTTCGCGTTCCTCGATGATTGCCCGGAGGATCGACTGCGCGATACGCGCGACGATGTCGGCGATGAGATAGGCGGCGAGCAGCGCCAGCCCGAGGGCAAGCGTCAGTTCGGGCCAGTTTGCGGGCATGGGTCTACGGCCTACCGTTTACCGTCTGTGTCGGGACGGGCATCATGCCGCGCCGCGCCGCGGTCGCCACGCCGGAAAACGCTCGGACGGCTGCTCTCGACCGCTGGCCGCTCGGGTCGCGCCAAGAACGTTCGCGTCGCGAACGGCGCTCAACCTCGCTGATGCCCCGAGCCACCTCGCGTTTTCTCGACTTCGCTGTCGGCATGGCTCCAACGCGTCGCCGCGCCGCATGATCCCCGTCCCGAAGACGGTAGACGGTAGACCTAGACGGTAGACGGCAGAGTTCAGGTTCATTGCCCCGTGGCGCGGAGGATCGAGATCTTCAACTGCATCCGCCGCCCGTCGCGCAGAATGTCAATGGTGGCGGCGCTGCCGATCATCGAATCCTGGATGAGGCGCGACAGGATGCCGCTGTCGTTCACTGCGGTCCCATTGAAGGTGATGATGATGTCCCCGGGACGCAGGCCGCCGTCGTACGCGGGGGAATCGCGGCGCATTCGGCCGACGTAGAGACCGCGCCCGTTCGGCGCGCCGAGATCGCTTGCCTGCTGCGTGGTCAGCGGCCCGTATTCGACGTAACCGATGGACCCGCGCCGCACCTCGCCGTACTTGAGAAAGTCGGCGACGACCCGACGCGCAAGGTTACTGGGAATGGCGAAGCCGATCCCTTGGTACCCTCCGCTCTGGCTGAAGATCGCCGTGTTCACGCCGACGAGCTCGCCGCGCGTGTTGACCAGGGCGCCGCCGGAGTTCCCCGGATTGATCGCCGCATCGGTCTGGATGAAGTCCTCGTACCCCGAGATGCCAAGGCTGGTCCGGCCGAGCGCAGAGACGATCCCGAGCGTGACGGTCTCATTCAGCTGGAACGGATTGCCGATCGCCAGCACCCACTCGGCGACTTTCAGACGCGACGAATCGCCCCACGGCATCGTCGGCAGGTTCTGCGCGTTGATCTTGAGCAACGCGAGATCGGTGGTGGGGTCGACGCCGACGATCTGCGCGCGCATCTCGCGCTTGTCACCGAGCGCGACGCTGATGGCCGGGAGCTGGCGCAGCGAGATCCGCCCCGACTCGCCGGCGACCACGTGATTGTTGGTGAGGATGTAGCCGTCGTCGCTGACGATCACGCCGGAACCGAGGCTCCGCTCGATGTCGCGCTGCGGTCCGTACAATTCGTTGTCGTCGCCGAAGAAGTAGCGGAAGAAGGGGTCGTTGGAGAACGGCGAATTCTGCCTGGCGACGACCTGGGCGGACGAGATGTTCGCGACGACGGGAACGGTGCGGGCGGCCACCACGGTGAAGTCCGGCAAGCTACTCGCGACCGGGCCTGGCGTGACGATCGCGGGGCGCGCGGTTTGCTGCGGCTCCGGCGCGGCGCCCGCGGCGGGCGGATCGGCCGGTTCAGTGGCCGCGCGCATACGGCCGGTCAGCACGAGGCCGGCCAGGAATCCGCAACCAAGAATCAGGACCGCGAAGATCAGGGACCGCGCTCGCATAGGTCAGGACACTCGAATGCGGCGCGTGCTCCCTTCGGCAGCCTTCGGACAGATGACCGTCAGGACGCCGTCGCGCAGGTCGGCTGTGACGTGATCGGTGTCGACGGGCAAGGGCAGCTGGAACATGCGCCTGAATTCGCCGTGCCCGCGCTCGACGCGGTGGTATTGCTCGCACGGGACACCGCCTTCGCGGCGTACTCCCGAGAGCTGAAGCCTGCCGTCGCTCACCTGGATCTGAATGTCGTCCCGTCGCAGCCCGGGCAGCTCCGCCGTGATGACGTATTCGTCGGCAGTCTCGTGAACATCGATTGGAGGCACCCAGCCCGCGGGGCCGGGCGCGAAACGGTCAAGGCGTTGCTGGATGGCCAGCAGATCACGGATCGGATCCCAGCGCGCAAACGCCACGATCGGCATCCTAGCATAGCCATTCGGTATGCTACGATCCTGAGTTTACGGTTGTCGGTGCAGGGCGGGCCCTTGTCCGCGTCGCCTCCGGCTTCGGCGAGATCCGCCAACCAATTTATGGCCTCGATAAACGCGACACGCCTCAAGAAAGGCATGCTGGTGAAGATCGATCAGGACCTCTTCCGGGTCCTCGAGCTTCAGCACGTCACTCCAGGCAACCTCCGTGGATTCGTCCGGGTGAAATTCCGGAACATCCGCAGCGGGAACCTGTCCGATCAAAAGCTGCGATCGGAGGACACGCTCGATCGCGCGACGCTCGACGAGCGCGAGATGCAGTACCTCTACCAGGACGGCGACGACTACTACTTCATGGACACGACGTCCTACGAACAGATTCACATCTCGAGCGAGGCGCTCGGCGAGTCGACGAACTACCTGAAGCCCGAGATGACGATCAAGGTGGAGTTCTACGGCACGGAGCCGGTCGGCATCGAGCTGCCCCCGCAGGTCGACCTCAAGGTGCTCGACACGGCGCCGGGGATCAAGGGGGCGACCGCGAACAACCAGATCAAGCCGGCGACGCTCGAGACCGGCCTGGTCGTCAACGTGCCGCCGTTCGTCAACACGGGCGACGTGGTGAAGATCAACACCGAGACCGGCGAGTACCTGTCACGCGCCTGAGAGGAGACAACTCCCAGCTCCAGCTCCCAATTCCCAAGGAGCCTCGTTTCGCAAGGACGTCTTGGGAGTTGGGCGTTGGAAGTTGGGAATTCAGGGCATGGATGTAGTCCGACATCAGCCGAACCAGGGCTGGATCGAAGTCATCGTTGGCAGCATGTTCAGCGGGAAGAGCGAAGAGCTGATCCGCCGGCTGCGCCGCGCGCAGATCGCGAAGCAGAAGGTCCAGATCTTCAAGCCGATCGTCGACAACCGGTACAGCGAGGATCAGATCGTCTCGCACAGCGACATGCGCATCGCGTCGCGATGTGTGGCGAACTCCGGCGAGCTCGTCAAGTGCGTCGACGACGACACCGACGTGGTCGGGATCGACGAGGG
>Ga0070699_100001255_pt1 | contig 23394 bp, 16 predicted proteins | sample KBSK1503metaG_FD_65473 | JGI IMG/M metagenome (GOLD analysis project Ga0070699, IMG submission 65473) | Corn, switchgrass and miscanthus rhizosphere microbial communities from Kellogg Biological Station, Michigan, USA - KBS K1-50-3 metaG | ecosystem: Host-associated > Plants > Roots >...
GTAAATCCAACCGCGTTTTTTGCCTAAGTAGCGAGTATATACTTCCACGCGATACACACCCGGTTCAGTGGCGCTATATGTGCAGGCATGGGTGTTTGTCCAAATACCAATTTGTTTGCCATCTTTGAGCATGTGAATCTCCGCTGGTTGAGGGACATGGGCCTGTAAGGTCACACCACCTTTGACAGGCAGTGCATCGCCCATGATGCCAGATCGTTCCAGGCCCCTGACATTAAACGTGAAACCGCGTGTGGGAGCTGGCAGATCATAAGCCACGAAGCAGTGTCCCGCTGCGAGCGCATCGTAAATCATTTTCTTGTCTGTTGTGACATCACCTGTGAGTGGCTCTGGAATAAGAACATGTGTATTCACTGTCTTGAAGTGAAATGTATAAGGGAAAATAACACGGTGAAAGGGACCCATATGCATATGCATGGCGTGCGCGTCCGAACCGCCGATGGCAATGACGGGGCGTCCGTGGCTGAGTAATTCGTCCCAGCGTTGAAGTGTTTCAGGAATGGGACCATGACCAATGAATTGAGGGAAGAGCGCGTAGAACAGGCCGTGTAATTTCGTTGGAATAACTGTCTTAAGTTCGCTCAGTCCGTTCCAGAGTTCGATACCAGTGTAGTTTTGAACGTCCCAAGCCTCCCAGGAAATATCGGTTTCGTTGAAGGCTGGCGCTTTAGGGTCTTTGGGGTGGGCGATGAAACAGAGTCCGCCTGCCTCACGGACGCCGTTGATCAGGCTCTGCGGATCGTCAGCGAGAGAGGCAAGGTCACGGTTGGCATTGAAGACCAGCAGGTGGTTTTTTTGTGGGTCACGGTCCTGGTCATGGACCTCCTGTCCAACGAGGAGCAGAACGCGGCTTTGTCCGACGCGATAATAGCCTTCCACGCCCTGGACGAGAATGTTATGGTCAGTCACAATGACAGCGTCCAATCCTGTTTGGATGGCAGCCTGGGCAATGTCTTTATGAGTGCCACTTCCGTCAGAGTAGCGGGTATGCATGTGCAGGTTGACGATGATTTCGTGCATATTTCCTTGGGAATGAGTCAGTTGACCCAATTTGCCAGACAAATTGAGTTAAGAGCGTTTCTCAAGTGTCTCTGTCCGCGTTGTGGCAGAAAATTTGCGGGGCAAACTTTTGAGCCTGACCGCAAGTTGACGGTTTTTCTCCCCAGCGGGTATAATGTTCCCGCTTAATAAAAGGAGGCTTGTACTAATGGAAAACTATCTCAATATCGCGCTGATTATAATCTCGGTCCTGCTCATCCTCAGTGTGATTCTACAGAGCAAGGGCGCGGGCCTTGGCGGTTTGAGTGGCGCCGATACCGGCAGCGTCTATACAGCGCGGCGCGGCGTGGAACGCACATTGTTCCGCCTCACCATCATTTTGAGTGTCATCTTTTTTGCGTTGGTGCTCACGCTCGTTTTGCTCTTCTAATCAATGAGACCCGCTTGAAAGGCGCGTTGGCTCCGTGCAGTGCTGCCCGTTAGGGGCCAGTGGCCGGGATTACGTGCCTTTCTTTTTTTGTCTATGAAACAACTACGTTGGCAGATTTTGGTTGTGCTGGTTACATTGGTGATCGTGGCCGTGTTGCTGTTCAGTACACAATCACCCGGGGTTGATAATGTGATTCAGTCACAACCCGAACAGGGGGGCGTTTACACAGAAGGATTGGTCGGCTCGTTGGGACGCCTCAATCCTCTGCTCGATTGGAACAATCAGGCCGATCGCGATGTGGACCGCCTGCTCTTCAATGGGTTAATTCGTTTTGATGAGCGCGGCCTGCCTCAAGCGGATTTGGCCGATGCCTGGGGTTCCACACCAGAGGGTACTGTGTATAACGTTGCCATTCGGCAGAATGCGTTCTGGCACGATGGCACGCCGGTAACCAGTGATGACGTGATCTTCACCATTAATATGATGAAGAGTATTGGGTCTTTATACCCGCAGGATATCAAGGATTTGTGGGGCAAAATCGAAGTTACCCAGTTGAACGATAAAACCTTGAAATTCACGTTGCCTGAACCCTTTGTCCCATTTCTGGATTATTTAACCTTTGGCGTTGTACCAAAACATCTGCTTGATTCTGTGTCGCCCGATCAGATGCAAACCGCAGATTTTAACATCCACCCGGTAGGCACTGGACCCTATAAGTTTGACCGATTGTTGGTGGAAAAAGGTCAGATCGTGGGCGTGGTGTTGACCGTGTTCAATAATTTCTATCGCCCAGCTGCTTTCATCGAACAGGTTGTCTTCCGTTATTACCCTACCTCCGGCGAGGCCATGGATGCTTATGAACAGGGCGACGTCTTTGCAGTCAGCCATATTTCCACTGATGTGCTAAACAAGGCGCTTGAGGAGCCAAATCTAAATTTTTATACCAGCCGCCTGCCGCAGATCGGTTTCGTGATGTTTAACCTGAACAATACCGAAGTGCCGTTTTTGCAGGACGCCAAAGTGCGACGCGCGCTCATGCTGGGTTTGAACCGTCAATACATCATCAACACATTTCTGCATGGGCAGGCCATTTTGGCCGATAGCCCGATCTTGCCCAACTCGTGGGCTCATTATGATGGCATCGAAAAGATCGATTATGACCCCAACGCGGCCATCAACCTTTTGAAATCTGATGGCTATGTAATTCCAGCTGGCGGTGGAGAGGTGCGCGCCAAGGATAATGTGTCACTGACCTTTACGCTGATTCATCCAGACGATGAACTGCATACCCAGATTGCGCAACTGATTCAAACCGAATGGGCGGAAATCGGTGTACGTGTGGACTTACAGCCTCAGCCCTATGACCAACTGGTACTGAACACGCTCGCTTCTCGCGCCTATCAAGCTGCTCTGGTGGACCTGAACCTTTCGCGTACCCCTGACCCCGACCCGTATCCATTCTGGCACCAGGCCGAAGCCACCGGCGGGCAAAACTATACCCAATGGGATAATCGCGCGGCTAGTGAATATCTCGAACAGGCCCGTGTCAGCGCAGATTACACCCTGCGTGCCAAGTTATATCGCAATTTCCAGATTGTCTTTGCCAAGGAATTGCCGGCGCTCCCACTATATATTCCAGTCTATTCATATGGCGTGGATGCGCAGGTACAGGGCGTGCAGATGAGTCCGTTATATGATCCAAGCGACCGCTTTGCTAGTTTTGCAAGCTGGTATCTTCTCACACGGCGCGCCCTGGAACAACCTGAAGCCACAGCGACTTCGAATCCCTAACTCGCATGAACCTTCTTTGGGGCTTGGTCCCGAAGAAGCAGGATGCATACTATTCAAGGAGACCATTTCATGACCGATGCAAGACAAGCTGCGCTCGATTACGCTCACCAGAACCGCGAACAATTTCTGGAAGTACTAAAGGAATTCCTGGCCATCCCTTCCATTTCGACCAGCCCGGAACACAAGGCTGATGTCCAACGCTGTGCGGATTGGGTCGCAGATCGACTCAAGTCACTGGACATGGAGAATGTGCAGATCATGCCCACAGGTGGACACCCGGTCGTTTATGGCGAACATCTCAAAGCTGGAAAAGACGCGCCGACTGTCCTTATTTATGGTCATTATGATATTCAACCAGTCGATCCACTTGAACTGTGGACAAGCGATCCGTTCAAGGCTGAAGTGCGTGGAGATAATTTGTACGCGCGCGGTTCATCGGATATGAAGGGACAGGTCATCGCTTCATTCAAGGCTATTGAATCGATTGTGCGCACGAGCGGGCTGAACGTCAACTTGAAATGGCTGATCGAAGGGGAGGAGGAAATTGGTTCGGAGCATTTGGGTGAATTCATCAAGAAAAATGCCAAACTGTTCAAAGCCGATTTTTGTATTAATCCTGATGCAGGCATGATCAACGCGGACTCGCCGACAATTACTTATGGTTTGCGTGGACTGGCCTATTTTGAACTTCGTGTATATGGACCCGAGCGCGATTTACATTCTGGTCTTTTCGGTGGAACCGTGCATAACCCTGCGCAAGCATTGACGGAATTGATCGCGGGCATGCATGATAAAAAAGGTCGTATCACGCTGCCTGGTTTTTATGACAAAGTTCGAAAGGTCAGCAAATCTGAGCGCGCCGATATTGCCCGGCTGCCTACTACCCCCAAACATTTCCTCAAACAAACAGGCGCACCTGCATTGTGGGGTGAACCTGACTACTCTCCGGAAGAACGCGTCAGCATTCGCCCAACTTTGGAAGTAAATGGTTTGCTTTCTGGTTTTACTGGCGAAGGTTCCAAAACAGTTCTACCTGCATGGGCGATGGCCAAGATTTCCTGCCGCCTTGTGCCTGACCAGGAGCCTGATGATATTTACAAGTCCATGGTCAAATATATGAAGAAACATGCGCCCAAGACCATCAAATGGGAAGTGAAAAACCTGCATAGCTCTGGCGTAGCCATTACTGAGAAGGATAGTGCTGGTGTGCGCGCCATGGCAAAGGGACTTGAACAGGTTTGGGGCAAACGTCCTTTGTTCAAACGCGAAGGTGGTTCGATCGGCGTAGTCGTGCAACTGCAAAAATATGCTGGCGTTGAATCGGTGTTGACCGGTTTTGGTCTGCCCGAAGATAACGCCCATTCTCCAAATGAAAAATTGCACTTGCCCTCGTGGACCAAGGGTATTGATGCGTTCATCAATATGTTTTATAACCTGGAATAATTGGAATAATATGTAGGGTGGGATTTTCCCATCCTTACAACATGATTGGAAAATATGGAAGACAAAATCATTTCCTACGGCGGGCAGGCAGTTATCGAAGGTGTGATGATGCGTGGGCGCAACGCCTTCGCGGTAGCCATGCGTGCTCCGGATGGCAACATCGTTGTCCACCATGAAAACCTGGCAAAAGTTTATCGCTCGTGGTTTACAAAGGTCCCGTTTTTGCGCGGGACGATTTTGCTTTGGGATGCGCTGGGTCTGGGCATGAAGGCATTGACTCTTTCTGCCAATACGCAAACCGGCGAAGATGAAAAGCTGGAAGGACCAGCACTCTATTTAACGCTGGGTATTTCGCTGGCATTAGGTATCGGTCTGTTCTTTCTGCTTCCAGCGGGTGTGGGAGGTTTGGCGGAACATTATCTTGGCTGGAGTACGCTGGCTCATAATTTACTTGAAGGCGTGGTGCGATTGGCATTGCTGGTTGGTTACATTTGGGCCATTGGCCTGATGCCCGATGTGAAACGCCTCTATGGTTATCATGGCGCGGAGCATAAAACCATCAATGCTTTTGAGGCTGGCGCCGAGTTGACTCCTGAAGTGGTGGCCAAGTATCCTATTGAACACCCGCGTTGTGGTACAGCCTTTATGCTGACTTTGATGTTACTTTCTGTGCTGGTCTTTAGCGCGTTGGGTGAGCTGACAATTTTTTGGCGCCTTGCAAGCCGTGTGCTTCTGATTCCAGTGATCGCTGGCATCGCCGTGGAATACATCCGCTGGACGGCCAATCATCTGAATTCACCATTGGTGCGTTTCTTGATCAAGCCCAATCTGGCTCTGCAATCCCTGACCACACGCGAACCTGACACTTCCATGCTTGAAGTCGCAATTGAGTCTTTCAAGACGATGAGACAAGCCGAGCAGGAATTTACTGTATAGCTTTGTGTATTGTCTCTATATCAGCTTTTCAATAAGGGCAGACTATAGTTCTGCCCTTATTTGTTATTAATTCAATCACTTTAGAATCATCCTTGTGAAAATTCGAAAATCCATCAAGCTGCTTCTGTGGGCATCGCTTATTCTGGGACTTTGTGGTGGCACATTTGCCCTCTATGATCGCGGCCGCCCGGTTCCCATTCCCATGGAACGGCAGCTTTACAAAGGCATTACGTATCGCCGTATCGTTCATATAAGACCCCACGCCCTCATCATTCATATTGTCGTCATTGACACTCAAGCGAAAGGAATCCAGTTTTTCGTCACACCGCCAGATGATCCAACGAGTGATGCTCCTATGCGGGCGCGTAAGACAACTCAGTTTTTAGATGAGTTTGACCTGCAACTTGCCATCAATGGCGGAATTTTTACACCCTGGTGGTCGCATAGTCCATTGGATTATTATCCTCATGTAGGTGATTCAGTGTCGGTCCGGGGTGAGACTGCCTCCAGCGGTTTGATTTATGCCATAGAACAAAAGAAGCCCTATCCAACGTTATATATATCAGAACAGAATCAAGTCAGCTTTGATGCCCCTGAAAAAATTTATAACGCGATTTCCGGGCATAGTATGTTGGTGCTGGCCGGTGAGATTGTCACAGACCGTGATGACCCGGTAAAACATCCGCGTACGATGATTGGCCTTTCGAAGGATGAACGCTTTCTTTATTTGGTGATCGTGGATGGACGCCAACCCTATTACAGTGAAGGGACCGATTTGGAAGAATCTGCCCAATTGATGATTGACCTTGGTGCCTATCATGCCATGAACATGGACGGTGGTGGGTCCTCCACGCTTGTCATTGAAGGCGTGGATGGCAAGCCTGTAATTTTGAATTCACCGATTGATAATTATATTCCTGGCCGGGAGCGCCCGGTGGCAAACCATTTGGGTATATATGTCTCCAAATGAGAATAGGCCTTTTGCATAAGTCTATGACATCGTACCCGAGGGGTAAATCTGTGGCTAAAAAATACTTTCGCAGTCTAAATTATGAAAGACCCGTTATTGGAATAGACGTATATGAAAACCAAAAAACCTTTCAGGATCATCGTTTGGATCTTGATTGCCACTAGTTTGTGTATAGCGGTGTTTTTCCTGTACGATCGTGGCCGCCCGGCGCCGATTCCCTTTAAACGGGAATTATATGATGGCGTTACGTATCGTCGTATTGTTCACCTTGGCTCGCAACCAATGATCGCCCATATCATCATTATTGATACCAAGGTAAAGGATGTCAGTTTCCTGGTCACACCACCTGATTCAAACGGAGAACGACCCCTCAACGCGCGGACAACTTCACAGTTTTTGGAGGAGTTCAATGTTCAGCTTGCCATCAACGGGGATGGCTTCGACCCGTGGTGGTCGAACAGCCCAGCTGATTATTATCCACATGTGGGTGATCCAGTTACTCCTTTGGGTTTTTCAGCTTCAGGCGGCGATATTTATACAGAGGGAATTCCAGACCAGGTTGGCGTTGAGCCAACATTGTATATCAACCGTAAAAATGATTTGTCCTTCAACAAACAACCTGATAATGTGTTCCAGGCTATTTCTGGTGACCGTATGATTGTTCAACAAGGCAAAATTGTTGAAGAGCTGGATAACGTGGACCTTGATCCACGTAGTGCAATTGGGTTAAATAAAAATGGCCGCTATGTGATTTTGGTTGTTGTAGATGGTCGGCAACCTTTTTATAGTGAAGGGGCAACCTTTGTGCAACTGGCGCAACTGATGATCGATCAGGGCGCTAACGTTGCCATGGCTTTGGATGGTGGCGGTTCTTCCACCCTGGTGATGGAAGGCGATAACGGCGAGCCTGTGATTTTAAATTCCCCGATTGATAACTATATCCCTGGGCGCGAACGTCCCGTGGCAAATCATTTGGGTATATTTATCAATCCTTAGGGGCAGGGTCACTCTGCCCCTGCAAAATTCAGAATTCGATTTCCCCAATCTGCTCAAAGTTGACGTTGAATAATTCGTCCGCTTCCATCTCAGCCTCGGCCTGCTCAGCATCCCCAGCGCGGACTCCACGCTCACAGTAGGAACGGTAGGGACAGTACAGGCATTTCGTCCGGTCATCAGTGAGCGGGTAGGAGGAGGCGGATTTGATTTCATCCGCAAGTTTAAGGAACAAATCCCAGTCCCGTTGATATTGTGCGGACGTGTAAGCGAATCGCGCTGGCTCATTCGGAAAATCCGAAAACCAGTACACCATTTCGATCTGCTCTGGCGCAAAAGGCTGGCCGTTGTTGAGGTGCGCCCCGGCATGGACTAACAACGCGCGATAGACACGCGTCTGCATGCGCGCGGAGAGCCATTCGTTACGCGGACGTTTTCGATATGTCTTCCAGTCGTAAATAGTGGCTTTGTCTTTTTCAATGGCGATGAGGTCATATTTTGCCAGCAGACGGAAACTGCCCAGCGGCGCAGAGAGGGTTGACTCTGCATAGAGACCTAACCGGTCTTTAAGACCGGTTAGGTCTTTTGAGTTAAGAAAATTCTCCCACCACTTTTGCAAGTTGGATGTATTAGCCAGTTTTGCGACTTGTTCGGCAGGGATACCGATCAGATATTGTTGTGCCAGCCGATGAAAATACTCACCCTCCTGAATGTGCTTTTCATTCTCCAAAGCAGGCTCGGATTCAACAGCCGGATAGGACAAGCGCTCGATATATCGCAATTGAAAGCGACGCGCACAGTCCACATAATCTTGCAGCGAGGATTGGGATAGGGTGTGAAGAGAGGCTGGCATTGTGGGTGAATTATACAACGTAGGGCGGTGCGCGTCGCTCTGCACTACAAATTAATTTTTCCCGTTTTTATGTTTGGCTGCCTTCATGAACCCGACAAACAATGGATGCGGCTTCATCGGGCGTGACAAAAACTCAGGATGAAACTGACTCCCAACCATAAAGGGATGATCCTTGATCTCAGCGATTTCCACCAGCTTGCCATCGGGGGAGATACCCGAAAATGTCATCCCACCTTTTTCGAATTCTGTGCGATAGGCATTGTTAAATTCAAAGCGGTGGCGATGCCGTTCATTCACACTCTCTTCACCATAGGCCTCAGCAGCTTTGCTGCCTGATTGCAAATCGCATGGATACAGCCCCAGCCGCATGGTCCCGCCCATATCGGTGATGGAGCGTTGGTCAAGCATCAAATCGATGATCGGGTATTCCGTACCGCGGTCAAATTCAGAGGAGTTGGCATCCTCATGATTCAAGGTGCCGCGTGCAAAGTCAATGCACATGGTTTGCATACCCAGACATAAACCAAGATAAGGCACTTTCTTTTCGCGCGCATAGCGTGCTGCCATGATCTTGCCCTCGATACCCCGTGACCCAAAGCCACCGGGAACGAGAATCGCGTCCGAGCTTTGGATGATGTCCCAGCCTTTGTCCTTCTCCAGGTCCGCTGAGTGGACCCAGCCGATCTCCACTTCCACATCGTTGTGGAGGGCAGCGTGTTTTAGGGCTTCACGCACTGACATGTACGCATCCTGCAATTCCACATATTTCCCAACGAGTGCAACTTTTACAACTGGTTTCGGTTTGCGTACACGTTCAACCAACTTTTCCCATGGTTTCATATCAGGTTGACGCGTGGCTTTCATGTTCAATTTCTGAACGAGATAATCGCCTACACCCGCACGTTCCAGCAACAGCGGAACTTCATAAAGTACATCGCTTGTCACCATGGGGATAACGGCCTGTTTTTCCACATCGCAGAACAGGGCGATTTTGTCGCACAGGTCCTTGTCCACAGGGTAATCGGAACGGGCGATGATCATATTGGGTGAGATACCAATCGAACGCAACGCGGCGACCGAATGTTGTGTGGGTTTGGTTTTGATCTCACCGGTCGCACCGATATAGGGCAACCAGGTCACATGAATGAAAAATACGTTCTCGCGTCCAACCTCATTGCGGAGTTGCCTCAACGCCTCAAGGAATGGTTGTGACTCGATATCACCGACCGTTCCGCCGACCTCCACGATCACAACATCGGCTTTCGTCTCTTTGGCGATTCCTCCCACCCGACGCTTGATCTCATTTGTGATGTGTGGAATCACTTGAATCGTCCCACCAAGGAAATCGCCACGACGTTCTTTGCCGATGATCTCCGCGTAGACTTGTCCGCTCGTGAAATTGCTGGAGCGGCTGAGACGGATGTCAATGAATCTCTCGTAGTGACCAAGATCAAGGTCCGTTTCTGCGCCGTCATCCAGCACGTAGACTTCTCCATGTTGATATGGGCTCATCGTCCCCGGATCTACATTGATGTAGGGATCCAGTTTCTGGACAGCCACTTTGAATCCGCGCTCCTTGAGCAGAAGTCCCGTTGCCGCAGCTGTCACACCCTTGCCCACCGATGAGACCACGCCGCCTGTATAAAATAAATATTTTGTCGTCATAAGTTACCTCTTGTCGTTCATCATTACGAGGAGGGCTTTGCCCGAAGCAATCCCTTTGTTATGTTGAAGATTGCTTCGGGCTCTGCCCTCGCAATGACGTAATTAAAAGCGATGGGGAGGGCGTTGAAGCCCTCCCCATCGGGGATTACGTACTGGAGAGTTGCGGTCGGTATTTCGTGCTCATCCGACCAGCTTGGTGAGATCTTCGGCAGCACGCCGCATCTCCAGAAATATCATGCCAAGTTTGGCGTCCTGCCGCGCCAACGCGGTCAACACGGCTTCATCACCGATGGATGTCAAAATGATCGCGCCTTTGTCGCCCTTGATATAAACCTGTTCCAGCCCTTTGCGGCCCAGTTCGGTGGAAATACGTTCGCCTAGCGAAAGCATCGCTGCGGACATTGCCGAAACGCGGTCTTCCTCCACACCCTGTTGCAGAGCTGAAGCCATGATCAACCCATCCACCGAAACGACAGCCGAAGCCTCAATATCGGGCGCGGCAGCTTGCATGTTGCGCAAGCGTTCCACCATCTGGTCAGAGCGGTTTTTTGTCATACTATTCTCCTGAATGCCGTAGGTCCCGCGGCCAGCGGGAAAGTCTGTCAAAGTTTACCATAATTCAAAAAGCAGGAGAATGTTCTGCCTTTTCACTTTCCCAAGTTGCAATATTTATAGCAAAATTTGACCTGCGTTTCTCTTCATGTTAAACTTGTATGTTCGGCCGATGAGACTTCGCCTTCTTCTTTTGCTTGTTTTGCTAACGATTGCAGCACAGGATTCACCTCCTCCTGCGATTACCTTTCCGCGTGCCGGAGACACGGTACATGGGCAGGTGACCATCACCGGGACGACAGACATTCCCAACTTCCTCTCGGCTCAATTGGATTTCACCTACGCTTCCAACCCAGCCGGTAACTGGTTCATCCTCCAGACCATCACTCAGCCCACGCTCGATTCTGCCTTAGCCACTTGGGACACAACCTCCATCACAGACGGTGACTATATCCTCCGCTTGCAAGTCTTTCTAAGCGACAGCACGACCCAGGAAGTGACAGTTCCCATAAAAATTCAAAACGATACGCCAATTTCAACGCCTACGCCAGCCCCTACAGCCACGCCAGAAGATGAGTTCAGTATCCTTATTCCCACACCATTCCTCCTCGCCGCCTCACCGACTCCAACAGACATCCCGCGCCCTACACCGACTCCGCTGACAGCGAATCCGATTTCGTTAAGTCAAACAGAAATTTATTCAAGCTTGAGCCGCGGTGCTTTAGTCATTATTGGATTGTTTATCTTTTCTGGAATTCTTATTCGTTTGCGGCGTTCATAATGCCTGACACTTGAAACATGAAACGTGGAACTTAATCAATGACACCTGAACAAACTTTCCTACTCATCGGCCTCGGCAACCCCGGCCGCGAATATACCAACACCCGCCATAACTTTGGTTTCATGCTCATTGACCGCATCGCGGTGCGACTCAACGCGCGTGGCATGAAAGTGCAATCCAAAGCGATTGTTATGAATGCTGCCTATGAAGAGCGCAAGCTCATCCTTGCCAAGCCGCAGACATTTATGAACCTCTCGGGCCAATCTGTGCAGGGGCTTGTCCACTTTTACAAGCTTCCACTCACAAATGTCATGATCCTCTCCGATGATCTGGATATTCCATTCGGAACTATTCGCATCCGCGCAGCAGGAGGTCCTGGCGGGCAACGTGGCTTGTCTTCCATCCTTGAAAGATTGGGCACAAAAGAAGTTCCCCGCATGCGCCTTGGCATTGGCCGTCCACCCGGTCGCATGGACCCTGCCAATTACGTTTTGCAAAACTTTTCGAAAGACGATATGCAGTCTATTTCAGAAATCCTTGACCGCGCCGCAGATGCCACACTCGAATTTGTGGTGAACGGTTTGAATGCCGCTATGAATAAATTTAACGGTGGCACAAAAGATTAAACTGCAGTTCAAAAATAAAAATGGAATTGATTCTCAATAACATCCGCTCGCTGACTCAGTATCAGCACTTACTGACTCAACTCCAAGCTAATGGGGAACAACCCGGCTTGGGATTGCCACGCGCCGCGCGTTTGCCACTCCTAGCCACGGTGTTGGAAGACTTAAAACGCCCCATTCTCTTGATCACAGATCGTTCAGACCACGCTCTATCGTTATATGACGAGCTGGGATTCTGGGTCAAGTCACCGCGCTATCATTTTGCGGAACCGAATCCGCTGTTCTATGAGCAAGCTGCTTGGGGTGTGGCGACGCGGCGTGACCGTTTGCAGACTCTCACAGCGTTATCTTCGTATCATCTGCCCTTTGTGCCAAAGCCAGAGTTTCCACCTGTCTTTGTGACATCCGTGCGGTCGTTGATGACGCGTACCATGCCGCGACGGGACTTCCTCAAAGCCTGCAAAAAATTATCGGTCAATCAAACGATACAACCTGATTCGCTTTTACGAAGCTGGGCCGAGATCGGCTATCAGCGCGTCAACACGGTATTAGAGCCGGGACAATTCTCCAGTCGTGGAGGGATTCTCGACATTTGGGCAACAGCTGAGACCATGCCAGCCCGCCTGGATTTCTTCGGCGATGAGATCGAAACCATTCGCCGGTTTGACCCGGCTTCGCAACGTACGATTGAAAAGTTGGATTCGATTCTCATCACACCAGCACGTGAATACATTGCTGTAGGGGCGGATGGTCATCCGCCCGAAACAGAATTATCCGAATTTCATATTCCACTTCTTCATCAACAACCAGCCAGCTTACTTGATTACCTTCCGCAGAAAGCGATTGTGTTGATCGATGACTTGTCCATTATGGAGGGGATGGCTGAAGAGGTGGAAGCGCAAGCTGTCAAATTCAGGCACGAAAGTATTGCCGAAGAAATATTATCCGCTGATTTCCCGTTGCCTTATATTCCGTGGTCTGAGCTGCATGATAGCTTACATGAACATACTTCTTTGGAGCTGGGGTATTCCACCTACGTTGAGCGAAGTGACAGCGAAGCGGGGGTTGAAGATGAGTCACTTGCCGCATGTTTTGGACATGATGAAAGGTTTGGAGGGAGGTTAAAGTCATTTGTCGAGTATTTAGCTTCGATTGTAGAAAGAGGCGAGCAGGTCATCATTATCTCGCGCCAATCGCCGCGTCTGCAGGAGCTTTGGCTTGAACATAATGCAGTTCTCGGTCTTCCGTCCGGTGTTGAGTTTGTGGAAGCATCCATATCGGAAGGCTTCACTCTTAAAGATAAATCTATAGTTGCCAGCCATCTGATCTCTGATTCTGAAATATTCGGCTGGGAGAGGCCACAACCGCGCATACGCCAACGACCTGTAGCCGAGACGCCCGAGTCCGTGTATTCTGATTTGCAGACTGGCGATTATGTGGTTCACATTGATCATGGTGTGGGTCGTTTCGGCGGCTTGGTGCAACGTGAGTTGGATGGTCTGGTACGTGACTTCTTGGCCCTGGAATATGATGGTGGCGGACAGCTATATGTGCCTGTCCATCAAGCGGATCGGCTGACGCGCTATATAGGTGCCGAAGGTGCTGTCCCTGCTTTGGATCGTTTAGGTGGGCAGGAGTGGCAGGAAAAGAAGAGCCGCGTCAAAGCGGCTGTGTTGGAAGTTGCACAAGATATGCTGGATTTGTATGCGCGGCGTAATGTGGTGCAAGGCTACGCGTTTAAGCCCGATACGAACTGGCAAAAGGAATTGGAAGATTCCTTCCCGTATGTTGAAACAGAAGACCAACTGCGCGCTTTAAACGACATCAAACACGATATGGAAGCGCCACGCCCCATGGACCGTTTATTGTGCGGCGATGTGGGCTACGGCAAAACAGAAGTCGCTTTGCGGGCCGCGTTTAAAGCAGTGATGGATGGAAAGCAGGTTGCGATTCTTGTGCCCACAACTGTGTTAGCGCAACAACACTATGAAACTTTCATGCAGCGGCTGGCTGCATTCCCTGTAAAAGTGGAAATGCTTTCGCGCTTTCGCACGCCTCGAGAACAGACTTCAATTCTGCACGGGCTTGCCATTGGTGAAATTGATATTGTGGTGGGCACACATCGTTTGATTTCAGCGGATGTGCAGTTCAAAGATTTGGGTTTGGTGGTTATCGATGAAGAGCAGCGCTTTGGTGTAACGCACAAGGAGCATCTCAAAAAACTTCGTACCGAAGTGGATGTGCTCACTCTTACAGCCACGCCGATTCCGCGCACGTTATATATGGCCCTTACAGGAGTGCGCGATATTTCCAATCTCAACACACCGCCTGAAGAGCGTTTGCCCATTGTTACGCATGTGGGTCCATATTCGCCGAAGTTGGTGCGTCAGGCGATTTTGCGTGAGCTGGAACGCGGTGGTCAGATTTTTTTTGTACACAATCGCGTCCAAACCATTGAGGCGATGAAGATGCATCTCGATCAACTTGTGCCTGAAGCCCGGGTGGATGTCGGTCATGGTCAGATGCCAGAGACCCAGCTCGCGGCGGTAATGCATCGCTTCAATTTAGGCGAAATCGATATTCTGCTCTCGACAACCATCATCGAATCCGGATTGGACATCCCGAACGCCAACACCCTCATCGTGGACAGGGCCGATACGTTCGGTCTCGCTCAACTTTATCAATTGCGCGGCAGAGTTGGACGTGGGGCTGTTCGGGCGTACTCCTACTTTTTCCGTCACCGGAAACTTTCTCCTACCATCGAGGGCCAACAGCGGCTGGAAGTCATTGCCGAGAATACGCAACTTGGTGCTGGTTATTCCATTGCGATGCGTGACCTTGAAATTCGTGGGGCAGGGGAATTACTTGGCACGCGCCAGCACGGACATATTCAAGCCGTGGGCTTTCATCTCTACACCCGCTTGCTGGCCGATGCCGTCAGACAGATTCGGAGGATTGAAGTAGCGCGCCAGGGAGAAGGCGGCGAGAAACTGAATGGAGAGGCGAAGAAGCTGGAGATCTCACTAACGAGTTTGAGCCAGCCCATTTCGATGCCGGTGAACGTGGATCTGCCATTGGCTGTTGGCATTCCCATGGAATATATTCCTGATCAGGATTTACGTTTGCGGTTATATCGCCGCATCGCGGATTTACGGGATGAGACGGAACTTGATGCACTCGCCTCCGAATTCAAAGATCGTTTTGGCGAATTGCCTGAGATGGTGGAGAATCTGTTTTACCAGATGCGCGTCAAGTTGCTGGCTGAGCAGGCTGGGCTCTCTGGAATCAATTGGGAAAGCGGGCAGATCGTATTGCGGTATCAGCTTTCAGCGGAGGAAAAAGCAAATCACCGGCTGACAGATCTGGGTCCGGGCATACGAGGAGGAAAGTCCGCTTATTGGTGTTCATTTGGGGAAAATTGGAAGCCGAAATTATTGGAGACATTAACCAGCCTGTAACCTTTTGTTAGTCTAATTTTTGTCGTAGGTTGCTATTATAGGTATAATCTAAAAATAATCTTGACCAGTGGAACGAGCTGGTCTCTGGCAATATCCATGCTTTCTATTTGTCTTAACCATTTGTACTGTTAAAGATAGGAAAGGAGGTGTCGGGGCGAAATATGGAGGTTTATGAGGAGAGACTGCGCATTAGCCCATGCGAGGGTCTGATCGTATTCAAAATTCCCAGAGGAGAGTATCATGCAAAAATCGTTGTTCGATGGACGAAACAGAACACCGCAACGAGTAGCCCTCTTACGGGTGTTCACTGTTTTGTTAATCGCTTCTTTGTTGGTTCCAGTGGGGGCATTTGCGGCTCCCAGTGAGGCAAACAGTAGTGCAACAAGCAGTTGGCCACTAACGAGTAAGGTTATCTTTTTTTCGTCTGATGGCATGCGCCCCGATTTAATGGAGCAGTATGCGGCAGAAGGCGAAATGCCCACGTATGCTGCTTTGATGGCAGCAGGCGTGCGCGGGGACAATGGAATGACTCCGGCATTTCCACCCAATACTGGCGTGGGGTGGTATTCGATGATGACCGGAACCTATCCTGGTGAGCACGGTTCCACCAATAATACCTATCACCGCACTGGTGAAAGTACTTTCAACAACCGCACGAGTTTCTCCCTTGTGGGATCACTCCAAGCTGACACTTTAGCAGCAGCGGCGGAACGTGCTGGTAAGAAAGTCGCCCAGATCGATTGGGTGGGTGGCGTAAATTCCGCGATCCTCGGACCCACTGTTGACTTTGTTAACTTCTTCTCGGGTCGCGGGGTTCTTGCGACAGCCAACGCGACCGAGCAAGCTGGCGCTGCAGCGTTTGGGCTTACCTATGCCGTACCTGTCTTTGCGTCTGCAGCCGGCTGGACGAACGTTCCCGCTGGCGACCCAGTTGCTCCCGCAATGCAAACTCAGCATACTATTGCTACAACGTTTGCAGCACAAAATCCCACGCGCGTATATGACATCTATATCTACGATAGCGTTGTGGATGGAATTGCGGCATATGACCATGTCATTTTGGTGCGGGCTGCTGCAGCAAAAGATGGCAATCAGAAGTCTGTGGATTTAGCGGTCAACGACTTCAAGGAAGTCAAGTTGATGGGTGCAGATGGTTTGATCGCTGCACGCGTTGGTCAGACCGCAGGTTTTTACGCGAAACTCATCACCCTTGCGCCTGATCTTTCCTCTTTCAAACTTTATTTCACCTCAGTGGAACGTGTGATAGCAACTTGTGGCACTGTGGCGTGCAACGCCCTCCCCGCTGGCGGAGCTGGTGAAAACAAGTTAGAGAAATATCTTGCTGACAACTTCCCAACATTCATTTCCGCTGATTTTGCGCCATTGGAAGCGCGCATCATCGATGAAGACACCTATGTAGAACAGGGACGTGACCTGGAGAAGGCCTCTGCCGATGCTTATGTCAATTTTATTCTAGGCACACTTCAGCCTGATACCGATGCGGCTTTCGTTGGTTATCCAGTCACAGATGAATTTTCACATCAATTCATGGCTCTTTATACGCCCACCGATATTGATGGTGCACCGAATCCCTACTATGATGACCTTGAAGGGAATGGAACGCCCGATGGCCGGATCGCAACTCGCGAGGGCTACGTTCGCAGTGCCTATCATGAAGCGGATGCCAAGTTGGCGCTTGTGCGTTCCTATCTGCCAACTGCGACAGTATTCACAGGCTCCGATCACGGTTTTGCACCTCAATGGTATGCAGTCAACGCCGGGAAAGTGCTAGCTGATGCGGGCATTCAGACACCTGAACAACCCAGCAACTGCCGCGCAGCTACAGCCGTTGCACCAGCTGTGGCCGTAAACCTAGCCAAAGCTTGTTGGGCTGGCGGTACTGCTCAAATTTACGTAAACACCACTTTACCTGCGGGACAAACCTATGAAGGAGTTCGAACGGCAATCATCAGTGCCTTCCAGAATCTCACCGACCCTGCCAATCCTGGCAAACAGGTTGTGTTGAAGATCATGAAGAAGGAAGAATTGCGCAACGTAGATGGCAGCGATTCTTTGCATCCAAACCGCAGTGGTGACGTGGTGGTTGTCTTAAGACCACCGTATCAATTCGACGCGGCAACACCAGGTCAAAGAATTGCCTTCTCGCAGTTCTTCGGTCAACATGGTTATTTACCGAATACAGTTGACCTGGCTCACAACATCAACATGCACTCGACCTTCGTTGCATCCGGTCCTGGCGTTGTTCATAGTGATATCCCAGTGGCTGGTGTTCGTATCGTTGATCTTGCACCCACATTGGCTTTCCTGATGGGGATCCCAGGCCCGCAGAACGCGCGTGGAAGTATTCTATACCAAATAACTCAGGGCTATGGCCGCTACAAGGAAATTACAGTCCTCGATATCAGCGACTACCACGGCCAACTGGTCCCACTTGCCGAAGCAGCGGATAACCTGGCCACACCTGCTGTCAACCCCACTTATGCTATTGGTGGTTCCGCCTTCCTCAAATCCTGGTTTGACTTGTATCGTGCAGAGGCCCCGGGCGGTTCGGTCACGATGGCAGCCGGCGATTCAGTAGGTGCCACGCCCCCGATTTCCGCCTTCTTTGGCGATACACCCACAATCGAAGTCATGAATCAGATGGGTATCCAACTGGATGGTTTGGGCAACCACAACTTCGATAAGGGTTCAGCTTACTTGCGTAATACGTTGATCCCGCTGGCGAACTTCCCGTTCACTTCAGCCAATGTTGTTGACAACAATGGCAAGACTCCTGCTCAATGGAGCCCATCGGTAGTATTCGATACGTTTGACGGTGGCAAGGTCGGCTTTGTTGGGTTCACCAACGAAGATGCTCCCACATTGGTCGCTCCTGGAGCATTCGACCCATTCCATGTAGACCCAAGGCTTGCTCGTGTGCAAGCTGAAGTGAATCGCTTGAAGAGCAAGGGCGTCAAGACCATCATCGTGATTGGACATGATGGCGCCCTCGCCGGGACGCTCATCAGCCCAATCGGCCCATTGGTTGACCTGGCTGATGCGTTAACCGGTGTGGACGCAGTCATCGGTGATCATACAAACTTCCAGGTCCTTACAACCCGCCCCAACGGGGTTCTGGTTACTGAGAACCTCAGCAAGGGTGTGCGCTTCACACGCGTGCGCCTCGTGTTCGATACTTCTGCCAAGAAAGTTATTTACAAGACAGCCGACTTCCACAAGCCCTGGACCATTGGTGTGACGCCTGACCCAGCCATACAAGCAAGGATCAACGATCTTACTACGCAACTTACACCGCTGCTTGGTACAGTTATTGGTAGTTCGAGCGTCTTTGTACCGCGTGCAGATGTTTGTGGCCGTTCAGACGGTCGTCTGTGCGAATCGTTGGTTGGCGATATCACAACGGATGCCATGCGCACCGCCTACAGTTCGATTGGTGTTGAATTTGCCATTACCAACTCGGGTGGCCTGCGTGATGCGCTGACCTGTTCGGGTACTTCGGCAGGTACTGGTTTCTGCCCACTCTTTACCCCTCCACCTTATCAGATCACACGTGGACAAGTACTGGCGGTTCTGCCATTTGGCAATATCGTGGTCACGGTGAGTATTAATGGTGCAGAGTTGAAAGCCATGCTGGAGAACGGTGTTTCGACTGCTACGAATCCAGCAACTCCGTTTGGGCTGGGCGCCAATGGGCGCTTCCCGCAGGTCTCTGGCTTGTGCTTCACCTATAACATTGAAGCTGCGGCTGGGAGTCGTGTGGTCAGCGCGGTGCGGCAGGCTTCTGATGGCACTTGTACCGGCGCTGCCGTTGACCTGACTGCAGCCTCCACCTACAAGATCGCTGAGAACGATTTCATGGCATCTGGTGGTGATGGCTATCCAAACTTCTTTGCTCGCGCCGCTACCCAGAACATTATGGATCAGGTATTGGCAGATTATGTAACAGCCAATTCGCCGCTCAACCCGGTAATTCAGGGTCGCATCCATTGCTTCGATCCTAACCCCGCATCCGGCCCTGCTTGTACGACCGGATCTCCGTAAGAAATCAAGTTCGTTTTTAAGGATGAAAGCCCGGCAGGCTACCTTGGCTTGCCGGGTTTTCCATGAAAGAGACTGCATGACTTTTCGAGTTCTTGTTTCTGTCTTGATTGCCTGTGCGCTGGCCCTGTTCCTTGCCCCCTCTGTTTCTGCGCATGCCACTCAACCGCGGATTGAGATCAGTGTAGAACGTTTAAATCCGGGTGGGGTGGTGGATGTCCGTGGTGTTAGTTTCGGAATGGATGATGTTGTTACATTGACATTGCTTGGGTCGACCACAGAAATTCCATTAGGAGATGTCATCGCGAATGGAGAGGGAGAATTCCTGCAGATTGTTGTTTTACCTACAGACCTGGTGGAGGGCACCTATTATATTCGTGCGACTACCAGCCATCATTACGTAATCAGCCCACCCTTAACCGTCTGGGGAGTAGCCTATGAAGAGGGCGGCGGACAGGGTGAGCGCGATGAAGATGACGGTTTACTTGCACCCATGCCAACTTTTGCACCAGGGCTGCCTGCAGTTACCACTGCATCAATGCCAGTCGCTGCCACACCTGTAACTGAGTTACCTGTTGCTTCGGGTTTCGGTGCAAATATAATATTTCTGGCAGGTTTGATGGTCCTTGTGGCAATCTTTATGTTTGGTTTTATGTGGTGGAAGAAAAATACATAATAATAGAGTTATGAAAACCTATCTGGCATGGAGTTCTTAATAGTCGTGGTTTCAACCCCGACTATTTTATTTTTACCTCAATTCGCTGACCTGAATTAAAATGTATAATCTGATTCAATTCCTCCAGGAGAATTTATGAAAACAAAGTTTTTTCTGACAGGTTGTCTGATTACTCTGATAGTTGTTTTGATAAATGCTCAACTCGTATTTGCGCATGAATCTATTACAGTTGGGAATTACGAGATTGAGGTGGGCTGGCTCAATGAGCCGCCAATTGCCGGGGTACAGAATGCTATTGTCGTCAATGTATCAGATACCAGCAGCGGCGATGAACAACCGGTGGAAGATGTTTCGTCCTTAACGGTCACTGTTTCGTATGGCGGTCAAAGCAAGACTCTCACACTCCAGCCTTTGGGCGAAGATACGCCTGGACAATTCGTCGCGCCAATTCTGCCGACGATACCTGGAGAATACGAAATAATCCTGGGCGGTAGCCTGGGGAGCACAGCCGTAGATGCCGAAACTCATGTAGAAGAAGTGGAGCCAGCGGATACGCTTGCCTTTCCCAATGTTGGTTCTACCCAGCAAACTAGCGGAAATGAATGGCTCGTTTGGTTGAGCATACTGATCGGGTTGATCGGTGTCGGGGTGGGAGTAACCGCTCTTCGTAAGGCTTCGAGGCGGTAATTCCAGGGATCAAGTCAAAAGTGAAGAGTAAGAGGCGAATCTTCTGGATGATTCTGGTCATCCTGCTTTATAGTGCAGTGGCGGTGACATCGGTCTCTGCCCATGCGCTGCTCTTGCGCTCCAACCCCGAAGCCAACGCGGTATTGGAGCAATCTCCAGCTCAGGTGGAACTTTTCTTCAGTGAAGCCATAGAGCCAGAATTAAGTTCGATCACAGTCTGTGACTCCAACAATCTAATTGTGGATGCGGGTGATGCACGGGTTGACCCGTCCGACCCGAAGCGTATGACCGTTTCACTCCGGTCGCTGCCTGATGGAGTTTACACCGTCACGTGGAAGGTTGTTTCGGCAATCGATGGGCACCAAACCATCGGCACATATCCGTTTGCGGTGGGGAATGCCAATGCCGAGGCCGTCAAGGCAATTCAGCAAAGTTCGACCGCCCGTATACCGTTCAGCGCGCTGCTCTCCAAGTTTTTGCTCCTGGCCTCTCTGGCGCTTCTGATTGGGCAAAGACTCTTTATTGAACTTATTTGGAATCCAACGCTGGCTTCTGAACCAGCAATGAGCCAAGCAAGCGTGTGGGTTACGTTTCGTCGGATTGGCCTGGTCGATGTTCTCCTGTCCATTGGAATAGGCATATTGTCACAGGCTGGTCAAACGACGGGTGCTGAATTATCGTTTCCCTGGGATCCAGAAGTTGGTCGCATGCTGACTGAAACGCGTTTGGGATTGATCTGGCTGGCGCGCCTGGCTCTGGCAGTAATGAGTGTGTGGCTGGCTAATGGCCAGGAAACTTCTGTGAAAAAATGGTCTGGCTTGCTCGCCAACGTCGCCTTATTATTCACGGTGACCTTAACCAGTCACGCCGCGACTGAGACCAAACCTTTGCTTCCGGTGCTGGGTGACTGGATTCACTTAATTGGGATGACCTTTTGGCTGGGCGGGATTATCCATCTTTATACGAGTGTCCGCCAGTTTCAGCAACTGGATGATCCATCGCGCACCAAACTGACCGCCTCACTGACCTCTCGATTTTCAACGAATGCGTTTGTCTTTGTTGCGCTGATTGGAGTGACGGGATTTTATTCTGCCTATTTACGGGTGGGCACATGGTCGGCACTGCTTACAACGCTTTACGGCCATGTTCTTCTGGTCAAGCAGGGGTTTGTCGCGGGTTTGCTGATCATTGCAGGCATCAATTTATTGATTATTTCTCCGCGTTTACAACGTGAACGCAGGGAGGGAGTGGCAAATTCAAGATCGATCAGTCAGTTTGGCAGAATTCTTTTTATTGATGTTACATTTGCAGTTTTACTTTTAGCTAGTGTAAGCTTTCTTACCTACATTCCTCCAGCGAAGATCGTGCCCCCTAATACAGATTTTACAGACCTTACGCAGGTGGATGATCTCGAAGTGGAAATCAACATTTCTCCGGCGCGTGTGGGGCAAAACGAATTTATGCTCATGCTGCTTACTCCAAATGGCATCCCGGTTTACACGACCAAAGAAGTGCTGTTACGGTTTACACCCGATCAGGCCAATATCCCGCCTTCTGAACTTCAATTGACAGGCGACGGTTCAGGGATGTATATGGCATCTGGGACCTATTTAAGTTTCCCAGGCACCTGGCAGGTGCAGGCGGTCGTTCGGCGTGAGGATAAGTTCGACGTGTACGCCAATTTTGACGTCCAGCTTCAAAAGCCTGGTGAGGACAAAACCGCCTCATCAAAACAAGCCGGAGGCTTGCTCCTGTCCATTGGGCTTTTGTTTACCCTGATCACATTCTCCGTCAAGCCAAATCCAACCATCCGTTTTGGGGTGGGAGTTCCGCTCATTGTAGCCCTGCTCAGCTTCGGGGTATATTTTCTGGTGCGGCCTCCTGTTGTTGAGAACGAGCAGGCGAATCCGATTCCTCCAAATAGTGAGTCGATTGCGGCAGGCGGCGCCATCTATGCCGTCAATTGTGTCCTGTGCCATGGTGTATCAGGCGCTGGCGATGGACCCATTGGCCTGACCATGAATCCACGCCCTGCCAATCTGATACAACATGCCATTCCCGGCGCACATACCGATGCACAACTCTATGAGTGGATTACCAATGGTTTTCCTGGCACGCGTATGCCGGCATTCAAAACCACATTGTCTGATACAGATCGCTGGAATTTAGTCAACTATATTCGTACACTCGCGCCTAAATAATAGCTATGAAAAAAAATAATCTCTATCTTATCTATGCCCTGATACTTTTTAGCTTGTTTGGCTGCGTCATGGATGTTAGTCAGCCTCCTACTGCAACTCCACCTTTTGAGCCAACTTCCCTTATGTCTGCTCCTGATAGCACAGTAACAAAATTGCCAGTCACATGGGCTGGCTTAAGTTTGGACGGGAAGCTTGCATACAGTACAGCCTCGCCAGAGAACGGCGCTTATAAATCCCAAATCCAAATGCTTGATTTGGC
>Ga0070699_100001256_pt1 | contig 23368 bp, 18 predicted proteins | sample KBSK1503metaG_FD_65473 | JGI IMG/M metagenome (GOLD analysis project Ga0070699, IMG submission 65473) | Corn, switchgrass and miscanthus rhizosphere microbial communities from Kellogg Biological Station, Michigan, USA - KBS K1-50-3 metaG | ecosystem: Host-associated > Plants > Roots >...
TGATCGAAGGCATCCTCGGGGTCGGCATCCCGATAGAGGTCGAGATACATCTGCGCGTCGTCGGGCTCGAACTCGGGACGGGTCTCCGCCATGAAACGGTCGAGGCGCATGCGGTAACAGTGGCCTTCGGAGTGCGACAGGTGGGCCAGCACCTCGGCGACGGAGAAGCGACCGGGCGCCGGCTTCCACCGGGCGTCCTCTTCGGTCAGCTCGGTCATCAGGCCGCGGAGAATCTCAGGAGTGGCCTCCAGCAAGTCCAGGCAGGGCAGTCCGTTTTCCGTCATGAGCTCATCCTACGACGTTCTCGCCGCCATCCCGCTATGACGCGGGCATCGGTTGGCCTGCGTTACCGCGGCAGGAACGCCACGGCGCGCAGCGGCGCCCCCGAGCCCCCCGCGATCTTCATGGGAAGGGCGACGACCCACGCCCCCCGCTCCGGCAGCGCGTCGAGATGGTCCAGGTTCTCGAGGCCGGGGACGCTCGCGCCCATCGCGACGCGGTGGACGACGAAGTCCTTCGACGGCCCGTAATCGATGCTCGCGGTGTCGATTCCCAGCGCCGCCACCTTCCGCGTCTCCACCAGGAACCGCGCCGCTTCCTCGCCGTACGACGGGAAGTGCAGGCGCGAGGCGTCGCCCGGCGTGTCGTCGCCGAGGTAGCGCTTCTTGTCGGGCCAGCGCGCGCTCCAACCGGTGCGGAGGAGCACGATGGCGCCCGAGGGGATCGCGCCGTCGCGGCGTTCCCACGCGCGAACGTCCTCGAGGCTCAGGCGGTAGTCGGGGTCGGCGGCGGCCGGCCGCGACACGTCGATGACGACCGCCGGGCCGATGAGCCGTTCGAGCGGGATCTGATCCACCGCCGGCTTGCCCTCCGCGAAATGGATCGGGGCGTCGAGGTGCGTCCCGCCGTGCTCGGGCGCGCAGAAGCTGTTGGCCGAGTAGAAGTAGCCGGCGTCCGTGGGGCCGTAATGCAGCCGCTTCAGCTCGAACCCGGACGGCGCCGTCGGCCAATAGGGCGTCTTCTCGTCGAAGGGATGCGTGAGGTCGACGGCGCGCGCGGTCTTCAGGTCGATCGTCTGCGCGGAAGCCGCGCGGCAGAGCCCCACCACGGCGAGAGCGGCGGCGAGAGCCGCACGAGAGAGGGCCGGAGAAAGCATGTTGACCTCCTGACGACGTTGAACGATATGTCGGCGGCCCGCGCGCAGACAAGCCGGCCGACGAGCGACGCGGGCTGGGGTAGGCTTGCGCAACCGAAGGAGGCGAGCATGGCCCGAGTTCCCCTGCTGGAGCGCCTCGGACTGCACCGCCCGGAGCTGCGGGCGTGGGCCATGTACGACTGGGCCAACTCCGCCTTCTGGGCCACCGTCATCCTGATCTTCCCCATCTACTTCATCAAGGTGGCCGCGGAGGGCGTGCCCGTGGCGGTCGCCGAGACGCGCTTCGCTACGGCCACGGCCGTCGCCATGACCATCGTGGCCCTCCTGTCTCCGGCCCTGGGCGCCATCGCGGACTACGCCGGAATCAAGAAGAAGATGCTCGGAGCGTTCCTGGCCGTGGGCGTGGCCGCCACCGCAAGCATGTACTTCATCCACCGCGGCGAGTGGCGGCTGGGGGCGACCCTGTTCGTCCTCGGCAACATCGGCGTGGCGGGCACCCTCGCTTTCTACGACTCGCTCCTCCCCCACGTGGCCCGGCCGGACGAGGTGGACCGCGTCTCCACCGCCGGCTACGCGCTGGGTTATCTCGGCTCGGGGATGCTGATGGCCGTGAACCTGCTCATGATCCAGAAGCCGGGGCTCTTCGGCCTGTCCGGGCCCGAGATCGCGATGCGGCTCTCGTTCCTGAGCGTGGCCGTATGGTGGCTCGTCTTCTCGATCCCGCTGTTCCGGACGGTGCCCGAGCCGCCCCGGCGGCTGGAGGCCGACGAGACCCCTCGCCAGAACCCCGTGGTCGTGGGGTTCATCCGCCTGGGCGAGACGCTTCGCGAGCTGCGCCGGTACCGGCAGGCGTTCCTGCTCCTGCTGGCCTTTCTCGTCTACAACGACGGGATCAACACGATCATCCGCATGGCCTCGGGCTACGGCACCGAGCTGGGGATCACCCAGGGCGCGCTCATCGGATCCGTGCTCGCGGTCCAGTTCGTCGGGATCCCCTTCTCCTTCCTGTTCGGGATGATCGCCGGGAAGATCGGGGCCAAGCGCAGCGTATTGTGCGCCCTCGTCGTATACGTCGGCATCACCGTGGCCGCCTACTACATGAAGACGGCGCTGCACTTCTTCGTGCTGTGCATCCTGGTCGGGACGGTGATGGGGGGGGCGCAGGCCCTCAGCCGTTCGCTCTTCTCGACCATGATCCCCCGCCACAAGTCGTCGGAGTTCTTCGGCTTCTTCGGCGTGTTCGACAAGTTCGCGGGCATCCTCGGCCCCGCGCTGTTCGGGACCGTCATCGCCGCCACCGGCTCGGGGCGCAGCGCGATCCTGACCCTGATCCTCTTCTTCGCGGTGGGGGCCGTCATCCTCGCCTTCGTCGACGTGGAGGAGGGCCAGCGGGTGGCCCGGGAGGCGGAAGCGGCCCTCACAGATGCAGGCGCATCTCGTTCGTCGGCGTGAACCCCAGCGACTCGTAGAGCGGTCGCCCCTCGTCGCTCGCGTGGAGGTAGACGGTCGTCATCCGCTGGCTTCGGCACCACGCGATCATCTCGTCCATCAGCCGCCGCGCCAGGCCTCGCCGCCGGTAGCCGGGCTCGGTGTACATGTTGACGATCCACGCCCGTTGCGGGCTCGGGTCGCGGGGGCTGGAGTGGTAGGGCAGCATGATGATGCCGCCGCCGGCCACGACCCGCCCGTTCTCCTGCGCCAGCCAGCCACGGTAGCTTCCGTCCCCCAGGGCCCGCGCGAAGAGCGGCCGCGAGCCCGCGTCCATCGCGTCGAGGGCCGCGCGTTCGCGGTTTCCCATGGCCGCGAACATGCTCCGCCGGTGGTGCATCACCACGTCGAGGTCGGCGGGCGTGGCCTCGCGGATGGAACGATCTGCGCGGAGCGAAGCGCGCCGCATTCAGAAGGTGATGCCGACGCCGAGCCGCAGCGTCTTCACGTTGTGGCCATGCTTGAAGAAGATCTGGAAGTCGGCGGCCAGGCGCAGGGCGACGCTGGCCTCGGTGTTGATGTCCATGCCGAGGCCCGTCATGCCACCCCACCACGTCTCCGACGCGCCCTGGAAGCGGGTATGTCGCAGACCGCCCAGCACGTGCATGAAGGGAGCCGAGTTCCGCGGCTCGCCGAACCCCAATCGCGGCCCTCCGGTCAGGGTGAACGTCTCGAACGTGCTTCCGGCTCGCGAATCGCGGTGATACCCCGCATCGAGCTCCAACGCCGTCGTGCCGCCTCCGGCCAGGGACGCGAAGGCGCCCACCGTCGCGCTCCCACCCCCCGTCTCGAGGTATCGCAGGTAAGCGTAGCCCACGGACAGCTTCGGGCCGTCGAAGGCCGAAGCCGTCGCGGCCATGGAAACGAAGCCGACCAGCACCAAGAGGGATCTGCGCATGGGGTTTTCTTCATCCTTTCACAAACCGACGGCGCCTGATTGTATCGTGGGCGCACCAGGAGGAATCCGTGCCCATCCTCACGTCGATTCGCGCGTGTCGCGGCGTGTTGCTCCTCGCGTTGGCCGTCGGCCCTCCGCTTCCCCCGGTCCAGCTCACGGCCGAGCAGGATCACCAGAGGATCATGGATCTGCTGCACATCACGTCGCTGCGCCGGGGTGCCGACGGCCGGAACCCCCAGGCGCCCAACGCCGCCAATTACGACGAGTCGAAGGCCAATCCCTACCCGAACCTGCCGGACCCCCTGCGGCTGAAGAGCGGGGAGAAGGTCACGAGCGCCGAGATCTGGTGGAAGCGGCGGCGCCCGGAAATCGTCGAGGATTTCGACCGGGAGATCTACGGTCGGGTCCCGAAAGAAATACCGAGGGTGAACTGGGAAGTGGCCGGCACGACCAGGGACACGAAGGGGACGGTACCGGTCGTCACCAGGCAGCTCGTGGGCCACGTCGACAATTCCGCGTACCCTCTCGTGAGCGTCGACATCCAGTTGTCCCTGACGACGCCGGCGAACGGGACAGGGCCGGTGCCGGTCATCATGGAGCTCGCTTTCGCCGGCGGTGGCGCCTTCGGCCGCGGCGGGCCGGGTGATGGGGGGCCGAGCTGGCAGGAACAGGTTGTGGCCAAGGGCTGGGGCTACGCGCTCCTCGCGCCGACGAGCGTTCAGGCCGACAACGGGGCCGGCTTGACGCAAGGCATCATCGGCCTCGTCAACAAGGGCCAGCCGCGCCGCGTGGACGACTGGGGCGCCCTGCGGGCCTGGGCCTGGGGAGCCAGCCGCGCCTTGGATCATCTCGAAGCCGAAAAGGCCGTGGACGCCCGGCACGTCGGCATCGAGGGCCTTTCCCGCTACGGCAAGGCCGCGATCGTCGCCATGGCGTACGACCCGCGCTTCGCGATCGCCTTCGTCGGTTCTTCCGGCGAGGGCGGCGTGAAGCTTCATCGCCGCAACTGGGGCGAGCTGGTCGAGAACCTCGCCGGGACCGGCGAGTACCACTGGATGGCCGGCAACTTCCTCAAGTACGCGGGCCCGCTGACCTGGGATGATCTGCCCATCGACGCGCACGAGCTGGTCGCTTTGTGCGCGCCGCGCCCCGTGTTCATCAGTTGTGGCTCGTTCCAGGTCGAGGGCGGCTGGGTGGACGCCCGAGGCATGTTCCTGGCCGCCGCCGCCGCGGGGCCGGTCTACCGGCTCCTGGGCAAGAAGGACCTGGGGACCACCGAGTTTCCGCCGATGGAGACGGCCCTGATCGAGGGCGAGGTGGCTTTCCGGCAGCACGGCGGAGGACATACGACCGGGCCGAACTGGCCGACGTTCCTGGCGTTCGCCGACCGGTACCTCTCCTCGCAAACGACGAGATAGGTCGAGCGGCGCCTCTCACCTGTAGAGCCGGCCCTCGTGCGTCTTCCGGTGATACTCGAACAGCGTGAGCTCCACGCGCCGCACCGGCACGCCCAGGGCGCGCGCGTGCTCTCTCAGGATGGACAGGTACTGCTTCCAGTCGGCGAAGACGAAGCCGATGCCGTGAGGCTTCTTCTCGACGGAGCCGATCTCGAACAGCAGTTGCCAGGCGCGGATGTCGATGACGCCGTAGCGTTCCGGGTCGATGAGCATGAGGATCGCGGACGCGGTCGGAATGCTGACGCCATTCAGGCTGGTCAGCAGCTCGAGTCGCCGGCGCTCGTCGCGGGTGCGGAGCACCTCACGTGACGTCCGGCGCACGGCGGCCGCCGTGTTGCGCCGGTAATGGTGCATCGCCCGCGAGCTCTTCCAGCGACACATCTTGATGAACTCGGTCCGGGAGAACTGCTTCGCCCGCTTGATATGTCGGAGCTCCCGAAGGAGGGCGGCCGTGGGCTCGGCTTCATCGGTCGGAAGCTCGCGCCTCAGCAGCTCGGCCAGGCTGCGATAGCGCACTCCCGTCAGAACTCCCGGCTCACGCCCGCGAAGATGCCGAAGTCGGTCGTGGCCTGCAGGTTCTTGATCCCCTCCAGGAACCCGCCCTCGATCCGCCAGCCGCGGGACAGGTCGACCTTGGACCCCAGCTTCAAGTAGGCATGCATGTCGGGATATCCGTCGAGGTTCCGGGCCAGCCGTCCCGCCCCGCTCGCCTCGGCCAGGAGGCTCCATCGCCATCCCGGCCTCCATTCCAGGACGAGGAACCCGTGCGGCCGGAGCCGGGCGTAGTCGACGCCGTCGAGGACCTCCGCGCCGAAGACCGTCGCGCCGGCCCCGAGATACACGTCGAAGGCCGAGCCGAGGCGGTGCGCGGCCAGGAGCTGGGCTCCCGCGTCCACGCCCCTCGCCGCGAACGGTCCGGTTCCGTTCGGCAGCGCCACGCGAAGGGCGACGGCCGTGCGCCAGCCCGTCGCGCGGCGCGACAACGCCCACTGCGCGCTCAGCTCGGCGCGACCGAGCCCCGTCCCCGCTCGCGTGTCCCAGTTCACCGCGGGCTCGCCGCCGTGCTCCGCCTCCACCCGGAACAACCCGTCGGGAAACACCGACCGCGCGTTGCCCGGCAAGTGCACCACGGAGTGCCACCAGTCGATCACCCCGTCGAGGATCCCGCCCCCGCGCCACTGCACGGCCAGCCGCGCCCCCAGCGTCAGCGACGGCGTCACGCCGCGGCGCACCTCGATCCCCATCGTGCGGTGCTCCCCGTCCACGATGAACTTCAGATCCTCGAGATCCCCCGGGAAGCGCCATCGCCATCCGAAGTCGTTGCCCCAGTCGCCGTCGAGCCGGACGCGCGTCGCGCCGCCGGGCAGCGGATCCGGAGAGAGGGCGGGGAGAGTCAGGTGGGGCTGGGCGACCAGCCACTCCTCGCGGGTCTCGAGCGGCCCGCGGCCCGCAAAGGAAGACGCTGTGGGCTGCGCGGATGCCGGACGGGCGGCGGCCACCAGCAGCACCGCCAGCACGCCTCGGACGTCGCGGGAGATGAGGTTCGTCAGCGGTCTTGTCCCGGGGGTGACAGCTCCCGCAGCAGGTCGACCAGCTCCCGCGCCGCGGGGGGGACACGGCGATCGGGCTTGAGCAGCAGGTCGCGCGCCTCCACGGGTTCGCCATACACCTGCTCGTTGGCGTTGCGGTCCTGCTTCACGACCGCCCCCTCGAGCGAAACGCCGGCAAAGAGGCCGCGGCTCCGGGAATAAGCGAGGATCTCGGCGTGGAGCTGGAGGTCGGTGGCCGCCTCCGCGCTCCGGCCCTTGGGCCCCGCCGCCACCGAAGCATCCGCCCCCAGGGTGAACTTGCTCCGGAGGAGATGGTCGATTCCCTTCGGGTTCATGATGAGGAACACGTAGTCGGCCGACTGGCCGCCGATCTGCAGGCCCACGCTCGGCCCGCCCATCTCGATCATCGCGGGAGGGCCCCAGGGCCCCCGGCCGCCGTCCTTCCGGCACGTCACCGCCCCCTTGCCGTAGCGGCCGCCGACACCGAGGGCGAGCTTCTTCACTCCCGGCACGACGGCCACGCACTCGGCCTTGCCGAGCAGGTCCCTCGGGATGCCCTCGGGCATGTGGGCGATCGCCTCGAGCACGGCGCGGCAGGCCGCGAGCCGCTGCGTCTCGCGCACCTGCGCGGGTGCGGCGACCGCCCCGCCGAGGACCAGCGCCGCCAGCGCCTGCGCCCTTGCGAAGCGTTTCATGGGAGACCCTCGGCTCAGGGCCGCCTCTTCGCCTCGACCCTCGATAGCTCGTCGTAGAGGTAGATGGCCGACCGCATGACCTTGCGCCAGTCCCCCAGATGCAGGCTCTCGTTCTCCGAGTGCGCGTTGCACGGGGGATCCTCGACGCCCATCAGCAGGCACGGCGCGCCGCCCAGCAGATCGGCGAACGGCTGGACGAATCCGATCGATCCCCCGGCCCCGATCATGGCCGTGTCCTTGCCGAAGCCCGCCTTCAGGGCCCGGCGGGCGGCTTCGAAGGCGGGTCCCTCGGGATCCGTCGTCCACCACGGCGTCGTGCCGTTGAGCTTGGCGGTCACCTTGGCGTTGTAGGGCGGGTTGGCCGTGAGCTTCTTGACGAGGAGCCCACCGGCCCTGCGGCCGTCCATGTTCGGGACCGTGCGCAGGGACAGGCGCGCGCGGGCCGAGTCCACGATCTGGTTCGACGAGCCCTGGATGGGATGGGACTCCATCGCGATCACCGTCAGCGAGGGCCGCGTCCAGATCCTCTCGTACACCGAATAGCCCTTCTCCCCCGCCAGCTTCAGACCGTCCACCAGCCCGCCGTCCTTCTTGAACTTCTTCTCGTCGAAGGGGAGCTTGCGGATGCGCTGGAGCTGCTTCCGGGACGGCTTGGCCACGTCCCGGTAGAGGCCGGGGATGTCGAGCGAGCCGTCCTTGTTCTGGAGGCCGGCGATCAGCGTGCACAGGATCTGGACCGGGTCGGGCACGGGTCCGCCCCACATCCCGCTGTGGACGGGATGGTCGAGGCACTGGACCTCGACGTCGACCTGGCAGATGCCGCGGAGCTGGTACGTGAGGGCGGGGACGCCGGTGTCGAAGTTGGCGGTGTCCGAGAGCACGATGAAGTCCGCGCTCAGCTTGTCCCTGTACTTCTCGAGGAACTCGCCCAGGTTCTCGGAGCCGATCTCCTCTTCGCCCTCGATGACGAACTTCACGTTGCAGGGGACGTCTCCCGAGGACTGGAGGTACGAGGCGACCGCGGCCACGTGGGCCATCACCCCGGCCTTGTCGTCGGCGGTGCCGCGGCCGTAGAGCCGGCCCTTGCGCTCGGTCGGCTCGAAGGCGGGGCTCAGCCACTTCTCGGGACGCCCCGGCGGCTGCACGTCGTGGTGCCCGTAAAGGAGGATGGTGGGAGCGCCGGGCCGGTGCAGCCAGTCGCCGTAGACGTAGGGATGCACCTCGGGGATCTCGAGCACCTCGACGTGCTCGATCCCCGACCGCCGCATGGCGTCCGCCACGGCGTCGGCCGAGCGCCGGACCTCGGAGGGGGGAAATCCCTCCGCGGAGACGCTGGGGACGCGCGAAAGCTCGACGAGGGTCTTCTGGAAGTCGCCGAAGTGACCCTCGAGATGATCGAGCGCCGCCTGCACCGTGCCGTTCGCCTTGGCCATCCTTCCTCCTTCGCTCCTTCCCGCAGTCTACTGCTAGCGGCGCTCCACGACCATCATCGTCATGTCGTCGTGCGGCCGGACCGATCCGCAGAAGGCCAGCACGTCCACGCGCACGGATTCGATGAGGTCGGGGCTGCGCAGCGCATGGTGGGAGAGAAGGAAGCTCTCGAGCCGCGGCTCGCCGTACTCGCGGTCGTCGGGGTCGAAAGCCTCGGTGATACCGTCTGTGAAGAGGAACAGGCGCTCCCCCGGCGCCACCGTCTCACCGCGCTCGTCGAATGCGGACCCGGCCACCACGCCCAGCGCCACCCCGGTGCTCCCCAGCCGGGTCGCTCCCGCGGGCCGCAGCAGGAACGGGGCGTTGTGGCCGGCGTTGACGTAGTGGAACGTTCCGGTCTCGGGATCGAGCTCGGCGTAGAAGAGCGTGACCAGGCGATTGCGGGGGATGTTGGCGCAGAGGTGGTCGTTCAGCGTGCGCACCAGCTCTGCGCCGCGGAAGCCGGCGGTGATGAGGGTACGCAGGCTGCCCTGCAGAAGGGCCATGAGCAGCGCGGCGGGCATTCCCTTGCCCGCGACGTCGCCCATCGCGAGAGCGATGCGGCCGTCGGGCAGCGGGATGATGTCGAAGTAGTCGCCGCCCACCGTGTTGGCGGGGCGCATCGCGGTGCAGATCGAGGTGCCATGACGGGAGAACGGGGCGAAAGGCAGCAGCCCGAACTGGATCTGGCGCGCGATCTCGAGGTCGCCCTTCAGGGCCAGCTTGTCCCGTAGCTCCACCAGCAGCAGGGCGAAGAGCAAGGTGGCGGCGACGAGCGAGCCCTGGATCGAGAGCAATCCCCAACCGGACATCTCCGCATGGGTGAGGAGGAACTTGACCCAGGCCGCGAAGAGCAGAAGGACCGACGTCGCGAAGATCACCCGGCGGGCGGGGCTGAGGCGAAAGGCCAGGGCGAGGAAGATCTTCCACACCGCGGCCGGATAGCGCTTGAACCACGGCTTGTCCTGCAGGCCCGAGAAGTCGATCTCGCGCGTGAAGAAACGCCAGGTATCCTCGCTGTCTCGTCTGACCAGGTCCTGGAACTCGCGGGCGGTGACGTCGCGGGTGAACAGATCCTGCAGGCTGGCCCAGTAATCGTCGGGGGGCGGCCCCGGCGACGGAGCGGCAGGGCCCGCCCGCGCCTTCTCGGCGAAACGGGCGGCGAACGCCTCGAAGCTCTGTCGCAGCTCGTCGCTGCTCCAATGGTTTGGATCGCGGGGCATCGACGGTGGCGATTATCCTCCTGCCCGGTAATACCTTCTTACGATGTTTTCGGCCGGCTTGTTCTCCAGCTCATAGTCGTTGCTTTCGGGCCCGCTGTGGCCGGGATGGGAGAACCACTTCCACCAGTACACGCCGGCCATCCATTCCTGCGGCCACACCGCATCGAAGAAGGCGGCGTAGGCGTCGGCCTGAACCGCGAGGTTCAAGGGCGCGGAGCGCGAGATCTCCCAGTGCTTCCACGCCCCGAAGTCGGCGCTGCGATAGCCCAGCTCGGTGAAGACGATCTTTCGGCCGCGCGCGGCCGAAAGGCCGGCGAGCTTGTCCGCGAGCGGCTTCCACGCCGCCGCGAGGCGGGCGCGGTCCGGAGAACGCTCCTGCACCAGAGGGTAGTAGGCGCTGACGCCGATGAAGTCGAGCGCGTCCCAGAAGGGGACCCGGAACACCTCATCGAAGCCGGCGCCGTAGGTGAGCGGGCCCGGATACGCGGCGCGCACCGCGGCGATGATGGACCGCCACTCGCGCTCGTGGGCGGTCGTCTTCTCGAGCTCGTTGCCGAGGCAGAAGGCGTCCATGCCGGTGAGACGGGCGAGGATCGCATAGTGGAGGATGAACTCGCGGTAGGTCCGGAACCATTCCCGCCAGCCCTCCGCCCCCTGCGGCTCGATGGAGCCCGGCCAGTCCGGAGGCCGCAGCCAGAGGTGAGGCTTCAGCAGGACCTTGATGCCGAGCGCGTGGGCCTGCCGCGTCACGCCCACGAGCCGCTCGTCGCTCTCTCCGAAGCTCGAGACGGACCCGCGGAACCAGTGGAAGGTCGCATCCCGGGGCTGGCGCTGGAAGCCGAACGGCATGATCGAGACCCACGACACGCCCAGCTCCTTGAGACGGCGGAGGGACTTCTCGGAGGCGTCCGAGCCGTATCCTCCGCTCGGCCTCAACGCGTGCGCGTAGGACATGCCCTTGTGCTTCCCCTGGGCGAAGGGGCCCGGAGACGGCGACGGCACCGGGCCGGGCGCGAGCAGGAACAGGAAGAGGAGGACGGAGGACAGCGTCAGTACACCCAGACCAGATCGTACCGCAGGACCTTCACGTCGCTCCGGCTGGGCACCACGGCCCTCGGCTGCAGGCGCTCCGGATCGACCCCGCCCGGCCCGCCCAGCTCACCCTCCAGCTCCGCGACCTCGGCCCGCAGCGCCTCCACCCGCGACTCGGCCGTGTTCTCCATGCGGTTCTTGGTGAGGACGCTGCCGGCGCCCGTGATCGTCCGCTTGCGGCCGGTCACGAGCCCGATGTTGGACAGGATGGCGGTGCCGAGGGCCGCCCACTTCTCCGTCTTGCGGCCCGCCAGCTCCTGCTCGGCCGTGGCCAGCTCGCGCCGCTTCCTCTCGAGCCGGTCGTGGATCTTCGCCGCCTCCCCGCCTCCGCCTCCCGCCTTGAGCCGGGCCGCGAAGGCCGCCTTGTCCTCGCCCGCCTGAGACACGGCCTTCGTCACCGGGTCGTACCACAGGTTCAGGGCGAGCTTGTCGGGCAGGCGCTCCTTGAGGGCCTTCTCGATGCCGCGGGCGCCGGAGGCCGCGAACCACCCCGGAAGCTCCGCGTGGCGGACCGGCTTGGCGGCGTTCGGCGCGAGGGCCGATTCGTCGACGACGACCGGCTCCGACTCCAGCAGCTCGCTCGCGGAGGAGCCGGCAAGGGGGTAGGCCCGCGCGGCGACGGTCTCCCCCGCGTCCTTGTAGCGCACGGCGTACTTGACGAGCAGGTAAGGGTCGGCCAGCTCGCCGCCGTAGCGCGAAAAGTAGTTGTGATGGAACGGAGCCGGCAGCACGGGCGGGGCCGCCTCGCCTTCCGCCGCCGGCGCTCGCCGGGCGGTCTTCGCCTCCTCTCCCGCCATGAGACGACCGATCTCTTCGCGGGTGAGCGGCCCGCGCAGGTACGACAGCGCCCACCGCGAATGGAGAAGGACGGGCGCGGGCCGATGCACGTCGTGGAGCAGGAAAACGCGCTTGCGGGTGGCGTCGAGCAGAGTCTCGAGCCGGCCCGCGTCCATGCCCGCATCGAGCAGACCTTCCCTCAGCCGCGCGCGGTCCTGGGCCGTCTGCAGCCGCCCCACCATCCACACGCCCATGTTGGCCAGGCCCTTGTAGTCGAGGTCGACCGGGTTCTGGGTGGCGAGCACCACGCTCACGCCCTGCGCCCGTGCCTGCTTGAGCAGCGTCAGCAGCGGCCGCTTGGTCGGCGGGTTGGCCGGATGGGGCGGGAAGTAGCCGTAGATCTCGTCCATGTAGACGAGGGCCCGGAGCTGCGTCGTTCCCGCCTGCTGGCGCATCCAGGTCTTCACCTTGTCGAGAAGGAGAGCCGTGACGAAGAGCCGCTCCTCGTCGGAGAGGTGCGCCGTGTAGACGATGGAGAGGCGGGGCCGCCCGTCGGCGGCGTGCAGCAGGCGGGCGACGTCGAGCGGCTCACCCTCCCGCCACGTCGCGAAGGCGGGCGAAGCAAGCAGGTTGTTGAGCGCCAGGACCAGCTCGTTCCGCTCCTTGCGCGGGTATACGCTCTCGAGCGACAGCGCGCCCAGCTTGTCGAAGGGGGGATCGGCCACGGCGGGAATGAGCGTCTCCAGGCTCAGGCCCTTCCCCGCCCTCCAGGCCCGCTCGACGAGCGTGCTGAGCAGGATGTACTCGCGCGAGCGGAGCGGATCGGCCTCGATCCTCAGGAGGCCCAGCAGGCCGGAGACGATCCCCGCGATCTCGTCGCGCAGATCCTCTTCGGCGGAGTCGAACGGCACCGAGGGCGCGTCGAGCGACTGGAGGATGTTCAACGGCACGCCCGCCGTCGAGCCCGGAGTGTAGATGACGGCGTCACGGCACTTCTTCTGCGCGGTGACGTCGGTTGCCGAGAGCCCCCACTCGGCAAGACCCTTCTTCCAGGCGGCGGCGACCTCCGCGGCGGCGGCCTGAACCTCCTTGCCCTCCCGGCGCGCCGCGTCCGGGTCGATCCAGGGGGCGAAGGAGGCGGCGGCGAGGTTCTCGAAGAGGAGGAGCAGGTTGCCGAGGTCGCCCTTCGGATCGATGGCGATGACCGGAACCCCCTGCTTCAGCGCCTCCTCGATCAGCGCGATGGCGAGGCCCGTCTTGCCCGAGCCGGTCATGCCCACCACGAGGCCGTGCGTCAGGAGGTCAGTCGGGTCGAGGTCCACGCGGGCCCCGAGGGCGCCGGTGCGGGGGTCGACCTCCTTGCCCAGATAGAGGCCCTGCGGCATCCGCGCAGTATAGGTCAAGGACTGTCCTCGGGCGACGACATCCCTGCTGCGGCACACGAGTGGATGCCCCGACGGATCAGGCACTTCGCGTGAGGGCGGGCCGGCATGGCGGTTGCTTTTCGCCTGTGATCGGGGGTCCATGTCCTCTCCGATGGAAGGACCCCGGGGGGAGACCATGAAGGTGAGATGGATCGCGGCCAGCGCCGTCGCCGCCGCCGCGTTGACGGGGATCCCGGCCCAGGCCGGGGTCATCGACCTGATCTTCGGGGGCGGGCGCTACGACCGGTACCGCGACTACGGCTACCAGCGCAGCCAGTACGCTCGGAGCGCGGGCTACGACCGCGGGTACCGGGACGGGCTCAAGCATGGCCGCAAGGACGGCGACAAGGGGCGGAGCTTCTACGTGGCCCGCGACAGCGACTTCCGCGACGCCGACAACGGCTATCACCGGCAGTACGGGCCGCGTTACGAGTACTCCACGGGCTACCGCGACGGGTACCAGGAGGGCTACCGCCGCGGCTACGCCGAATACGGGCGCGCGTACTACGGCGGATATGGGAACGGCCGGTATCGCAACGACGGCTCCTATGGCCGCGGGCGCTACGACGACCGCTACCGGAACGACGGCCGCTACGACGACCGGGACGGCTACTACGACCGCGACGGCCGGTTCCACCCCTACGACGACCGGATCTACGAGGTCCCCCGCCGCTATTAGGCCACTGGCTGCGCGCGGAGCGGGATTCACTTCCGCGGAGCGCGCGGGGGGTCAGGGGGGTGCGCCGCAGCACCCCCTCTGCTCAATGACTGCTTACCCGCCGCGTCTCTTGCGCCTCTCCTCGTAGGCGCGACGGGCGATCCCGACGTCCTCGACGAAGGCCGGCAGCTCCTCGAGGAGCAGCGCCTGTGGCCCGTCGCACAGCGCGCGCTCCGGCTGCGGGTGGACGTCCACCAGCACCATGTTCGCCCCGCCGATCACGCCCTGCGCGCTGACGTGGAAGATGTCGAGCAGCCCGTCGGGCCCCACCGTGCGCCGTCCCACGGAGTGCGACGGATCGACGCCCACCGGCAGCCGCGTCAGCCGCTTCACCACCGGCACGTGGGCGAAGTCCACGAAGTTGCGGTGGGGATCGCCGAGGTTCGTCTTCATGCCGCGCAGGCAGAAGACGATCTTCCGGTTCCCGCCCGAAGCCACGTACTCGCAGGCGTTGAGCGACTCCTCGAGCGTGATCCCCATCCCCCGCTTGAACAGGACGGGCAGCTCGGTCTGCTGGCCGACCGCCTTCAATAGCTGGAAGTTCTGGGCGTTGCGGGTGCCGATCTGGAGCATCACGCCCGTGGCGCGGCCGGAGGCTTCGAGGGCGCGCTGGATCTCGCCGATGTGCGACTCGTGGGTCACCTCCATCGCGACGATGCGGACGCCGTACTTCCCGGCCAGGTCGAAGACCCACGGAAGGCAGGCGGCGCCCAGACCCTGGAAGTCGTAGGGGCTCGACCGCGGCTTGTACGCGCCCGCGCGGGTGGTGACGATCCCCAGCTCCTTCAGGGCCCGGAAGGTCTTCTCGACGTGCTCGCGCGTGTCCACCGCGCACAAGCCGGCGAAGACGTGGAACGTGTCCTGCGAGATGTGTACGCCGTTGTACTGGAAGCCGACGGCCTCCAGCCCGCCGTCGTGCCGCCCGATCGCGCGGAAGCTCTGGGTCACCCGTACGACCTTCTCGACCGACTCGAACTCCTCGAAGGGCGCCGACGGAACGACACCGGTCGGCCCCAGGAGATATACCTCGGTCACGGAGCGGGTCGCGCCCTGGATCCGGTGCAGCTGGGTGCTGATGCCGGGATAGCTCTCGGCCAGCGCGATCACGCGCTTCAGCTCCGGCGAGTCCGCGGCCACGTCCGCCTTCATCACGATGATCACGATGGTCCCACCTCGACAGGGACTCTAACCGATCTCGCGGTTGAGCACCCGGCGCAGCGTCTCCTGATCGACGTTCCCGCCGGAGATCACGACGGCCACCGTCTGGCCCGCCAGCTCGTCGCCGAGCGCGAAGACTCCGGCGAGGCCGGCCGCTCCCGCGCCTTCGGGCAAATTGTGCGTCGTTCGCAGCAGCAGCCGCAGGGCCGCGGCGATCTGGCCGTCGTCGACGGTCACGAAGCCGGCCAGGCCGTCCTTCAGGGCCGGGAAGGTCAGCGTGGGCGGCCGGCGGGTGGCGATGCCGTCCGCGAACGTGTCGGCCGACCGCGTCTCGCGCACCCCGCCCGCGTGCCAGGAGTCGTGGATGGCCGAGGCGCCCTTCGCCTGCACACCGTAGACCTTCAGCCCCGGCCGGCGCTCGCGGGCCACCGTGATCGCGCCCACGGCCTGCGATCCCCCGCCGACCGCGATGACCATCGCGTCGAGGGCGGGGGCCTGCTCCATCACCTCCAGCGAAAGCGTGGCCGCGCCCGCCAGCACCTGGGGTTCGTTGCTGGAGTGGACGAGCCGGAGCCCGCGCTCCCTCACCAGGCGATCGGCGACCTCCACCGCCTCCTCGTAGTCGCGTCCCTCCTCGATCAGCTCCGCGCCGAAGCCCCGCATGGCCTCGTTCTTCTCGGGGTTGTTCCCCACGGGGACGCAGACGGTGACGGGCACGCCGACGATCTGGCCGGCCCAGGCGAGCCCCGCGCCGTGGTTGCCCCGGGTGGCGGCCACCACGCCCCGCCGCCGCTCCTCGGCGTCGAGGGCCGTCATCACCGCCATGCCGTTGCGGGCCTTGAACGCGCCGGTGGGACAGTGGTTCTCGTGCTTGACGAGGACCCGGATGCCGCCCCCTACCGCCGCGTCGAGCGGCGCGTACGAGCGCAGCGGCGTGGGCGCTAGATGCGGACGGATGCGGTCACGAGCGGCGAGGACGTCGGCGAACGTGATCGGCCAGGGCATCCCCGCATTCTACCCGCGGGGTCGACTCCGGTCGTCTCAGCCGTTGGCGGCCTGGCCCTCCACCGGAGCGTCCCAGATGAGGTTCCGGACGCCGGTGAGCGAGCTCGTGACGCGGAGCGTGCCCTGCGCGACGAGCTGCTGGGTTCCGTGGCAGATGGCCCCGAACAGGCCCTGGATGGGCAGCGCGGCGATGCCGGGATGGAAGCCCACCCACGTGTTCCGCCCGCTGGCCTTCGCGACGTAGAGCGCCCGGTCGGCCACGCTCACGACCTGCTCCCAGCTCAGCGCATCGAGCTGCTCCCGGAAGAACGGGTAGCACGCGAAGCCGATGGAGCAGGAGGTCCGGACCACGCGGCCCTCGCCGATGTCGAACACGTGCTGGGCCACGTTGGACCGGATGCGCTCCGCGAGCTCGGCCAGGCGGTCCCCGTTCTGGTCGCGAGCGACGAGCAGGAACTCGTCCCCGCCCCAACGCACGATGATGTCGGAGCTGCGGCTGACGGATTTCAGGAGGTCCTTGAGCTGGCGGAGCACGGCGTCGCCCGCGGCGTGGCCCGCGGAGTCGTTGATCGTCTTGAAGTGGTCGACGTCGATCATCACGAACGCGAGGTCGAGCATCTCCGGCGTCAGGGGACCCTCGGCGGCGCGGTGGTAGCGGCGGTGGAGCAGCGCGACTTCCTTCTCGATGTACTCGGTCAGGAAGCGGCGGTTGGCCAGCCCGGTCAGCGAGTCGGTGATGCTGGCCTGGGCCAGCTCCTGGTTGGCGCGTTCCAGCTGGAGCTGGCGCTCGGACAGCTCGCGCGTCCGCTCCTGGACGCGGGACTCGAGCACGCGGGCATACTCGGCCTCGCGGTCGAATTTCTGCTGCTGGATGCGGACGAAGCCCAGGATGCTGCCCGCGAGGAAGAGCGTGTAGGCGCCGAAGGCCCACCGGGTGGCCCAGGGCGCCGCCGCGACGTCGACGCCCATCGTGACGCCTTCGTCGTTCCAGCGGCCGTCGCTGTTGGCCGCGCGAAGCCGGAACGTGTAGTGGCCGGCGTTGAGGTTCGTGTAGGTCACGCTCCGGCGGCCGCTGAGGGGAACCCATTCGGGGTCGAAGCCCTCGAGCTTGTACGCGAAGCGGTTGCGCTCGGGGGCGGTGAAGTCCAGGGCCGCGAACTCGACGCCGAGGACCTTGTCCCGGAAGCCGAGCGAGATCTGACCGATCTGGTCGGCGGGGCCGCTCAGGGGGCGGTGCCCGACGCTCACCGAGGTGAGCACCACCGGCGGCGCCTGGCTCACGCGGCGCAGGCGGTCCGGCATGAAGGCGTTGAACCCGTAGATGCCGCCGAAGAACAGCTCCCCGCTCGGGCTCTGGTACCAGGCGCCGAAATTGAACTCGCTCGCCTGGAGGCCGTCGCTGACGCCGTAGTTGGTGAACTGGCCGGTGCGCGGATCGAAGCACGACAGGCCGCTGTTCGTGCTCAGCCACAGTCGCCCGTGGCCGTCGCTCCGGATGCCGTAGACGACGTCGCTCGGCAGCCCGTTCCGGGTCGTGAAGGTCTCGAAGGAGGCCGCTCCCGGGGCTCGGTGGTTCAGGCCGGCGTGCGTCCCCACCCAGAGCCCGCCCGCCGCGTCGATGAAAAGGGTGTGGATCGCGTCGGAGGACAGGCTGCCCGGATCTCCCGGCCGGTGCTCGAACCGCTCGAAGCGCCCGGACCGCGGGTCGAGCAGGTTCAGCCCCTTCTCCATCGTGCCCACCCACAGCCGGCCGTCGGGCGACTCCGCCAGGCTCGAGGCCCGGTCACCGCTCAGGCTCGTGCGGTCGTTGGCGTCATAGCGAAAGTGGGCGAAGCGCTCGGTCTCGGGATCGAACCGCTCCAGGCCGCCGCCGTAGGTCGTGAGCCACAGGCGGCCGTCACGGTCCTCGAGGATGGCCGTCACGCCGTTGGCGCTGAGTCCTTCGGGATGCTTGGGGTCGCTGCGATAGCTCTTGAACTGCCCGGTGCGGGCGCTGAACCGGTTGAGGCCCGCGTCGAGCGTGCCGATCCAGAGGTCGCCGCGGTGGTCCTGACGCAGCGCCATGACCTGGTCGCTGCCCAGGCTGCGCGGGTTCTTCTCGTCGTGGCGGTACGCGGTCATGTCGCCGGTGGCCCGCTCCATCACATAAAGACCGGCATCGTAGGTCCCGATCCAGAGGCGGCCGGCGCGATCCTCGGAGAAGGAGGTGACGTGGCCGCTGCCGAGCCCGGCCGGGTTGTCGACGTCCGGCGCCACGTGGCCGAACTGCCAGCTCAAGGGGTTCCACTTGTGGACGCCGCCCAGCCGGGTTCCGACCCACAGGACGCCGCCGCGGTCCTGGGCGAGCGACAGGATGTGGTCGTCGGCCAGGCTGGACGGGATCCGGGGGTCCTGATGGTAGTGCGCAAACGAGCGGTGGTTCGGGTCGAACAGGTCGAGGCCGTCGTTCGTGCCGACCCAGAGCCGGCCGTCCGCGTCCTGCAGGATGGCCTTCACGTGGTCGTGGGCGAGGCTCCCGCGCACGCCCTCCTCGTGGCGGAAATGCTCGAAGCGGCCGGTCGCGGGGTCGAACCTGTTCAGCCCCCCGCTCGACGTTCCGACCCACAGAGCCCCCGTGTCATCCTGAAGTATTGCGCGCACCTTGCCGTCGCTCAGGCTTGCCGGGTTGGCGGGGTCGCTCGCGAAGTGCGTGAAGTGGCGGCCGCCGTCGTCGAGAAGGTCGAGTCCGCCCTCGGTCCCGATCCACAGCCGGTCCTTGCCGTCGACGTAGAGCGACGAGATCCGGTCGTCGCCGAGGCTGCCGGGATCGGCGGGATCGTGGACGAAGCTGGTCCACTTCCCGGTGCGGAGATCGAGCCGGAGGAAGCCGCTGTCGCGGGTGCCGACCCAGAGGGCGTTCTTCTTCGCGTCGTAGCGCACGACCCGGATATGGCGGCCGGCCAGCTTCTCCTGGCGCACCACACGGTCGGTCGCCCTCTCCCACATTGCGAGCCCGCTGATCGTGGCCACCCACACGTTGCCGGCCGCGTCCTCGTCGACGTCCCAGACGAAACTGGCCGGGAGCGAGGCGGCGTCGGCGGGATCGTGCTTGTAGACCTTGAAGGAGAGCCCGTCGTAGCGATCGAGGCCGTCCTCGGTGGCCAGCCAGACGTACCCGCGCCGGTCCTGGAGGATGTCCATCACCGACGATTGGGACAGCCCCTGCTCGAGCGACAAGTGGTCGAAGCGGATGGGGCGGACGGACGCGGCGGCGGCGGGCAGGGCCACCGCCAGAGCCATCGCCAACGAAGCCAGGATCGTGATCCGCGCGGCGAAGGGTTTCATGGCTTTCTCTTCATGGCGAGTCATGACGCAAGGCCGGCGCCGAGGCCGCGGCGCAGCATCTCGGCGAAGGCTTCGGGAGGAACCGCGGGGGAGAACAGGAACCCCTGGTACTCCGAGCAGCCGTTGCGGCGGAGGAAGTCCCTCTGCCCCACTTCCTCGACGCCCTCCGCCACCACCCGCAGGCCGAGCTGCCGCGCCATGGCGATGGTGGCGCTCGTGATCGCGGCGTCCTCGGAGGAGCTGCTGACCCCCCGCACGAACGACTGGTCGATCTTCAGCACGTCGATCGGGAACTGCTTGAGGTAGGCGACCGCCGAGTTGCCGGTGCCGAAGTCGTCGATGGCGAGCCGCACCCCGAGGGCGCGAATCGCCCGGAGCTGGCGCAGGATCTCGGGATCGCTGCGCAGCACGCCCCGCTCGCTCAGCTCCAGCTCGAGCAGCGACGGATCGATGCCGGTCTCGGCCAGGACCTCGCGCACGAGCTGCGCCAGGTCGCCGCGGACGAGCTGGCACAGGGAGACGTTGACCGCGATCCGGGTCGGGGGAAGCCCCTGCTCCTGCCACGCCCGCACCTGCCGCCACGCCGTCCGCAGCACCCAGCTGCCGATGCCGACCATGAGCGCCGCCTCTTCGGCGAGGGGCACGAACTCCGACGGCGAGACCGTCCCGAGCTCGGCGGACTCCCACCGGAGCAGCGCCTCCGCGGCGGAGACGCGCACCGTGGAGTCGTCGATGAGCGGCTGGTAGTGGAGCTGGAACTCGCCGCGGGCGAGAGCGTTCGGAAGCAGGCGGGTGATGGCCCGGCTGCGCTCGGTCACCCGGTGGCTCGACTGGCCGTAGAAGCGGATGGCGGCGCCGGTCTCGACCGCCTCGCAGGCGGCCAGCTCCGCCTTCTGGATCATCGCTTCGGCGGTGAGACCGTCGCCCGGGGCCAGGGCCACGCCGACGCTCGCGGTGAGGGAGATCTCCTCCTCGCCCGCGAAGTAGCGGCCCGAGATGCGGTCCAGGAGCAGGCGGACGGTGGCCTTGCTCTCCTGCCAGCCCGGCAGCCCGGTCAGCATGGCCGCGAAGAGGCCGCCTCCGATCCGGGCCGCCATCGACATCGAGGGGCCGGCGGCGGCGTTGAGGATCTCCTCGCAGCGAAGGCCGGCGATGAGGCGCTGGGCGACCTGCTGGAGCAGCGAGTTGACCCGCGCGCGTCCCAGGCGGCTGTTGATGAGGACGAGGTGCTCGATGTCGAACAGCGCCACCGCGACCTGGCTCTTGTCGCAGGCGGTGACGAGCGCGCTCTCGAGCGCGCGCTCCAGGCGCTCGCCGTTCGGCAGGCCGGTGAGCGCGTCGAACTGGTTGAGCCACGTCCTCTCCTGGCGCTCCTCTTCGAGGACGTTCCGGAGCCGCTCGGTCTCCTTCTGCAGGCGGGCCAGCTGGCCCGCGGCTTCGGCGAGGCGGACGAGGTGCTCGGCGCGACGCGAGGCGACGCGCCAGTCGAAGGGGCGCTCCAGCAGGTCGTCGGCCCCGGCCTCCAGGGCCGCCGCGGCATCGCGACGGCTGGAGCAGAGCGCGATCATCGGCACGTCGGCGCTCTCCGCCTGCGGCCGCAGGAGCTGGGCCAGGCTTTGTCCACCCTGGCCGCGGAGGGCCATGTCGGCCAGGACGACGTCCAGCCGGCAGCACCTGAAGACCTCGAGCGCGTCCGCGGCGTCCGCGGCCGCCACCACCTCGAAGCCCGCGCTTGCCAGCCACCGCGATGCTTCCTTCCGGCTCGATCCGTCGAGGCCGGCCAGGAGCGCGCGGAGGCCCTGGGGCCGGGGCGCGAGGCCCGGCACCGGAGCGGCGCCGTCACTGACCGGGATCACCGGCATTGCTGGTAGTGCCACGTGCCCTCGCAGTGGTTGCGGTTTAGGGGTCGACGACGTAGCCCGTGCTCATGGCCACGAGGGCCACTTCCTCGTCCGGCCAGAGGACGGCCTCCGCCCACAGAGTGCTCTCGGGCCAGAGCGTCGCGGCCGGCACCATCGTCGCGTCCGGCCACATGATCGCCAGGGCCTCGTCGGGCCAGAGGACCGCGTACGTCGTCAGCTCGGACGAGGTTGCGCTCGCGTCCGACCACAGGACCGCGCTCGACCACAGCGTCGGCAGTGAGAAAGTGGGATCCCCCCACAGCACCGCGGTGTTCTCGATGCTGAGCTGGCCGGTGGGATCCGCGTGCGCCAGGGGCGACGGAGCGGCGGCGACCCCGCCGGTCGCGAGCAGCGCGGCCTCGATGTCGAGCGCCCCCGCACCGGTGGCGAAGGGATCTCCCACGGCCGCCTTCCTCGCCGAGAGCATGAGCCGCGCCTTCACGGTCGCAGGGTTCAGCGACGGCTCCTGCTCCAGCATCAACGCCGCCGCCCCCGAGACGAAGGGCGCGGCCATGCTCGTCCCCGACAGCTGGAAGTGCTCGAACACGTCCGGCTGGCTGGAGTCGCCGGCCACCCGGTTGCCGGGGAACAGCAGGTCGAGGTATGACCCCGCGGACCGCAACGAAATGATGCGGTTGCCGGGCGCGATCAGGTCCGGCTTGGCCACGAGGTCGAGGCGCGTCGGGCCCCGGGACGAGTACGTGGTGACCGTGTCGTCGGTGAGGTCCGCCGTCTGGCGGTCGTTGAGGGCCCCGACCGTGATCACCTTGCGCGAGTTGCAGGGGCTGCTGATGGTGCCGTGACCATCGCGCCCCGAGTTCCCGGCCGCGCAGACGACGACGACGCCCGCGTCCCACAGGGCGTCCACGGCCTGCACGAGCGGGTCGACATCCTGCGATTCGTAGACGGGGTGCCCGAGCGACAGGTTGAGGACGCGGATGCCGTACTGGTCCTTGTGGTCGAGCACCCACTGCAGCGCCGCCAGCATGGTCGAGGTGCTCCCGCGGCCCATGTCGTCGAGGACACGGAGCGAGACCAGGCTCGCTTCGGGTGCGATACCCGCCAGGCGTCCCTCGTCCGAGTGGCTGCCGTTGCCGACCATGATGCCGGCCACGTGCGTGCCGTGGCCGTAGGGATCGACGCTGCCCGAGGTCGCGAAGGTCGGATCGTAGGTGCCGACGAAGTCCACGGCGGCCACCATCGTCTGGATCTCCGGGTGGAGAGCCACGCCGGAGTCGACGATCGCCATCGTGACGCCGGCGCCCTTGAGCGCGCTCTCGGGCATCGCGGGCGACGGCAGGCCGGCGGTCTCGCGGGAGACCTCCATCGAGGCATCTAGCGGTGCATCCGTGGCGACGAACTCGACGTTGGGGTTGTCGGCCAGGGCCGCGACGGCGTTGCCGGAGACCCGAATGGTCATCCAGCGCGAACGGTGCAGGCGCCGGACCTCGCCGCCCGAGGCGGCGACGAGCGCCCGCTCGGCGGCGCCCGGGTTCCGGCGGAAGCGCACGATCACGCTGACCCTGGCGCTCCCCTTGGCCTTTGCCTCGTCACGAGCCTTGGCGCTGAGCTTTCCGTGCGCCCGTGGACGCCCCGCGGCCGATGCGGGAGCTGCCCACGCCGTGGCGAGGAGCAGGCTCGCAATCAGGGCACGCCAGCGGGGGGTGTAGATGCTGATCATGGCTTCGCTCTTGGGGCGGCCTATAGAGCAACGAGGATGCCACCGCATGCCTCCAGGCCATCACAGGTCGCATCCCACGTGCAGTCAATGCCTTGAGAGTTCGGAGGCGAACCACATGGGTGCCATTCAGCGCGGCAGGAGCGGTGCGCCGCCATTATTCCGGCGCGCCGTTCCTCAGAAGTGGCGGGGATCGGCCTTTCGCCGTCTCATGGTCGGCTCGGTGACGCCGAGCAGCGCGGCGGCGGCGGGGGCATCGCCCGGAACGGCGGTCTCGATCTCGGCCAAAAGGCAGGCTTCGGCCCACTGGCACACGTCGGCATCCCCGCGGCGGCTGCGGATCAGCTCCTCAAG
>Ga0070699_100001257_pt1 | contig 23360 bp, 8 predicted proteins | sample KBSK1503metaG_FD_65473 | JGI IMG/M metagenome (GOLD analysis project Ga0070699, IMG submission 65473) | Corn, switchgrass and miscanthus rhizosphere microbial communities from Kellogg Biological Station, Michigan, USA - KBS K1-50-3 metaG | ecosystem: Host-associated > Plants > Roots >...
CCCGGTTGGGGTCGAGCTGCATCGCCTCCAGCAGCCCCCAGTCGCGCATGGTGTGGACCTCGTCGAAGCCCACGAAGGCGTAGGACTTGCCGTGGCTGCCCGCGACGTCCTGGCCCGGGAGGATCTGGAGCCCGCCCTTGCCGTCGACGCGCTCGACCGACTTCTTCAGGACCTTGAGCTTCTTGCCCAGCGTGCGCGGGTTGGCGGCGATGAGCTTCTTCACCAGGTCGAGGTCGTCGCCCGCCTGGTCCTCGTCGGAGGCGAAGATGTAGCACTGGTTGCCGCGCGGACCGGCCGGACCCAGCAGCACGTGCAGCGCCGCCAGGCACAGGTCCAGCGTCTTGCCGTTCTTCTTCGCCCGCCCCGCCAGCACCATGTTGCAGCGCCGGCGCCCGGTGGTCTCATAGTCGTCCAGCGCGCGGCGGAAGAGGTCGCGGCGGTAGGGCTCGACCTGGTCCAGCAGCGGCGTCCCGTCCAGCCAGCGCAGCCCGCGGAGGAACTGCAGCGCGGTCTTGCGGCGGCCGCGGCGCCGGCGCAGGCGCGCCAACGTCTCGGGGCTCTGCCCGCCGCGCCGCTTGGCGCTCGGGGTGGCGGTCTGGGTCGAGTCGGTCACCTGGGACCTCCGGCTGGGCTCGTGCTGATGCTCTGGGCCCGCTCCGTGACAACGTGGGCCCACTTCTCGGCATCCGAGGGGTAGCCTAGGCGCCGGCCTAGGCGGCGGCCTAGAGCGCGTCCTAGAGGGCGACCTAGGGCGACCGGGGGTCTCTCCCCCCTGGGGCGGCGATCCGAGGGGCCGGGAAAGGGGTGCGGAGTCAGGCGCTTACGCGCTCGGGTGGGCTCAAGCGGGTTCAAATGCGACGGCCAGCGCGATCGAAGGCGGGCGCGAGGCGTGGTGCCAGTCACGGTGTCCTCCATGCCGTGACTGGCTCTCTCGGAGCTGCCGCGCGGCGGGTGTTGCTCTGGATCTATTCTAGGTCACTTTGCTCCGGCCCCCAGCGCCGGCGCGGGCTTGGGCGGGCGCGGGGCAACTGTCCGCCAGACAGGTGCACCCCTGGCCCCACCCACCCACAGGTCCTCTCACTTTTTTGTTGACAGGGTGTCGCTCGTCTTTTAGCATCTGCCTGTTTCTCGTCGTTCGATTTTGAGGATCCCTAATAACGACCAATGTGACGCAGACGGAAAGGGGGGATGCACTAACGAAAGCACGGGGCCCCCGCGGTGACCGAGGAGACGGGGGCGACCAACGGTAAGAGTTAAAGAAGAGCCGGGGGGTCGGGCGGCGCAACTCGGTCGCGCCGACCGCCCCCCACCCACAACAGGGCGGGCTGGACCCCGCCCATCAACTAAAGGAGAGATTAGCATGAGTGTCCCAGTACCACTTATTCGGTTCATCGACGACGTGAAGGATGAGATCGAGGTGCAGGGGCGGCGCCTGCCGCTCTACGAGATCAACGGGCAGCACTACTTTCAGGACTCCATCCCGGTCGACGCCATCGAGCGGGACGAGGAGGCCCAGCCGCGCGCGTACAACCGCCCGCAGGCGGAGAAGATCGCGGACAGCATCAAGAAGAAGGTCCTGATGCAGCCGATCCTCCTGCGCTGGAACGAGGTGACAGGACGGCTTCTGGTGACGGAGGGCCAGCACCGCTGGAAGGCTTTCAGCGACATCCTAGAGCTGGACGCGATCCCGGCGATCGTCTACGTCGACATGAACAAGCACATCGCTTTGCTGTGCGGCCTGGAGGCCAACGCCGAGGACCGGGCGCGAGCGCTGACCGGCGGGGACCTCGCGAGGAAGACGCACGCCCTGATCAAGGAGTACGCCGAACTCGTCAAGAAGGAGCGGCCGAACGACCCGGTCAATGAGGCCCGCATCCTCAACCGGATGGGCGTCACGACGCGCGGCAACCAGCGCAAGTTCCTGCTCGGCAAGATCACGGAGGATATCCGCGAGACGCCAGGCTCGAGGATCGCGCCGTACATCGGAGATCGGCAGTCTCGGTCGCTACCCCTGACGGCCGGCAACTTTATGGGGTTCTTGTCCGAGCTGGTGCGGACGACACCGGTGATGGACAACCAGGATGACCTGCGCGAGGACGAGCTGATCAATCTGCGTAGCATCACGGACCTGCTCGTCGAAGAGTTGTACGACAAGGCCAAGTGGAACCCCGAAGACCCCGATAAGCAGTCCCATCGGCACGCCATCAACGTGTCGGCATATCGGCCAGTCGAGGCGCTCGGATACTTCATCGCCAAGGCGGTCGATCAGTGCGGGGGCGCCGAGCCGAGCATCGGGGCGTGCTTCGTTCGCAATGGCAAGATCGACTGGGATAAGCTCCGCAAGCGCATTGTAGCGATCGTGCAGGACCCGATCTGGGACCAGCCGCACGTCACGGGTTGCCGCAACAGCGAGGAGTTGCGGGGCTACCTCGGTGAGGCGTTCAAGAAGTTGTAGGCACCTGGCCGGGATGTCGCCACCGACACCGTGGTGTCGGTGGCGGCCCGGCCTTTTCGCCCAGACCCTGTGCAACGCTTAAGGCGTTGATGGACCGCGACGAGAAGGTCCCGAGGCTCGAGGAGTACAAGCGGCTGATCGGCCTCTGGAAGCAGACGCGCGACCCCGCGGTGCGGTCGCTCATCCACTCGAGGAGGGACTCGTGGCGACGCTCTGCCTGACGACGAGTGCCGACTGGGCCGCCTGGCTCGCGGCCACGCTCAGCGTAATCTGGTTCTTCACCTACGGGATCGGGACGACGAGGCAGTTGGTCCGCGAACGGCCATCGATCACGCGCTGGACGAAGGTCACCCGGGGGTTCTCGTACGGCTTGTGGGCCGCCGCGGGCTGGCCCGCGGCCTACGCGCTGTGTATCCTGTGGCGCGACCACCCGGACCAGATCAACGCGGGGCTTGCCCTCGGGCTCCTCATCTTCTCCCTGATGAGCGTCACCGGGTGGTTGCCAGACCGCCTGGAGGCGATCCTCGGCCGCAAGCCGAGCGGCGGCGCCGACTAGCGGGAGACCAAGCTGGGGCGCTCGTGCACCGCCCCGCCCGGCGGACCGACGCCCCCTCACTTTGGACATCGCGGCCACGCGGCCCGACAAGGTATACTCGCGTGCGTGGCCGACCTGGCGAGCGTCCTCCGCCTCTCCCTCGACGAGGCGCTCTTCCCGCCACACCTGGAGCTTCTCCCCTCCGTCGACGAGCGCTACGAGCTCGAGCTGGCGTTCTACGAGAGCCGGCTCCTCGGCGACCCCGAGCTGCTGCGGAACGGGGCGTACTTCGCGCGCGTCGGCGACACCCTGACGCGGCACTTCCTGATGTGCAAGGGGGAGCCGGTCAGGCTCCCGCAGCACTCGTCCTCGCGGCTGCGGTCGTTCTTCCAGACGAAGCAGTTCAAGACCGGGTACGGCACTCACGGGTTGTTCCCCTACCGGGGGAAGTTCCACCCGCAGATGATCAAGGGCCTCATCAACGTCATGGGCCTCAAGCCGGGCGAGACGGTACTCGACCCGATGATGGGGTCGGGCACGGTCCTGATCGAAGCGGCGCTGATGGGGATCAACTCGGTCGGCGTCGACGCGAGCCCCTTCTGCCAGGTGATGGTGCAGGCGAAGCTCGACGGCCTCACCATGCCCGTCGAGCCGCTCCACGACGCCGTGAAGCACGGCGAGGCGGTGTTCCGGTACTTCTCGGAGCTGGCCGCCTCGCGCGGGAAGCCCGCGCGGAGGGCCAAGAAGCGGGCCGTCGACCCCTTCACGCTCGACCTGTTCGCGCCGGCCCCGATCCCGCGCGGGCGCAGGAGGCTGCCGATCGAGAGCCTGACGAACGAGACGGTGTTCAACTTCCTCCGGCTGGTCTTCCTCGACAGCGCCGGCTACTCCGAGCGGAGCCAGCGGAGACCGCCGCTCGAGCAGTTCAAGGCGATCCTCGAGCGGTACGTCTTCGTGGTGGACAAGATCCAGAACGTCCTCCGCGGGGCGGAGTCGGAGCTAGGCGGAGCGAAGTCCCTCGTGGGCGACGCCCGCAGCCTTGCGCTCGACGACGCGTCCGTCGACGGGGTCGTGTTCTCGCCCCCCTACAGCTTCGCCGTCGACTACCTGGACAACGACGCCTTCCACCTCGGCTTCCTGGAGGCGGACACGGAGCAGCTGCGCGAGCGCATGGTCGGCCTGCGCGGCGAGAAGCTGCCGGAAAAGTACGAGCTCTACAAGCGGGACATGGAGCGGGTGCTCTCCGAGTGCGCCCGCGTCCTTCGACACGGCCGGTTCTGCGTCGTGGTCGTCGGCACCAACAACAACCAGATTGCGAAGATCCTCGACGTGGAGCCTGACGAGGTCCAGGGGATCGACGAGCTCTTGGCCGACCTCGCCGGCCGCTACGGGCTGCGGCTCGTCAGGAAGATCGGGCGTCAGATAACTGGCATGGCGAACACGATGCGGACGGAGTTCATCGTGATGCTCCAGCGCGGGTGAGCCCTCGCGCTACAGCAGCGCCCGGCCGTCGGTCCCCTTCGCGATTCTGGGCACCTTCTTGTCGACGCCGTCGTGCTCGACGGCTATGACCACCAGCCCGCCGCGGTCCCAGGAGATCTGCTCCCACACCGGGAAGTAGGTTGCCAGCTCCTCGAAGTTCCCCACGCGGTCCGTCAGGTAGGCATACAGCTTCCGCGTCGGCAGCACCAGCACGCCGCCGATGCATTCGCCCTTGGTGTGCCCGAGCACGAAGCGGTTCAGGGCGCGGTGGCTGGACGAGATGTTCCCAGTCTCCCACTCCATCCCGATGTAGCCCCCGTCCTGCCTCCGCTTGACGGCATCGAAGCGCCCCGGGTTCTGGCGGTCATCGGTCCCCCAGCCGTCCCCGGCGAGCGAGACCAGGAACGCCTCCTTGATCGGGACGACGCCGTTGCCCTCCCCGCGCTTCTTCCCCGACTGAGGGTGGATGATGAACTCCTTCGACGGGTTGCCCTTCGGCCAGACGACCCGTCGAATCGCGCGCTCGACGTCCCTCAAGGCCTCGTTCCAGAACTTGTCGGCGGCGAGTCCGGGCGCCTGGATCAGGTAGCGAGTTTGCACGATCTTCACGGGGCCGCGAGTCTGACACCGTGAAGCGAGAGATGTCAAGGGGCGCAGCGGGAGGTCTGTGTGCTTACTGGGTATGAATCGGGCCGCGCAGACCTCAGCCCGAATCCTTGTGCTACCCGTGTGATGTCGGAGCCGGTTTCGGCGCGACCGACGGGCGCGCGTGAGACGGTTGTCCCCGGTCGGCCCGCCTTTGCATGGCTCCAATGAATGATCCGCTAAAGGCCTCGCTCTTCTCGCCCGAAGCGCCGCGATCTTCCCCTCCGAGCATCGCGCGCACACGACAGGGATCAGGGTGTCGAAACAGGGATGCCGCACCAATCGCATACTCAGTCCGAACGGCTTCAGGGAATTTGAAGAGTCCAGATAGTGTTGGGTCGGAGAATCCTTTAGACTTGTGGTCTCTGGCAGCAGCGCGTGCTCGGTTGACGAACGCTGGATCACACACACCCTTGCCCCGGTTCCGGGGGCTGGTGGGACCGCAGCCTAGCTCAAAACGTGAGGCCGGGTGGACTCATTTCCGGGGAGGACCGCCAGTGAGAATCCCTGGTCGCCGGACTCCGGCCGTCCGCCCCTATCCGACCCTCGAGGAGACTAGCGGATGACCACCACACGCCGCGCCCGGAAACAATCTCGCTTCCTGGCTTGGGAGATGACGCCCAGGCGCGCTTCCCAGGGCGTTCTGGCGCTTTGTCGACAAGGCTGATGGCGATGACTGCTGGCGATGGACCGGCCGCCGCAACCGGCTCGGCTACGGGCTCGTCTCGTTCGCGGGCTGGGTCTGCTACGCTCACCGCTTCGCCTTCAAGCCGGCGCGCGTTCTCAGGAGCTTGCCAGCAAGTACGCGACTATGTTTCGGACGTCTTGGGCCGTCAGGTCGGCCACTCCGGCAGACGTCCGCCATAGGTAATCACGAAAAGGATGTCTGAAATATCTTCCCGTTTGAACCACAGCCTGGTTTGCTCGGAATCGGGCAGGGACAGTCGCCACGTCCCGATCGGGGTAACGTCGATAAGCGAAAGCCATCCACCTCCGTTCCCAGATCGGGTGCTGATAAGGCCACCGTTCGTATTGCAGGCACCGCCAAGTGAGCCGCCACCTGGCTGCTCGAACCGAAGGTCGACAGACTCGAACTCTATCTTTGCGCCAGCACTTCGGCCGAAGTAAAGGGTCACATGCTGCACCCTCAGATTGTCGACATTTGGCGGGAAGTCCTCGAAAACCGTCGCAAGCTCGACCGACATCGGTGTTGCCGACTGATCTGGATTGTTGAGATCATACCAGGCATCCGCGAACTGATTCCGAAAGCTGAACGCACGATCGCCGCTCATCGTGCGCTTGGAGTTTAGCAACTGCACCATCTCCTGGGCATAGTCGAAACTGTTTAGCGCGGTATAGTCTAGTGTTATCAACACGTCGGCGATCGTTGAGAAGTCGAACGGGTTCGAAGGCCTTGGGAGTGCGAACTCCAAGCTCATCGCCACCCCGTGTCCCTCTAGCGGAACGAGCATCTCAGGTTGTTCCTGCAGTTCGAACAAACCAGTCGCATTGATCGCCGAACTGAGCGCCACGATTTCCGGCGGGCGTCGTATTAGCGTTGTTTGGAAAATATCCCCGCCGATCACGACGCGCGATAGCCCAGAGCATGTGAGCGTCGCTTTGATGCCTTCGGTCGGCGGGATGAGTGCGACCACCGAGGTTCGCAAACGTTTGATGAGCCGCAGATAGTGCCCGGGGAAATCACGGTCGAAGAGTTCCATCGGCATCGTGAATGGCAGAATCCCGGTCTCTTGGAATCGCTGGAACGCCAACGGATTGAACTGCGCCAACGAGATGATCTTCGTCACTTGTTGTTTGCGCCGGTTCTTCTCGAACGCATACTGGTCGAGCTGATAGATGTCTTGCAAGAGACGCGCAGACCCGGTGAGCCCGCGGCGGTCCGGCACCTTGCCATTTGAGGCCGAGACACCGGTGTTGTCATCGGGCGCCTCCCAGTAGTCGTCTTGAATGTATCTTGGAGGGGTTTCCTGACGCTCGAACGCCAATTGCTTCTCGGCCAGTTGAGCGATGCTTGTCGCCTGCTGTAAGAAGAAGCTGTATACACCTTGAAGAATCCCACTCATCCAATCGTACAGTTCCTTGTTCGTGAACTTGTTGGTCAAGAAATTTACGACGTCCTGCGCGTTATCGGCCTTCAATTTTTCGATAGCCCGCTCCTGCCCCGCAATCTGAACGTTGTCGTTGGCCAGTTGAATTTGCTGGTCGCCGATTTGGATGTCTTGGTCGGCGAGCGTCTTTTGCAGTGACCATTCTTGCACCTTGCTCTCATGGGAGATGAGGACGTTGAGTCGACTGATCTCTCGCTGGGCATTAATCGCCAGGCTATCTGCGATGGTCTTGGCCGCATTTGCTGCCTGGTAAGCCGCCTGGATCCAAAAAGCAGGGCCGATCGCCACGCCGGCAGTAAACCCCTGGATTGCGGCAGCTAGATTCGCCGAGAAGATCTGGTATCCGGCTAACCAGTCATACCAACCCATGAGAGCCAGTTCGTCTGCACTCAACCCGGCTGTGATCCAATTGTCGTAGGTCTTGGACTGAATAGTGGCGCGATCTCGCTGCAGTTGCGCTGCCTTGACACTGTCTAGTGCCTCTGCGACATGCAGATCCTGCAATCGCACCCCGGCTTGGGTGAGCCGAACATTTGCGCGCGCATTGAAAAGGTCGAATGCCTCCTTGTCACTTTTTTCTAGCGCCGAAAAGAAAGCCGCTTCAACTTGTACAGCCTGTTGCACTAACTGCTTCGCGCGGTCCACGAGCGTGGCGTACCGGTATAGGGTGGGCTGGAAACCGCCTGAGCCGGGTATTACTAACTGGCCGCCGCCACCAATCGCTGGCATCCCGCTCGTTGAGTCAGGCGGACTCGCGAATGCCTCTAGCTCACGACGCATGCCCGCGATGTTGCGGCAGTTCCGAATCTTGTACAGGTTAAGGTTGGCGGCCATGCGCAAAGAACGCAATACTGGGTTCGGCGGCACACAAAAGCCGAACGGAACGGTCGTAGGGACCGGCACTCGCTGCTCTCGTGTTGCTGACTGCGTGCGGAGCGCCTCCTCCAACTCACGATCTGATAAGATAACGGACTCGAGCTGAGACCCCTTCTCAGGGAAGTATTCGATGCGAGTCGAAAAGGGAACTGCTGCTTCGCTGCGGTGGACGAGTTCCAAGAGGATTGGTTCAAGGGTGTGATACTGTTCCGGAGTTGGAATTCCAGTCGACATAATCTCGAAGATTTGCTTGACGGTTGCTCCCAGTTCGCGAGGATCCCGAACCGTCTTGAGCACCGTCTGCACATGCGCCTTCATCCACTGCCAAGCCGTATCGTCGACGTTAATCTCAAGGTCCCCAATCAGCTGGTCGCAGCCGTTCATGCTCTGTTTCAGTTCATCAGACTCAAGAAGGCTGAGAACAACTTCGTAGAGTTCGCGGCTACGCGGCACAGACTCGCTCGTGTCCTGAGTGAACTCAGTTTCTGCGTAGCCGAGCACACATTTGATGATCGATAGCTGTGTATAGCGCGAATACGCATTTGCTCGCGTCTGCCCTATTGCATGGGGATTCAATGGATCAAGCAGCCAAGTTTGTATCTTGCGTTGATAGGTCGTTGCCGTTGCTGGCAGTTCCGGTGGCAAGCCGAGAAGCGCGCGCTGCGCGATCGGAGCGGTATAGTCGTACACGAGACGCAGCCAATCCAGAGCAGCGATGAAATTCCCACTCTTTTGCCATTGGAGCGCAATGTGAACGGGGACGAAGTAGAAGAGCTCCTTCAGATACTCTAGGTCTGACGACGGACCCTGCCGGTTGGTTACCCAAGCCCCGGTAATCTTGTCGCGTGTCGTTGCAGCCAGTTGGGGAGTGGATAAGACGCTTTCCGGTATGTCGAATGGCCCCGCGAATTTCGGTGCGATACTCACCTCGGATTGATTCGGGTTCGTTAGCTGGATGACATTGACCTGAGCAATCGTAGATCGGAACAGACCTGATGAAGCTCCGCCCCTTTGATAGGCAAGCCGCGGCGTTTCGATTGATACACCGGCCGAAGAGTGAATGGCAAGGCGATCCAACTCGAGTTCTGGGTACTGCCCGAATTCAGTGTATTCGACGCCCCGAGCCAGCGGTTTGTACTTAGCAGTTGCGCCCACTTTCCAGAAGAGGTAGACGAAATCTTGTATTCCAACGCGCAATCCTCCGATCCAGCTGCTCTGAGGAATTGACTGCCACTCGCGCGGCTGAGCAAACCCAGGTGATGTTATTCGGTGGAATTGGACAGTATCGGCCACTTGACTTTGAAACAGGTACCCTTCGATACCTTCGTCTCGAATCGAGGGATTGCCATGGATCAACCCGTATCGCTCATCGGCGCTTGAGGTGTAGTAGTGGAGCCCACTGTTGGTGCCAAATAAGCGGTAGAGTGGTACAGTTCCGGCGAGTGGAGCAGTCGACATATAGCCCAATATCCCCAGCTTGTCGTAGCCAAGGGTAGCGGCGGAAGAATCGTACTCACCTTTGCTGCTCGTCACGAAGTCGTCGTTGGTCCCGGACTGGAAGGCATGGTAGATGGGGGTGCAATAGTCATGAAGCAATTTGAACTTGAGAGATCCGTCCCGCCCTGCAACGACGATGTAGAACCAATAGTCGTCGTATCCAATGACAGCCTCCAATGCCGTGAGGGACAGTGACGTGGCATCGTCCTGATCTACAAGAACCCGCCAGTCCGCAGTCTCCCAAGTGTTTCCCTCGTGATTCAGATAGCGGAGGTATATTGCCCCACCTCCCGACCGGACGACGACGCAGGGAGGCTGATCGTCGGTGCTTCGTTGCTTAACCACAGCGCTAAACTCTGTCGAGGCGTCGGGTAGCTTTACGTCCAGCTCCGTGGCGTCGGTATCAACCTGCTGATCGGCGAAGTCTAGGTTGAACCGTACAAAGACTAGCTTCTGACCCTTTACAGCAAACAGGAAAATGTATCTAGTTGCATCGTATGTGTCTGCTGAATAGACCTTGTAGGGCACTGCGCCGATCATCGATGATCCGGCTAATCCAGGCACCCGTTGCCAAAAGGTCTGGCCCATTCCCGACGAATCCGCTTCGTCATGGACCGACCAGTATGACGTGTGGCTCACCGGCCCATACGCGAACATGAAGAACAGCGGCGATTGCACGCCGGCCGCGCTTAGCGGCCCAGGCACCCGACACGAGGCGATGATTTTCAAGGAACAGATATCTCTTATGTAGCTTGCATGTTGTGCGGCCACCTGCCGTGCCTGTGCGGGTGTAAGTTTGTTGACGTTGCGCAGACCATCGACGAGTGCCCTAAATGCTGGCGTCTGATGACGGCGCAAGCTGGGAAGCATCAGGTTCTCGGGGTAGAGGAACACGAACATTGCAGCGCGCCAGTTCGCATAAGAACCAATCCATTTCCATTCCTCGTCAAAGTATGGGGCGGCGAGTGTGAGGTTTGGATAAACGTCATCTAAGATTCCCGTCCGCACCGCCCACATAACGATCTGGAAGCTCTCGATCGCCAGGGAGATGCGGGTGGTCTTGCTGCACCCGCTGTAGTCAGTAGCAATCGCCAAACGGTTGCCAAGGCGACGGCCCGCGGGCGTGGTCGAGAGTGCGGACGGATCCGCCGCCATGACCAATGCGTCTCGCAAGGCAGGCAGTGTCTGTTCCTCGACATCACTCAGTGCGGCTGCGATCGCATCGTTGACAGTCTGCTCCTGATCAATGCGCGACTGAAGCTTGTCTTGCCAATCGAGCAGAGTGTCCTGAGGCCCGCGCCACGGATCTAGCACCGGCGGTGGACCCGGAGGAAACTGCGTTACATCAATCGGGAGGAGCTGAAAGAGGTCTGGGTTGAGGGAAATGCCCTTGGTTCGTTCCTCGAGTTGCCAATCCGCAACCTGTCGCTGTTTCCATACCTGTGTCAGGATCGAGCAAATCGAATCCCACTCCGAGTCTAGTACCTGCTCCGGTGGGATGCCGGTAAGGAGACGATTGACTCTCAGTAACTCACCCAGCTCGGCAAAGGTCAAATTGACCTGTAACAGCCTTGCGGAAAGTGCTATACCTGCTACCGTTGCGTTCGCGAGTTCTTGGAGTACGCTGCTGCCTAGAACAGCGTTTGTCATGAGACCTAGGGACGCGGCAGTACGACTGGCTCCGATCCCCTGTTGTTGCAAGCCCAGAAAGTGCTCACCGATAGCCTTTCGCCGCGCCTCCCACAACGCCGACGCATCGCCTCCGCCGGGGTTCTTTAGATAGCCGGTGCTCGCCAACAGGTCGGGGTCGATAAGTGGCGCTCTGCTCCTAAACGCTAACGCTCGGTCCCACTGCTGCCTCTCATCGAGAGTTGCCCGCCATTTGGTAAGCGCGTGCTTGGCGCAACGCCACGGTTCGACGCCCCCGACGGCATTGACTTCCTCTGCATACCATCCAGCGTAGAGGGTTTTCCGCTTCCATGCCGCGGTCAGGAGCGCGAACACATCCGCCCAATCGGCTTTGCTGGGCAGCGGCTTGCTCCCGGCCGCAGCATCACTCTCCATCACGGTCGCGATGCGTTGAAAGCCATCAAGGGAGAGGCGGAGAACCTGCTCGATATGGATAGTTGCTGTTGCTGACTTAGCTGGATCCGTTCCGGTCAGGTCGGCGGCAGTTGCCCGGAAGTAGTCAACCCACGTGGCCAATACGGGAACTGCATCGGGCGCGAATGCCAACGCGAGCATAGCTTCGAACCCCGCACTGTCCAGGGCGGCCTGCAAGTCGTGTCCCTTGCTAGCAAGGGCTGCGGCCCGGTCGTCCCAAAGAGTGAGAGCCTTCCCGCCGGCAGTGGAGTCAGGCAACTCCCCCCGCTTGGTTGTCTCTGGATCAATGAGTGGAATGCCCGCAACGCGAATTGGGGGCCAGTTACCCTCTACAGGTCTTCGTAGGGGCGTCCATAACTCTCGTTGGCCGAGGAGCACTTGGCCCGCATCTTCGTCCTGGGTCCAGACCTTCCGAAGCTCGGCGCCCGGGCCGCTGGCACGCTTGATAACCGCTTCAACCTCTTCCCGCATCCAAAGTGCTTGTAGCGAAGTCTTTTCGGCCCTGAGCAAAATTGAATGGATCTCACTCCATTCGTCATCTGTTAGTTTTGCCGCCCGGGCGGGCGTCTTCCAGAATTGATTGTCCTTTTCCCACAGATCGATCACGCGACGCGCAGCATCGAGTGACAGGCCATAGTCGGCGTACAGAGCCTTAGTAGTCGCTTCAGCGTTCTGCGCGGTCATCCCTGCCAGCATGGTGCGGAGAGTGCCAAGAGCAGTGGCCGGCCACTGGAGCGCTCCTCCGTTGTACGCGTGAGCGCCCATCGCAGCGACGACGCCCTGGAAGTCTGGCCCGCTGATAGCAGCTGCTTGCCGCGCTGGCACGCCTTTCAGCGATTCGAGAAAGCCGTCGGCCCACGTGCGACGAGCTACCCAGAGATCAAATGCTTTGTCAGGATCATTGACGCTAGAGTGTCTGTCGGGGTACCGGAAATCGTCTGGCCCGATCAGATCGGGATCAATGATTGATCGTGTCTTTGCTGAATAGTCGTCGGCCGGCCAATCTTCCGCTTTCCACAGCTCACGCAAATGCGAGCGCCGCCAAGTCTTCATAGCCGGTTCTGCCATTTGCCGGATCGGAGGCTGCGTAGAGTCGGCAAGTCCGAAGAGGTATTCTAGACGTGCCTCCGTCAGCTGCGGAGGCGTTGCGGTCGGGTCGAGGAAAAGCTCGGGTAGTGCGTCGACCGACACACCGATTCGATCGGCGAGCGTATCTTGATCCGCGAGCGGTGCGCCGTGCGCCAGTCGGATTTCTGTGAAGCTCGTACCAAACTTGGTAAGTAGCAGTTGGTATGTCTGCAGGAGGTAGTGCCGTTCAGCCTCCTTCAACATAGTTTCGCGCGCAATCGGGGACAGGGGACGTTGGCCGAGGTAACTCCGTAAGACTTCAGTACATATTCTTACCTGATGGACCGCTTCTTCCTCGCTGGTACAAGTGGCTGGGAGATCCGAGAATGGCTGATGAAAGTTCTCCTCGAAGAATGAGAGGCTGACCTTGTTCCCGCTGTTGCGGAGGTGGTCTATCGCATACTGCATCAGGTCCGCGAGGTATGCTCGAGGGCTCACGGCGGCATCGCAATCATTGCAAGCGCAGGTCGCCTGCAGGGCTTCATGAGTCACAGTCTCGGTATGCGAGTCGGGCGCGACGTGGACTAGGCCTGAGGCAGCATTCGCGACAAGACCCATCACGACATTCTGAATATAGGCACCTTGAACTCTCGCGTTGGCATGCAACGCCATTGCGCGGGTGGAGCCTTGCTTGTCGCCGATGGCTTTGGCAATGTCCTCGGGCGTCGCTCGTGCGACCGCGCCGATACTGTCGTAGCCCTTGGCGATCAATCTCTTGTTGAGGGCCACGTCTGAGCTAAGCGTAAGGAGTCGGGCATGGGCGTCGAGCACCCGGATCGCGCGAGAATCGGTCGTCTGGTTTACTCCTCTCAACCGCGCTAGGCCGCCGATGGAACGCACATCAGCTAGGGTCTTGATCCCTTTGCTGCCCAGCCTGCGGAGAAGAGAATCCGGCACAGGGCGGTGACCGGCACTAGCGAGCATCCTGATCGGAGTGTCGTTGGCCTGTAGGCGGGCTAAGGCGGGAGCGGAACGATCGAGAGTGGTGAGCGTCTCCGCAGGAACAAGGTTGTCCTTGACAGCGGATTCAATCAACGTGCGAAGTCTGTGAGGGTGAGCCGCGGCAAGTGTTGCGTGGTCGGTCGGTCCGCCACTCTTGGCGAGCCCAAAGAGCACGTCGGCCGGTAGTTTGACGATCGCGGCGAGTCTGTGAGCAGCGACGAGCGCGGTCAGATCAGATTGCTTAAGCCTGGTGTCTCTGGCAAGCGATGCAATTCGTGATCGAGATAGCGATCCAAGATATTCACTCCCTAGATGGGGACGAAGGGCATCAAGAACTGCTGTAAATGTGGGCGGTGTGACATCCGGGTGAACTCGTGCGCGGACTGTTACGGCCGCTGCGTTCCGTCGCGAGCGGCGAGAGGCCGTTGCCGCTGGCTTGCGTCTAGCCAAGGTATGTCCTCCTGGTTGATCAGCAACAGGCACTCTCCGTTCTTATTGCAGATCAGGCCGGACCGCATCGCGACTGGCGCCTGCCGTTCGGTCGTATGTTTCTTCAGGGGACCAAGAACTTCTCATCGACGAACATCTGAGCAAACCGGCCTGGATCGAGCGCCGTGCCGGTGCGAGCCGCAAGCAATGTGTTCTCGGCCCACGATTCTCGAATGAGTTCCGGCATGTCGTGAGGCAATGCCATCACCGAAGCGACTATGTCTTGCCAGGTTCCGGTCCGCTGGTAAAGGTCTTGCAGCTTCGGCCTGATTTTTTCCAAAGTGTCCTGGTCTTTGGTCGGTAGCTCGCCAATTGCCCAAAGCACGTAGGATTCCAGGAGGCGGAGAAGTGGCTTGCCGACATATCTCGAGGACCCGGAGGTTTCCGTCATGGCAATTCGTCCGTGCCTATTTATTCGGAGGCGCTCCTGCTGGAATCGCCCATTCTGAGTATCCGCCGGCTGCACCAGGATCTGGATGAAGGATGCGCCAGAACGCTGAACCTGGAGTGTGTTGGGACGTAGGAACCAATCGCAGGACACCCGGTTCACCGAATGCCGTGGCGGTTGAAGCATGCTCCCAAGTGTGTTCGGCCGGTGTGCGACGTCCACGATACGAGCACACCAGCACACCTGCTCCGGGACTTAAGTCTTCGATTAGGTCACAAAGGTCTCGGTCTTGTCGCATCGCTGCATCAAGTGTCTCGTTGGCTCGACGAAAGTGAACATCTCGCGAGTTTCCGTAGTCAGCCGGATCGAGTGCCTTTTCGAATACCGTACTGTAGGCTTTCGGATCACTCGGTGGCTCGGTAAGCGCGTCCGCCTCTCCGGTCGCCGTCTCAGGTCCAAGCAATTCCGCCTCAGGTCCAGGTCCTGAGGCCGGCGAATACGGCGCATGGTAACCAGCGCGTAAATTCTTGACCTTCTCGTCAGTATATTTGCGCACGAGGTTCAGGGTGATTGACAAGGCTGCCCCTACCTTCTCCCGTGTGCCTTCAATCGGTTCTTGGGCCTCCTGGAACCGCTTCGAGCTGCCCGTGAAGTGTGTCCCAAGTTTGCTCAATTTTTCGGAACCCGTGAGTTCACCCAGTCTCGTGAGGATATCTCCCACGGACTCAAACTCTCGGGAAAGCTCACTATTTAAATTGTTTCGGTCTTGTTTTTGGAACCCGCCGAGTACCGTGTTCGACCCGTCAGGTGCTGTATTGCCAGTTGCGCTGCAAACAGCGTCGCTGCCCGCCAGGCTCGCGTTTGCGGAGATCTCCTCCGACGTTGGCTCGCCCGTGGTCCCTGTCGAGTCCCTTAGACGAAGTGGATTCCTCGAAGCGTAGAGATAGACGTTTACGCCATCGACGATCCCTGCTGGATCGGCATTTGCCCACCTCCCCAACCACGGTGTGTAGTACCTGGATTGGTGGTAGGTCAGTCCGGTCTCCTCATCCCTCTCCTGTCCTGTGAAGCGATAGCGCTTTTTGGCGAAGCTCCCAAAGCTTGTCTCTCCGTACGGGAAAAATTCCTCCCGATTAATCCAGGCGCCAGCGTCGCTGACAACAACCGCAATACTTCCGAGGTGATCGCTAGCGACAAATTGAATCGCCGGTCCCGCATCGTGTTGATGTGCGGGGCCGATTCGCCTTAGGGCGACCCTGTCCTGATTGTCCATTACGTGCAGATGATTGTTCTGCTTGGTCTGGCCGTTCTCCTGCCAACGGTGATGTTCAAAGACGCCGTCCACGTATACCGTGCTCTCGTTAGGGCCATTCGCGCCGTTCTTCCGCGTCCATTTCTTGATCCGCGTGCCATCGGCGCCGTAGAGATATCGGGCATCGACAGATGGAGTTGCCGAAGCTGCTGCTCGATTGACGAACTTGATCAATCGATCCGCGTGGTCCCAGGAAAAGTGGCGCTCCATGTTCTCCTGAATCAGGTTGCCGTTCGGATCGAACCGATGCGTCTGAGGACAGTTCGGTTGATCATCACCTACATGAGTGAGGTGATTCCCTCTGGGGTTGGCCCAAGTATGGGGAGCATTCAACCGGGACCGCCATTCCTGGTCCCACGCGCTGGGCGAGAGTTCACCCATCCCAAACGATCGAACCCACACGTTGGGCCCCCCACGGCTGTGGTTCATGTTCACCATGTTGCCGAGTGGATCGTAGGTGTAGCGTTCGGAGTAGGATACGCTGACATCCGACGCGTTATCCTGGGAAGGGGTTGGTGTGCCGGACACGTAAAAGCCGTCCGGTTGATAGTCGCCCCACGGCCGCGCCGACGGAATACTCTGTCCCTCCCGGCCCGTAGCTGAAATCAGGCGGTAGAGCGGATCGTATTCGAAGTCGCGAGCCAATGCGTCACCTGTAGCGATGAGGCTGGCGAGGTGAGGGTCGATCAACCGCCAACGCAATTGGTCGATGTTGCCGTTGACGCCACTCTTCGCTGTGCGGTCGACAATGGAGACAATGTTCCCGCTGAGGTCGTACCGATAGGCGTAGTCTTGCAGCGGTGCGCCGCCGGGTATCTTGGTATCCGTCCCAGGCGCGCCGGCATTCGTCTCGGTGCGTAGCCGCGCCAGCCGAAATGTGCGCGAATCGTAGGCATAGCGCGTCATGACACCATTGCCGTACGCTGCGAGGACGCGCCGGCCCTTCGCGTTGTAGGCAATGAGGGCGACGTAGGACGAACCATTCAGCATCACGGCTTCGAGCGAACCGGCTCGGTTGTAGCTGGGAGTGAGTGTGGCGCGGGTACCGATCACATCGGCGGGATATGTCGCAGAACTGACACGATTCAGTGCGTCATAAGTGGAGCTAGTCGTATACGCATCGCTGGGTTCATCCAAAGAACTGATAGCATCTGCCGCGCTCCAGTTCGCAACCCAGTCACTGGCAAGCGCGTTGTCAGAAATTACTCGTCGTGCCTTTTCCAGCAGATTTCCCTTGAAATCGTATCGTACAAACTCAACCAGCCCTGCCTCGTCGTAGTGTTGGCGGGGCTTGCCGATGAGATTCAGATCAGTCGCTTGGCCGACGGAGAGTTCAGACAAAGTGAGTGTATCTGCGTAATCGATACGCTCTCTTTGCGTCAGCGGTTGCGACGGATCGTTGACCGCCCAAACCTCGATGAGGCGGTTAGCGGAATTGTAGCGACGAAGTGCTATGCTACCCTTGCCATCGCGGTATTCGATGAGGTTGCCGAGGGCATCGAAAACTGAGGTGCGCAGGCCAAGGTCGATGCTCCTGACGCGCAGGAGACGGTTGAGCAAGTCGTAGCGGTGCTCGAACACTTCGCGTCCCAAGGCATCGATCACACTAAGCACGTTACCGCGAATGTCGTAGCGGGAGCGCGTAACGAACCAGTCGGTGGCCGGCACGCTTCCATTGCGCCGAATGAGCGCCGTCGTTCGATTGAGTCCATCAATGACCGTGGTGGTCGGGGTGAAGTAGTGTGAGGATGGGGCCCCGTCCTTCAATGATCTGAAAGATCCGTCTGGCAGAAGGTCGGTCGCGCTGAGACTGACCGGTGCGAGATCGTTTGCGTCGTACGCGACAGTTTCCCATGGCGTAGGTTCAAAGCGATTAGGGTCGCGCAGATCCGGCGGGATACCAAAGACGACACGCTGCTCGGAGCCATCAGGATTGACCATGCGGACAACGCGCCCGCGCGGTTCGTAGAAGGTGCTTACGCGTTGCCCGAGCTCTGCTTCGCCGGGAGCGAGATACTGCCATCCGGAGGAGAAGAACGGTTCGAACTCCTCCACCACGCGACCCTTGTTATCGTAGATCTTCCAGCCGCTGACCACCACGTTAGGCTTGGTAGGGTCCGTATTCCTGACGCCAATGACGGGGGCAGTGGCGTTGTCTGCCTGGGACATCGGGAGTACGTCGTTACCTCCACCGAAAATAGAATCGCCGAAGCGAAGTTCTTCACCTTGGACTCGCGTTTGTAGCAGCCGACCAAAGCCATCCGAATACTCACGTGTCTCGATCGTCTTCTTTAGCTCGTCCGCCGTGGCTGTTGCGTCCGAGTCGTGACGCTCTTGGCGAATTGCTCGGACACAAATAGGTTGCCGGTTGTCGGGCGAAGCGTTCCGGAACGCCATGAAGTCATACTCGAAGCGGCTGCTGGGTCGCGTGCGATCGCCTTCAGTCTTCGTCGGGTTCCCACACGCCCAGATCTCCGTTGTCATACCGAGCGGCGAAAAATGGAACCGGGTCTGATTTCCATTCGGATCCGTCACGAGTTTCGGTTGAATCACGCGATAGTTGTACTCGACGGCAGTAAGGTTCCCGACGGGATCGGTCACGTGAACAGGTAACCACTGAAAGCGGTCGTAGCTGACGATGGTCGGATTGCCGAGAGGATCACGCCGAGCGATGGGCAGTCCCTTGTCGTCGAGTGCCCGTGAACTCGAATCGGCGTAATAACCCATTACACCTGAAGGCGTGGGCGACAATCGATAGCCGATCGCTCCACCAAAGCCGGGTGGGGAGCCCGGCGGCGGCGACGCTATACCTCCGAGATAGGCCGGACGCCTGGCGCCGTATGCTCCGTCGAGGTCGTCTGCGGTCGCCACCAGGCTCTCGTTCCGCATCAGTGCGCCGTGTTGTCCGATGTGTCCGACTTCTAAGCCCGAGAAAGGCGCGCCGTCGTAGTGGTTGATTGTGTGGGCAATTAAGTGGACGGCATCGGCCGGCAGACCGTCGAATGTGGCTTCCGTCGCTCTCGCGGCAGCAATCTGATCCTGGAGGACCGCGAGAACGGATGTCGGAGTCGTCTCGTTCACGGTCGCAGCGTTAAATAATTCGTAGGTGACATTCTGAGAAACGCGATCGTGGATGAAAGTATCCTGTGATGCAGGCGACGCATACTCAGTTCGCGTGTGCGTGGCCAAAATCTTCATCTCATCCAGGGATCCGTGCCCGGGCAACGCACTCGGAAGCGAGCGTCGCTTGACTGACCGGCGGGGCATAGCAATCGAGGTGTGAGAGCGGGGGCGGCCGAATTCGTCGAAGGTGCGCTGTCCAGTTGCGCCATCTAGGTATTCATAGCGGACGAATGAAAAGAGAGTCATTGGGTCGTGACCGCGTTCCCACTGGGTGGTACGCTGCACAGTTGAATGTGGGAAGAAGATTCGGGCTCGCGTCGGCTCACGGTGGGATAGGGAGTCTATCTCTACGAGGCCATAGGCGTTCTCGGTCACCGTGTAGGGTCGGGTCTCCCGTTCGGGCCCCGAAGCATCGAGCCCATAAAGTTCGGTTCGCAACACGCTGCCCCGCAACGCGCGCAGCGCGTCGCGCTTTGCTCGCCGATTCAGGATGGCGGTGTCAGCGACCGTGGAGGCCAGAAATGTATCGGTCATAGCACGATGATCGAGGAGTGGGGGATCGTCTTGCCAGTACCCCTTCGCGTAGTCCAGCTCGTGCCAAGCGCTGCCTTCTTCGCCGACGGCTCCCAGATGGAACCAGGTCTTGGTCAGTGTCGGAGGCGAGAAATGCTTGCGATCGACCTCTGCGAACGATTCAGGCGAAGCATGCATGCTCGGCCCACGGGAGTCGGCGGAAGCGGTATCAAGTCGCTCGACCATACCGAAGCCGCGAAACTCGCGCTCGACTCCGTCCCAGTAGCCATTGTGATACTTAAATTCAGTTGTCAACTTCCCCTTCGACAGCTTGTCGATCACCTCCACTCGGGCGACGACTTGCACGGGAAATGGGAGCGGCGTCAGCCAAGGCATGGCGTGGTTCTTCTGGTCGCGGAGGTAATGGTTGGTGGACGGCGCATACGCCACTTTGGTAAGCGCGCCGATGTTGTTGTCTATCTCGTGCAGCAGGTAGGGCTTAGTCCCGCCTGTAAGATCGAGGAACAGATAGTGCTCGTGCCTAGGAAGTGACGCGTCCGTTGTCCATAGGACTCCGGCAATGCCGCTGCCCAGCAAGTCGGTCAGACGCACTGCGTCCATATCGGATACGGGAGGGGTGCCCTGGACAACGATTTCGTCACTCCAAGCATTGCCGCTCTGATTGATCCAAATGTGAATCTTTCGGTCATCCACGTAGATGATATCTGCCAGGCCGTCGCCGTCGATATCGCCCACCAAGATTCGCTTTGGATCGTAGTCGAAAGGGAAGCGCGGACTATGGAGCATGGGCACGCGCTTACCCCAACTCCCGTACCCGAGGTTCGGCCAATACTCGACGTGTCCGTCATTGATAAGGGTGAAGTCTTGCATCCCGTCACCCGACATGTCACCAATCTTGAGGCGCGGGTTGGAGAAAGTGATATCGGGGAACCTTTCAAGTGTCTTACGATTGACGAAGCGCGTGTTGTGTGGGAGCCACCCTCTGTCCGGATCATTGAAGAAGCATTCCAGTCGGGCTCCGGAACGAACGGCGTCTGTCACACCATCGCCGGTTAGATCGATTAACCGGACATCGGGGTCTTTGAGGCTAAAGCTGGGTGAGGATTCGTATTTCCGCATCGAACGACGATCCCACTGTGCCCCGAACTGCAATGGAAAATAGCCAGACAAGCCAGGCCTAGTCACGAGCAGATCAGCGAGTCCGTCGCCATTCGCATCGACGATCTGCACGCCTGGGTCCGCCAAGGCGAGATCGGCAGGCGCATCCGGCATAGGACGTGGTGTGTCAAAGCACCCGTCTCCCAAGTTGCGCCAGAAACGAACCGTCCCGTTCATCTCCAGTATGTCGGGTAGTCCATGGCTGAACAGATCAACGAGCTCGAGCGCCGGATTGGCCAGCGACACCGCGGGCAAGTGCCCCTTGACAGGATAGAAATCTCTCCGCTTCTGATCCTGTGGGTTGAAGTCACTGTAGCGGAATTCGAGCGGTGGGAGTTGCTCCGAAGGAGCCCCGATATCATCGAAGCCGACGACATGGAGGGCGACGAGTTGCGAGACGCCATTCAGGGAGTCGTTGTTGTACTGAAACTCGTAACGGCGAATCTTGTAGCGGTGCTCGGCGTGTGTTTCGACGAAAATAGCTTTGCAGCGCTTGGCCGTACGGATTTCAAATCCGGGCCGGTATTCAGAGAAGGGGTCAGGACGAAGTTCGTACTCAAATCCGACGGTGACAAGGAATTGAGTCCGACCGCCCGATTCGTAGTCGACGTATTGGATCTGACTCAGCAGCGGGCGGTCCCAGTCGTGTCCCTTCTTGCTGTCCTCGGCCGAACCTTGATCGCGCTCATCGTAGAGATACTCGATTCGGTTGCCAAATGAGTCTATTGTAAGGGTAAGGTGCCACGCGAACACGCGGTCGCGATCCGACGGGCCGAGTCTTGGTTTGCGGATTGTCGCGGGGTCTTCCCATGGGGTGGCGACGGGACCTGGGCGGGCAGTCCCGTAGAAGCTGACAAGTCCGTCTTTGCTGCGGACGATCCAATAGTCATTGGCCGCATCGTAATGGCGTTCGATTCTGGCGAAGAGGCCTTCCGTCCGCGGACGATAGCGCACGACACCAGGGACTGATTCATCTACCGGGACGAGGTCTTCAGCGCCAGAGAGAATGAAAGTATCACGCTGCTTGGGGTCGTTCGCCTCGTCCCTAAAACGAGGGATTGGACTTGTCTTGCGGGCAACCCCAGGAATGCTGAGCTTCCAGCCAAGGCCAAACAGACCATTGCCATTTCCAGTGCTGTAGACCAGATTGATTTCAGGCTGAAAACCATTGCGCCCGGGCGGAAGTGCGATCGGGACGGTGAAATTCCCGGTTCCCGTGTGGAGGTCCGGTGAGAACGTTTCGCCGAGCCCATGTAGCGCACCACCACCCTTGGGAAGTGAAATGATCTCGCCAGGCGCCGACGAGCTGCTTCCCATCGAGACCCTCCTCCGCTTGGTCTAGTGGAACACGGCTGCTGGTACGCGTCGCCGAGCTTGAGGTAGCAATGTGGGTGGCACTATCATCCTGCCGACGTTGACATCGTCCGACACGTTCGGCCTCGGAATATCTTTCGGGAGCGGAGAGTTGCAGGTGCGAAACGAGATACCAGGCTTGCACGGGGCCCGCAAACCGCCCGAGCCGTAGTTGGAGTGTCGCTGCTTGTGGGAGGCGTGTCAACGCGATTCCTGTGCTTACTGGGTCATACGACGACCGATCGGTGATCCAACAGCGGTTCCTCTCAGGTCAGACCGACTAAGGGTCCACCTCGCCGTGCTGCACGATGCGGCCGCTGGTGGCTGACTCTCTGGATTGGCATGCGACAGCGAGGGCCGAGCGATCGGCCGTGTCGCGTTGGCTGATGGCCGGGTCGAAGCGAGCTTCGACGGCTATCCGAGTGGCGGCTGGAGACTCAGGTTCCCGGTCGCGGCCCCCAGTATCGGTCCGCGGGTGGGAGGAAGCGACGGAGCGTGTAGTTCGCCAGCTTGACGTTGACGTCGCTACTCGGAACCGGTGAGGGGAAGCCGGGTCACGTCACCCTCTAGCGTCCGGGCGAGCAGGTGTGACCCTCGGCGGCGACCGCATGTGTGAGCGCGCAGGAATCGACATAGAATAGAAGTGAGACCGAGACCCGCCGCGCGGTAGCTCCCAGAGAGCCAGTCACGGCATGGAGGAGAAACACCGTGACCGGCACCACGCCACGCGTCGACGATTTCACGCCGAAGGGCGGCTGGCCCGGCACGATCCTCACGGTCCGGGGCGTGCGCTTCGCCCCCGCGCGCGACGACAACGTCGTGACCGTCGGCGGGGATCGCGCCCTGGTGCTGGCGGCCTCCGCCACCGAGCTGGGCATCCTAGCCGGGGAAAACACCGTGACTGGGCCGGTGCGGGTAACCACCGCCACGGGCAACGGCGCCAGCGACACGCCCGGCGCGCCGAAGTTCTTCCATGGCCCGCAGTTCGGCACGCCCACGCTGGGCGTCGCCGACCAGCCCGTGCTGGTGGTGCTGGTATTCCCGACCGACCAGGATCCCGGGACGCCTGCCCAGCGCACCGCCAAGCGCAACACGGAGATGGCCACCTTCACCGATGCGCGACGCTTCTGGGTGGAGGCGACGTACGGCGCGACCAGCTGGGCGTACACGTTCACCGACTGGCTGGCGCTGCCCCAGAATCGCGACTTCTA
>Ga0070699_100001258_pt1 | contig 23358 bp, 17 predicted proteins | sample KBSK1503metaG_FD_65473 | JGI IMG/M metagenome (GOLD analysis project Ga0070699, IMG submission 65473) | Corn, switchgrass and miscanthus rhizosphere microbial communities from Kellogg Biological Station, Michigan, USA - KBS K1-50-3 metaG | ecosystem: Host-associated > Plants > Roots >...
GCCCCAGGACAGTCAACGCGTCATAGACGGTACGTTCGGCGCCGGCGGCTATACCGCGGCGCTGCTGAAGGCGGCGCCCGGCGTGCGCGTGCTCGCCATCGACCGCGACCCGGCGGCCGTGGCCGGGGGCCGTTCCCTTGCGGAGAAGAGCGCCGGGCGGCTGACCCTGGTGGAAGGCCGATTCAGCGAGCTGGAGCGCCTGGCCGGGGACGCCGGCTTCGCGCCCGCCGACGGCGTGGTGCTCGATATCGGCGTCTCGTCCATGCAGCTGGACGACCCGGAGCGCGGCTTCTCCTTCCAATCCGACGGCCCGCTCGACATGCGCATGTCCGGCACCGGCCCGACCGCCGCCGACATCGTCAACGAGGCCGAGGAGGCCGACATTGCCGACATCCTGTTCCAGCTCGGCGAGGAGCGCCGCTCGCGCGCGATTGCGCGGGCCATCGTGGCGCGGCGGCGCGAGCGGCCGTACACGCGCACCCTGGAGCTGGCCGAGACCGTGGAGCGGGTGCTGGGGCGCGGCAAGGTCGGCGGACGGCATCCGGCCACGCGCACCTTCCAGGCGTTGCGCATCCATGTGAACGATGAGCTGGGCGAGCTGGCGCAGGGCCTGGCTGCGGCGGAGCGGGTCCTCAGGCCCGAGGGGCGGCTCGCCGTCGTGACGTTCCATTCGTTGGAGGACGCCGTGGTGAAGCGGTTCCTGCAGGCGCGGGCGGGCAGGCGGGAAGGGGGCTCGCGCCACCTGCCGCCAGGTGCGCCGCCGGAGCGCGAGCCCAGTTTCCGCTTCGTTAACCCGAAGCCGGTAAGCCCGGCCGAGACCGAGATCGCCGCCAACCCGCGCGCGCGGTCGGCGCGGCTGCGCGGGGCGGTGCGGACCTCCGCGCCACCCTGGCCGTTGGACGCGGTGAGGTAAGCGGGAATGGGGTCTGACCCTTCGAACGGCGGTCAGGCGGGGTCAGACCCCTCGCATCGGACGGCTGAGTCTGGATTGAAGCCTGGAGGCGAGGGGTCTGACCCCTTTCGAACGGCGGAGGCGAGGGGTCCGACCCCGTCGCGAACATGCATCGGACGCTCAACCTCATCCTGCTCCTCCTCGCCCTCGCCAGCGCCTTTGCCCTCTACGTCCTGAAGTACGATACGCGGCGCATGGAGGCGCGCGTGCAGGGGCTGCAGCGCAGCGTAGACAAGCTGGAAGGCGAGATCGCGCGGTTGAACGGCGAGCACGCGCACCTCTCGCGCCCCGAGCGTATCGAGCCCATGGCCCGCGCTCTCGGCCTCGCCCCCATCGGCCCACGCCAGTACCTGCGCCTTGGCGCGAGCCCGCCCGCCGTGGCGGAGGCTCCGGTCGCGGCCACCCGTCAGCGGTGAGGCGCCGATGCGTTCCAGCGACAGCATCGGCCCCGGCTTCGATGGCGTGGTGCGCCCCGCGCGGCGCCCGGCGGCCCCGGGGCTGCGGGCGCGTGCGCTGCGGGTGCGTGCGCTGCTGGCGCTGACGGCGCTGCTTCTCGCCTTCGCCGCGGTTGCGGCCCAGCTCGTCCGGCTGGCGCTGCAGAGCGCCCCGCGGCTGCGGTTGACGATGGCGGAGGCGGCGCCGACCGCGTGGGCAAGGCCGGATATCGTCGACCGCAACGGCCGGCTGATGGCCACCGACCGCGCCGTCAACTCGCTGTTCGCCGATCCGCAGATCATTCTCGATCTCGACGAGGTCATCGAGAAGCTCACCGGCGTGCTCCCCGGCCTCAACGCGGCCGAGCTGCGCAGGACGCTCGCCGACCGGAGCCGGCGCTTCGTCTGGCTGGCGCGCGGTCTCGGCTCAAGGGAGGCGCAGACGGTGCACGAGCTGGGCCTGCCGGGCCTGGGGTTCCGCACCGAGCTGCGGCGCTTCTACCCGCTGGGTCCGCTGGGCGGCCACGTGCTGGGCGCAGTCAGCGTGGACAATCGCGGCCTCGCCGGCATCGAGCGCATGATCGACGAGGAGGGCCTGGCGGAGCCGGCGCGGGGCGCGGAGCGCAATTTGCGGCCAGCGGTGCGGCTGGCGCTCGATATCGGCGTTGAGCACGCCGTTGCCGAGGAGCTGCGGCGCGGGCTCGCGCAGTTCGGCGCGGTGGCGGCGGTCGGGCTGGTGCTCGACGCCCGCACCGGGGAGATCGTGGCGGCCGTGTCACTGCCCGAGGTCGACCCCAACCGGGCCGCGGACCTGCTCGACGCGGAGCTGATCGACCGGCTCACCAACGGGACCTTCGAGCTGGGCTCGGTCTACAAGATCCTGACCGTTGCGCTGGCGCTGGAGCTCGGCCTCGCCGATCTCGATACGGTCCTGGATGTGCGCCAGCCGCTGCGGGTGGGGAGCCATGTCATCAAGGACCACTACCCGCAAGGACGGCCGCTCACCGTGCGCGAGGTGTTCCTCTATTCCTCCAACGTCGGCGCCGGCATGCTGGCGCTGCAGGCCGGCACCGAGCGGCAGCGCAGTTTCCTGGCGAAGCTGGGGCTGCTGGAGCCCATGCGCACCGAGGCCGGCAGCGTGGCGCCGCCGCAACTGCCGGACTCCTGGGGGCGTGCCGAGACCATCACCATCGCCTACGGCCATGGCCTGGCGGTGGCGCCGCTGCAGTTCGCGGCGGCCGCTGCCGCCGTGGTCAACGGCGGCGAGAAGCTGACGCCCACGCTGCTGCTGCGCGCCGATGCGCCGCCGAAGGCGGAGCGCGTCGTGAGCGAGACCACCAGCGCCGGCCTGCGCGAGCTGATGCGGCTGGGCGTAACGCACAAGGCGGGTACCGGGCGGAGGGCCGAGGCGGAGGGCTACGGCGTCGGTGGCAAGACCGGTACGGCGGAGATGCCGGGCCGCGGCGGCTACCGCGAGAAGTCGGTGATTTCCTCGTTCCTCGGCGCGTTTCCCATGGAGGCGCCGCGCTACGTCACCCTGGTGATGCTGTTCGAGCCACAGGGCACCGGCGAGACCCGGGGCCGCATCACGGCCGGCGTCAATGCCGCCCCGGTGACGGCGCGCGTTGTGGAGCGCATCGCTCCCTTGCTGGGCGTGCTTCCGCGCCTGGTGCAGGCGCATCAGGCGGCGCCGGGAACGCCCGCGTTTGACGCCCCGCCGGAGGCGCAATAAGAAGCAGCCGCGCGGGCCGGCAGTGGATCACCCTGCGAGGGAGCCGATCGAGGCGCAATGAACCTGGATAAGCTTGTCGGCCCGGAGACCGCCGCTCCCTCCGGTTACGATCAGGTCTCGATCGCCGGCCTCACGGCCGACAGCCGCGAGGTGCGGCCGGGATGGCTGTTCGCGGCGCTGCGTGGTTCCAAGGCCGACGGCAGCCGCTTCGTGGCCGAGGCCGTGGCCAAGGGCGTGGCGGCGGTGCTGACCGAGGCTGGGACGCAAGTCGAGGTCCCGGCGCGGGTTCCACTGCTCGTATCGGCCGAGCCGCGCCGGGCGCTGGCGCTGATGGCGGCGCGTTTCTATGGCACCCAACCGGAGACCGCGGTTGCGGTGACGGGCACCAGCGGCAAGACCTCGGTGGCCGATTTCACGCGCCAGATTTTCGCCGCGCTGGGGCACGGGGCGGCCTCGCTGGGCACCATCGGCCTCATCACGTCGGGTGAGCGGCGTTATGGCAGTCTCACCAGCCCCGATCCGGTCACGCTGCACAGGACGCTGGCCGAGCTGGCCCAGGACGGCATCACGCATCTGGCACTCGAGGCCTCCTCGCACGGCCTCGACCAGCACCGACTGGACGGGTTGCGCCTCAAGGCCGCGGCCTTCACCAACCTCGGCCACGACCACCTCGACTACCACCCCAGCGTCGAGGCCTATCTGGCGGCCAAGCTGCGCCTCTTCACCGAGGTGCTGCCGCCGGACGGCGTGGCGGTGGTCAACGCCGACGCCGAGCATGCGAGCGATGTCATCGCGACCGCCCGCAAGGCCGGCCGTCGCGTCCTAACCGTCGGCAGGGCCGGCGAGTCGCTGACGCTGGAGGCCCTGGAGGCGGAGCGGTTCTCGCAGCGCCTGCAGGTGCGGCATGCGGGGGGCGCTACCGACGTCCGACTGCCGCTTCTCGGCGCCTATCAGGCCGGCAATGCGCTCGTCGCTGCGGGTCTCGGCATGGCCGTCGGCGAGGCGCCGGATCGCGTGCTGCCGGCGCTCGAGAAGCTGGAAGGCGTCAGGGGGCGGCTCGAGGTGATGGGGCTGGTGCGCGGCGGGCTGGCGGTGATCGACTACGCCCACAAGCCCGATGCCCTCGCGGCGGCTTTGCAGGCGTTGCGCCCGTTCGCGCCGGGTCGCCTGGTCTGCGTGCTCGGCTGCGGCGGCGATCGCGACAAGGCCAAGCGGCCGATCATGGGCGAGATCGCCAGCCGGCTGGCCGACAGCGTCATCGTCACCGACGACAACCCGCGCGGCGAGGACCCCGCGGCGATCCGTGCGCAGATCCTGGCCGGCGCCCACAACGCGCGCGAGATCGGCGACCGTGCCGAGGCCATCCTGGCCGGCTCGCGGCTGCTCGGTGCCGGCGACGTCCTGCTGGTGGCCGGCAAGGGCCACGAGACCGGTCAGATCGTGGGCGACACGGTCATCCCGTTCTCCGACCACGAGGTGGTGCGCGCGCTTCTCACCGAGCCGAGGGTCGCATGACGGAGCCGCTGTGGCAGTGGGACGAACTGGTTGCCGTGGCCCAGGGACGGCCGGACGGCACTCCGGCTGCGCCGATCACGGGCTTCTCCATCGACACCCGTACCCTTCGGCCGGGCGACGTGTTCGTGGCACTGAAAGCCGAGCGCGACGGGCACGATTTTGTCTCCAATGCCTTCGCGGCCGGAGCCGCAGCTGCCCTGGTGTCGGACGACTATCCCCGCGGCCAAATCGGCGGTGATGGCGACGGCGCCCTGCTGCGCGCGGCCGATCCTCTGGGAGCGCTGGAGGCCATCGGTCGCGCGGCGCGCACGCGCAGCAACGCCCGGATCGTGGCGGTGACGGGCAGCGCCGGCAAGACCGGCACCAAGGAGATGCTGCGCCTGTGCCTCACCGACGCCGGCGCCACGCACGCCTCGGAGAAGTCATACAACAACCATTGGGGTGTGCCGCTGACGCTGGCTTGCATGCCCAGGAGCGCCGCCTACGGTGTGTTCGAGATCGGCATGAACCATGCGGGCGAGATCGCGCCGCTCACGCGGCAGGTGCGCCCGCACGCGGCCGTCGTCACCACGGTCGAGCCGGTGCACCTGGAGCACTTCCCCTCGGTCGAGGCCATCGCCGAGGCGAAGGCGGAGATCTTCGAGGGCCTGGTGCCGGGCGGCACCGCCGTGCTGCCCTACGACAACCCGCATTGCGCGCTCCTCAGGCAGCGCGCCGAGGCCGTCGGCGCCACGGTCGTGAGCTTCGGATATGCGGAAGGCGCGGACGTGCGCGGCATCCAGGCCAACATGAATGCCAGGGGCTCCTCCGTCATTGCCGGCGTCGATACGCAGCGCTTCCCCTACCGCATCGGCGCTCCGGGCGAGCACTACGTGAAGAACTCGCTCGCCGTGCTCGCCGTGCTGATGGCGCTGGGCGCCGATCCCATGCGCTGCCTCAACGCGCTGGTCAAAGTGGCGGCGCCGCCGGGGCGTGGCGCGCGCACGACACTCGCAGCCCGGGACGGGCGCATTCTGCTGATCGACGAGAGCTACAATGCCAACCCGGCCTCGGTGCGCGCGGCGCTCGCCGCCATGGCCACGGTGCCGCGCGCCGACTTCCCCCGCCGCGTCGCGGCGCTGGGCGACATGCTGGAGCTGGGCGACGCCTCGGCAGACCTGCATCGCGGCCTCAAAGAAGCGGTTGACGCGGCCGGCGTCGATCTGGTCTTTGCCTGCGGACCGATGATGAGGCTGCTCTTCGGCCAGCTCAAGCCGGCGCAGCAGGGGGCGTGGATGCCCAACTCCGCCGAGCTGGCGTCCCGCCTGCTCGACGCCGTGCAGGCGGGCGACGTGGTGATGATCAAGGGCTCGCTGGCATCCAGGATGGGGCCGGTGGCCGAGGCGATGCGGGCACGCTTCCCGGTGGCGGGCGGCTGAGGCTGGAGGCGGAGACTTCGCAATGCTTTACATGCTGGCGACGCTCAGCGATCAGATCGCGCCGCTGAACGTATTTCGCTACATCACGTTCCGCACCGGCGGCGCCATCATGACGGGGCTGCTGTTCGTGTTCCTGTTCGGCCCGGCCATGATCGACCTGCTGCGCGTCAAGCAGGGCAGGGGCCAGCCGATCCGCGAGGACGGGCCGCAGTCGCACTTCGCCAAGCGCGGCACCCCCACCATGGGCGGGCTCATGATCCTCGGCGGCATCGTGGTGGCGACCCTGCTGTGGGCGAACCTGTCGAACTGGTACGTGTGGGTCGTGCTGTTCGTGACGCTGAGCTTCGGCGCCATCGGCTTCTATGACGACTACCTCAAGGTCACCGAGGCGAAGGCCGCGGGCTTCTCGGGCAGGATGCGGCTTGCCGCCGAGGTGGCCGTCGCCGCCATCGCCACCATTGCCGTGATGCGTCTCGGCAGCCCGGGGTTCTCCTCGTCGCTGACGGTGCCGCTGTTCAAGACTGTCGTCATCCCGCTCGGCGTCCTGTTCGTTCTCGTCGGCGTGCTCGTGATCGTCGGCGCCGGCAACGCCGTCAACCTCACCGACGGCCTCGACGGCCTCGCCATTGTGCCGGTGATCATCGCCGCCGCCACCTTCGGCGTGTTCGCCTATGCCACGGGCCACGTCGTGTTCGCCCGCTATCTCCAGATCCACTATGTCGCCGGCGTCGGGGAGCTCGCCATCATCTGCGGCGCGCTGATAGGCGCCGGGCTCGGCTTCCTGTGGTTCAACGCGCCCCCTGCCATGATCTTCATGGGCGACACCGGCTCGCTGGCGCTCGGCGGCGCGCTGGGCGCCATCGCCGTCGCCAGCAAGCACGAGATCGTGCTCGCCATCGTCGGCGGGCTGTTCGTGCTGGAGACCATGTCGGTCATCATCCAGGTGATGTCGTTCAAGCTGACGGGCAAGCGCGTGTTCCGCATGGCGCCGCTGCACCACCACTTCGAGGAGAAGGGCTGGCGCGAGTCGACCGTGGTGGTGCGGTTCTGGATCATCTCGGTGGTGCTGGCCCTCGTCAGCCTTGCGACGTTGAAGTTGCGGTGAATTGGTGTCAGACCCTCCGGGTCTGACACCGGGGAGTAGGGAATGGGGAGTAGGGAGTAGGGCAGAAAAGCGTGAGACCACTCCCCACTCCCCACTCCCCACTCCCTACTCCCTAGACCGTTTCCGACTCACCTAAGATTCGCCCCATGACACCCGTCACCACCTTCGCCGGACGCACTGTGGCCGTATTCGGGCTCGGCAAGTCGGGGCTCGCGAGCTGCCGCGCGCTCATTGCCGGCGGCGCAGGCGTCGTAGCCGGGGACGACAGCCCGGCTGGACGCGAGACGGCGGCGCGGATGGGTGCGGCCGTCGAGGACCTGACGCAGGCGGACTGGAGCCGCTTCGCCGCCCTGGTGCTGGCGCCGGGCGTGCCGCTCACCCACCCCGAGCCGCATTGGGTAGTGCGCAAGGCCAGGGAAACGGGCGTCGAGGTCATCGGCGACATTGAGCTCTACGCCCGCGAGCGGGCGCGCCGCGCCCCCGAGGCGCCGTTCGTCGCCATCACGGGCACTAACGGCAAGTCGACGACCACGGCTCTGACGGCGCATATCCTCAAGTCGGCCGGACGCGACGTGCAGACGGGCGGCAACATCGGCACCGCGGTGCTGGCGCTGGAGCCGCCGGCGCCCGGACGCTGCCACGTGATCGAGATGTCGTCGTTCCAGATCGAGCTGACACCGACGCTGGCGCCCACCGTCGGCATCCTGCTCAACGTCACGCCCGACCATCTCGACCGCCACGGCACCATGGAGGCCTATGCCGGCCTCAAGGCGCGGCTGGTTCAGGACGCCCTGCACCCCGTCGTCGGCGACGACGACGACTGGTGCCGCGACATCACCGAGCGCCTGCGGCTGGCCGACCGAGGGTGGGTCGATATCCTCTCGGCGCACTCGCGCGTGCGCCGCGGCTGGTATGCAAATGACAGCACGCTTGTGAGCGGCGCGCCCTGGACGGGACCGGCGGGGGCCTTCGCCGATCTCGCCGGCATCGGGTCGCTGCGCGGCCGGCACAACATCCAGAACGCCCTGGCGGCGAGCGCGGCGGCCATGCACCTCGGCGTGACGCCGGCACAAATGGCCGCGGCGCTCAAGACCTTCCCCGGCCTGCCGCATCGGCTGGAGGAGATCGGCCGGATCGGGCGCACCCTGTTCATCAACGACAGCAAGGCCACCAACGCCGACAGTGCCGCCACCGCGCTGGCCGCCTTCGACCGCGACGTGCTCTGGATCCTCGGCGGACGGCCGAAGGCGGGCGGCATCACGCCGCTCACGGCGTTCTTCCCGCGCGTCGCCAAGGCCTACCTGATCGGGGAGGCCACCGAGGCGTTCGCGGCGACGCTCGACGGCCGTGTGCCCTTCGTGCGCTGCGGCACCCTGGACAAGGCGGTCGCCGCGGCCTCGGCGGATGCGGCGGCGGGCGACGCGCCGGAGCCCATCGTGCTGCTCTCGCCCGCCTGTGCCTCGTTCGACCACTACCGCAACTTCGAGGTGCGCGGCGACGCCTTCCGCGCCCTCGTCGCCGCCCTGCCTGGCATCGAATTGCGGGGAGGGCGCGGAGCGTGATTGCGCACAGCCCATCCACCCGTCATCCCGGACGGAGCGATGCGAGCCGCAGGCGAGCAGCGCTCCGATCCGGGACCTCGGGCGGCTCGACTCGCGGCACGAGGTCCCGGACAGCCTCGCCTGCGGCTCGGCTTCCGGGATGACAGGTGCTTGAACATGACCCTCTCCCGCGCCGAGAAGAGCGTGCTGACGGACTGGTGGTTCACGGTCGATCGGATGCTGCTGGCGTCGATCCTGGCCATCGCCGGCGCCGGCGTGGTGCTGTCGCTGGCGGCGAGCCCGGCCATTGCCATCAAGCGAGGCCTGCCGATCTACTACTTCGTGGAGCGACAGCTGCTCTTCATGGCCCTCGGCATCGTCCTCATGCTGGCCATATCGCTGCTGTCGCCGGAGCGGGTGCGCAGGCTGGCGCTCGCCGTGCTCGTCGTCTGCCTCGCCGGCCTGCTGCTCGTCCTGACAACGGGGGCCGAGATCAACGGCGCGCGCCGCTGGCTGCACCTCGGCGGCTATTCGGTCCAGCCGTCCGAGCTCGCCAAGCCCGCCTTCGTCGTGCTCTGCGCCTGGTTCCTCGCCGAAGGCCGGCGCCGGCCCGACATGCCGGCGCTGCCCGCGGCGTTCGGCCTCTACCTGCTCCTCGCCGGGCTCCTGGCACTGCAGCCCGACGTGGGCCAGGCGCTGCTGGTGAGCCTCGTGTGGTGCGCGCTGTTCTTCCTCGCCGGCGGCCGGGTGACGTGGTTCGCGGCCTTCCTGGCGATGCTGGCCTCGGGGTTTGCCGCCGCCTACTACAGCATCGGCTACGTACGCCTGCGCGTCGATCGGTTCCTCTCGGGCGCCGGCGAGAGCTACCAGACCGGCCGGGCGCGCCAGTCCTTCATCGAGGGAGGACTGTTCGGCCGCGGGCCGGGCGAAGGCACCATCAAGAGCGCGCTGCCCGACGCTCACAACGATTTCATCTTTGCCGTGATCGCCGAGGAGTACGGCGCGCTGATCTGCCTGGTGCTGCTGGGGCTGTTCGCGCTCGTCGTGGTGCGCGCCTTCGCCCGGCAGATGGGCGAGGACGACGACTTCCGGCGGCTTGGGGCGATGGGCCTCGCGCTGCTGTTCGGGCTGCAAGCCATCATCAACATGGCGGTCAACACCGGCCTCCTGCCGACCAAGGGCATGACGCTGCCCTTCATCTCCATCGGCGGCTCATCGACGATCGCCACCAGCTTGGGGCTCGGCATGCTGCTCGCCCTGACGCGACGCAGGGCCGCGCCCGGGGCCGGGCTCGGCCACACGCAGCCTGGCCACACGAAAAAGCCCGCATTCGCGCCTATGGGCGCTGGCTCCGAATCGATCTGACGACGATGCCCGACCGGCCCTCTTCGATGACTCATTCTGTCATGCTCGCAGCCGGCGGCACCGGCGGCCACCTGTTCCCGGCCTTCGCGCTCGCCGAGGAGCTGGGGCGGCGCGGCATCGCCGTCGACCTCGTCACCGACATGCGCGCCGACCGCTACGACGCGGGCTTCCCCGCGCGTGCCGTCCACCGGGTGCCGTCCGCCAGCCCGACGGGCAAATCGGCGGCGGCCCTGGGGCGCGCAGCGTGGTCGCTGTCGCGCGGCGTTGCCGCCTCGCTCAAGCTGCTGCGGCAGGTGAAGCCCGCCGCCGTCGTCGGCTTCGGCGGCTATCCGGCCTTCCCGCCGCTGGTGGCTGCGCGGCTCATGGGCGTGCCCACCGCGCTGCACGAGCAGAACGCCGTGCTGGGGCGCGCCAACCGCGCGCTCGCCAGATACGTGACCGCCATCGCCACCTCCTTCGAGCAGACGAGGTTCCTCGACGGCCGCACCCAGGGCAAGGCCCGGATGACGGGCAATCCGGTGCGCGACCTGGTCGTTACCTGGGCCTCCGAGCCCTATCACCCGCCGCCGGACGGCGGACCCTGCAGCCTCCTCGTGTTCGGCGGCAGCCAGGGCGCGCGCTTCTTCGCCGACGCGCTGCCGGAGGCGCTGGCCCTGGTGCCCGAGCAGGTGCGCTCCCGCCTGCTTGTCGTGCAACAGTGCCGCGAGGAGGATTTGGGCCGAGTCAAGGAGGCCTACTGGCGGACGGGCGTCAGAGCGCAGCTCGCCACCTTCTTTCCCAATCTGCCGGAGCAGATGGCCAAGACGCACCTCGTCATCGGCCGTGCCGGCGCCTCCACGGTGGCCGAGCTGACCGTGATGGGCCGCCCCGCCATCCTGGTGCCCCTGCCCCACGCCTTGGATAACGATCAGTTGCAGAACGCACTCAGGCTGTCCGACGCCGGCGCCGCCTGGTGCCTGGAGCAGAAGAACTATACGCCGGAGTTCCTCGCCGGAGCGCTGGCCGATCTCCTCACCTCGCCGGACAGGCTGGAACAGGCCGCCGCCGCCGCCAGGGCGCAGGGCCGCCCCGATGCAGTAACCCGTTTGGCGGATCTTGTCGAAGAGCTGGTAGGCCGCCGGCAGCAAAGCGCGTAACATCCGCGCCAACAAAGAATGCGGTGCGCACCGCCAGCGAGGGAAACCTGATCATCATGCAAATGCCTGCCGACATGGGCCCCGTGCATATCCTCGGTATCGGCGGGATCGGCATGAGCGCGATCGCCGAGATCCTGCACTCCATGGGCTACACCGTGCAGGGCAGCGATCAGAAGGACAGTGCCAACGTCAGGCGACTGCGTGCCAAGGGCATGCGCGTGTTCGTGGGGCACGATGCCGTGAACCTGGTGGGCGCGCGCAATGTCGTCATATCCACGGCCGTGCGGACCGGCAACCCGGAGCTTGAGGCGGCGCGTGCCAAGGGCCTGCCCATCATCCGCCGCGCAGAGATGCTGGCCGAGCTGATGCGGCTCTATGCAACCGTGTCTGTCACCGGCACCCACGGCAAGACCACCACCACGTCGCTGATCGCGCACATCTACAACTCGGCCGGCCTCGACCCGACGGTCATCACCGGCGGCATCATCAACGAGTGGGGCTCCAACGCACGCCGCGGCGAGGGGCCGTGGATGATCGTGGAGGCCGACGAGTCCGACGGCACCTTCATCAAGATCCCGACCCAGATCGGCGTCGTCACCAACATCGACCCGGAGCATCTCGACTACTTCGAGACGGTCGAGAACATGCACCGGGCCTACGAGGCGTTCTTCCGCGGCATCCCCTTCTACGGCCTCGCCGTGGCCTGCATCGACCACCCGGTGGTCAGCCGGCTGATCGAGCGGCTGCAGCTGAGGCGCGACGGGCGCCGGCTGCTGACCTACGGGACCACGCCGGGCGCGGACCTGCTGCTCAAGGCAGTGCACGCTGAGGGCGCCACCACCGTGTTCGACGCCCAGCTCGGCCCCCGCGTCCGTGGCGGGCAGCGGCCGCTCAACGGCTGGAGCATACCGATGGCCGGCCACCACAACGCGCTCAACGCCCTGGCGGCCATTGCCGCGGCCAGCGAGGCCGGCATCCCCGATGCCGCCATCCGCAGCGCGCTGGCGGGCTTCTCCGGCGTCAAGCGCCGCTTCCAGCTCACCGGCACCTGGAACGGCGTGGAGATCTACGACGACTACGGCCATCATCCCGTGGAGTTCGCCGCCACGCTGAAGGCCGCGCGTGCCGCCGCACGTGGACGCGTGATCGCGGTGGTGGAGCCGCATCGGTACACGCGCGTGCGCGATCTGTTCCACGAGTTTGCCGCGAGCTTTGCCGACGCCGACAGCGTCATCGTCGCTCCGCTTTACACCGCCGGCGAGGCGCCCATCGACGGCATCAGCCACGCCACGCTGGCCGAGGCCATCCGTGCCAGCGGGCACGAGGACGTCGCCGCCGTCGACAGCGAGCGCGAGATCGCCCCCATGCTGCGGCTTTCCGTGGCGCCCGGAGACATGGTGATATGCCTGGGGGCCGGCAACAGCACCGAATGGGCGCACGCGCTTCCCGAATGGCTGGCGGCGGGGCCGATGCCAGCACCGGTGTCCGGATCGATCCGGAGCGGGAGCGCGGCGTGAGCTTTCCCGATCTGCTCCCCGATCTCGCACCCGCGCTGCCCGATCTGCGCGGCCGGCTCGCCGCCAACCAGTCGCTCGCCGACATCACCTGGTTCCGGGTGGGGGGGCCGGCGCAGGCGCTGTTCGTGCCGGCCGATGCTGCGGATCTCGCCTATTTCCTGACAAACATGCCCGCAGAGCTCCCGATCACGGTGATCGGCCTCGGCTCCAACCTGCTGGTCCGCGATGGCGGCGTGCCCGGCATCGTCATCCGGCTGGGCCGCGGCTTTGCGCAGATCGCCGTCGAGCCGGGCAACCGCATCCGCGCCGGCGCCGCCGTCCCCGACGCGAAGCTCGCGCGCGCCGCCGCCGATGCGGGCATCGCCGGACTGGCCTTCTATCGCGGCATTCCCGGCTCGATCGGCGGAGCGCTGCGGATGAACGCCGGAGCGCACGGCCGCGAGACCAGGGATGCCCTGGTCGAGGCGCGGGCGGTCGATCGCAGGGGCAACCTCCACCGCCTTTCGCTCCCGGACATGAGGATGACCTATCGGCACAGCGGTGTGCCGGGCGACTGGATCTTCACGGAGGCGCTCTACCAGGGCACCCCCGGCGAGCAGGCGGCGATCCTCAAGGAGATGAACGAGGTGGCCGACTACCGCGAGGCCAACCAGCCGATCAAGGAGCGCACCGGTGGCTCAACGTTCAAGAACCCACCGGGCAGCAGCGCCTGGAAGCTGATCGATGCCGCCGGCTGCCGCGGCTTGCGGATCGGCGGCGCCCAGGTCTCGCAGATGCACTGCAATTTTCTGATCAACGACCGCAGCGCCTCCGCCGAGGACATCGAGCGCCTGGGCGAGACGGTTCGCGCCCGCGTCAGGGACGCGAGCGGCCACCAGCTGCAGTGGGAGATCATCCGTATCGGCGTGCCGCTCGATGGACGGCCCACCGGGGAGGCGCTGGGCCTATGACGTCACGCGTAGGGTGCAATAAGCGAAGCGCATTGCACCGTGGTCCGGCGCGCTCGGTGCAATGCGCTCGCTTCGCTCGCTTATTGCACCCTACGATTACGGAGGCAGCCGCATCATGAGCGCACGTTCGAGCTCGCGCCGGTTCAAACACGTGGCCGTGCTGATGGGCGGCCTCTCCGCCGAGCGGGAGGTAAGCCTCAACTCCGGCAGAGCCTGCGCCGAGGCGCTCGCCAGCGCCGGCTACAAGGTGACGCCGATCGACGTGGGCCGCGACCTGCCGCAGCGGCTCGCCGAGATCGGGCCCGAGGTGTGCTTCAACGCCCTGCACGGCCGCTGGGGCGAGGACGGCTGCGTCCAGGGCCTGCTGGAGCTTCTCCGCATCCCCTACAGCCACTCCGGCGTCCGGGCCTCCGCGCTCGCCATGCACAAGGAGCAGGCCAAGGCCATGATGCGGGCCGCCGGCATCCCCGTGGCCGACGGCCAGGTCGTGGCTCGGGCCGAGGCCGCCAGGGCACACGTGCTGCCGCGGCCCTACGTGCTAAAGCCGGTCTCCGAAGGCTCCAGCGTCGGCGTGTTCATCGTCCGCGCCGACCACGAGCACCCGCCGCAGGAGCTCAACGACCCCGGCTGGGCCTTCGGCGAGGACCTGCTGGCGGAGCGATTCGTACCGGGCCGGGAGTTGACCTGCGCCGTCATGGGCGACCGCGCGCTCGGCGTCACCGAGATCCTGCCCGCCGAGAGCCTCGGCTTCTACAACTACGAGGCCAAATACGCCGACGGCGGATCGCGCCACGTGTTGCCTGCACCAGTTTCACCAATTGTTTACCAATTGGTGCAGAATCTGGCTCTGACTGCCCACAGAGCGTTGGGCTGTCGGGGCGTCTCCAGGGCGGATTTCCGCTTCGACGACACCCCGAGCGGATCGGGCGAGGTGGTCTGCCTGGAGGTCAACACCCAGCCGGGCATGACCGCAACCTCGCTGGTGCCGGAGCTGGCCGCGCATGCGGGTCTGTCGTTTGTCGAACTGGTGAGCTGGATGGTCGAGGACGCGAGTTGCAGCAGGTAGGACCCGGACCGGAAGTCTGGTGGCGGGCGGATCATCCGCCAGCGCCCCGACCGGTCTTGAAGGCTCCGACCAAGTCCTCTCGCCGTCGCCGCCGTCTGGGCGCCTGGGTGCTGGGCGTCACGGGTTTCCTCATTCTCGCCAATCCCGAGCTGCGCGCCGCCGCGCTCGCCCCGGTCGAGCGCGGCGTAGAGCTGGCGGGCTTCGGGCTGAGCCAAGTCTCCGTCACCGGCCACCGCTTCACGTCGGACACCGATATCTATGCCGCCCTCGATCTCGACGGCGCGCGCACCCTTCTCACCTTCGACGCCGCCGCCGCCCGCGCCCGCATCGAGCGGCTGCCCTGGATCAGGCGCGCCAGCATCGAGCGGGTGGTGCCGGACCGCATGGAGATCCGGGTTACCGAGCGCGTGCCGTTCGCCGTCTGGCGCTCGGGCGAGCGCAACTGGCTGATCGACCGCGCCGGGCGCAAGCTGCAGCAGGTGCCGACCGATCTCATGCCTCAGCTCTTGCACGTGTCCGGCGCCGGCGCACCGGAGGAGGCGGCGGCGCTCTTTGCCGTGCTCGTCGATTTCCCGCAGATCTCCGCCAGGCTCGACGTGGCCGAGCGGGTCTCGGAGCGGCGCTGGACGCTGCATCTGGACGGGGGCCTGAGCGTCGATCTGCCGGCCACGGGCGAGGCCGAGGCGCTGGCCCGGCTCGTCGGTTTGCTCAAGTCGGGTCTCGGCGGCGCCAGGCGCATCGACCTCAGGGTCCCCACGCGGGCCTTCGTGGGCGGCCTCGACGCCGGCACCACCGAGCGCGCACCGGCACCGTCCACCGGGCGCACCTGATGCCACCGAGAGGAGCCGTCAGGCCGTGCTGACACGATCCAGATCCTCCCCCAGGCCGCCCGACGTGGTGGGCGTGCTCGACATCGGCACGGGCAAGACCGTCTGCCTCATCGTTGCGGCGACGAGTTCGCGCGCCAATGGCCTGTGGCGCCACGAGGGCGCGGGCGTTCTGGGCTTCGGGATCAGACCCTCGCGCGGCCTCAAGGCCGGCGTGATGATCGACCTTGACGGCGCCGAGCAGGCCCTGCGCGCGGCCGTGAGCCAGGCCGAGCAGGCGGCAGGCCTGACGGTGGAGGAGGTGCTTGTCGCCGTCACCGGCGGCGGGCTCAAGTCGCTCACCTTCGAGGCCGAGACCCGGATCGCAGGCAGCGTGGTGAGCGAAACGGACACGGAGCGGCTGGCCGCCGCCGGGCGCGACCACGCCCAGCGCCAAGGCCGCACGCTGCTGCATTTCGGGCAGATCGGCTACCGCGTGGACGGCGCCGGCGGCGTCTCGAGCCCGCGCGGGCTGGCCGGCAGCCTGCTGGCGGCGGATTTCCACGCCGTCACGGCCGAGGATGCGCCGCTGCGCAACCTCCTCAACGTCGTGGAGCGCACGTTCCTTTCGCCGCTTGCCATCGTGCCGGCACCGCATGCCAGCGGACTGGCGGCGACCACCGAGGAGGAGCGCCGGCTCGGCGTGACCTGCGTCGACCTGGGTGCCGGCAGCACCACGCTCGCCATGTTCGCCGACGGCCATCTGATATCGGTCGGCAGCGTGGCCGCAGGCGGTCATCACGTGACCTTCGATATCGCCCGCACCCTGTCCACCCCGTTCGCCGAGGCGGAGCGGCTCAAGACGCTGCACGGGAGCCTGGAGGAGGGCGCCGCGGACGACGAGGAGCTGTTCTCCTACGCCGTCTCGGGCGGGGAGGACGCGCCGCTGCACGAGACCACCAAGGCCGACCTCAACGGCATCGTCGCAACCCGCGTTTCGGACCTGCTGACCCAGGCGATGGAGCGCATCGAGGGCTCCGGCGTGGCGCACCTGGCAGGCCACCGGCTCGTCCTCACCGGCGGCGGCAGCCAGCTCAAGGGGCTTGCCGGCTTCGCCGCGGAGGCGCTCGGGCGCCCGGTGCGAATCGGCCGGCCGGAAGCGGCCGAAGGCATGCCGGCCGCCTACAGCAACCCGATTTTCTCGACCGCCATGGGCCTCATCCCCATCGCTCTCGACCCCGCCGCAGCGCGCGGGCATCGCGTGCGCGCCGAGATGGCGTCCGGCGGCTATTTCAAGCGCGTGGGCCAGTGGCTGCGGGATGGATTCTGAGGAACGCCTCATGAGCGACGAAGAGACGCCGCCCGGACCCGCAGCCCGGCCCGCAGGCATGAAGCCGCGGATCGTCGTGATGGGCGTGGGCGGCGGCGGCGGCAACGCTGTCAACAACATGCTGGCGGCCGGCCTCCTGGGCCCGAAATTCGTCGTCGCCAACACCGACGCGCAGGCGCTGACCGCCTCCGCCGCCGAGCACCGCATCCAGCTCGGCACGCGGCTCACCGACGGCATCGGCGCCGGGGCGAGGCACGAGATCGGCGAGGCGGCGGCCGAGGAGGCGCTGGACGACATCCGCTCGACGCTCGCAGGCGCGCACATGGTGTTCATCGCCGCCGGCATGGGTGGCGGCACCGGTACCGGAGCCACCCCGGTGATCGCCCGCGTGGCCAAGGACCTCGGCATCCTAACGGTCGCGGTTGTCACCAAGCCGTTTCTGTTCGAGGGCAAGCGGCGATTGCGGACTGCCGAGGCCGGCATCGCCGAATTGCGGCGGCACGTCGACACGCTGATCGTCATCCCCAACCAGAACCTGTTCAAGATCGCCGACGAGCGCACGGCGTTCGCCGAGGCCTTCGTTCTGGCCGACCAGGTGCTCTACGCAGGCGTGGCCTGCATCGTGGACCTGGTCGTGCGGGATGCCCTCATCAACCTCGACCTCGCGGATGTCAGGACCGTTCTGACCGGCATGGGCACCGCCATGATGGGCACCGGCGAGGCCTCGGGCGACGACCGCGCGCTCACCGCCGCCAAGGATGCGATCTTCAACCCGCTCCTGGACGACGTCTCCCTGCGCGGGGCCAAGAGCCTGCTGCTCTCGATCTCCGGCGGGCAGGACCTGACACTGTTTGAGGTGCACGACGCGGTCGATCTGGTGCGCCAGGAGGTGGACCCGGAGGCCAACATCATCTTCGGCGCCACCCTGGACGATTCCCTGACCGGCAAAATCCGCGTCTCGGTGGTGGCCTCCGGCATGCACCGCGCCGAGCCCGCGGCCGAGCCGGCGGCCAATCCCGCGCCCCAGCCGCATGGCCTCCAGGGCCTGCGCCCCAGGAGCCCCGTCCCGTCGCGCCCTGAGGCCGCCTCGCGCCGCGCGGGCAGCGGCGGGCCATCGGGCACCGTCGAGCCCGCGCGCCGGCAGGAGCCGCGGCGGGTGCCCGGCGATGTGGTCATCCGCGAGAAGCCGCCGCAGCTGCCCGGCAGCCCACCCCAGCCGGCCCATGCCAGGCCCGGCGGGCGCGATGACCGCAGCATGGCGGAAATGCAGCCGCATCGTAGCGACCGCCACGAGGGGCACGTTGAGCGGCCAGGCGAGCGGCATGGACAGCGGCCGGGCGAGCGGCATGGCGAGCGCGCCCGCAGGCCCATGCCGTCTGTGGAGGATTTCCCGCTCGTTGGGCAGCGCGAGTATTGGGCCAAGACCGGCGGTGCGAGTCGGCCCGAGACGCCGCCGCCGGAGCCGCCCCAGCGCCGAGGCGGCCTGTTCCAGCGGTTGACCGGAGGCGGTCGTGACAGGCGCGCTGACTCACGTCAGTCAACCGATCGCGCACCGGACGAACCACTTGATCTGCCCGTGTTTTTCCGGCGGGACCAAGGCGCCTGATGGCGGCACGGTGGCGCAACTGCGGCGGAACAGTAACAGAGCGTAAGAAAGCGTGACTTGTCCCCAGTCGCACCAGCGCAGTATCGTCCGATTCACGCACTTGCGGGGGGAACGCGGCTGAGAGCCGTTTCCCCAACAAAAGCAACAACAAGGCAGTGCTGCAAGACGGGGATTCTGGGGGTTTGGGATGCCCGGTGACGGGTCGGGTGTTCCAACGACGGGGATCGAGGGACGTCGAAAATGTCGAAGCGATTTGTCGGGTCGCGACAGACAACGCTTGGCCGTGAAATCGAGCTGAACGGGATCGGCGTCCACAGCGGCGCACCCGTATCGATGGTTCTCCACCCCGCCGAGCCTGACACCGGCTACCGCTTCCTCATCACCAAGCGCGGGCGCATCGTTGCGGATATCCCCGCGCATGTCGACCACGTCAAGAACCTCACCCTCTGCACCGTTCTGGGCGACGAGAGCGGCGTCACCGTCTCCACCGTGGAGCATCTGCTCGCGGCGCTGCGCGGCTTGAGCATCGACAACTGCTACATCGAGCTGGATTCCCGCGAGGTGCCGATCATGGACGGCAGCTCGGCGGCGTTCGTCGGGGCCGTTGACGGCGTCGGCATCCGCGAGCTCCTGAAGCCCCGCAGGTTCATCAAGGTGCTCAAGCCCGTGCGCGCCGAGGACGGCGCCTGCTGGGGAGAGCTGCGGCCCTACTCCGGCTTCCGCCTGGATGTGGAGATCGATTTCGACACGGCGCTGATCGGCAAGCAGCGCTACGCCCTGGAGATGAGCTCCGGTGCCTTCCGCAACGAGCTGTCCCGCGCCCGCACCTTCGGCTTCATGCGCGACGTGGAGTGCCTGTGGAAGGCCGGCCTCGCCCTGGGTGCCTCGCTGGAGAACACCGTCGCGCTGGCCGACGACCGCATCATGAACCCCGAAGGCCTGCGCCATCCGCAGGAGTTCGTCCGCCACAAGATGCTCGACGCCGTGGGCGATCTGGCCCTCGCCGGTGCGCCGATCCTGGGCGCCTACCAGTCCGTGCGCGGCGGCCATCGCCTCAACGCCAACGTGCTGCGCGCGCTGTTCGACGACCCCGAGGCCTGGACCATGGTCTCCGCTCCGCAGGTGCGCGATGGCCTGCCGCTCGACCTGGGGCTGAGCGCGGCGGCGGTCAGCTACGCCGCCGAGCGCCCGTAGCCGGCGCAGCCGACCTGTGCCGATGACCTGCGCTTCCGACACGGCCACATCACAATTGAGCGCCAGATTGCGTGGGGCCAGATTGCGTGGGGCCAGATTGCGTGGGGACTGTGGACGGGGCCGTGCGCCCGGCCCTGGATAGGGGCTGCCGACTCCTGTAAATGAATGCGGGAGATCGGCACCGGCCAGAGTCGCGCGGGGGCTAGGCGGGGGCCGCGCCGGCACGCAAACGATTACGGATGCCCGGCGTCAGAACCGGGCGGAAGCAGGGACAGGCCATGCTGCAGCAGACAACTCGGTGGCCTGACGCGCGCCGCACGGCAGGCCAATGGCTCGCCCTGGCGGCATCCCTCGTGGCAGCCCTGGTCGTGCTCGGCCCGCTGATGGCGTGCTCCAGCACCGACACGTCGAAGCTGCTCAACCCCGATCCGCCTGACAAGATGTACGCCCAGGCCGACAGCCTCCTGAACAAGGGTTCCTACTCCGACGCCGCCAAGCGGTTCGAGGATCTGGACCGCGACCACCCCTACGCCCCCGAGGCGCGCCGGGCGATGGTGATGGCGGCCTATGCCTACTACAAGGCGGGCAAGTTCCCGGAGGCGATCGCCGCGGGCAAGCGCTACACCACCATGCATCCGGGCACCAAGGACGCCGCGCTGGCCCACCACATCATCGCTTCGGCCAACTTCGACGACATCAAGGATCCGCAGCGCGACCAGACCGCCACCCGCAGGGCCCTGCTGGAGCTCAAGCAGCTGGCGCAGCGCTACCCCGACAGCCCCTACGCCAAGCAGGCCCAGAACCGCATCCGCATCGCCGAGGACATCCTGGCGGCGTCGGAGATGAACGTCGGCCGCTACTACCTCACCAACAAGAACTACGTGGGTGCCATCAACCGCTTCAAGACGGTGGTGAGCGATTTCCAGACCACACCGCAGGTGGAGGAGGCGCTCTACCGCATCGTCGAGGCCAACATGACGCTGGGCATCGTGCCCGAGGCGCAGGCGGCGGGCGCGGTGCTGGGCCACAACTTCCCGAACTCCGACTGGTACAAGCGGTCCTACGCGCTCCTGAAGAGCGGCGGCGTGAGCCCGTCCATAGCCGGCGATTCCTGGTTCACCAAGACGCTGAAGGCGCTGACGCCGGGCTCCAAGTCGCAGCCGGAGGTCGAGCCGAAGGCACCGGTCCCCGGCCAGCCGCACCCGGACGACATGCCGGCGCCCAAGGACGGCGTGCCGACTGCGCGCACTCCCGGCGGCAGGCCGCCCCTGGGCTTCGCCGGCGGCTAGCCCCCCGTAGCCCCCCGTGGCCCCCCAGGAGGCGCCTAGGCGAGGCGGCCCAGGCGCCGGCCGCTGCGCACGGGGGCTGGTTGGCCCGGCTTCAGGCCCGGCTCTTCAGGCGCGGCTCTTCAGGCTGGAATCTTCGCCCCGGCGGAGGCAGGATCGCCGGCATGACATCGCGCGATTCGACCCGACCCATCGGCGATCTCACGGAGGCCCAGGCCAAGGCCGAGCTGGAACGGCTGGCCAAGGAGATCGCCCGTCACGACGACCTCTACTACCGCCACGACGCGCCGGCGGTCTCCGACGCCGAGTACGACGCCCTGCGCGAGCGCAACGCCGCCATCGAGGCGCGCTTCCCGGCTCTGGTGCGGCCTGACAGCCCCTCGCAGCGCGTCGGCGCGGCGCCGGTGGCGGCGTTCGGCAAGGTGCGCCATGCGGTGCCCATGCTCTCCCTGGGCAACGCCTTCGCCGACGAGGAGGTGGCCGAGTTCGCGGCCCGCGTGCGCCGCTTCCTTGGGCTCGGCACGCAAGAGCCGGTGGAGGTGGTGGCGGAGCCCAAGATCGACGGCCTCTCCATCTCCCTCACCTACGACAAGGGACGCCTCGCGCTGGCCGCCACCCGCGGCGACGGCGAGGAGGGCGAGAACGTCACGGCCAACGTGCGCACCATCCGCCAGGTGCCGCAGCGGCTCACCGGCAAAGGCGTGCCGGACCGCATCGAGGTGCGCGGCGAGATCTACCTGCCCCACGCCGATTTCAAGACGCTCAACGAGGAGCAGGCCGCCAACGGCGGCAAGGTGTTCGCCAACCCGAGGAACGCCGCGGCCGGCTCGCTGCGCCAGCTCGACGCCTCCATCACCGCGCGCCGCCCCCTGCGCTTCTTCGCTTACGCCTGGGGTCTGGCCAGCACGCTGCCGGCCAAGACCCAATCCCGCGTGATCGGGGCGTTCGGCGCCTGGGGCCTGCCCATCAACCCGCTGATGCGGGTGTGCGCAACCATCGAGGAGATGCTCGCCTTCTACCGCGAAATCGGGCTGGCCCGCGCCGACCTCGGCTACGACATCGACGGCGTGGTCTACAAGGTGAACCGGCTCGACTGGCAGGAGCGCCTGGGCTTCGTCTCGCGCGCCCCGCGCTGGGCCATTGCCCATAAGTTCCCCGCCGAGGAGGCCGTCACCAGGCTGCTCGACATCACCATCCAGGTGGGCCGCACGGGCGCGCTCACGCCGGCCGCCAAGCTGGAGCCGGTGACGGTGGGTGGCGTCGTCGTCTCCAACGCCACGCTGCACAACGAGGACGAGATCGCCCGCAAGGACATCCGCGTCGGCGACACGGTGATGGTGCGGCGCGCCGGCGATGTGATCCCACAGGTGCTGGGCGTGGTGCTGGAAAAGCGTCCCAGGGACGCTAAGCCGTATCGGATGCCCGAGGTGTGCCCGGCCTGCGGCAGCAAGGCGGTGCGCGAGACCGACGCCAAGACCGGTCGCGCCGACGTGGTTCGCCGCTGCACTGGCGGGCTCATCTGCCCGGCGCAGAGGAAGGAACGGCTCAAACACTTCGTCTCCCGCAACGCCTTCGACATCGAGGGCCTGGGCGAGAAGCAGATCGAGCTGTTCTACGACGAGGGCCGCATCATGCAGCCGGCCGACATCTTCACCCTGGCCGCCCGCGATGCGGCCCTGCCCGAGGCCGACCGGCTGGCGAAGAAGAAGGGCTTCGGCGCCAAGTCGGTGGAGAACCTGTTCAAGGCCATCGAGGCCCGCCGCAACGTGCCTCTGGACCGCTTCATCTACGCGCTCGGCATCCGCCACATCGGCGAGACCACGGCCCGCGATCTGGCCAAGGCTCTCGGTACCTTCGAGGGCTTCCGCGCCGCGGCGGAGGCGGCGACCGCGGCCGGCAAGGGCAGCGATGCCTACCAGGATCTCGACAACATCGAAGGCATCGGCTCCACCGTCATCGACGCGCTGATCGCCTTTTTCAGCGAGCCCCACAACGTCACCGCGCTGGACGACCTGCTGGCCGAGGTGACGGTGGAGCCCCTCGTCCGCTCCGCCGCCGCCGAGGGCTCCCCCGTGGCTGGCAAGACGGTGGTGTTCACCGGCACGCTGGAGCGCATGACGCGAGGCGAGGCCAAGGCGCTGGCCGAGCGGCTGGGAGCCAAGGTGGCCGGCTCGGTGTCGAAGAAGACGGACTACGTGGTGGCAGGGGCCGACGCAGGCTCCAAGCTCGCCAAGGCTCGCGAGGCCGGGGTGGCGGTGCTGACGGAGGAGGAGTGGCTGGGGTTGGTGGGGCGGAGTTAAGTGAGGTCAGACCCGCCGGATCTGACCTCAATCGGTGTGGCTTGGGACGCGCTGCGGAACTCTCGGGCCGCTTCTTGGTTAACACACCGCGCTGTACCAGAACAC
>Ga0070699_100001260_pt1 | contig 23321 bp, 15 predicted proteins | sample KBSK1503metaG_FD_65473 | JGI IMG/M metagenome (GOLD analysis project Ga0070699, IMG submission 65473) | Corn, switchgrass and miscanthus rhizosphere microbial communities from Kellogg Biological Station, Michigan, USA - KBS K1-50-3 metaG | ecosystem: Host-associated > Plants > Roots >...
CGCTGCTCCGCGCGCCGTCGCGCCTCCTCCTGAATGAGGCTGCGGCTTCCCCCGCCCGCGCGGTGCGATGCGGACACGCCCAGCGTCAGCGAGGTCAGGAAGAAGATCACCGCGAGGACGGTGGTCGCACGGCTGAGAAACGAAGCGGCCCCGCGCCCGCCGAAGAGGGTCTGACTGGAGCCGCCGCCGAACGCGCCGGCCAGTCCGCCGCCCTTGCCGGATTGGAGCAGGATCACGACCATGAGCGCGATGCAGGCAATGATGTGAACCGCCGTGATCAGCGCTGCCATCAAGCCGAACATGGAGTTTCGAACCTCCTGGAACGATTGGAACGTCGGACCGAGTTGGAAAGCCTACCAAATGCCCCGGGTCGGGTCAATTGGCGGCGGACGAGCGGGGCTCGGAAGCCTCCAAGGCTCCCGCGATGGCCAGGAAGGTCGCGGCCTTGAGGGACGCGCCCCCCACCAGGAAGCCGTCCACGTCCGGCACCTGCGCGAGCGGCCCCGCGTTCTTCGCGTCGACGCTTCCGCCGTAGAGAACGGGCGTGCCGCCGCCGGCGGCGTCGCGTCCCGCGGCGTTCAACTCCTCCCGCACCCAACCGTGGGCTTCGGCGACTTCGTCGGTGGTCGCGACCACGCCGGTCCCGATCGCCCAGACCGGTTCGTACGCGACGAGGAGCGGAGCGCGCGGGTTGGCTCCCTCCAGGGCCCGGCGGATCTGCCGCGACAGGATATCCCGTGTTTCACGACGGCTCCGTTCCACCATCGTTTCCCCGATGCAGAGGATGGGAGTGAGCGAGGCGCGCCAGGCCGCCGTGAGTTTTTGCCGGGTCAGGAGGTCGTTCTCGCAGAAGAGACGCCTTCGCTCCGAATGCCCCACGAGAACGTACTCGGCACCCGAGTCCTTCGCCTGCTCGGCCGACACTTCCCCGGTAAAGGCGCCGCTCGTTTCGAAGTGGCAGTTCTGCGCGCCGATCGGCGGATCGCCGTCGCGACGCGCTTGCGCGAGCGATGCGAGCGCCGTGAAGGGAGGAAAGATCAGGATCCGCGTGGCGGGGTAGCCCTTGGCGCCGTCGGCGACGCCGCGGTAGAGCGCCTGCGCCTCCCCGAGGCCCAGGTTCATCTTCCAGTTCCCGGCGAGCGTGCGCCGCGCGGTCATCGCGCCGCCGAGGACGCCGGGTCGAGCGCCGCGACGCCGGGAAGGACCCGTCCCTCGAGGAATTCGAGGGAGGCTCCGCCGCCCGTGGAGCAATGGCTGATCTGATTCTCGACGCCCGCCTGGTTCACCGCCGCGAGGGAGTCCCCGCCACCGACGACCGTGAACGCGCCCCGCTTCGTGGCCCGCGCCACCTCCTTCGCCACGCCGACGGTTCCCGCCGCGAATGCCGGCGTCTCGAAGACGCCCATCGGCCCGTTCCAGAAGACGGTCCTGGCTTCGGCCAGCGCGTCCGCGATCGCCGCGAGCGAATCGGGGCCGATATCGACGCACATCTTCGATGCCGGGATCGCCGTGACCGGCACGATCGAGCCCGCATCCGAGCCCGAGATGTCGTCCGCGACCCGGCAGTCGGTCGGCAGGAGGATCTTCGCGGCGGCTTCGGGGTCGTCGAGGAGCGCTTTCGCGAGCGGCACGCGATCTTCTTCGACCAACGACTTCCCGATCGAGATCCCCTTCGCGCGGAGGAAGGGGAACATCATCCCGCCGCCGATGACGAGGCGATCCACGCGAGGCAGCAGGTTTCGGAGTACGTCGATCTTGCCGCTGATCTTCGCGCCGCCGAGGATCGCGACGTTGGGCCGCTCCGGAGAATGGAGGAGGCGGCCCAGCGCCGAGAGCTCCCGCTCCATCAAGAACCCCGCGGCGGTTTCCGTGAGAAACGCGGTGATCCCCGCCGTGGAGGCGTGCGCGCGATGCGCGGATCCGAACGCGTCGTTCACGTAGGCTTCGGCGAGAGCCGCCAAGGAGCGGCTGAAGTCGGGATCGTTCGCCTCCTCACGCGCGTCGAAGCGGAGATTCTCAAGGAGGAGCACCTGCCCTCCCTTGATCCCCGCCGCCGCCGATTCCGCGGCGGGCCCGACGATCGTCTCGGCGAACGCGACGGACGTGCGAAGGTATTTCTCGAGCGCCTCCCGAACCGGACGGAGCGACTGAGCCGGGTCGCGCTTTCCCTTCGGCCTCCCCAAATGGGAAGCGACAACGAGTCCCGCTCCCTTCTCGAGGAGGTACCGAAGCGTCGGCAGGGACGCGACGATTCGCGTGTCGTCGGCGACGGTTCCGTCCGGGCGGAGCGGAACGTTGAAGTCGACCCGAACGAAGATCCGCTTCCCCGCCGCCTCGAGCGCGCTCAGCTTCCGAAAGCTCATCGCGGGGCTCAGGCCGCCTTGGCCAGCATCATGAGCGCGTCCACCATGCGGTTGGAGAAGCCCCACTCGTTGTCGTACCAGGCAAGCAACTTGAGGAACCGGTCGCCCGAGACCATCGTGAGCGGCGCGTCGAACACGGCCGAGTGGGGATTGCCGACGACGTCTTGCGACACGATCGGATCCTCCGAGTACTGGAGGATGCCCAGGAGCGGGCCCGATGCCGCGTCGCGCATCGCCTGATTCACCGACGCGACGGTGACCGGCTTGGCCGTCAGGAGCGTGACGTCGACCAAGGAGCCGTTCGGGACCGGCACCCGCACCGCAACGCCGTCGAGCTTTCCGACCAGGCTCGGGAGCACGAGCCCGATGGCCTTCGCCGCGCCCGTGGACGTCGGGATCATCGACATCGCCGCGGCTCGGGCGCGCCGAAGGTCCTTGTGCGGCGCGTCGTGCACACGCTGATCGTTCGTGTAGGCGTGCACGGTCGTCATCAGGCCCCGCTCCACCCCGAACGCCCCGTCCACGATGGACAGAACGGGTGCCAGGCAGTTGGTGGTGCACGATGCGATCGATACCACGGTGTGCTTCGCCGGATCGAACGTCTTCTCGTTCACCCCGATGACGAACGTCGCGTCCGCGCCCTTCGACGGCGCCGATACGAGAACCCGCTTCGCGCCGGCGGCCAGGTGGACCGCGGCCTTGTCGCGATCGGTGAACTTCCCCGTGCACTCCAAGACGACGTCGATGCCGAGCTCCTTCCACGGGAGCTGCGCCGGGTTCGCCTCGCAGAGCACCTGGAACTTCTTCGACCCGACCCGAATGCCCCCGTCGGCCGCCTCGAATCGCTCCGGCCAGACGCCGTGGATCGAATCGAAGTTCAGGAGCGTGGCCAGCGTCTTGGCGTCGGTGACGTCGTTGACCGCGACGAAGTCGATCCCCTCGTTCCGCTTGAGCGCCGCGCGGACGACGAGGCGCCCGATCCGGCCGAACCCGTTGATGGCAATGCGCACGACCCCTCCTTAGCTGAAAAACACGCGGGCCGTCTCGTAGAACTCCGGCCCCACCGTCTTGAGCGAACCCACTGCTTCCTCGAGCGGAACGTCGACGATCTTGGTGCCGCGGAGCGCGACCATGCGCCCGAAACCCTTCCGCGCCACCAGGTCCACCGCCGCGACGCCAAAGCGCGAGCCGAGCACCCGGTCGAAGGCCGTGGGCGTGCCGCCGCGCTGAATGTGGCCCAGGATCGTGTAGCGGGTCTCGAAGCCCGTCTCGTCCTCGATTCGCTCGGCGAGCCAGGCGCCGATGCCGCCGAGACGGACGTGGCCGAACGCGTCGCGCTTCGCATCCTCCGGCTTCTGCTCGATCACGCCGTCGGTCAGGCGCGCGCCCTCCGCCACGACGATGATGCTGAAGCTCTTCCCGCGCTCTTTACGGCGCCGCACCACGTCGCAGACGTCCCGGAGCGGGAGCGGAAACTCGGGAAGGATCATCATGTCGGCGCCCCCCGCGATCCCCGAGTGGAGCGCGATCCATCCGGCGTGCCGGCCCATGACCTCGACCACCATCACCCGGTCGTGCGACTCCGCGGTCGTGTGCAGGCGGTCGATCGCCTCGGTCGCGATCGACAGGGCGGTGTCGAACCCGAACGTAACGTCCGTGCCGTTCACGTCGTTGTCGATCGTCTTGGGCACGCCCACCAAAGGAAGGCCGCCCTGGGCCAGCTCGCACGCGGCGCCGAGCGTGTCCTCGCCGCCGATCACGATCAGGGCGTCCAATTTGTGCGTGTTCATCGCGGCGCGAATCCGCCCGGCGCCGTCCGGCTCCTTGAGCGGGTTCGTGCGTGACGTGCCGAGGATCGTTCCGCCGCGCGGGAGAATGCCCGAAATCTTCGACAGATCGAGCGGCTCGACCTCGTCGACGAGGAGCCCGCGCCAGCCATGGCGAATCCCGGCGACCTCCCAGCGATGGCCCCGAATCGCCCGCTGCACGACCGCCCGGATGACGGCGTTCAACCCAGGACAGTCGCCGCCTCCGGTCAGCACTCCGATCCGCATGGGGCTTTCGCGCCTCCCGATGGACAGATTAAGTCGTTTTATGGATGCAAGTTAGAGCGATGAAGTGTAGTGGGGCGGAGGGCCGAAGTCAAGGTCTACGGAAGACGCGCGGCGGGGGGCGAACGGAAACCGATCCGGTCAGTGCATGCCGCTCGTCGAGGAGTAGCGAAGGGTGTATTCGCCGTACCCGTGATCGTCCACGAAAACGAACTTCATCCCCGAGTTGATCTCGCTCATGCCGTAGTGGGCGCCCAGCTCCTTCCCACGTAGGTTGTACGTCCAGATCTCGTACGGACGATAATCGGGGGCGCCCTGATCGATCTTCGTCAGCGCGTCGCGGGAGGCCTTGGGAATCTGGTCGCCGAGCGCGTAGCCCAGCGTCTTGTCGGCGACGGGAAGCCGCTCGACCTTCGTCTCGTCCGGTTCGCCGTATCGGATGTAGACCCTTCCGCGATCGCTCAGCATTCCGGGCCCGAAGATCGAGAATCGGGCGTTCGCCACCTCGACGCGCCTCAAGAATTCGACGTGCGATTCGTTCTCGGCCGTTTCCGGCGACGGATCCGTCTCCCGCCAGGCCTTCTCCATGCGCACTTCCTTTTCGCCCATGCTGAGCATGCGAAAGTCGACGGCTTGCTCGGCCGAGAGGAGCGTCGTTGCCTCCACTTCGTAGAAGTCGGCCGCCCCGGGGCGCCACGATTGCGCCGACCAGAGGACGTCGAACTCGGTCTGGCTCGTGGCGATCGCCGACTCGCCCGCGCGGCTCAACGTGAGGCGGAGGCGGTAGTGGCCGGCCGGAATCGCCGATGCGTCGATCGAGAGGGCATGCGGCCAGGCGCTCCCCTCCTGCATGCGGAGTGAGTCGACCGTCGCGAACACCGTGTCGCCGTCTGCTGCGAGGACCGATGTCTGCAGGCGGTACGCGCGGCCCTCCGCAGGCACCGGGCGATCGTAGATCTCGTAGTAGACCGAGATCTCGTCCTTGAAGAGTCCGAAATAACCGCTCGGCTGTGGATAGACCTCGTAGGGTCCCTTCCCGAAGGCGGTGTTCTCCCCGCGCGGGGCGATCGTCCAGGCCAGCTCGAGACCGCTCAGCGCGGGGCTCTGAAAGAGCCACCGGCCCATGTCGATCTCCCCCTCGACCTTGCCCTGGCGCTTCTGGTTCTTCATCTTGTAGATCAAGCCCTGGCGCGCGACGTTCATGTCCTCGACGACGACGCGGTACTTGTACTTCCCCTGGGGGACCGCCACGCCGAGCGTGTAGATCTCGCCGAGGAGCGAGTCGAGCCCCACGGCTGGATCGGCGACCATGACCTGGGCCTCGCGCTGCTGGAATCCGACGCGCTTCCCGCTCGGGTTCCACATCTCGGCGGTCACGCGGAGGCGGGCGGAATAGAGGCTGTCCTGGGGGAGGAATTTCATTTCGGCGTAGGGAACGCGCAAAACGAACTCGGCACGAGCCTCGTTCGGCCCGTGCCGGAATGCGATCGCCCGCGCGTGGTATCGAAGCTCGCCCGCCGAGGCCGCGATTTCGCCTTCGTTGGAGCGGTCCGCCGCCGCAGCCGCGGACCCGAATCCGAGAACCGTCAGGAGGAGCGCGCTGCCGAGGCGGACCACAAGGTCTCGGCCGATGGGTGGGCGCCTCACGGCGCGGCTCCTCTCTGGTCTAGAAGCTGACGTTCAGGGAGACGCGGTGCACGGACGAAAGGAAGTTCATGTCCTGGTACGCGTAATCCAGTCGTGCCACGGACGACTTCACCAGCGTGAGCGGGAACTTGACGCCGAAGCCCGCGCAGAGCCCCTCGGTGTCGTAGTTCATCTTGTACCCGCCGCGCAGGAAGAGGTAATCGTGGAAGGCGTACTCCGCCCCGAGGTTCAGCTTCTCGGAATTGTCGGGCGGATGCGTGAACTCGGCCGCGGTGATCAGTTTGTTCTCGCCCATCTTCAGGACGTCGAGCGACCCGCCCACACGGAAGAAGACCGGCATCTTCACCTTCTCGTCGATGAACGTCATGTCGCTTCCGACGTTCTGGATCGCCATTCCGATCTTCGCGCCGAGGATGCCGACGTCGTAGAGGGTCCCGAAGTCGAACGTCGTCGAGGTTCCCTTCACGTCGGCGAGCCCCGTCTGAACGTAGTTGATGCTGAAGCCCGCCGAGAACTTGTCGGTCAGCGCGCGGGCATACGTGACGCCGTAGGCCCACTCGCCCGCATCGAACGTCTCTCCCGTGCCCTCCGGCAAGTAGGTGGTCCGCACGATGTCGCGGCTCATGGTCAGGGCGCGCACGTTGACCCCGAGCATGCCGGGGATCCACTTGACCGAAAACACGTAGGCGGCCTGATCGAAAAGGACGTTCGCGGGCCACGCGGTGTGATTGATGGAGATCGATTGCCCCGAGAGCCGCGCGATCCCAGCGGGGTTCCAGTAGACCGCGGTCGCGTCGTCGGCGATGGCGACGTACGCTTCGCCCATGCCGGCTGCGCGCGCGCCCACGCCGATCTTGAGAGACTGGCCGCCCAACGTTCCGACCTTCTCGAAGACCTGTGCCGCCTCCGACGAAAGCGGAAGCGAGAGCAGGACCAGAACGGCGACAACGAACGCGCTTCTCACGAAATTCCTCCTCGGGTTCCCCACGGACCGAATGGCCGCGCCGGTCTTGCTCATCGGATGATCACGAACTTGCCGACCTGCTTGCCGAGATCGGTGTCCACGGAGTAGAGATAGATGCCGCTCACGATCCGCTGGCCGTTCCTCGAAATCAGGTTCCAGGAGACCTCACCGTCTCCCGAGATGACCGCGTCCTTGCCATATTGGAGATCCGGCGGCGGCGAGCCGTCGAACGGAAGGTCCCGCACCAGATCTCCCGAAAGCGTGAAGATGTGCACGACCCCGCGGGTCCGGGGCAGGTTGTGGAACGTGACCTTCGTGCCCGAGGGGTCCTCCGCCCGCGGGACGAGGTCCCATTGCGCTCCGCCCTTGTACGGATTCGGCACGACGAAGACGTGCTCCAGGTCCTTCCCTGCGTCGGATCGCGGATAGACGACCTGCGCGTTGCTCGCGCTCGGGTTGCCGACGAGCGTGACGTCGGTCGACGCCGTGGCCCCGGGGATGATGGACACCGGCACGATCGAGTAGAAGTAGGGGAACCCGTTCAGAACGTTGTTGTCGACGTACGTGTAGCGACCCACCGCGAAGAGCGAGTCGTACTCGGTGTGGAAGTTCGTGAGGGACGGCCGTCGTGCCACGGGATCCCAACTCACCGTGACCGGTTCCACGCGGATCAGGGCGGCCGACGGATCGATCAGCTCCGAGAGCGGCCGAGCCGGCGTCCCCTTTGGATCGACGCGCCATTCGCCCAGCAAGGACCAGAGATTTCGAGCGGGCGCGTTCGTGCCCTCGGGTCGATTCCATCCGGCTGCCTTGTAGATTCGGTATCCGACGAACTCCTTGACGTTCCCTCGCTGTGCGTCTCGGACCATTTCCGCGAAGCTGTTCCATTTGAGGGTCACCTTGCGGTCGCCCGGGAAGAACCAGGCGGAGACCCGGCTCGAATCGCCCGAGGTCTGATAGTGGTCGAGGAAGTCGTGCGGCTCCGCGTTGCCGTCGGTTCCCGCGAAGAAGGGCGCGGGCAGCGGCGAAGCGGCGACCCAGTGCACGAGGAATTCGCGGCCGCCCTGGCCGGTCGTCACGTCGCAGTCGGCGTCCACGTAGGTGCAGGTCTGGCCGACCGGAACATTGAGCGTGTCTTCGGAAGCGCAGTGGACGAGGTCCTCGTCCACGTCCGAGTCATGGCAGAGGAAGCGGCCGCCTTGCTGCGTGGCGCACGAGCCGAGTGGATCCCACGGCTCCAACCCGGCGTATCGCGGATCGTCCGGGATCTGGCTCCAGAATCGGACACGACAGATGGACGATTCCGGAATCGTGTAGGTGAACCGGAAGCCGGCCGGCGTCCGAAGGCAGGTCTCCTGACCGCAGCTCCCCGTCGAAATCCTTCCGTCGAGGTCCGTGTAGAGACCGTCGAACACCTGTTGCGCCGAGATCGCGTTCGCGATCAGCGTGCCGCCCGGATCGGTCGGTCCGCCGCCGAGGCCCAGTCCCATGACCCAGCCGACCGAGATCGTCAGCGTCGAGTCGGGGAGCAGGGTGCGGAAGGGACCGGTCGCCATGACGAAACGGTAGTCCTGGGGCCGGCTCGTCACGATCTCCCCGAGCAAGGCCGGATTGAGGGCCGGATCCGTCATGAGCTGATAGCGTTGGGCGTCGTTTTCCGGGTCGCCGCCCGCGATGTAGGGCGCACCGGAGCCGGAGAAGAATTTGAAGGAAGTGATTCCGACCTGTCGTGGGGCCGTGGCCCCGCTGGGGTCCGTCGTGTGATTGAGGAACATGCATCCGAAGTAGCCGGGAGCGTCACCGCCCTTGTTGTCCTGTGGCCGGTTCGGATCGTCCGGATTGTCCCAGGCGTACCCCATCTGGATGCGGCGCCGAACCGCCTCGCCCGTGGAGCCCAGGTACTCGACGTCGCGGTCGATCAGGCCGGCCATGTCGTCCGAGAAGTAGGTGTTGCCTCCACGAACCCCGATGTCCGGATCGGCGAAGATCGCGACCATGACGTTGCGGAGCGAGCGGCCGCTCCGATTCGTGATCCGATAGTCCATGCCCACGAAATCGTTCTGTCCCGGCGTCGCCCACGCGTAGGACGTCTGCCGCACGCGGATTCCGAGCGGGACGTGCTCCGGAAGGAGCTGGCGAATCTCGGGAATGTCGTCGTAGTACTCGGCCGAGAACATCTGCTGGCCCGTCGCCGCGAAATCCTCGTCGCAGAGCCCGTCGCCGTCGTCGTCGAGTCCGTTCTGGAAGTCCTCGTCGACCAGCCCGTCGCCGTCGTCGTCCGGGTTGACGCTCGAGGAAATGACGCGGTTGCCGCCGGGAACCCCTTCGTAGGCCTCGCGCACGTCGGCCACCTGGTCGAGGGGCACCGGCGCGCAGGGGTTCGTGGGAATGACCTCCGGCGAGAACTCTCGCTGATAGAGGGCGGTCGACACGTGCGGGATTCCGCTGGCGTCGATCGCGCCGATCCAAACGCCGGCGGCGTAGAGGTAGTCGTTGCCCGAACCCGCGGGCCACTCGGCGGACGGGACGGTGGTGCGCGACGGATTGTTCTGGTTCCCGGTCTCGCCGATGTTCGTGATCTGAAGCTGCAGACGTCCGACGTTGTGCACGAAGCGACCGTCGAGACGGAACGTCCGCTTGGGTTGGTTCTTGCCATCCGAAAGGTCCGAGCCGTCCTGGGGCGGTTCGTGCCAGGCGACGGTTCCGCCGAAGAGCACGACGCCGAACGCCACGGCAAGCGTCCGCCGCAGCACCGACACGCAGAACGGAAGAAGCGACCTTGCTGTCGAGCTTCGATTCAATCCCACGGTCGCGCGCATGATTAGAACTGGACCCCCAATCCGACCCGGATGACGCGGCCCTGTGCGAAGACGCGCGGGTCGTTCACGGCGAACCAGTCCTCGGTTCCGTCCCCGTTCTGATCCGCGGTCAGGAAGGCTCCGCCGGCGCGGCCCGTTTCCGTGTAATGAACGATGTACGACGAGGAACTCAGTTGGTTGTCCGGCCAGAGGGACGGCTGGATCTCGCTGATGTTCTGCGCGTCGAGCAGGTTCGAGCCCTGCAGATAGACCGTGACGCTCTGGCCCCAGACCTTGAAGAAGCGCTCGGCCTGGACCGAAAGGGTCGACGTCGACGGGAGACGGCTGGCGTTCGTTGCCGCCGGATCCTGGGTCCGCTGCTGGCGGAGTTCCCGCGTGTACGGGAATCCGGTGCCGAACTGGTAGACGAACGACGCCGCCCAATCCTTCTCGTTCCCGAGGCGGAGCGTCGCCGCCACGCTGTGGCGCTGATCCCAGTCGAGCGGCTGCTCCGACGTGGGCTTGTACTGATCGCGGAGATTGCCCGAGGACGTGAGCGCCCGGTTCGGATCCGACGCGGTGCCCGTCGCGTTCCCGAACGTGTAGTTGATCTCGCCGGAGAATCCGTGGCTGTGGCGCTTGATCAGCGTGAACTCGATCCCGCGCGAGGAGGCGTAGTCGCCGTTCACGCGCGTCGGGACGACCACCGCGAATCCCGGGATTTCCTGGTCGACCGTCGTCAGGAGGCCGAAGATGTCTTTGAAGTAGACGCCGAACTGACCGTAGATCTCCTTGCTGAACAGGTGCTGCACGCCGAGCTGGTAGGAGATGGTCGTCTCCGGCTCGAGGTTCGGATTCCCGCGAGCCTCGGCGGAGATATTCCGCCCCTGATAGATGTAGAGACGATCGGGCACCTGGAAAAGGCGTCCGTAGTGGAAGCTCATCACGTCCCGGTCGGAGATCGGGTAGGCGATTCCGATCCGGGGGCTCACCTGGGTCTTCACGGGGTCGGTGACCGTCGTCGGGTCGATCTGGTTCCCCACGGAGAAGTTGTCATACCGTACGCCGGCGTTCAGCACCATGCCCTCGTACTCCCATCGGTCCTGCGCGAAGAACGCCCCCTCGGGGTTGTAGTTCGTGAACTCGTCCCGCGTCGCGCCGTAGTTCCCGTTCACGTCCAGGACGTTCGGGAACTGCGTGAGGAGGTACTGAAGGCTGTTGTAGTTGACGTCGCCGCCGAACATGAAGTTGTGCGCACCGACCTTCTTCGACAGGTCCCCGTTCAGCGTGTAGGAGGAGGTCTTCCGCCGTTCGTAGAACGGGTAGTCCCCGTTCGTGACGTAGTACGCGCCATCTAGCCGGTTGAGCGGGTCGTAATAGTTGTTCGGCGTCTGCCGATACTCCCAGAGCTGCCGGTCGAGCACGTCCTGCGTCGACTTCCACTCCTGGCGGGACGCGCGAATGTTGTAGATCGTCCCGATGCCGAGCGTGTGGCGCCACGTGAGCGCGACCTGCTGGTAGTCCTCGTCCCGAACCGGCAGATGGTCGGCCGTGTTCATCGGCACGTAGGTCGAGTCGACCGGGTAGTAGGCCCACGTTCCGTACCGCTGGGTGATGCTTCCGTCGGTCGGGGCCGTGCTGTCGGACCGGACCTGAACGAACCCCTTCCGATTCCAGCGATTCTGGTACCGGCCATTGAGCGACGCGTTCCGGATCAGCTCGAGGTTGAGTTTCTGGTTCGGCGAGACCTTCCACGTCAGCTTGCTCGAGAAGTTCGTGGCGTTCGACTGCTTGTTGCCGACGCGTATGAAGTCGAGGAACCGGTGCTCCTTGTGCTCCGACGTGTTCCGCAGATAGGTGTCGGTGTAGGTTCCCTCGAACGACATGTAGTAGTTGGTGTTCGGGAAGAGGAACGGACCGCCGAACCCGAGGCTCAGCCGCTCGAAGTTGTTGAACGACTTGTCCTCTTCGCCATAGCGATCGGTGAAGTACCGAACCTCCCCGCCGAAGTGGTCCCCACCCTCGCGCGTGGTGAGCGCGATGACGCCCGAGAGCGCGTTCCCGTACTGCGCGTCCATCCCGCCGAGCACCTGCTCGCTCGAGGAGACCGCGAGCAAGCCGAGATCGACACCCTCGGCGCGGAGCGGGTTGCGGCTCGCGATGCCATTGACGATGGTGAGCACTTCGTCGGCGCGGCCGCCGCGGAAGTGGAGCTCGCCGCCCTGGCTGATGACACCGGCCTTGAGCGAGATCGCGTCCTTGTACGAATCGACCGGAAGCGAGCGGAGGTCTTCGGCCGTGACCGTCTGCTTGGTCGAGGCGTCCTTTCGGATCACCATCTTCTTGTTCGTGGTGACCTCGACGACCTTCATCTTGACCGCTTCTTCGGCGAGTTGGAAGTCGACGACCACCGTGCGATTGGCGTCGACGGTGACATTTTTCTCGGAGCGTTGCTTGCCGACCATCATGGCTCGGACGGTGTACGCGCCCACCGGAACCTTGGCCAGGGTGAACTTGCCTTCCGCGTTGGTCGGCCCACCCATCTGCTTGCCGAGGAGAATCACGCTGGCGTTCTGGAGCGGAACGCCGCTCTCGTCCACGACCTTGCCCGTGATGGTGCCGGTGTCGGCCGCGAGAGCGGAGCCCGTGACGACGAATAGGAGAACGAGGAGCGCGGCGGTCGACAGCGGCAAAGCCGTGGCGCGGCCGCGACGTCGAAACATCAAGCTCGGCATGGCGTGGGGCGCTCCTTTCGCAAGATTACGGCGAGACCAAAAGCCTGAAGTGGTTGATTTTAGGCCGCATTGGCGCAGTACCGTCAAGGCAAATCCATGGGCCGTGCTTGGTTGGAAGCGTGGCATGGTTCCTCGACATCCGGTTCCGGCGCCATCCGGCGGTACGACATGACAGCAAAAAATCGGGGGACCAAAAACTGCGCTTCAGAGGGGGGACTTCTTCTGGAGGCGCCCGGCGGAACGACTATGTTGCGCCTCTAAGTGGGAAATATACTCGCATTTATACGGTCTGCAAGCGTTTTTTTCAGAATTCGGTCCCACTGGACATGTGAAACGACCGGATTCGGAGCCCGGGACAGACGACCCCCTCGATCCGCTGGACCCGGGACATGGCCTCCACTTCATGGAGCATCTGGACGATGCTCTGGTTGAAGCGAAAATTTCGAACCGCCCCGGTCACCTTCCCACCCTCGATCGCGAAGAGGCCGTCCCGGGTCATTCCGGTCAGCGTAACCGTCATCGGGTCCACGACATTCGTGTACCAGACGCGGGTGACCAGAAGGCCGCGCTCCACACCGGCGATCAGATCTTCCACCTCCCCTTCACCGCCCTCCAGCACGAGGCTCGTGGCGAGTGGGCCGATCGGATTGGGAACCGGAAGCCCATGCCCCGTCGATTCGACGCCGTCCTTGGCCGCGGTCTGCCGGTCGTAGACCGGGCTCACCGCCATCCCACGTTCAATGATCGTCACTGGGCGGGTCGGGACCCCCTCCGCGTCGAACGGGCATCCTCGGTGGAGCGGATGGTAGGGGTCATCGCGAAGCGTGACGTTTTCCCCCATGACCCGGGTGCCGATGCGGCCGGAGAGAAACGACCTGCCTTCCTGCACCGCGAGCGCGCCGAGCGAGATCCAGGACATGTCCTGAATCAGATCCGCCACGGCGGCCGGCTCCAGCACGACGGTGTAGCGTCCGGGTTCCCAACTGGCGGGCGCGCGCGATCCCACGCACTTCCCCACGGCGCGGTCGGCAAGCGCCCCGCCGTCGATGTCGCCGGCTCGATGGGACTCCGCTCCGGCCCATCCGGACGCCGTGCCGTCCATCGCCGAGATCCGGAACGATGCGTCGGTGCTTTGGTGGTAGGCGAAGAGTCCCGCCGAGTTCGCGATGGCGAGGGGCGAGACGACCCCGTAGTCGCCGATCGTGCCGGCCCCGGTCTCGTAGATTCCCGCGGCGTTCACGCCCGCGGCGCGGCAAATCGCGACGGCGCGCGCCACCTCGCGCGCCCGAGCGTCGGGACCGAGCGACGCCGTTTCGGGATCGGTCCCATCCACGGTCCGGTACGTTTGCGGCGCGGGCACGGGAAGGAGATCGGGAATTTCCGGCGAGAGCGCGGCCGCGGCGTCGGCCTGAGCCTGAAGCCGCGCGATTCCCTCTCGCGAGAGATCGTTCCCCGTCGCTCGGCCCGTCTTCCGGCCGCGCGCCACCCGGATCGACAGCACGTAACGGCGCTCGGAGACGTTCTGGGTGATCTCGTTGTTCGCGAACCGCGTGAGTTCCGCGGTCCCGCCCCCGAGCACCGCCTCGATCTCGCGGCCGGACGCGCGCGACACGGCCTGCTCGAGGACCGCTTGGGCCTCCGCCCTAGTCATCTTCGTACCCCGCGCCCACCTTCACGGCGCGGAACCGGGCCGGCGCGGCGCCGTGTGTCATCTCGGCCACCTGCCCCGGCTGACCCTTGCCGCAGTTGACGACCGACCACGGCCGCCACGCTTCCGTGCCGCAGACGAAGTCGCATGAATTCCAGAATTGCGGCGTGATCCCCTGGTACGTCGGATTCTTCAGCATCCGGATCCGCTTCCCGCGCTTCACCTCCCAGGCAATCTCGGTCTTGAACTGGAAGTTGTACCGGAGCTGGTCGATCGACCAGGAACGATTCGTCTCCATGTAGATGCCGTGATCGGTATCCCCGAGCAGGTCGTCCAGGGAGCCGGCGCCCGGCATCAAGCTCAGGTTGACCATCCGGATCATCGGGATGTGATTCCAGCCATCCGCCCGAACGCAGCCGCGGCTTCGGTTGTCTCCCACCGTGTGCGCGAGTTCGCGGGACGTGAGGTAGCCTTCGAACATTCCATCCCGCACGATGTGCCACCGCTGCGCCGCGACCCCTTCGTCGTCGAACGCGAACGTCGCGAGCCCGTCGGGCAGCGTGGCGTCGGCGACCAGGTTCACCTTCGGCGAGCCGAATCGGAGCGTCCCCTTCTTGTCGAGCGTCAAAAAGGACGTCCCCGCGTAGTTCGCCTCCATGCCGAGCACGCGGTCGAGCTCCGTCGGGTGGCCCACCGACTCGTGGATCTGCAGCGCGAGCTGCGACCCTTCGAGGATCACGTCGAACTCGCCGTGGGGACATTGATCGGCGCGCAAGAGGGCCACGGCCTCCTCCGCGATGCGCGGCGCCTCGGCCACCCAGGGCACCGACTCGATGAACTCCCAGCCGCGCGTCTGGTGGTACCCCTCCGCCTGCGGGAAGGAACGCCGCTGCACTTCGTTTCCCGCCACGGCCGTTGCCGAATAGCCGCCGCCCGAGCGGAGAATGGTCTGATCGATGTCGCTTCCCTCGGAGGAGAGGAAGCGCTGGCGTTTCCGGACGAAGGTGAGGCCCGACTCCGCGATCGTCACGCCGCGAACGCCGCGGAGCCCGGCGTCGACGGCGAGTAGCAAGTCGAGCTTCCGTTCGAGCGGCACGGTGAACGGATCGACGGCGCAAGGGGAAGACCAGACCGCGGTCTGGGGCGGCTCGGGGGCGAGGCGGACGGGCTTCGCGAGCACGCTCGCGCTCGCGCGTCCGATCGCGACGGCTCGCGCCGCGCAGGCGGCCGCGCCGTCCTTCGTCAGTTCATCCGTCGCCGCGTAGCCCCAGGCACCGTTCACGAGGACCCGAACGCCCAGGCCCCGCGACTCGGTTTGCTCGAGGCTCGCGACCTGTCCGTTCTTGACGAGGAGGTCTTCGCGATTCTGGTCGAGGAGCCGGGCATCCGCATAACCCGCCCCGCGCCGAGTCGCTTCGTCGAGCGCCAGGCGTGCGAGGTCGCTCACGACGTCGATTTAGAAGAGGCGGGTGAGCGTGAGGATCAGGCGATCCCCGTAGCCGATTTCGCCCGAGGGATCCGCGGGGGCGAATCGATAGTGTTCGTGCGCTCCCGTCAGATCGATCTGCGAGTCGATGGCGTCCCACATGTAGCCGAGGCCCGCCGTGAGTTGAACGCCCTTGTTCGGGGGCAGCCCATCGCGACGGTCCGGATCCTGGCGCAGGAGAACGAAACCCCCGCGAACCGCCAGGCGCGGCAGGGCATGGAATTCGCCCCCGAAGTGATACGAGAGCGTGCTGGTGACGATGTCGGGAAGCGCGCCGGTCAGGTCGTCGCGGAAGTCGCGCGCGATCCGAACCTCGGTCGCGACGGCCCCGCCTTCCGTCAGATCGAACGAAACGCCGCCGCCCGCGCGGTATCCCAACCGCCGGACGTCCAAGGGGAGCGCCATCTGGAAGACGATGGGATTCGGCCGGATCCACTGATAGTCCCGATAGAGCGCGTATTCCCCTCCCACGTGCATGGGCAACCCGGGCACGTCGATCCGCCAGTGGGCGCTTCCCTCATTGTGCCGAAGGCCGCTCAAGAACGAAGACCACCGCCGGCGGAAGACCAAGTCGGGGTCGATTTCGCTCGGGAACGGATTCAGGAAGAACTGGGGCGCCCAGTTGACGCGCGCGATCTGTTCGCCGTCGTAGGAGCGATGGCGACCGTCGACGATGGCCTTGAGGAGGCCGGTTCGAACGATGATCTGGGCGCCGTACCCGACCTCGGGGCGATCCCAATCGTACTCGTCGTCGTTGAGCGGGGATTCGCTGTTCGCCTTCACCTTGTTCGAGACGTAACGCCCGAACGCGGAGAGGGTCACGTTGTCGCCGATTTTCGGGAGGCGGAACACGGCGCCGCCCGCGTATTCGTTGGCCACGGCGGATGCATCGAGATCGTAGGGGTCCCGGAGCCTCCGGTCCTCGGACTCGTCTCGGAATCCGTAGCGGAGGCCGAGCGTCACCCAGGAGCGGAAGCGGCGCGCGTAGTTCACCGCGAACGCCGGGTACCGGACCGCGGCGCCGAACGTGCGATCGCCAAGGACCGGCTGCGAGCTGGATGCGAACGGAATATCGAAGTCGCGCATGAATCTCGCGTTGTCCTGCGTCGTGAACTCGTCGTGCCGGCTCGCGAGGACCGACGAGTAGGTGAATTCGGCCCCGAGCGCCCAATTTCGCGTCCCATCGAAGGCGCCGCGGAACCCACTCCGCCGAAGGATCGCGCTGTGGGACTGGCCGTAGTACTCGTCGTAGAAGTCGGCGTATTCCGATCCCTGCTCCACCCAGGACGTGTCGCGCGCGCCGAGGAGGCCGGCGGGGTTGCCGCCGTAGTCGAAGGAGTTGAAGCGGTACGAACGATCGTCCGCCGCGAACCGGAGATCCCCCATCGCGAGAAGGCGAGCCGAGCGCCAACCCGGCAGGGCCTCGATGGGCGTGGCGTGGAGCCAGGTCTCGGCGACCTGCGCGCCGGCAGGTGCCGCGCCGAAGAGCGCGAGGAGCACGATCGGGAGCAAACGTGCGGTCGGGAGCAAACGTGCGGTCGGGAGCAAACGTGCGGTCGAGTGCAACGTCCGGGTCTTCATCGGTCGCTAGTTTCTCGGGCGGATGTAGAGGGGAATGATCGCCGAGGCGCTGCCTCGGGTCTTCGTCGCGTTGTACACGGTGACTCGCAACCCGTACGTGTGTCCCGGAAGGAGAACCACGTCGTCGGTGCGCGCGGGAGAGCGCACGCCGTTCACGTCCGGGCTGCGGGGCTCGAGCAGCCGCCGCATCTCCAGGGACCACTTTCCGGTGTCGAATCCGGCGCGGGCCAGGACGTCGACCTGACTGTACTGGTCGGCGGAGTCGGGAAAGCCGCTCACGAACGCGGGGATCATGTCGCCCGGATTCCACGTCTTGTCGCGAATGGAAGAGTCGTCGACTCGGACCGGATTCAAGCTGTCGCATTGGGCGAGCGGCCGCGCGACGTAGCGCCAGATCACGTACGAAACCGGGTGTCCCCGGTTGAGGCGCGTGTCCCGCGAACCCTTGTCCGCGAGAAAGATCGGAACGTTCGATCCCGGAAGGAAGTTGTCTTCCAGCATGTAGGGATGCGTGGTCGGTGCCGCCGCGTCCCGCACCCATCCCGAGCCGCTGTTGTAGAAGTCCTCGGCCAATCCCGAGCCGGGGTGGAGTTCCGAGCCGAACGTATCGCCGTCCGTCACGGCTCCGACGAACTCGGTGCCGTTCACCGGGGTGATCGGGTCCGTGGTGCCGGCGCCCCAGCGCCACCGATCCGCGGGGTAGGCCCCGGTCTCGTCGCTGAATAGCTCGATCACGACCTGATCTTCCCGAAGCGGCGACCGGGACCAGTTCCCGGGATTTACGATCGCGTCGTTCGTGTGGCAGTCGACCAGCGAAGTGCCGTCCTCGGCCTGCCAGTCGACGGCCGTGACCAGCGGTTGTTCCTGACGATCCTCCGTCGGGTCGGGCCACTGCAGTAGGAGGTACAGGGCGACCGAGTCGGTCGTGATCGCGTTGTACGACCACAGGGCGCGGAGCGAGATGTAATAGTCGCCACCGCCTCCGCCGTTCGAGCCGCGGAGCAGCAACACGGTCGGATCGCCCGTGCCGAGCCACTCGATGTCGGTGGCGCGCCCGTCGATCAGGAGCTCTCGCGATTCGCGTTGGGGTGACGTTTCGAACCGTTCCGTTTGAGGAACGGCGACGAGCCGCGTATTGAGGTCTGGCTCGGTCGGTGTTCGCTCCCCGCACGACAATACCGAAGCACCAACGAGGACAAAAAGGATCCCTGCACGCGTCATGTTACGCCGAACCATGTATCCCTCGGATCATGCGAGCATTGGGGGGGAACGAATCGAAGCCTACGGAGACCCGCTTGGGGTGTCAAGCGAAAAGCCCCGGATCCAGTTCGGAAAAGAGCGGATAGGACGACTCCATCTCCGCCAGCGACACGGCGTTCAGGTTCCCGGCCTCGAGATCCACCGCAAGCCGATCGAACCGGTCGAGGTGCGTCTCGGTTCGCTGCACCGCGTACGGGACGAGCGTGCCCGTCTTCATGATGAACGCCCAGTCGCTCGCCTGTGCCAGGAGCAGCTCGCGTCCCGCCTGGCGAAGCGCCCGCGCCCGGAGGGAGTCGCCGCGATCTCCGGCCACCGCGAGCGCGCGCATTCGCTCGGCGGCGCGCAGGAGATGGCGGTAGATCCAATCGTTCGACGGATCGAGCCAGACTCCCGCGAACCCTCCCTCGCCCCAACTGCAGGGATGAAGGCGACCCGTCGGGATGCGCGGAAGCTGCGCCGCCGCGAAGAGAGGATCGACCGCCGCGACCGATCCGTTCCGCTCCAGTCCGTCGAGCACCAGGTCGAGCCAGGCCGGTCCCTCGTACCACCAGTGGCCGAACAGTTCCGCGTCGTACGGTGCGAGCAGAAACGCGGGCTGGCCGAGCGCGGCCGCCGCCGCCTGCGCCTGCGCGACCCGACCGGACACGAAATGATCTGCATGCGCGGCCGTCCGCTCCGCCGCGCGTTCGGGATCATACGGCTCGCGGTGCGGCGTCCGCCGGTCGGTGATCCGGTAGTACTTCAGGCCCAGGTGTGTCCTCGTTCCACCCGAAGGAAGGAATTCCCGAACCTCCGACAGCGGCAGATCGAACCCCTGATCCCGATAGTATTCGCGATACCACGAATCGCCCGGATATCCCTCCGACGCGCTCCAGACCTGTCGCGAGGACTCCGCGTCGCGCCCGAGCGCGAGCAATCCCATGGACGTCCGGAGCGGAGCGTACGTGCCCGGCCTCGGCCGCGGGCAAGCGTCGAGCACGCCGTGACCGTCAACGACGAACCAGCGAATGCCGAATTCGGCCAGCACCGATTCGACCCCCGGCGCGTAGCCGCACTCCGGAAGCCAAAACCCCTCCGGCTTGTGCCCGATGTGTCGTTCGAATTCCCGCACGGCGACGCCAACCTGCGCGCGCCACGCGGAAGCACCGAGATCCATGAGCGGAAAGAACCCGTGCGTGGCGCCGCACGTGACCAGCCGAACCACGCCCGCCGCCTCGACGTCCCGAAACGCCCCCGCCAGATCCCGCCGGTACCGTTCGACGTACTGATCGAGCGACGCGCGGAACTGGTCCCGATAGCGTCGCGCCAAGGGCCCGAAGCGCGGATCGTCGCCGAAACGCGTCACGTCCCGCTCCGTGAGCGTGAGCAGGCGCTCGACGCGATGCACGAGGCGATCGCGGAGCAACGGATCGGCGAGCATGGCGAGGAGCGTCGGCGAGAGCGAGATCGTGACGGTTCCCTTGGCCCCGCGCGCCGCGCGCCCTTCCAGCATTCGGAGAATCGGCAGGTAACACTCCACGAGTGCCTCGACGAGCCAGCGTTCCTCGAGGCAGTCGTCGAACTCCGGATGCCGCACGAACGGCAGGTGCGCGTGCAGGAGAAACGAGAGATAACCGACCGGGCTCGTTCCCACGGCCTATGGGTTGTCTGACGGAGGGGCGGTCAGGTATCGCGTGGCGGAGCTCGGCATCCGCGCCCCCGACGCGGCCCGTTGGCGCGCGGCCTCGCGCTCGAGCCACGCCGAAGCCGCGGCGTCGAGGGGCCACGCCCCTGCCTCGGCGCACGGACCGTCCGGCGGAACCGGCGTCCAGCGGGAGAAGAGGAGCACCTCGAATCCATCGGGCAACTCGATCCCGAGAAGCGCTCGCGCCACGCCGCCCGAGCTCGGGAGGTCGACGTACCACGCCTCCCCGTTCCAGGCGTCGGGAAGATCTCGAGTCAGCGTCTCCCGGACGGGTCCGTCGGGATTTGCCGCGCGCTCCACGCGCAATTGGTACCTCGTCGCGACGCCCGCAGCCGCGGCGATCGCCGCGGCGCGTGCCGCGAGCGGGGCCGAGATTTCCCACGTCGCGAAGACCCGGCGCGGATCGCGCGTCAATAGATGGAGCCGGTCCTCGCCGTACCGGCGGCCGCGAAGAGAAGCCACGGTCGGCGATGTGGAAACCGGTGCGACGGTGCCGCCCAGCCGTTCCAAGGAACTCACCTGGCTCTGCCTCTCAATGGACCACGACGATACGGCGCGTCAGCGAGCGCGTTTCGATTTCCACGATGATGAAATATAGGCCCGATGGGACGCGACCGCCAGCGTCGCGACGCGGGTCCCAGTCCCAGATCAGGGTGCCGTTCGAGGGCACCTCGACGTTCCACGATTGGACGACCCGTCCCCGCACGTCGACGACGCGCGCCGTGCCCCGCTCGCCGGGAGCGGCGCGAAGCGCCGCGCGCACCGGGCCGGAGGCCGGGCTGGGCCACGCGGACAGCCGAGGCGCTTCGGGCGCGCCCGGCCCTCCATCGAACGGTCCGCTGGTTCCGGAAACGGTGATCGGCGTCACGGTCGGTTCGAGCGCCGTCCGTCCATTGGAATTCCACGCGCGCCACTCGGTCGAGTGGTTGCCGGCGGTCAGGAGCGGAAGCGTCACCTGGAACGGCTCCTCTCCGAAGTCGCAGGAGCCGTCGAGGCAGGGCACGGCCGTCCAAGGCCCTCCATCGATCCGGTATTGGATCGAATCGATCGTCGCGACGGAGATCGAGTCGCCCTGGAAGAATCGATACGGATTCCGATTGGCGAGCGCCGACTCGTTGGCGTGGCCGCGGATCGTCGGCGAGCTGCCCACGGACGTCGTGTAGTGCGAGGAATCCGGAGCGGCCACGGGACGAGTCTCGAAGAAGTCGGGACTCGCCGTGTGGTCGAGATCCGCCCACCCGATCTGATCGAGCGTCCAGACGCAGAAGCTGTCCGGATAGTTTCCCTTCATGAGGCAGCGCCGTCCTTGCGCGGCGGTCTTGCACCAGATCGGAGTCGGAACGTCCGAGTTGGTGTTCAGCACGTTGAAGTACCCCGTCGTCGTATAGCAGCTCCACCAGGCGTTTACGGCCGGATACTCATCGAGCGCCCAGAAGAGGTGCGTCACTTCGTGCTCGACGTAATAGTCCAGCGTCGCGCTCTGGGTCTTCAGATTGTTGACGGGAAGGACGAACCACGGCCCCCCGAGCTTCGCGTGCGCGATGAATCCGTCCGGGAAGGTACCCGTGGACGAGGTGTCGTTCTGGACCGCGAACAGGATGCCCCCCCACTGCGCGCCCAGCCGAGCGCGCGCGCCGTTCACGAACTCGTACGCCATCTCGGTGGCGTCGCCCCGATAGCCGACGAGCGGAACCAGAGCGTCCTCGATCCAGAACGTCTCCTGCGCAATCGATCGATCGATCGGTTCGTATCTGGTCGCCAGACCCGATCGAACCTCGAGCAGATACGTCAGCGGAATGCCGCGGCCCGCGGCGAGGAGGCTCCACTTCAATAGTCCGCGCACGGCGGAACGCACCACGGAGTCGCGGAGCGCGGGCGTCCAGTCGAAGTGATTCGGGTCGGTCGAGCCGTCGCTTTCGGGAAACAGGAGCGGGAGCGCCACGCGGCCGATCATGAACTCGCTCGTGTCGTCCCATCGCGTGCCGTAGAACATGCCGGATGGAAGCCCCGCCTGGATCGCGGACCCGGCCGAGCGCGCCGACGAGCGAGGACGAGGTCCGACCGATTCCAGGACGTCGGCCATCCCCCCGAACGGATCGGCCCCGCCGTCCTCCTCGGGCGCTTCGATGGCGTCCGGTGCGGCGCCGCCGGCCGCTCGATGGTCCAGAGACGGCGCGCCGGGAATCGTTCCCGCCGGAGCAACCGCGGTCGCGTCGAAGACGCCGGCCGGAAGCGGGCCGGTCTCGCGCGGCGCGGTCACCCAGTAGGTGCTCGGCAGGAGCGCGACGTGCACGCGGTACCCGGCCCGCTCGAGCAGGTCGAGCGTGGCCGACGGCGATTCGGTTCCTCGCGCGACGGAGAGGACGCGAACCTGGCCGGAGCGCGGGGCGGCCTCCACGGAGCCGGGGCCATGCGCCGCGGTAAACGCCGCGAGAAGGACGAGCCCACGGAAGCCAGGACCGGCCCGGCCGATGAGCGCGCCGCTAGCGGAGATGAACGAGACGCGTCGCACGCCGCTCCCCTCCCGAGTCGACCAAGAGCCAGTAGACGCCGCTCGCCGCCGGCCGGCCGTCGCGGCAGACCCCGTCCCATCGAAGGTCGAATCGCGCGCCGGGCGCCGGACCGTCGTGCAGGATCGCGACCACCTCTCCGCGCACGTTCACGACGCGCGCGAGAAGCGGACCCGATGCGGCCGCCTCCACCGGAGCCGCCGTGGCGCTCGAGAACGGATTCGGCCGAGCGCGTCCGACGTGAAGCGCCTTCGGCGCGACGGGCAGCGGTGCCGGAGTGGGGTCGGGCTCCGGCGGCAACTCCTCCGCGGAAGTCGTCGTGAACTGGAACACGCGCCCGAGAATGTCCATGCCGCTCGAGGCGGAGCGAAGATCGGACCAGATCACGATCGCGCGCCCCGATCCATCCATTCCGGTCGCGGGATCGAACTGATCGGCGCCCGTGAGATCCTCGTCGACCCGCAGGACGCCGCTCACCGGAATCGCGCCGCTCTGGAAGCGCTGCATCCAGATGCTCCAGTTTCCCTGGGACTCTTCCTCCCACGCGACGACCGAGTACGCGCCGGAGATCGCGACCGACGGCGCCGCCTGCGG
>Ga0070699_100001261_pt1 | contig 23319 bp, 21 predicted proteins | sample KBSK1503metaG_FD_65473 | JGI IMG/M metagenome (GOLD analysis project Ga0070699, IMG submission 65473) | Corn, switchgrass and miscanthus rhizosphere microbial communities from Kellogg Biological Station, Michigan, USA - KBS K1-50-3 metaG | ecosystem: Host-associated > Plants > Roots >...
CCGCCGTAAAAAATTCCGTCGCCTTCACGTCTAGCCAGGATTAGGCCATATGCAATCGGACATTGACGCCCAGCTGACCAACTTCTTCGAAGAGGCCCCGCCGCGCGAGTTCGCGACGGTGATGCGGGGCTACGACCGCCATCAGGTCGACGAGCACATCAGGCAGATCGAAGCCGAAGTGCGCACGCACCGCGAGCAGACCCAGACCATGCGGCAGCAGCTTACTGACGCGCACCGCCAGATCCAGGAGCAGGAACGCCCCACCTACTCCGGTCTCGGTGCCCGCATCGAGCAGCTGCTCAGGCTGGCCGAAGAACAGGCCACCGAGCTTGTCCAGGCGGCTAGATCCGAGGCGAACGAGATCAAGGCCGCGGCCAAGGTTGAAGCGGCGGAGTTCCGGGCCGCCGCCGAGAACGAGGCCACCGAGCTGCGCGCCAACGCGAAGCGTGAGACCGAGGACTTGCGCGGCGCGGCCGAGCGGGAGGCCGACTCGATCCGGACCACCGCCCGGCGCGAGGCCGACGAGCTGACCAACACCACCGAGCGCGAGGTGGCCAAGCTCCGGGCCACCGCCGACCACGAGGTCGCGGACAAGCGGGCCGCGGCCGAGCGCGACATCGCCAAGCTGCGCACCAGCACCGAGCGCGAGGTAGCCCAGCTCAAGGCGACCGCCAAGCGCGAGCGGGACGAGATCCTCACCACCTCCAAGCGCCAGGCCGACGAGATGCGCAGCCAGGCGCAGCGGATCCTGGAGGAGAGCGAGGCCCAGCGGGCCCAGGCCGAGGCCGAGTTCGAGATCCAGCTCGCGGCCCGCCGCGAAGAGGCCGAGCGCCAGGAAGCCGAACGGCTCGCCGCCGCCCAGTCCGCCACGCAGAAGCTCGTGTCCGAGGCCGAGCAGCGGGCCTCCACCGCCGAGCAGCGGGCGGCGAAGGCTTCGGCGCAGGCGGACCAGACCCGGCGGGACGCCGACTCGCACGCCCGGCAGCTGGTCAGCAACGCCAAGAAGAACGCCGACCAGATCGTGTCGCAGGCCAAGGCCCAGGCCGATCAGCTGCTCGCCGAGACCAAGGCCGACGCCGAGCGCCGCCGCGCCGCCGCGCAGCGCGAGGTCGACGAGCTCACCAGGCAGAAGGACAGCATCGCCACCCACCTGGCGCAGGTGCGCCAGCTGCTCGGCGGCCAGCTGCCCGGCATGGACGCGGCGATGTCGGCGGCGGCGGCCAAGCCGGCCATCGCGGCCGAGCCGGCCCCCGCGGCTCCGGTCACCCAGGCGGCTCCGGTCACCCAGGCGCCTCCGCCCGGCGCGCCGCGCAACGGCAACGGCGGCTCGGTGGCACCCACCGCCGTGCAGCCCGCCCAGTCGGCCGCACACCAGGTCACCCAGGTCTCGCCGGCGGCCGCCCAGACGCAACAGCGGCCCGCCAACGGCGGCTCGCCGTCCCCGGCCGCGACCCAGGCCAGCGCCAAGCAAGGCGCTAACGGCAAGGAAGACGACGAGGACTGGTGGACTGAGTAACAGCTAGGCGCGTTTTCTGAGGGCGCGCGCCGGGCCGCTTCGGCGGCCTGGCGCGCGCCTACTGCTATCCGGCTAGGTGACTGGCACGATGGCGGCCTGGATCAGGCGGCCATCCTCGATCTGGAGCAGGCCGAGCGTGCCGTGCGGCTGGCGCCTGCGGTCGGTGGGCGATCCCGGGTTGAAGATCCGCAGCCCGGGCGCGGACTCGTCGAGCGGGATGTGCGAGTGCCCGAACACCACGAGGTCCGCGCGGGGGAACCTGCGGCGCAGCCGGGTCAGCCGCCCGGCGGCCGCGCCGCTGTCGTGCACCACCGCCACGCTGAGGCCGTCCAGGTCCAGTTCGGCGGTCCTGGGCGCGCCCCATGCGGCCACGTCGGCGCCGTCGTTGTTGCCGAGCACGGCGGTCACCGGACCGTACTCCGCCAGCTCGGCGAGGACCTCGGCGGTACAGACGTCGCCCGCGTGCAGGATGCGGTCGGCCCGGCGCAGGTGTTCGGCCACCCGGGGCGGGCAGACCCGCCACCGCCGCGGCGCGTGAGTGTCAGCCAGGACGACAACCTGCACGGAACCATTCTTGCTGGTCGCTTGTCCGGCCTCCCCCACCGCCCCGGCGCGCGATACGGATGCCGCATTAGGGGGTGTTATGACACTCGATGATCCGCCCGGCCGCACCGGCCTGCTCCTGCGGGGCTGGCGTGACTGCTGAGGTGACCCGCCAGGCGACAGCCAGGATCGTGGATCGCTGCACCCCTGATCAGGGGTGCAGTGATCCGCAATGACGCGACCACGCGCGAAAGCCAGCGAGTAGCGCCCCTGGCGCTGCTACGCGGCATCCATGCAGTATGGCCGGGGGCAGCCGGCGAGGGATCAGGGGTCACGCGAGCGCGCTGGGGCCGCACGGGCACCAGGAGCGCGGCCCAGAGCCCGCGCCGCTGCTCGTCCAGGATCAACTCAAGCCGGTTGGAACAACGTGGACGCGGCATCCACGCCGCATGTGCGGGCGACCCAAGGCAGCGGGGCCCGGGAGGGCGGCGGGGACCTAGCGGCATCGTGAGGGAGAGCCCACGCACGGTCACGTCGTGGTGGTTTTGCCCGGCTCGTCGACGTGGCGCGTGTCGATGTCGTGGATGGTCGGCATGACCGAGGTAAGCGCCCCGCTGACTTGTTCGGCCGCCTTCCGCTGTCTGTCCTTCGCCTCCGCCTGCGCCGCGGCGGCGGCGAGCCGGCGGCCCGCCTCGCGGCGGCGGCGCTCGCTTTTGATCGTCTTGACCGCCCGGTCGGCGGCGGCGATCAGCAGGGCAACGAACAGGACAATAAGGACAGCGATCAGCAGTCGCACGGGCATCTTCCGTTCCGGCGTCCGGGACTAGGGTGACGGTCCCAGTAAAGCCTGTGCTCACAGGATTTTCCAAACCACGCTAATGCGCCTAACTCGGGCGAGCGCGGCTTAGCGACTGCTACGATGCTCGCTCCGGCGCCCCAGTGTGCCGGCCTGGAAGGGGAAGTGGGGCCACCCGGTTGAACGGGCCGGGTGGCCCGAACAACTGCCTGTGCCCGGGAATGGTGCCGACCGGGGCGGCCGCAGCGGGTACGGTTCAGCCGCGCAGCAGGCCGAGCAGCCAGCCCGGGCCGAGGATCTCCGCGCCGGCCGCTACGCACCGCTCGCGAAGCCCCCGATCGGCGGTGACGACCACGCGCCGCCCGGGCAACTGGCGCACCACGGCCACGATCGCGTCGTCCCCGGAGCCAGGTGCCAGGACCACGCGCACCTCCCCCGGCCGCGGCGGCCGCAGGCCCCCGTCCGACGCGTCCGTCTCGGCGGGTGTGTCCCGCTCGGCTTGCGCATCCGGCCTTGCTTGCGCATCCGGCTCGGCTGGCGCATCCGGCCTTGCTTGCGCATCCGGCTCGGCTGGCGCCAGGCGGGCGGCGGCGGCCTTGGCCGCGCCTTCCAGCACCATGACGAACCCGGGCACGCTCGCCTCCGCCGCCGCGCCGGGCTCGTCAGCCGCCCGGCGCTCGTTAGGCAGGATGGCCCGGCCGCTCGCGGCCAGGCCGACGATCTCGGCATGCAGCCGGACCGCGGCCCCAGCCCGGTCCCGCCACCAGCCGTCCGGGCGCGAGCCCATCACGTTGGCGACGTCTACGACGATTGTCACTAGTTGCCCGCCGATTCCCATCTCCTCCGCACCGTAAGCTGGCCGCATGGCAGACGCGAAAATCGCCCGGCAACTCACCGAACAGGTCACCAGGCTACGGCAGCGCCAGACGGCGCCGCTGATTCTCGAGCTCGATCTGACCGACGGGATCGGCGAGGGCCCGGTCAGTGATCCGCTGTCCGCCTTCATGTCCCGGCGCAGGGCGAGGCTGCAGGACATCATCGAGGGCCTGCGGCGTGCGCGCCAGGACGACCGGGTTCGCGCCCTCGTGGTCAAGGTGGGCGGCGGCCGGATCGGGCTGGCCCGGATGCAGGAGCTGCGCGAGGCGGTCGGCGCGTTCCGCGAGTCGGGCAAGCTCACCGTGGCCTGGTCCGAGACCTTCGGCGAGTTCACCCACGGCAACGTGCCTTACTACCTGGCCACCGCGTTCGACCGGATCTACCTGCAGCCTTCGGGCTCGGTCGGGCTCACCGGGGTGGCGGTCGAGCAGCTGTTCCTGCACGACGCCCTGGCCAAGGCGGGCGTCGCCTTCCAGAGCGCCAAACGCTATGAGTACAAGTCGGCGGCCGACAACCTGACCGAACGCGGCTTCACCGGACCCGCCCGGGAGGCCGCCGAACGGCTGGCCGAATCCATCGCCGAGCAGATCGTCGCCGCCATCGCCGAGCGCCGCGGCAAGACCGCCGAACAAGCCCGGGCGCTGCTCGACCGGGGGCCGTTCCTGGCCGAGGATGCCCTGGCCGAGGGCCTGGTCGACGCGCTCGCCTACCGGGACGAGGTCTACGCGGACGCCCGCAAGGAGGCCGGGCCGGACGCGATCTTGCAGTACGTCGCGCGCTACCAGCGGTCGCACACGCTGGCCCAGCGAGCGCGGAAGCTGCCCAACCCGCGCGAGCGCTTCGTCGCGGTGATCTACGCGTCCGGGCCGATCAGGCAGGGCCGCAGCGGCCGCAGCCCGCTGGGCGGCGGCTCGATGGGCTCGGACACGGTCGCGGCCGCGCTGCGCTCGGCGACCTCGGACGAGCGGGTCCGCGCCGTGCTGCTGCGGGTCAACAGCCCCGGCGGGTCCGCCGTCGCGTCGGACACGATCTGGCGCGAGGTGGTCAGGACCCGCGCGGCGGGCAAGCCGGTCGTGGTGTCGATGAGCGACGTGGCGGCCTCGGGCGGGTACTACATCTCGATGGCGGCCGACGTCATCGTGGCGCAGCCGGGCACGCTCACCGGGTCGATCGGCGTGATCACCGGTAAGCCGGTGTTCGAGGAGGCGTTCGGCCGGATCGGCGTCACGACCGATTCGGTGTCGGTGGGCCGCGGTGCCACCATGTTCGCGCCGACGCACCCGTTCAGCGAGGACGAATGGCAGCGGATCAACACCTGGCTCGACGCGATCTACCGCGACTTCACCGAGAAGGTGGCCTCGGGCCGCCGGATGACGGTGGAGCAGGTGCACGAGATCGCCAGGGGACGGGTCTGGACCGGCGCCGACGCCGCGCGGAACGGCCTGGTCGACGAGCTCGGCGGGATGTCGGCCGCGGCCGGGATCGCCCGCCGCCGGGCCGGGCTGCCCGCCGACGCCCCGCTGCGGGCGTACCCTCGGCTGACCCCGTTCGACCAATTGCGCGCGCCGGATTCGAGCGAGTCCCGCCCGGCCGCCGCGGCCACGCTGGACCTCCGCTTCGCCGACGCCTGGGGCCCCGCCTGGCGGTTCGCGGCCCAGGCCGGCCTGTCGCCGTACGGGCCGCTGATCCTCCCGGGCCGCTGGATCATCAGTTGACCGAACGAACCGGCCATCCCGCCCCGGTCACCCCCCGCGCCGTCCGGCGTGGCCCGCAACCCGCGCCTGGCCCGCCGGAGCCGCGTCCCGCACGCCATGAAACCGGCAATTCAGGGCGTTCTAGCGCCGTGAAACCCGGGGTTCAAGGTGTTCGGGGAACGCGGACGGCGAAACGGGTGTGACTGGCGTGGATGCAGGGGCGGACCTGGCGGGGGTGCGGGCGGTCTGGGCGGTCTGGGCGGGAGCGGTCACGCTGGTGATGGTGTCGGACGGGCGGGACGACATCGGGGCCACGGTCAGCTCGTTCAGCCCGGTGTCGGCGGAGCCCCCGCTGGTGCTGGTGTCGCTGACGTCAGGTTCCTATCCGGCGGAGCTGTTCAGCCGCCCGGATGAGCCGGTCACGCGGTTCGCGGTAACGCTGCTCTCGGCCGGGCAGCGGGTGCTGGCCGGGCGGTTCGCCACCGCGGGAAGGCCCGGCGCCCGGCTGATGCTGGACGACGTGCCGCACCGGCGCGGCCCGGCCTCCGGGGCGCTTATCCCGGAGGGCGGCCTGGCCGCCCTGGAATGCGCGGCGGAGCGGCTGGTCACCGCCGGGGACCACCTCCTGATCATCGCGGGTGTCACCGGCGTGGTGTACCTGGCCGGCTCGGGCGAGCCGCTCATCAGGTTCCGCGGTCGTTACCTGCCGGCCAGCCTCGGTACCCCAGCCAGGCCCCGGTTAGGGGACCGTGCCCGCGACCAGGATGCCCGCCTGCCAGACGGCGGCGATCTGCGGGACGCCGGGGCGGTAGGCCAGGTAGGCGTGCGACGGCGCGTCCAGCATGATCAGGTCGGCCCGGGCACCGACGCCGAGATGGCCGACGTCGGTCCGGCGCAGTGCCCTGGCACCGCCCGCGGTGGCAGCCCAGACCGCCTCCTCGGTGGTCATCCGCATCTCGCGCACGGCGAGCGCGATGCAGAACGGCATGCTGCTGGTGAACGAGGAGCCCGGGTTGCAGTCGGTGGCCAGGGCCACGGTGGCGCCGGCATCGAGCAGCCGGCGCGCCTGCGGGTAGGGCTGCCTGCAGCTGAACTCCACGCCGGGCAGCAGGGTCGCGACCACCGGGGTCGAGGTGAGCGCGTCCACGTCGTCGTCGGTCAGGAACGTGCAGTGGTCGGCCGAGGCGGCGCCCGCCTCGGCCGCCACCCGCACGCCGGGGCCCGGGCCTAGCTGGTTGGCGTGCACGCGGGCGTCCAGGCCCGCGGCCTGGCCGGCCGCGAGCACTGCGGCGGCCTCGTCCGCGCCGAACGCGCCGTCCTCGCAGAACACGTCGACCCAGCGGGCCGCCGGCGCGCAGGCGTCCAGCATCGGCCCGCACACCAGGTCGACGTAGCCGGCCGGGTCGGCGGCGAACTCGGGCGGCACGACGTGCGCGCCGAGGTAGGTGACCTCGGGGGTGATCTCGGCGGCCAGCGCCAGCCCGCGGGCCTCGTCCGGCACGGTGAGCCCGTACCCGGACTTGCACTCGAACGTGGTCGTGCCCTGCCGGAGCATCTCGGCTACCAGCCGACGCAGGTTGGCGCGGAGCACCGCGTCGGAAGCGGCGCGGGTCGCCTCGACCGTGCCCAGGATGCCGCCCGCCCGGTACGGCCGGCCCGCCATCCGGGCGGCGAACTCCGCGCTGCGCTCGCCGGCGAAGACCAGGTGCGCGTGCGAGTCGGCGAAGCCGGGGAGCACGGCCCGCCCGGCCGCGTCCACCACCGTGCCGGCGGCGGGCGCGCGCGCCGCCGGGCCGGTCCAGGCCACCTTGCCCCCGGCAATGACCAGCGCGGCGTCGGTCATCGCGGCAAAGGCGCCCTGGTCGCCGTCGTTGCTCACCAGTTCACCGATCCCGGTGATCAGCGTGCTTTCCCCATCGGACACAGACACGGCACCAGCTTGCCACTAGCCGGTGCGGGATGGCGCGGGCAGGATCATGGTCGGGGAAGACGAAGTGGCGTGCGGGTGAGGTCTTCGTAGAGCCTGATCGGGAGCATCTCGCCGCCGGCGTCGCCGTACTGGGCGCGGGCGCGGCGGTAGACCTGCTCCACCACGGCGCTCAGCTCGACCGGCACGCCCACCGCTCCGGCCAGGTCCACGGCGAGGCCGAGGTCCTTGCACGCCAGGGCCAGCGCGAAGGAGTCGTCGTAGTCGCCGCGCTCGAGCACCGACAGCACGTCGTGCTCGAGGAAGGTGCTCGCCGCCTGGCTGGCCAGCAGGCAGCGGCGCAGGGTGGCCAGGTCCACGCCGGCCTGGGTGCCGATGGTGAGCACCTCGGCCGTGGCCACCAGGTGCGCGAACCAGAGCAGGTTGAGCATGAGCTTGACTGTGTAGCCAGCCCCGTGGCCGCCCGCGTACAGGATCCGCTCCGGGTCGCCCATCGCCTCGAGCAACGGCCGGACCTGGCCGAAGACCGCCTCCTCGCCGCCGACGAAGATCTGCAGCGTGCCGGCCCTGGCCCCGATTGCCTGGCCGGCCACCGGGGCGTCCAGCACGGCGACATCGCCGCCGGCGGCGGCGCGCACCCGGTCGGCGACGGCGGGGACGCTGGTGGACATGTCGATCCAGACCGAGCCCGGAGCAAGACCGGAGAGCAGGCCGTCCGGGCCGAGCAGCACCTGCTCGACCTGCGCCGGGGCGGGCAGCATGGTGATGACCACCTCGCGGCCCGCCCCGGCCTGGCGGGGGGTGGCGGCCCAGGTGGCGCCGTCCGCCTCGAGTTCGGCCGCCGCCTCCCGGCGGATGTCGTGCACCGTCAGGTCGTGCCCGGCAGCCAGCACGTTGCGGCTCATGGGGCCGCCCATGTGGCCGAGGCCGATGAAGCCAACTTTCATGGAGTGCTCCGAGTGCGGGGTGGGGGAGGTGGTGTGCTGCGTGTGCGAGGGCCAGCTCGGCGATGGTCCTGGTGCGCAGCATGCCGACCGACAGGACCAGGCCGCGCAGCGCGCGCGTGCCGTCCAGGTCGCCGCCCGGAAGCGGCTCCTCCAGCCAGAGGACGCCGAGGTCGGCGAGTTCGGCCGCGATCCGGCGCACCTCGGTGAGGTCGAGCGCGGGCGAGGCATCGCCAGCCATCCGCCCTCGTCGGTCTCCACTGTGACCAGGGTGGCGTCGAAATGACGGCGCGGTACCGGGTCCCAGGCCGCGTGAAACGGCGGGTCGAGGGGCAGCCGCATCCGGTCCAGCCGGATACTCGTTATCTTCACTCGGGGGTGAAGAACGGGTTGGCCGGAGCGTGCCTGGCGGCCAGGGTGTCGGCGACCTTCGGGGTGCCGGACGCGCCGTTCTCCAGCGCCTTGCGAGTCGCGGTCCGGTTGTTGGCGTAGACGAGCTGGGCGTCCCGGGCCGCGGGGTTGACCCAGACGGCCGCGATGAGCACCAGGCCCTCGGCGTCCTCGGCGCTGATCACGCCGTCGGCGACCGCGTCCGCGACGCCGCCGGCCACGCCTGCCTGGGCGGCGCCCCAGGTGAGGTCGCCGTGCTGTGCGTCGGCGATCGCGGCCTTGTTCACGAAGAGGGTCAGCGGCTTGACCGGCAGGTTCGGCTGGAGCACGGTCACGAAGGCCGAGTGCCCGGCACGGGGCGTGGCCAGCGCGGTAGCCCAGGCCGCGCCGACCGGGCCGTCGCGGTCGCCGAGCACGGTGTTGATATGCGCCGCCTCCGCGCCCTCACCGACGAAGCTCTCGCCGATCAGCACCCCGGATTTCCCGTTCTGGTCCTGCATGGGGGCATCGTACCTAGCGATCTTCGCTGCTCAGACGGCCGGGGTCAGAGTACCCCTGGTGACCAGTTCGACCAGCGGTTCCAGGTCGGCCGGCAGCGTCCCGTCCGCCCGGGTGAACGGGACGAGGTCCCTGATCATCCGGTAAGCGCGGCCGGTGCCCAGGCCGAGCTCACCTGGTGCGCGCAGGTCGATGGCCTGGGCCGCGACCACGAACTCGATCGCCGCCACCCGGGCGCACAGGCCGATCATGTCGGCCAGCCGCCGCGCCGACAGCGGCGCCATCGTGGCCCGGTCCTCGATGCCATCGCCCTTGACCGAGCTCGCCAGCTCGTAGGAGACCGGGTGGGCCAGCGTGCGGGCCTCCACGGTGATGGCCTGCCCGGCCACCGCCAGCTCGGCCAGCGCGTCGTCCGGGGAGCCCGGGCCGGCGGCCAGGCCGGCCGGGAGCCCGGAGTAGGGCGCCTGCAGCAGCTTGACCGCGCGTTCGTTCGCACTGGTTACCACCGGGGCGAAGGCGATGCGCAGGAAGTCGAGGGCGGCGGCCAGCGGGCCGATGTCGAAGTTGCCGACCGAGACGATCCGGCCCGGCTCGTTGCCGGCGGGCACCGCCACGACCGGGTTGGACTGCGAGGAGTTGAGCTCGAGCTGCAGGATGTTCCTGACGTAGCCGAGCGCGTCCCTGGCGGCGCCGTGGATGTGCGGGATGCAGCGGAAGGTCAGCGGGTCCTGCAGGAACCGGGCCGCGCCCGGCTGCCACAGGTAGCTGCCCGCCAGCAGCAGCCGCAGCTGGCGCAGCGTGGCCGCCAGTCCGGGGAAGGGCCGGACCTGCTCGATGACCGGATCCAGGCAGGCCAGGTTGGCGCCGAACGCCTCCAGGTCGAGCGCGCCCGCCACGTCGAACACCGCCAGCAGGACCTCCGCGTCGGCGGTGGCCAGGCAGGCCCAGGCCGTGGTGAAGGCGTTGCTGCTGACCAGCGCGAGCCCCTCGTTCTCGGCCACCTCGAAGCCGCTGCGGGTGATGAGCCCGTGGGCCAGGTCGGCCATCGGGCCGAGGTCTGCCTGGCCGATCGAGCCGAGCCGGCGCACCGGCGGCGCGAAGCCCTCGTTCAGCAGGGTGACGATCATCTCGGCCAGTTCGGGGCGGACGCCGGTGACGCCCTTGGCGTAGCTGTTGGCCAGGCAGAGCATCGCGCCGCGGACCACGTCGGCCGGCGCGACATCGCCCTGGGCGATCCGGTGGTTGAGCACCAGGCGCTGGTTGAACCGCTGGCGTTCGGCCGGGTCGAGCAGGTACGCCTTGCGCTCGCCGACCCCCGTGGTCAGGCCGTACACCGGCTCGCCGGTCGCGAGGACGTCCTGGACCACCGCGCGGGCCTGGCGCATGGCGGCGATCGCCTCCGGGGCCAGGATGACGGCCTCGCCATGCCGGGCGGCCGCCACGACCTGCGTAACAGTCAGGTCACTTCCGTTCAGCGTGATCGTCATTAATTGCTCACCGATCTATAACTGAGCTAGGCTCTGCCACCCGGGGGCGTACCGCGTGTGGCAGCCCAGTATCAAGGAGGCCAGCGATGGCTATGTTCCTTCTGAGGCGCCTCGGGCTGATGATCCTCACTTTGTGGATTCTCAGCCTGATCGTATTCTTCGCCGGCCAGATTCTCCCCGGTGACCCGGGTCGTGCCATCCTCGGGCCGTTCGCCACGCAAAACGCCGTGCAGAGCCTCGACCACACGCTCGGCGTGGACCGGCCGCTGCTGAGCAGGTACCTGAGCTGGCTCGGCGGGCTCCTGCACGGGGATTTCGGCACCTCGTACACCTACCGCACCGCGGTCGAGCCTTTCGTCCGGGCGGCGCTTATCAATTCGGTCAAGCTGGCCGCGCTGGCGTTCGTGATCGTGGTGCCGCTCGGCATCATCGGCGGCGTGATCGCGGCGCTTTACTCGGGCCGCGCGGTGGACCGGGTTATTTCGGTTTCCGGACTTTCCCTCGCCGCGATGCCCGAGTTCGTGACCGGGATCGTACTCATCGTGATATTCGGCGTGGAACTGAAGGTGCTGCCCGTAACCGCTTCGGCCGGGGCCGGCGCCGGCGTCTTCAACCAGTTCCGGCATTTGATCCTGCCGGCCATACCGCTCATCCTGATCCTGTTCGGTTACATTGCCCGTATGGCCAGGGCGGGGACCATCGAGGCGCTGAACTCGGACTACGCCAGAACCGCGGTGCTGAAGGGCCTCCCCCAGACGACCGTGATCAGACGGCATATCCTGCGGAACTCGCTGCTGCCGACGATCACGGTCATCGCCACCCAGACCGGCTACCTGATCGGCGGCCTGGTGGTGGTCGAGACCCTGTTCAACTACCAGGGGATCGGGAACCTGATCTACAAGGCCGCGCAGGCCAAGGACTTCGCGATGCTGGAAGCGGGGGTGCTCGTCATCGGAGTCGTCTACGTCCTGGCCACGCTGGCCGCGGACCTGCTGCTGATCGCGCTCAACCCGCGGTTGAGGACAGGGGTGAGCAGTGACTGACATCAGCGCCGACGCCGGCGGCGCGGCACCGCTCGAGCCCGGAGGGCCGCTCAGCTCGCTCCCCGGCGCGGGGGGCCCGGTGGTTATCGTGGCAGCGCCCCAGCGGGTGGCGACGGCCCGGTGGCGGCTGCTGCTGAACCGGCCGACCTTCCTGGTCGGAGCCGCCATCATCGTGTTCTGGGTGGTGTGCGCGATCTTCGGGAAATCCTTCGCGCCGTACAACCCGCTCGCGCAGAACCTGCTGGCCAACAACGCCGGGCCGTCCGGGGCGCACTGGTTCGGCACCGACCAGCTCGGCCGGGACGTGCTGTCCCGGGTCATCGCCGGCGCCCGCATCATCCTGATCATCACCCCGCTGGCCACCATCCTCGGCACGATCCTGGGTACCGCGCTCGGCCTGGCCATGGGTTACCTCGGCGGCACCTTCGACCTGATCACCGGGCGGCTCGTGGAGGCCGTGCTCGCGCTTCCCTTCGTGATCATCGCATTCCTGTTCATCGTCGCCCTCGGCCCTTCGCCGCGGTCGGTCATCATCATCATCGGCCTGGTCTTCACGCCGCTCATCGCGCGGACGGTGCGGGCCGCGGTGCTGGCCGAGCGACATCTGGACTACCTGTCCTCAGCCCGGCTGCTCGGCGAGAGCCCGGTCCGGATCATGTTCGGCGAGATCCTGCCCAATGTCATGCCCGCGATCCTGGTCGAGTTCACCGTCCGGCTCGGGTACGCGGTGTTCGCGGTGGCCACGCTGTCCTTTCTCGGCTTCGGGGTGCAACCGCCGACGCCGGACTGGGGCTCGGACGTCGCGGCCAACTACAGTACCCTGCTGGCGGGCTACTGGTGGCAGACGCTGTTCCCGGTGCTCGCCATCGCCTCGCTGGTGACCGCGGTCAACCTGATCACTGACTCTATCGAGCAGGTGCTGAACGCATGAGCGAGCTTTCGGCGGAGATGGCAGGCGAGATCCCGGAGACCGGCGGCGACAGCCCGGCCCTGGTCGTCTCGCACATGGACGTCACCTACAAGGTGCGCGGCCAGGACCGGCTCGCGCTGCGGGACGTGTCGTTCACCATCGCCCGGGGCGAATCGTACGGGCTGGTGGGCGAGTCGGGGTCGGGCAAGTCCACGGCGGCGGTGGCGCTGGTCAGGTACCTGCCCCGCAACGGCCGGGTGAGCGCCGGGACGATCCGCATCAACGGGCAGGATCCGCTGGCCATGGGCAGGGCGGAGCTGCGCGAGCTGCGCGCCCGTACGGTCTCGATGGTCTACCAGGAGCCCGGCCGGGCGCTGAACCCGTCCATGCGGACCGGACGGCAGATCGCCGAGGTTTTCGAGATAGCCGGCCAGTCGTCGGAGGAGGCCACGGCTTCGGCCGAGGGCATGCTGCGCAAGGTGCAGATCTCCGATCCGGCCCGGGTGATGCGGCGGTATCCGTTCGAGCTGTCCGGCGGGATGGCCCAGCGGGCGGTGATCGCGATGGCGCTGGCCGTCTCGCCGTCGTTGCTGATCCTGGACGAGCCGACCACCGCGCTGGACGCCACGGTGGAAGCCGAGGTGCTCGACCTGGTCGCGGCGCTGCGCCAGGAGTTCGACACTACGGTGCTGTTCATCAGCCACAACCTGGCGGTGATCGCCAAGATGTGCGACCGGGTGGGGGTGCTCTACGCGGGCGAGCTGGTCGAGGAGGGTCCGGCCCGGCAGGTCTTCGACGACCCGCGGCACCCGTACACGGTCGGGCTGCTGCGCTGCATCCCGCGGCGCGGGCAGCGCAAGGACCGCGACCGGCTCGACACCATCCCCGGTTTCCTGCCCGCGCCGGGCCACTCACTGAAGGGCTGCGTGTTCGCGCCGCGGTGCGCGCTAGCGCAGGATCGCTGCCGGTCCGAGGACCCGCCGTTCTTCGACGTCGGCGATCTGCGGACCTCGCGCTGCTTCTTCCACGAGCAGGCACCGGACCTGCCCCGGGCCACCCCGTCGTCGGTGGCGGCGCTCGCCACCGACGGGGTCGGCGGCCCGATCGTGGCGGTCGAGAAGCTGTCAAAGACCTTCGCCGGCGGCGTCCAGGCGCTGGCCGGCGTGGACCTGTCCGTGCTCCGGGGCGAGACACTCGGCTTGGTCGGCGAGTCGGGCAGCGGCAAGACCACGCTGGCCCGGGTCCTGCTCGGGCTGACCGCGCCGGACCAGGGCTCGGTCGTCACCCTGGAGGGCAAGCCGCTCAGCCCGGAGGCGCGGCGGCGGCCGCGGGAGACCCTGCGCGCGCTGCAGATCGTGTTCCAGAACCCCGACTCGGCGCTGAACCGGCGGCACTCGGTGCGCAGCCTGATCAGCCGCCCGCTGACCCGGCTGGCCGGGCTGTCCGGGACGGCGCTGCGGGACCGGCTGGCCGAGCTGATCGCCTCGGTCCGGCTCGAGGACCGCCACCTGGCGCTGCGCCCCGGCCAACTCTCCGGCGGCCTGAAGCAGCGGGTGGCGATCGCGCGCGCCTTCGGCGCCCGGCCCGACGTGGTGGTCTGCGACGAGCCGACGTCGGCGCTCGACGTGTCGGTGCAGGCGGCCATCCTTAACCTGCTGGCCGACCTGCAGCAGCAGGAGCACGCCACGTACCTGTTCATCTCGCACGACCTGGGCCTGGTCAGGTACCTGTCCGACCGGATCGTCGTGCTGTACCTCGGGCGGGTGATGGAGGTCGGCCCGGCGGAGACTGTCTTCACCGGACCGCACCACCCGTATACCGAGGCCCTGTTCTCGGCCGTGCCGTCGCTGGACGGCCAGCGTCCCGACCGGATCAGGCTGCAGGGCGAGATCCCCTCCGCGGCCGATCCGCCCGGTGGGTGCGTGTTCCACACCCGCTGTCCGCGCAGGCTGTCCACCGGGATCTGCGAATCCACCGAACCCCCCCTGCTCGAAGAAGAACCGGGTCACCTGATCCGCTGTCACATCCCGATCACCGAACTGCGACAACTGCAGCTAAATGAACCCGCCCCATCCCAGGGAGGCTCTGCATGACTCGGAAAATCAATCACAAACGCCTCGGGCAGCTTCGCGAGGGCCAGGGCGAGATCGCTAACCACATCATCGACGAGTTCGCCGCCGGACGGCTGTCCCGGCGCGACTTCATCCGCCGCGGCACCGTGGTCGGGATTTCCGTGCCGCTGCTCGGGTCGATCCTCGCGGCCTGCGGCAGCAGCGGGTCGAGCTCGTCTCCGTCTGGCGGGTCCTCCTCGGCCGCGGGCAAGCCCGGCGCGGTGATCAAGGCGGGCATCGTCACGCCCACCGCGGCCATCAACCCGGTCACCGTGGCCGACCAGGGCGGCGAGGACATGCTGGCGCAGACCGGAGAGTTCCTGTGCCTGTCCAGCCAGACGCTGACCCTGCAGCCGGTGCTGGCCACCAGCTGGTCGCCGAATAGCACGTCGGACGTCTGGACGTTCAAGATCCGCCAGGGGGTCAAGTTCCACAACGGCCAGCCGCTGACCGCCGACGACGTGGTGTACACCTACCAGCTGCACACCAACCCCAAGGGCGGGTCGAACGCGCTGTCCGCCTTCGGCGGCGTGCTCCTCCCGGCCGGCGTGAAGAAGGTCGACGACTTCACGGTGGAGTTCCACCTCAGCGCCCCGAACGGGAACTTCCCGTACCTGACCTCCTCCGACAACTACAACATGATCATCTTGCCGAAGGGCTACGACCCGGCCAAGTGGGAGAGCACCTTCGTCGGCACCGGCCCGTTCAAGCTCGGCTCGTACACGCCGAAGTCCGGGGCCACGTTCACGCGTAACGAGAACTACTGGGGCAAGAAGGCGCTCCCCTCGCAGACCGTGTTCACCTTCTACGACACCCAGAACCCGTCGATCCTGGCGCTGACCGGCGGGACGATCGACGTGGTCGGGCAGTTCGCCGTGTCCGGCGCGCAGGAACTGCTGACCGGCAGCTATAACATCATCAAGCTGAAGTCCAGCGCGCACCGCCAGCTGTCGATGCGCAACGACAAGGCCCCGTTCACCGACCCGCGGGTCCGGCAGGCGATCGCGCTCACGCTCGACCGGCCCGCGATCGTCAAGGCGCTGTTCCAGGGCTTCGCCGACGTGGGCAACGACAGCCCGTTCGCGCCCGTATACCCGTCCACCAACACCAGCGTGGCCCAGCGGACGCAGGACATCGCCAAGGCCAAGTCGCTGCTGGCCGCGGCCGGGCACGCCTCGGGCTTCAGCGCCCAGCTGGTCACCGAGAACTTCGTGGAGATCCCGCAGTACGCGCAGATCATCGCCCAGTCGGCCAAGGCGATCGGGGTCAACATCAGCCTGAAGGTGGAGACTTCGAGCGCGTACTACGGCAAGGCCACGTTCGGGACCTCCGACTGGCTCGACGCCACCATGAGCCTGGTCGACTACGGGCACCGGAGCGTGCCGAACGCGTTCCTGACCTCCGCGCTCGAGACGTACAACGCCAAGACGGGGACCGGGGTGTGGAACGCCGCCCACTTCGCCAACGCGCAGTACGACAAGCTGGCGGCGCAGTACGTCGCCGCCTCGGACTTGGGCACGCAGAAGACCATCGCCGGGCAGATCGAGACGCTGCTGCTGGACCAGACGCCGGTCATCTTCGGGTACTTCTACAATTACCTGACGGCGACGGCTCAGGGCGTGACCGGTGTCTACCCGACCGCGGTCGGGCAACTGTTCCTGAACAACGTCGGCAAGGGCTAGGGCCGCTCCGAGCTAGCGCACTCCGGGGTCGCTGGAGTGCGCTAGCCCAGAGAGGTTATGCAACGGATGGCTACCGAGAACCGGGCCAGGGCCGACACGCACGGACACGATCAGGGGCATCACCACCGGGACGTGTCCGGCGGGTGGCTGCGGCCGGCCGTGTTCGGCGCCATGGACGGGCTGGTCACCAACGCGTCGCTGATCGCCGGGGTGGGCGGCGGCGGCGGGTCGTCGCACACCATCATCCTCACCGGGCTGGCCGGCCTGGCCGCGGGCGCCTGCTCGATGGCGGCCGGGGAGTACGTGTCGGTCTCGTCGCAGAACGAGCTCGTCCAGGCCGAGGTGAACAAGGAACGGCTCGAGCTGGAGAACAACCCCGTCTTCGAGCAGGCCGAGCTGGCCACCATGCTCCGGGCCCGCGGCGTCAGCGCCGCCACCGCGCGGCAGGCCGCCGCGGAGATCTCGGCGTACCCGGAGAAAGCGCTGGCCGTGCACGCGCTGGAGGAGCTAGGCGTGGATCCAGGCGAGCTGCCCTCGCCGGCGGTGGCGGCGGGTGCCTCGCTGGCCTCGTTCGCGGTCGGAGCGATCATCCCGCTCATCCCGTACCTGGCCGGCCTGCATCTGATGGTCCTCGCGCTCGGGTTCGCCGCCGTCGCCGCTATCGCCGGCGGGGGCATGGTGGCCCGGCTGACCGACCGGCCATTCTGGCGGGGCGCGATCCGGCAGTTGATCCTGGGTGCCGGCGCCGTCGCGATCACCTACCTCATCGGGGTGGCCGTCGGTCACGTGGCCGCCTGAGCCCTCGTCGGGGTCCGTGGCTGCGGTTGGGGTTCCGGCGGCTGGGTCCCGGCGGCCGGGGTTCCGGCGGCGGGGGTTCCGGCGGCGGGACAGGATGAGGGCGGTCGCCGCGGCGGCGGTGAGCGCCGCGGTCAGGTGCCCGACCGCGGGCACGTCGAGCTGGCTCAGGCCGCCGAAGATCTGCCCGGGAAACACCAGCAGCACGAGGTCGACGGCAGCCAGCGCGCGGGCAAGCCAGCTGCCGCAGGCCAGCGCGATCACGACGGCGGACAGCACCACGTAGGACGGGCCCACGTCGGTCAGGTGCCGGCTCGCGACGGAGAGCTGGCCGGCGTCGATCCGGTAGGCGACGATGCCCTCGCTGACGAGGGATCCCATCACGTGCCCGGCCAGGCAGACCAGCGCGGTCCTGGCGTTGCCGAGGGCCCGGTTCGCGCCGAAGACGGCCAGCACGATCAGCACCGGCCAGGCGGCAAAGAACCCGGATGTGACAAACGCGGAAACCAGCAGCGGCCCGAGCGGCTCGTGCTCCAGGTTGGCCACGTTCGTGCTGGCCCAGGCGATCAGCCTCGCCTGAGCGTCCGGGCTCAGCAAGGCGTAGACGAGCTCGACGGCGAGGAAGCCGACCAGGTACGCCACGGCGAAGGCGTACCGTCGCAACAGAACCCGCACCGCGACGTCAGGAAGCGGGGCTGGTCAGAGCCGGGCCGGCCAGAGCGGGGCTGGCCAGAGCCGGACTGGTCAGGGTCTGATGGCTCAAGGCTTTCCCGGCGACCGGGACGCCGAGCTGCAGGACGAGCCAGATGCGCCCCGGGTCGGAGAGCAGGTGCGGTTCGGTCAGCGGGTCACCGTCCACGACGACCAGGTCGGCGAGCTTGCCCTCGGTCACGGTGCCGAGGTGCTCGCCCAGACCCAGCGCCTCGGCCGCGGTCCTGGTCGCGGCGACCAGCGCATCGGCCGATGTGAGCCCGTGGTGCACCATCCGCTGGATCTCCAGCCCGGTGGCCAGGCTCACGTCGCTGCCGAGCGCGATCGGCACGCCGGCTAGCCGGGCCGCCCGCATGCTGGCCGCGCCCTGCTCCAGGTTGTACTGCGCCAGCCTGGTCAGCACGGGCGGCATCCCGGGATCGGCGTGCGCCGCCTCGGCGCCGAGCGGCTCCCCGGGCCCGGCCGCAGGGTCGACCGCCTCCCCCAGTCCGGCCATCCAGTAGTAGCCCGACAGCGTGGGCACCAGGACCTGGCCCGCGGCGGCCATCGCCTCCAGCAAGTCCGGCCGCTGGTGCAGGTACATGCCGTGCTCGATGGTGTCAGCGCCGTGCCTGATCGCCGCTGCGCAGCCGTCTAGGCCCTCGGCGTGCGCGGCCACCCGGTAACCCAGCCGGTGCGCCTCGCCGGTGAGGGCGGCCAGTTCCGGCTCGGTGAGCTGGAGCCGCTCTGGGTCCTCGAGTTCGTTGGAGCGGGCACCGGTCGTCATCACCTTGACGAAGTCCGCGCCGGCCCGGATCTGCTCCCTGACCGCGCGCCTGATGCCGTCCGGGCCATCCGCCTCTTCATACATGTCACCGTAGAAGCGACCGCCAGGCGCCGTGGCCGAGATGATCTTCCCGCAGGTCAGCAGCCGGGGTCCGCGGAAAGCGCCGTAACGCATGGCCTGCCTGGCCTGCTGCGGCATCAGCCCCTGCGATCCGCAGACCCGGATGGTGGTCACGCCGAAGCGGAGGTAGTCACGCAGTTCGGCCTGCAGGAAATGCGCCGCGACCCCCGGCAGCGCCTCCTCGGCGCCCTTGGCGGTGCGCGGCACGCGGCCGGACGCGTGGGTGTGCGCATCGGTCAGCCCGGGCATCAGCACCCGCCGGCCCAGGTCGACCGGGCGGGCGTCATCCGGGCACCGCTCCCGGTCGTCCGCGACGCGGCGGATGACGCCGTCTTCCACCAGGATCGCCGTGTTCTCGCGCAGCGCCGCCCCGGTGCCGTCGAACAGCCGCGCCCCGGTCAGCCAGAGCCGCCCCTCGGCCGGCGCTGGAGCCGCGATCAGCGCCGGGAACCTGTGCGTCACGTTGCTACCACCCTTTCCTGTCTTCTCATGGGCATCCCAGACTGTTGTAACGCACGCCGCGGGTGGCAGGGAGGGTGGGGCGGCGGGGAAGGCGGGGGCGGGGCGGCGGGGAGGGAGGGGGTGTGGTAACTCCGGTGTGCTCGGGGGGGCTCCAGAAGCGGAGGGCTACTGAGTGGTAAGGTGCCCCGTGGTTATCTTGAACCGCCCGCTGCGCATCGCGCTGCTGTCGTACCGTAGCAAGCCGCACTGCGGCGGCCAGGGCGTGTATGTGCGCCACCTGAGCAGGGAACTCTGCGGACTCGGGCACCACGTCGAGGTGTTCTCTGGTCAGCCGTACCCGGAACTGGATCCGGGCCCGGTGCTGCGCGAGGTGCCGAGCCTGGACCTGTACCGCGATGACGACCCGTTCCGCACCCCGCGCTGGCGCGAGTACCGCGGCTGGCCGGATGCGCTGGAGACCGCGATGATGTGGGGCGGCGCCTTTCCTGAGCCGCTGACCTTCAGCATCAGGGCGCTGCGGGTGCTGGCTGAACGGGCCGCGGACTTCGACGTGGTGCACGATAACCAGGGCCTCGGCTACGGGATGCTGGGCGTGCGGCGACTCGGGCTGCCGCTGGTGACCAGCATCCACCACCCGATCAGCGTGGACAAGCGGATCGACCTGGCGTCGTCGGGGTGGCTCACCGCCCTGTCCAAGCGGCGCTGGTACGGGTTCGTCAGGATGCAGGCCCGGGTGGCCCGGCGGCTGGCTGGAACCGGCCCGCTGATCACCGTGTCCGAGTCGTCCCGGGACGACATCTGCCGCGACTTCCGGATCCGGCCCGAGCACGCGCGCATCATCCCGCTGGGCGTGGACACCCGGGTGTTCCGGCCGCGCACCGGGCCCCGGGTACCCGGCCGGATCGTCGCGGTAATCAGCGCCGACTCGCCGATGAAGGGAACCGGCACGCTGCTGCGCGCGGTGGGCAAGCTCGCCACGGACACCGACGTGCACCTGATCATCGTGGGCAAGCCCGCGCCCGCCACCGAGCGGCTGGCCGCCCAGTTGTCCCTGGCGGACCGGGTCACGTTCACCCACGCCCTGTCCGACGAGGCATTCTCCGCCCTGCTGGCCAGCGCGGAAATGGCGGTAGTGCCGTCGCTGTACGAGGGTTTCTCGCTGCCCGCGGTGGAGCACATGGCCTCGGGCACCCCGCTGGTGGCCAGCAGGACCGGGGCGCTGCCCGAGGTCACCGGCGACGCCGCCGTCCTGGTCACGCCGGGCGAGGACGAGGAACTCGCGGCCGTGCTGCGGCGCCTGCACGACTCCCCCGCCGAGCGGGCCGAACTCGCGGACCGCTCGCTGCGCCGGGTCCGCGAGCGGTTCGCCTGGCCCGCGGTGGCCCAGGCTACCGCCGGGCAGTACCTGGCCGCGATGGAAGGGCTATCTGGGTGCTGACCGTTGACTTCCGCCGGTTCCCCATCCGGCCCGGCCACCGCGTGCTCGACCTGGGATGCGGCGGCGGGCGGCACGCGTTCGAGCTGTACCGCCGCGGCGCGGACGTGGTGGCCTTCGACCTGGACCCGGCCGAACTGGCCCCGGTGACCGGGATGTTCGGCGCGATGCGGGCGGCGGGCGAGGCCAGAGCGGAGGCGGGCGCGACCGCCATCTCGGGGGACGCCACGGCCATGCCATTCGGCGACGGCAGGTTCGACCGGGTGATCGCGGCCGAGGTCCTCGAGCACATCCTGGACGATCAGCGGGCAATGAACGAGCTCGCCCGGGTGCTCCGGCCGGGCGGGCTGGCCGCGATCACGGTGCCGAGCTTCCTGCCCGAACGCGTCTGCTGGGCGTTGTCCACTGAGTATCACGAGGTCCCCGGGGGGCATGTGCGCATCTACACACGGGTCGAACTGGAAGCCAAGCTCGCCAGGGCCGGGCTGACCGCGCTCTGGCATCACCATGCGCACGGACTGCACTCGCCGTACTGGTGGCTCAAGTGCGCGGTCGGCGTGCACAACGACAAGCACCGGCTGACCAGCGCGTATCACCGGCTGCTGGTCTGGGACATCATGCGCAGGCCGGCCGTGACCCGGCTCGCCGAGCAGGCGCTGAACCCGGTGATCGGGAAGAGCCTGGTGGTGTACGCGGTGAAGTCCGGTCAGGGGAGTACGGGGGGACGGGGAGTCCCCCTGTGAGCAGGGGGGGTCTGGGGGGGATCGTTCCCCCCGGGGAAACACTGCCGCGAGCCGATGTGCTCGCCACCGGCGAGTCCATCGCCCGGGTGCAGGACCGGTCCGGGGCGATCGCGTGGCCGGACGGGCACGTCGACGCCTGGGACCACGTCGAGTGCGCGATGGCACTGAGCGCCTGCGGGCTGCGCGAGCCGGCCAGGCGGGCCTACCGGTGGCTGCGCGAGACCCAGCGCGCCGACGGATCCTGGCCGCGATCGGTCGAGGCCGGCCAGGTGACCGACCCGGCGGCGGAGAGCCACCACGCCGCCTACGTCGCCGTCGGCGCCTGGCACGAATACCTGGTGACCGGCGACGAGCGGCACGCGCTGGCCATGTGGCCGACGGTACGGCGCGCGGTGGACTGGGCGCTCGACCTGCGCACGCCGCGCGGCGAGGTGCGCTGGGAGCGGGACGCGGCCGGCGCGCCGGGGACGTACGCGCTGCTGTCCGGGTGCGCGAGCATCCACCAGAGCCTGCGCTGCGCGGTCGCGCTGGCCAAGCTGGCCGACGACCCGCGGCCGGACTGGGAACTCGCGGCGGACCAGCTCGGGCACCTGGTAGCCCGGCACCCGGAGGCGTTCGCGGACAAGAGCCGGTTCGCGATGGACTGGTACTACCCGATACTCGGCGGCGCGGTCCGCGGCGAGGACGCGGACCGCCGGGTGGTGTCCGGGTGGGATACGTTCGTGGTCCCCGGCCTCGGCGTCCGGTGCGTGAGCGACGAACCGTGGGTCACCGCGGCCGAGACCTGCGAGCTGGTCATCGCCCTGGACGCCTGCGGGATGCGCGACCGGGCGCGGGAGGTGTTCGCGAGCGTGCAGCACCTGCGCCACCAGGACGGCTCCTACTGGACCGGCTGGCAGTTCGCCAACCAGGCGCCGTTCCCGCGGGAGCGGTCGAGCTGGACCGCGGCCGCGGTGGTGCTGGCCGCGGACGCGCTGACCGGCTTCAGCGGCGGGGCGGGGATCTTCAGGGACGCCGAACGAGCCTAGCCATCAGCCGATGCCGTCGCCGGTACGCTCCAGCAGGCGCAGCGAGCCTTCCCCGGGAATTTCCGCGAACGCGCCGGACTTCAGCGCCCGCTGGTAGATCCGGTACGGCGCCTGGCCGCCGTCGGCCGGGTCGGGGAACACGTCGTGGATGGCGAGCACGCCGCCCGGCGCGACCCACGGCGCCCAGCCCTCGTAGTCGGTGACCGCGGCGGGGTCGGTGTGGCCGCCGTCGATGAACACCATGCCGAGCGGCGTCCGCCACAGCCTGGCCACCTCGGCGGACCGGCCCACCACGACCACCACGTCGTCCTCCATCCCGGCCGCGGCCAGCGTGGCGCGCAGCCTGGGCAGCGTGTCCAAGCGGCCGGCAGCCGGGTCCACCAGGTTCGGGTCGTGGTACTCCCAGCCGGGCTGGTGCTCCTCCGAGCCGCGGTGGTGGTCCACGGTGACCACGAGCTGGCCGGCCTCGCGGGCCGCCGCGGCCAGGTAGATCGTGGACTTGCCGCAGTAGCTGCCGACCTCCAGGACCGGCCCGCAGCGGGCGTAGCGCGCGGCCGCCTCGAACAGCGCCAGTCCCTCGGCAACGGGCATGAAGCCGGTAGCCGCCTCGGCCGCCTGCAGTAGTTCGGGCTTCATCACTCTCCTCAGGAGTCCAGATAGGCCAGGACGGCCAGCACCCGCCGGTTGTCGTCGTCAGAGAGCGCCAGGTCCAGCTTGCCGAAGATGCCCGCCGCGTGCTTGCTGACCGCCTTCTCGGTGATGAACAGGCGCTGCCGTGCCGAGGGTCCCCCAGCTCGGGCTGGCCAGCGAGCCGAAACCGTAGACGAATCCGGGTACGGACG
>Ga0070699_100001262_pt1 | contig 23318 bp, 20 predicted proteins | sample KBSK1503metaG_FD_65473 | JGI IMG/M metagenome (GOLD analysis project Ga0070699, IMG submission 65473) | Corn, switchgrass and miscanthus rhizosphere microbial communities from Kellogg Biological Station, Michigan, USA - KBS K1-50-3 metaG | ecosystem: Host-associated > Plants > Roots >...
GAAGCGAAAACCAGCCACGGATTTCCACGCATTCACACTAAAAGAATATGCATTTACGTGAAGGGATTTGATTCCCGGTGAGACTTAGCCGTGTTGGTCCGTGAGAATTGGGGGCGCATTAAAGTTGTTCTACTTTAGAGAAACGTCCGTCACCTGCAGTTCGGGATATTCGTGGTTCCAGTCGGCGGTGACGTGTTCGAAAGTGAGGCGGAATGGTTTGCTCTGTCCGGGCGCCAGCGGTGAGGCGCTGAGATCAACCGCATCGGGATAAGGGCCGCTTGTTTGTAGGACATGAAGCGGAACATTTTCCACTTGCGCCAGCTGGCTGAGTGAGTCCTTGAAAGTAACGTGGACCATGGCGTGGGTGACCGTCTTGTCGCCGACATTGGTGACAACGCCATCGAGGTAAGTGACCGTGGCGCCGACAAAGTTTTCCGCCGCGCTCATCTTCAGGTCAGACAGTTTGAGGTTGGCGGCGTATGGATGCGGCGCGGCAGGGACTTTAGGCTGGCTGCGCAGGAGCACAGCAATGATACCTACCACTACGACCACAAACGCCACGCCCAACAGAATGGGACGCCAGGTGGAAGCGCTCTCTTCGCTTGTAGGAGAAGGCTGCAGCAAGCCGCCCATGCCGAGATTGTACTACCGGCTTCGGCGGGATCAGCCTTTCAGCACGGAGGCAAGAACCACTCTTGATTCTTAATTGTCGAATCCGTTCTTCAGTCAACAATCAAAAATCATCAATCAACAAGTCGCTCTATTCGCCGCCCACTGTCAGCCCGTCAATGCTGATGGTCGGGCAGGCGACAGCCCCGCGGAATTCGAGGTCGTTGCCGATCTCAGAGATGTTGAAGAAGAGTTCTTTCAGGTTTCCTGCCACCGTGATCTCTTCCACCGGGTAGGCGAATTCTCCGCCAGAAATCCAGAGTCCCGAGGCACCGCGAGAATAATCCCCGGTGACGAGGTTCACCCCGTGGCCGAGAAACTCGGTGACGTAGAGACCTTCGGGGATAGCCGCAATGATTTCTTTCGGTGTTTTTGTTCCTGGCTGCAGGAAGTAATTCCCTGGACCAATGCCGGGAGTTCCCGCGAGTCCGCGCGAGGCGTTGGCTGTGGTCTGAAGGCCCAGCTTCTTCGCCGTGTAGGTGTTCAACAGGTAGGACTTCAGCACGCCGTTCTCAATCACTACTGTACGCCGCGTTGGGACGCCCTCGCCATCAAATGGACTGGTGCCGAAACCGCCGGGCATGGTGCCGTCGTCGATCACGTTCACCTGGTCGCCGGCAATCTTCTGACCTAGCTTACCTGCGAGAAATGAAGCTCCGCGATAGACAGAGTCTCCATTCACTCCTTCGAAAATATGGTTGAGGATGGAGGGGGCCACCATTGGATCGAAGACCACCGGGACCTGCGCAGTCTTCACTTTGCGCCCGCCCAGACGGCGCAGTGTGCGTTGTGCGGCAATTTTGCCGACCTCTTCGGGAGATTCCAACCGGCCCAGGCTTCGCGCTACCGAGAACCAGTAATCGCGCTGCATAGCGCCGTTGTCGGCCCGTGCGATGGGCACAGCAGCCACGGAGCAATAGGAGCGGCGGTATTCACCGACAAAGCCGTGCGAGTTGGCCAGGACCTTATGGCCGGTGGCGGCGTCGAACGAGCCGCCTTCGGAGTTTGTGATCCGCGGATCGTAGTCAAGCGCAGCTTTCTCCGCGCGGCGGGCATAGTTGATGCGTTCTTCCCCGGGGAGCGAATAGACATCGGGGTGGTAGAGGTCGAGATCGCCGGAGATAAAGCCGAGTTGCGACGGCTCTGGAATGCCCGCGAAGGGATCCTCCGAGGTAATCCTGGCGAGTTCCAGCGCGGACTTCACCATGCGATCAAGACCTTCGCGTGAGAAGTCGCTGGAATACGTGCTGGCTGCACGCCCGCCGCAAAACACGCGCACACCGATGGCCTTCGAGCCGGCTTCTTTCAGGGTTTCCACCTGGCCGAGGCGCACGAGAGTGGAGAACTCGTCGCCTTCGCGGACCACGCACTCGGCGGCAGTAGCACCGCCGGCCATGGCCTGGCGAACGATGTCCTGGGCTAGCTCGCGGAGGTCGGTTTCCAGTTTCTGGTTTCTGGTTTCGACTTGAGTTGAAGACATAAGGAATTATTCACCACGGAGCCACAGAAGCACGGAGAAATTCTTTGCCACGGATTCCCGCAGATGAACGCTGATTTTACTTGTCAATTCGAGCCCCTCGCGGCCACGATTTGCACGGCGAGAGCGTGCGAGAAATTCGCAGTTATGAAACCTCCTTTTCTCAGTGCCTCAGTGTCCCCCGGATGGGTTTTACCTTCACTGCATGAAGTTTCCGGTTTCCTTCTTCGCTGTTCCGCCCACGGTGAGACGATCTATCTTAATGGTCGGAATGCCGACGCCAACGGGCACAGCCTGGCCGTCCTTGCCACAGGTGCCGACGCCTTCGTCGAGCTTCAAATCATTGCCTACCATGGAGACACGGGTGAGCACATCCGGTCCGTTGCCGATCAAGGTAGCGCCTTTGATCGGTGCCGTGATGTGGCCGTCCTCGATCAGGTAAGCCTCCGACGCCGAGAATACAAACTTGCCGTTGGTGATATCGACCTGGCCGCCGCCGAAGTTTACGGCGTAGACGCCACGCTTGACCGAGCGAAGGATGTCCTGGGGATCATCCTCGCCCGCGAGCATGTAGGTGTTGGTCATGCGGGGCATGGGGATGTGCTCGTAACTTTCGCGGCGTCCATTGCCTGTATCGGCGACACCCATCAGTCGCGCCGAGAGCTTGTCGCTCAAGTACCCCTTCAGAATTCCCTTCTCGATGAGCACGGTGTTCTGCGTGGGCTGGCCTTCGTCGTCCACGTTCAGCGAGCCGCGCCGCCACGGCATGGTGCCGTTGTCCACCACCGTGCATTTTTCACTGGCCACCCGCTTGCCTATGAGACCGGCGAAAGCGGAAGTCTGCTTGCGATTGAAGTCGGCTTCAAGTCCGTGTCCCACGGCTTCGTGCAGAAGCACACCGGGCCAGCCCGGACCGAGGACCACTTCCATTTCGCCAGCCGGGGCTTCGCGAGCGTCGAGTTGTAGGATGGCCTGGCGCGCGGATTCGTTGGCAAAATATTCCGGAGTCTTCTCGCCAAAAAAGAAGTCCAAGGCGACGCGGCCGCCGCCCCCCGCACTGCCGCGCGCCGAAACTCCATCGGTCTTCGCGATGCACGAGACATTCATGCGCGCCAGAGGTTGTGAGTCCTCGGCGAAGATGCCGTCGGAACCGACCACCAAAATATTGCGCAGTTCGTCAGCGTAGCTGGCGCGAACTTCTTTAATGCGGGGATCATAGGCGCGCGCGGCTTGATCGGCACGCATTACCAGTTCGACCTTAGCGGTGATTTCGGCATCTACGGAGGGCAGCGTAACTGGATAGAGGCTGCGTGCGGGCTTCTCCTGGAAACCGACAGCGGGAGTTTTGGCCGGGCCGCTGGCGATCAAAGCAGCCGTGCGAGCCGCGTGCAGAATGCGCTCCGGAGAAAGGTCGTCGGTATAGGCGTAGCCGGTGCGCTCGCCGGCGATGACGCGCACACCACATCCCGCGGAGATCCCTTGGGAAGCCGACTTCACCATGGACTCATCCACCATGAGTGCGGTGGAAGAGAGGTATTCGAAATAAAGGTCGGCGTATTCGCCGCCGGCTGAAAGGGCTGCCGCTAAGTAACGTTCAAGATCTCGCTCGGTGAGGCCGTAATGCTGGAAAAAAAATCTATTTTTGTCCACGTTGATTGGATGCCCACACCATAGTCAAAGAATCCGATGGCATCCATTCATTATCCCACACGGAGTCGTCGAGCTGTCGGCCCAAGCCTGACCGAACGGGAGACCCGATTTAGGCCGAGACACGCAGCGACGCCTGGCTGAGTTCCTCCGCGTCGAATTGGTCGCTCAGGCCCCAATTCTCAAGGTCGAAGTTGTGTCCGTGCACAGAACCCTGGCCGGTGGCGACGGTGAGTTTGCGGCGGCGGACGTCTTCCCTAAATTTGAGCCTTGCGACGTCGGCCACAGCGTTGGCTACGATCTGCCGCAGGTCGGCTTCCGCGATATTAGGCTGTGACTGTTGCTGGATTCGAGCCATGGCTGCCCGCTTGATTCCTCCGTTCTGCACGTGAATATCGAAGCAAAGCGCAAGGCCGAGTTCGGTAGTGAACCCGAGTTTCTTGGCCGTTTGGATCGCTGGATTCAAGTAGTCGTCTCTGACGTGCTTCAGCTGTTCCTGCTGTACCTCGGGGAAGGACCCGAAGGTTGCAAACATTGTCCTCCAGGGTTGTGCCAGTCCTCCATTCGGCAAGGTATGTTCGTCGGCCCAAGTTTGCTGGTCAGCTTTTGACGCCTCCATCAGTTTGAGCAATTCGGGCATGGATGAACCAAATGCTTCCTGCACACTGCCTGGGCTCGACTGATTCACGGCGAGCACAATGCTCTGAACCTCACCGGACGCCATGGTGAATCCGATGATGCCCCAAGTCAGCAGCGCCCCGTCGAAGTTTCCCATTGCCAGTCCAAAGCCATGGCCTTCGAAGTTCGCGGTTAACTGCAAGCAGCGATCACCCACAGTCGGAACCGGACGCTGCATGAGGAGCTGCCAACTGCCGTCCTCCAGGGTGCCGGTCACAGCCAAGGACCTTGCCGATTGAAATGCCATCACTGCCGTGGCTGTGTTCTGCCCGTAGAATCCGTCCGCGCCCTTCGTATCAAAACCGGCTTGCGTAAGCGTTTGCTGAATACCCTTGATGGTTTCCCCGATGGCCCCAATCCCAAATAACGTTCTCATGACACACCTCACTCGTGACAGATTTTCGCTTCTTGGGTCATTCCAATGACCACTTTGTCGGGGGGGAGTTCTCGACTGGGCCTAAGCAAGATTACCTCTCGATTGCGCCCGAATCAAGAACCAGGTCTTCTTTCCAGCCTTCCCGCTGCTTACGCATGGTCATTCGTCACAGACGGATACCTTCGGAGTTGGAAGAATTCCCGCTATGACGCCGGAGGCCCTGGTTCGCACTGTGGAAGACTTCCTCGCCGAAGCACGCGACGCCGTAGTGCTGGAAGACGGTGCGGTGGCATTTGACTTGGCGCAGACCAAGTATTCCATCTCAGGCGAGCACAATAAATGCCTGCTGCATTTGTGGTCAGCAGAGCGGAACGTAGTGCGGCGCGTGCTTGACGTGGAGGTCAAGGATGAAGTGCTTCGCCTGGCGGTCCAGCGGCTGGGACAAGCGAGGCCAACGAAACTGGAGATCTGCCGCGAACGCGACCGGCGGACGCCGACGGCGAAGCGGGCCGCGCGATTGGCATACCAGCAAGTCCTGCGACGGGTGCTGGAGCGCCGGTTTCCCGGGTTTAAGGTGGAACGGCTCAGTACGTATATGGATCTGGAGCGGTCGTTTGGTCCGATCTATGCACGCGGCTTCTAAAACACGGACAATCCGGCTTTGCTGTGCTTGGGGTGAATGGGCAAGAAACGCAGGCGTCCATTGATGCCGCGCTGACGTTTGGCATCTTATGGCTCGAGGCCTGCCGGCAGGCGCAGGCCGGGAAACTCGCCATCGAAGGGTTGAAGCTCTTTTTGCCTGCGGGAAGTTCTTCCCTGACCCGGGAGCGTATGGCGCATCTACATCCCGACGCAGCCAAGTGGCAGTTGTATGAGCTCGACGAGCGTGAGGACTGCTTAAGAGAGATGGATGTATCAGACCGCGGTAATGTAACGACACGGCTGGTGCATTGGACGGATGATGTGGCGGCACTAGAGCGGTTTGCGGAGCCGATTGCGCGTGTTCGCGGACTGATACCCGAAGCCGAAGTCGCAGTGCTGTCGCCGGCGGAGATTGCGTTTCGCTGTCATGGGCTGGAATTTGCCCGGGCGGTTATGGCTCGTGAGCCGGGATCATTCCGCAGCGCACCGGAGATTGTGTTTGGCGTCGGCGCAGAAGAAAGAGTGCTTAGCGAACAGAATGCGGCCGCACTAGCGCAACTGGTGCGGAGCGTGGGTGAAGTCCGCCATCCCGAGGGGCCGCGAGATCATCCGCTGTGGCGTCTGCATCCCGAACGCTGGCTGGAATCGCTGGTGGTGAAGGACATTGCTGCGATCGACGAACGGCTCGATCCAGCGTCCTTGTATTCGCAGGTGCCGGCATTTTCCGCCTCCGATCGCGCCATGATTGATGTGCTCACGGCCACGCGCGAGGGACGGCTGGCGGTGGTGGAGCTCAAGGCGGACGAGGACATTCACTTGCCGTTGCAGGGAATCGACTACTGGTCGCGGGTCGCCTGGCATCACGCACGCGGAGAGTTCCAGCGCTTCGGATATTTTTCGGGAAGGGAGCTGTCGGGCAAAGAGCCGATATTGTTCCTGGTGGCGCCGGCACTGCACGTGCACCCCGCGACGGACACGCTGCTGCATTACATCTCGCCGGAGATAGAGTGGGTGCTCGTGGGCATTGACGAGCGGTGGCGAGAGGGAGTGAGAGTGGTGTTCCGGAAGCGGCCAGGAAATTTTCGATTACCGATTTCCGCTTGACCATTGAACTGCAGATTCCTGGCACTCTCGCCGCACCAGCACGCGGCTGTGAGCGCTGGGAATGACAACTGTTTCGACCTGCTTTGATCCGTTTGAATCTGTAGCCGAGACGTTCCTATTCCTCTGGCCATGCGTCCAGCAGGCGGCGCACATCCACCAACTGTCCCATGTGATATGCATTGTGATCGGCTGCCAACAGGGCTTCCCGCAGGATGGTCTGGCCGTCGCCCCAGGGGATTCGGGCGAACAAATCGGTCCTGGGATTGGCGATCAGGGCCTGCATGGCTTTCAGGTCTTTGCGGAAGTTCCTGACGCTCTTATTCCACGCGGCGGTGCTGGGAGGAGCCTCCGCACGAGGCCAGTAGCCACCTGGAAAATCGGGCGAGATGTGCTTGGGATCGCGACTGAAGTCGAGAATGTCCCACTGGGCGATGCGCATGTGCTCCAGCAGCATCCAGGGCGAATGCGGCATGCCGGCTGGTTTCTTACCCCGCAGCTTGGCAGGGATCCCGGACACGATCTCGTCAAGTTTCACGTGAGCGCCGCCACCCTTGAGAAGAAAGAGGATGTGCTGGCGGAGAGCTTTGTCATGCGTATCTCTCACAGTGTGTTTCCCATTGTCATCCTGAGCGAAGTGAGGGGTCTACGGACCTCCCGGCTTCCACCTCCGGCTTCTCGCCACGATACACGCGCGAGATGCCCCGCACCAGCCGCCGCAAGGGCAAGTTTCCCTTGTCGTCCGCAAAGAATATCTCGCCGATCCGGCTGCTGCGGTAGTACCAGCGTTTGAGAATGGCGAGGTGTTCCATACTCTCCAATGCGGTTTTCGTCTCTGCTGCTGGCATCGCAGCCAGTGCTTCCTGCACGCGCGACTCCATAGATTGTGACTTGGTGTGATCGGTTGCCTGGATCGAGAACGTCGCTGGGCCGGAGATGCGTCCGGCGTCGATGCGGAAAAAGGCGACGGACTCCGAGGTTGCGCTGGGCTGCACCATGATGCCCGCGAGGCGATCAATGCGATGGACGACCTCAGGAACCTGGCTGAGCACAGGCCTAAGCTTCTCAATCCGCGCGTGCAGTGCAGCGGCGTTTTCGAATTCCAGATTCGATGAGGCCTGGTCCCGTTGCTGGGAAATTTCGCGCCCCAGGGACTCGCCGCCGGTATCGAAGTAGGTCTGCACCCGGGCCACTTCCGCGTGGTATTCCTCGTCGGTACAGCCCTTGAAGCAAGGCGCTAAACACATCTTCATCTCAGAGTAGATACAGCCGGGAAACTTGGGGTCGGGGTGCAGGTCGTCGACGCAGCGGCGCATTTTGAAAAAGTCCAGCGAATCGTTGGCGAACTTTTCTGCCGCGGGGCGTGAGGAAAACGGCCCGTAGTAGAGGGAACGCCCATTCAGGCGCCCCAGCCGGGTGGTAATCGATGCCCGTGGGTATTCGTTTTCCAGGTGCAGCCTGACCAGAGGGGCAAACCGAAGGCGGAGGCGATCGGCGAAAGTCTTGGGGAAACTCGAGCGCAGGACCTTGTACAGCAGCAAGCCGGATTCGAAGTCGGAACCCGTGGGCGTGAATTCGATCCAACGGGCCCGATCGCGCAGATTCAGTTTCTTACTGTGTTCGGTCGGCGCGCTGAGCAGACGCTGCAAGCGCCGGCGGAGGTTAGCAGTCTTGCTGACGTAAGGCTCGGATTGCGGATCGTCCGCCTGGAACAGAAAAACCGCAGGCCCAGCCGGGACGGCTGCGAAAAGTTCGGCGTCGCGGGCGGGGACGAACTCGAGCCGCGTGGAGAGCACGAAGCCATTTTAGCGGGTTTCACCACGGAGACGTGGAGACACAGAGAAATTCCAACCCAGGAAACCACGAAGACCCGAAGGAATACGAAGGGATGTTCTCCGTGCCTCCGTGTCACCGTGGTGGGCTCTACCGAAAGCTGGCGCTGCGGAATTTCTGGCGGAAGTCTTCGCCTTCCATCTTGATGATGCGGCACATCTCGTGCAGCCGGGAGCGCATGCGCTCGCCGATCCGGTCGCCCAGTGTTTCCTCACGGGCGGCACCGCGTGGCCCGGCCACCGCTCCGGCGGGCTTGTCGTCGAAGTTGGTTGTGATGATCGTAGTGCGGTTGTCGTTGTAGCGGGTGTTCAGGATGAGGCTGACCGTGTCCCACACCCATTCCGTCGGCTTCACCGCGCCAAGTTCGTCCAGAACCAGCACCTCGGTTTCAAACACAGGGCGCAGCACGTCCAGTTCGGTGGCTTTCACCGAATCGTTATAACAGTTCTGTATCTCTTTGAGCAGCTCACGATAGTCGTAGAAAAGGCAAGCAATGCCTTTGCCAAGGATCAGCTCCTTGATGATCCCGACGGCCAAATGCGTCTTGCCGACGCCAATGCTGCCAATGAGCAGCAGGCCGGTGTTTTCCAGCGGGTACTCTTCGACGAATTTGCATGCGCCCATGCGAGCTGGAGAGAGCGAGCGGTGCGGGCCATCGAAATCGAAATTGGATAGTTCGCAGTGTTCGTACCGCTTAGGGATGCGGGCGGCGGCGAGCAGAGCCAAAGTTCGCGCCTGCAGGCGACAGTCGCAGCGAGTGACACGACGCTCGGAGCCGATAGAGATGGATTTCCAGCCCGTGCCTTGGCACAGAGGACAAATATCCGCCGAAACTTTCATGACCCGGATTCGTCACCTCTCTTTTTGACTGTGCACCGGGAGGCGGAGATTGCGCAAGTGCAAAAGGGAATGCGTCTGTGTACATGTTGTGGAGATGTGGGGCTGGTTGTGGAGGACAGAGGAAAAGTGGAGCTCACTTATCTTGATCGTCGCCGTCGGCTCCGGCCCATGCTAGGGACAGACGCGTCCTCATTGGCAACATCCCTGACTACTTGGAGAAATGCCCGTGCCTCCGCTGTCAGCGGCCGGCGGCGAGGATGGATCACATCAAGGCTTCGGCCCAGCGGCTCTGCATCAAGCATCTTGATGATAGAGAGCCTTTTCGTGCGAATCTCCCGGCCCACCGCGAGTTGGGGAAGAAACGCCAGACCTAATCCACGCTCCACCATTCTCTTGGCGGTCTCGATCGTATCAACCTCAAAGGCCACGTTGGGGACCAGGCCAGCGCGGCGGAAAAGACTGTGAGTAAGCGTCCAATCACTGGATCCGCGATCAAAAAAGATCAGCGGCCAGTTGGCCACCTCCGCCAGACGTGGCCGGCGCGTGTGCTTTGGCCCTCTTGTGGAATGTGCGACGAGCAGAAGTGGGTCGTCGCGGAGACTGAGGGTTTCCACCTCGGGATGCTGGAGCGAACGGGCCAAACCGATTTCCGCCTGCTCTCCCAACACCATCTCCAGGACTTCTTTCGAGTGTCCCGAGCGGATGGTGATGTTGTGGTTCGGGTAGGCCTGCTGGAAGCGCTTCAACACATCGGGCAGAAAGTAAACGCTGATGGAAAGGGCGGCCGCGATCTGGAGTGGGCCTCCGCTTCCCGGCCGGAGTTCATGAATGGCTTGGCGGGCGAGTGCAGCAGTCCGCAGCAGTTGCTCGGCGTGGGGACGGAGGGTCTTTCCAGCATCCGAGAGAGTCAGCCCACGCCGGGAGCGGGTGAAGAGAGTTGCCCCCAGCGACTGCTCTAGCGCCTTGATCCGGGCGCTCACTGCCGGCTGACTTACGCTGAGGGCTTCCGCCGCCCGATGAAAGCCTCCGAATGTAGCCACCGCAAGAAAGGTTTCAATCTGGTCGATCTCCACCGTCTCGATGCACCCCAATCCGGCTGGGCTTGTCCAGCCTAACAACATATTATTATCACGTTTTTACCTGTGATCATAATTTATTATCACAATGATAGAAACATTCAGTTTGACTGCGTCTTGCCAGCACACCATAATCCGCCTGGGTGACGGGTTGCACCTCCCGCCAGGGGAGCGGGGTTTACCCGTTTGGGCAAAGGACAACTAACATGGCAACCAACGGAAAAGCTTCGAAATTAGTATCGGATTGGGCGTCGAACCCGCGCTGGGCGGGGGTAACCCGGCCCTATAGCGCAAACGATGTCGAGCAACTACAGGGCTCGATCCACATCGAATACACACTCGCCCGTCTGGGCGCCGAACGGCTTTGGAACCTGCTCCACACCGAGCCGTACATCGCGGCATTGGGAGCGATGTCGGGCAACCAGGCGATCCAGCAGGTAAAGGCCGGGCTCCCCGCGATCTATGTGAGCGGATGGCAGGCTGCCGCGGATGCCAACGATGCCGGTCAGATGTATCCCGACCAGAGCCTGTATCCCGCGGACAGCGTGCCCAACCTGGTCCGGCGCATCAACCAGGCACTAATCCGGGCAGACCAGATCCACCATGCTGAGGGCAAGAATGGAATCCACTGGTTCGCGCCTTTGATCGCCGATGCAGAAGCCGGTTTCGGCGGCAACCTGAACGCGTTCGAGCTGATGAAGGCGATGATCGAGGCGGGCGCGGCCGCCGTTCACTTCGAGGACCAGCTCTCTTCCGCCAAGAAATGCGGGCACCTGGGCGGCAAGGTCTTGGTGCCGACAGGGGAGGCGATCCAGAAACTGGTGGCGGCGCGGCTGGCGGCGGACGTGATGGGCGTCCCGGCGCTGATCATGGCGCGGACTGACGCTAACAGCGCGCAACTGCTGACCAGTGACATTGATCCACGGGACCGTGAGTTCCTCACTGGCGAGAGGACTTCGGAGGGTTTCTTCCGCATTCGGGGCGGGCTGGATTCGGCCATTGCGCGCGCCCTTTCCTATGCGCCTTATGTGGAACTGTTGTGGTGCGAGACTTCGGAGCCAAACCTGGAAGAAGCGCGCCGCTTCGCCGAAGGCGTGCATGCCAAGTATCCGCACAAGATTCTGGCCTACAATTGCTCGCCGTCGTTCAACTGGAAAAAGAAGCTGGACGACGCCACCATTGCACGCTTTCAGAGAGAACTCGGTGCCATGGGGTACAAGTTCCAGTTCATCACCCTGGCCGGCTTCCACTCGCTGAACTTGAGCATGTTCGAACTGGCGCGAGGATACAAGCTCACCGGCATGACGGCCTATAGCCGCCTGCAAGAGAAGGAGTTCAGCCGGGAACAGCACTACGGCTACGAGGCGGCAAAGCACCAGCACTTCGTAGGTACGGGCTACTTCGACCATGTGACGCAGGTGATCGCAGGTGGAACCTCGTCAACGACGGCGCTTGCGGGCTCGACTGAGGCGGAGCAGTTCACGCTGGGCAAGCCTCCGGTTTACTCTGGAACTGGCCCGGATGCGGCTTGCCAGCCGATTTTGGGCGCGTGCCCTGCGGAGCCCGCCACGGTGGAGCAGATCGAGCAGGGAAAGCCGAACGCCGGTATATAACAGCTTTTCCGCCCCCAACAGCCGCTTTTCCCTGCCTCGGTGAAGGGGAAAGCGGCCTTTTTTCTCCAAACCCAGCCACCGGCAGGCCTTTCTTTTGCTGGAGGACTCAAACCCGGTATCCGGCGCGGATTTCCACAGTTGACATTCAGGCGATACGGGAGCTAAATAGGGCCGCTAGGTTTTCCTACTCAGCGCGTGCTCGTTTCTCTGCGCGCGCCGGGAACAAAAGAGACCTGCCAGGAGAGAAGATGAATAAAGCCGATCTCATTGACCGAATCGCAGCCGGTAGCAAGATCAGCAAGGCGCAGGCCGCGACCGCCATCGACACAGCCGTGGACAGCATTACTTCCGCCCTAAGGAAAGGAGATCGGGTGGCGCTGATTGGATTTGGCACCTTCTCTGTGTCGCAGAGAAAGGCCCGCAACGGGCGCAACCCGCAGACGGGCGCCACCATCAAGATCGCTGCTCGGAAAGTCGCAAAGTTTTCCGCCGGGGCCGAACTCAAAAAAGCAGTCAACCGTAGCAAGTAGGGCCAAGTTCAGAGGTGGAAACGGCAGGGTCAGCGCCCTGCCGTTTCTGTTTTGCGCACCCATGTGGAACCCGTGTCCCCACCTCGGCGTCATCCGGACGGACCTTCAGGTCCTGAAGGATCTTGCGGGTATTAGCGGCCCGAGTCGTTGGTGACGTGCCCCACCCCAAGTTGCTGAATCCCGCGCCAACCTTATAGAATCCAATGATCCGAACAGAGGTTGGAGACTCATGAAGGCAGGCATTCACCCCGCTTACAACGAAGTGCGTGTGCATTGCGCGTGCGGCAATACCTTTACTACCCGCTCGACCCACAAGGGCGATATCCGCGTGGAAATCTGCTCCAACTGCCATCCGTTTTTTACCGGCAAGCAGAAACTGGTGGATACCGCTGGACGGGTGGAGCGCTTCCGCCGCAAATACGCCAAGAAAGATGCAGCGAAGAACTAACTTCTTGATCGCGGATTTTCGCGATTGACACGGTCTGAGCCTCCTCCACGGAGGCTTTCCTTTTTCTAGCTTTCCCGGAGTTTCGGGCGCCAGGCAAGTTTCACGAGCAAAAGGCGCAGGCCCGCTCGAGGGAGCTAGTTTTCGGACTCATCGTCTTCGGAGGTTAAAGGTTCTCCGACGATGTTGTAGAACACCTCTTTGGGCGGCTTTGGCTTTGTGGTTGCCTTAGACGTTGATGGCGGCGCTGAGGGTGAGGACTGTGGCGTTGGTGACGGCGTAGCCGAGGCTTGCGCGACAGGTTGTGGGGTCACGGACGCTTTGGTCTGCACTGGCATGGCGCTCGCTGTTTGGGTTGGCACCACTGCCGTGGGAGGCGAAGCAGCCGGAGCGCGAGTTTGCGCCACGGGCGGCGTTAGTCGCACGGACTTCGTCCGGGCTAGCTTCGGCTTCCGTTGCAACCAGGCATTCAACGAAACGGCAACGATCCCGGCCAAGCAAGCCTCCAGGACCGAGGCAAACAGAGCCGGGACGTTGTAGTCCCCTTTGCCAAGGTATAGGGGAGATTGAACGTCCGCTTCCATGATCCGCGCCATGGCCGGCAGAACCAGATTGTTGGTGAGCGAAACAATAAGGCCCCAGATCGCCTGGGCCACGATTACTGCAATGACCACCCGTCCGATCCATCTGCTCGAATCGGCTGGGGACGACTCTGGTGCGGATGTCCTAAGATTTTCATCCATGGCTATTGCCTATTTGTCTTAGATTCTGACACATCCAGAAAGGCTGCAAAAGGCAGTAAAATAGCGACGTGCGCAAGTACTGGGACAATCCGGAGCCCTTGGCTGACAAGACGGGTGAGATGCCCGTGCCTTTATCGGTGTCGATTGGGAGTGTAGAAATCGCTCCCGCCACCGTGCTGGCACCGATGGCCGGTGTCACCGATACGGTCTTCCGCCGGTTCATCCGCAATCTGGGCGGATGTGGGCTGATCATGACCGAGTTCACCTCAGCCGACGGCGTCCTCCGCGCCAAGGACAAGAAGGCCAAGCGCTACCTGCACTTCTACGCGGACGAGCATCCCATCTCGGCGCAGCTTTTCGGCAGCGACCCGCAGGTCATGGCCGATGCCGCCCGCATGGTCGAAGACCTGGGCTTCGACCTGGTGGATCTCAACCTGGGCTGCCCGGCGAAGAAAGTCGTCAAGTGCAACGGTGGTTCGGGCCTACTGCGGGACTTGCCCGCCATCAGAAACATCTTCGAGGCGGTGCGCGCGGCGGTGAAGATTCCGTTCACGGTGAAGTTCCGCGCCGGCTGGAACGATCAAGAGATCGTCTGCGTGCAACTGGCGAAGATGGCCGAGGACTGCGGATTGTGTGCCGTGGCGCTGCACGCCCGCACCCGCGAGCAAGGCTACAGCGGGCAGGCGTGCTGGGATTGGATCGGCGCAGTGAAGCAGGCGATCAAGATTCCGGTGATCGGCAACGGCGACATCCGCAATCCCGAGGATGCCTGTGCCATGGTGGCGCAGACTGGGTGCGATGCCGTGATGATTGGACGCACGGCGCCGTCAAATCCATGGATCTTCCGGCAAATCGAACAGTACTGCACGAACCACGCGGGGACAACTGCCCTCGGCCGTCCGGCGGAGCGAAGCTCCGCAGTTCTAATCCCAGGGGCTAAAGCGTCCGAATGTTCTGCGGGGCTCTGCGGCACGACTGAAGTCGTGCCGTCCCCGGTTCACGCAGCGCCGGAGAAGCCGTACGACGAGCCCAGCGAATCCGACCGCTACCAGATGATCCGCACCTACTTCCAGATGCTGATCGAGGAAGAAATGCCGGGCGCGGAAGGCAAGATGAAGCAGTTCGCTTCCTGGTTCACGCATGGTGTCCCGGGCGGAGCGGCCCTGCGCAAGGCTATCTACGAATCGAAGAGTGCACCGGAGATTTTGGGTCGGGTAGAGGAGTTCTTCGAGATCCGGCTGCAGCCATGTGGGGTAGGCACCCCCATCCGTGAGACCACGGATGCAATTCCCAACCGGAAAAGCTGAAATCCCACCCTACAGCCTGCTGAGCTGAGCCCGGTCCTCGACGGTCAGAGACTCGCCCCACACGAGCACTACACTCCCCTCGTCACCATCCCTCCCTTTTCATCTTTCTCCACATACGCCCACGGTACATTCGGGTCGTGAGTAAACATGGTCAGCCACTTCTCTGGAACGGATTGGGCGTAGTAACGCTTTCGGCTTTCAATGGTCTCGAGCGGAAACAGGTCGAAGGCCATCACCCAGGTCAGGTCAATGTGCGCCGTGGTTGGAATCAGATCGGAGATGTAGCAAGCCGTCTTGCCGCCGCTCTTGATGATCACCGCCTGCATGTGAGCGGTGTGCCCGGGGAAGACCTTCACGAACACGCCAGGCACGATCTCCTGTTCGCCGTGCAGCAAGTGCATCTGGCCGCTTGAAATCAGCGGATCGTAATTCTCGCTGATGTAGCTGATGGCATCGCGCTCGTGCTGAAGGCGCCCGTGCTGCCATTCGCCTTCCTGCACGTAGTATTTCGCCTTGGGGAACGTGGGCACGACCTTGTCGCCCTTGCGCACCGTGTTCCAGCCGCAATGATCGAAGTGCAGGTGGGTGTCGATCACGACGTCGATGTCTTCGGGCGACACACCTAGCGCGCCGAGATTCTCCAGCAGCTTGGCGGGCTGACCATAAATCTTCACCATTTTTTCCGAGAGTTTGTTGCCGATGCCGGTTTCGATCAGCACGGTGTGATGGCCGGTGCGCACCACGACTGAATTCAGTCCCGTCGGCACACGGTTTTTCTCGTCCGCTTTCACCTTCCGTTCCCACATAACTTTTGGAACCACGCCGAAGAAGGCTCCGCCGTCGAGGTGATAGATGCCGTCGGAAACGGCAGTGAGTTCGAAGTCGCCGAGGATCAAGCGATGCATCGGTGGTCCCTTATTTCCCCATTAGTTCCCGCTCGAAGTGCTCTTCGACCATATGGTACAGGTGCTCGCGATCGGCAGAGCCCCCGATCCCATGCGTTTTGTTGGGGTACACCATCAAGCGAAACTGCTTGCCTGCTTTGATAAGCGCGTCCGTCATCTGAATGCTGTTCTGAAAGTGCACGTTGTCGTCGCTGGAGCCGTGAACCAGCAGCAGCGCGCCGTACAGCTTGTCCGCTGCCTTGGGCAGGGACGATTCTTCGTAGCCCTTGGCGTTGTCCTTGGGCAGGCCCATGTAGCGCTCAGTATAGATGGAATCATAGTCACGCCAGTCCGTCACAGGGGCAACGGCAACGCCAACCTTGAACACATCGGAGTGCGTCAAGGCATACAGAGTCATAAAGCCGCCGTTGCTCCATCCCCAGATGCCGATACGCCCGCGGTCGAGTTGGGGAAACTGCACCAGCAGTTGATCGACTGCGGTGAGCTGGTCTTTCAATTCAACGCCCCCGAACTGGTGGAGGATGGTAGCGCTGAACTTTCGATCGCGTCCGGGTGTGCCGCGGTTGTCGACGGAGAAAATGGCAAAGCCTCGTTTTGCCAATATCTGGTGGAAGAGGCCTTCTTCATGACTCCCCGCCCATTCGTTGCGGACAAGCTGTGTGGCTGGGCCGCCATAAACATGCACGATCAGCGGAATCTTGCCGCTTGGGGGGTCTGGCGGTAGGAGCAGTTGCCCGTGAAGAGTGGTGCCGTCATCGGCTTTGAACTCGAGGAAGTTGGGTGCGATGAGGCCGAAATCGGTGACGCGGCGCGATTCCCAAACCGTCTGGCATGGTTCGCTTCCTCCTCGGTCCTTACTGCCCGTAGGCCCCTTACTGAACTCGATCCTGCACAGAGACAGCCGCGGCGGAGTTAGCACGGCAGAAAAATTATCAGCGTAGTGCTTCGCGTCCGCGGCAAATGTTGCTTCGTGCGCACCGGCTCCGAAGGAGAGCCATTGGATTTGCCAACCTTGGATCATCGAACCATCCAGCTTCACCGCATTGATGTGTTGCTGCCGAGGGTCGCCATCGTTGGAAGCGAAGTAAACGATCCCAGCCTCCTCGTCGACTTGCTCGACCTTGAGCACTTCGAAATCGCCCTGGGTGAGCTGCCGTTCAAGTTTGGCGTCGGAACTGAGCGGATTCTGCTTATCGAAGCTGTAGAGGTATAGATGAGTGTGTCCGTCACGCCAGCTTGACCACAGGAAGCGATCCCCTGACTGGAGAATCCGGAAATCGTCGTTCACGTTGACCCAGGCCTCGGGACTGCTCTCGGTGAGCACTTTGCGCGTGTGGCCGGAGCGGGCATCTACGAAGTAGAGGTCCATCTTGTCCTGGGCGCGGTTCAGCACCTCCGCCCAGAGCAGGCCGTCGCGCACCCAGCCGAAGCGCGGTACGTAGATGTCCAGATCCTGAGTGAGCGAAATCCACTTGGGACCGCCGCCCGAGCCGCTGATCACGCCCAAGCGCACGACCGGATTGGGATCTCCGGCCTTCGGATACTTCTCCATCTCTACCTTGGGATGCGTGGGCAACCAGTCTGTGATCGGATATGTGGGCACCTGGGTCTCGTCCATCTGCAGGAAGACGATATCCTTGCCGTCGGGAGACCAGAAATAGTTGCTGCGCACGGTAAGCTCTTCGGCATAGACCCAGTCCACCTCGCCATTGAGCAGGTTGTCATCTTTGTCCTTGGTGAGTTGCTTTTCCCCTTTGCCCGAAATTGGACGCACGTGCAGGTTGTGCTTGCGCACGTAGGCCACATGCCTGCCGTCGGGCGAGAACTTGGGGTCAACCACGGGATCCGGGGCAGAGGTGAACTGGACGGCAGTGCCGTTCTCGACGGTGTAGAGCCAGAGCTGGCCCTGAAAATTGAACAATAGGTGCTTGGAGTCCGGCGACCAGAGATACCCTGCAACGTGATATCGGGTGATCCATTCCTTTTCGCGCTCGTCCTTGATTTGGCTGATGGGCGGGGACAGCGTGGCCAGCTTGATTTCGCTGACCAGGAGCTTTCTTTCGCCCGTAGTGGCGTCCACGGCCCACAATTCGCCACGTTCCCCAGAGTCGTCGCGCTGCACGAAAGCAAGCTTAGTATTGTCTGGACTCCACTCGATGCTTTCCGGACCGCGGCCGGTGATGCCTCCGTCAGCGAAGATCGATTCAATCGTAAGCGGTTTTTTCTGCGAGTCTTCGGTTGCCGAGGACTGGGCGATTCCGCGGGCTAACGTCACAAGAATGACGAGAACGGCAAGGCCGAGGAATCGTTTCACAAGCTGGCTCCCGGAACAGAAGTGAACTGTGTTCAGCAGGGCTGAAAAGTGTACACCGCCGGGGCGGCTTCATGCCGGCCTTCGGAGTCATGCTGGGGTTCGGGACGGGTTTTAGCGTGCTAAAATCACAACAGCCCCATTCCTAAGATGCTTCCAGACGTACAAAACCTCTTGGACTTGCAGCAGGCCGACCGGGAAATCCTGCGCCTCAACGAAGAAATTGCCGCCCTGCCCAAGCGGGTAGCCGCGATTGAACAAAGGCTGGCGGGAACGAAGGCCATTCTGGAGAATGCCAAGACGGCAGTCAAGGCCGACGAAGCCGCCCGGCGCAAGTACGAAACTGTCATCCAGGATCTGCAGCAGAAGATCTCCAAGTATCGTGACCAGTCGCTCGAGGTAAAGACCAACGAGCAGTACAAGGCGCTGATGCACGAGATCCAGTTCGCCGAGCGGGACATCCGCGCCAACGAGGACAAGATCCTGGAGCTCATGGTCAACGCCGAAGCCCGCGAAAGGGACGTGAAGGCAGCCGAGGCGGAGCTCAAAGAAGAGATGGCGGAGATCGAAAAGGAAAAAGCCGAGGCCCGCGAGCGCACCGCGGAGGATGAAAAGCAATTAGTGCAATGGAACTCCAAACGCGAGAATGCGCGCGCCGGTGTTAATCCCGATCTGCTCCGCCATTATGATCGAGTACTGAAACTTCGAGGCACTGGGCTGGCCGAGGTGCGCGACCAGAAGTGCATGGGCTGCCAAGTGATGCTCCGTCCGCAAACCTACAACGAGGTACGCAGCGGCCAAACGCTGGTTTGCGACTCTTGCCAGAGAATCCTTTATTCCAATCCGGCGAGCGAAGCAGCGGTGGAGCCCGCAACCACCCCTCGACGTCGCCGGCCGCGTCCGAAAGCCGATGCCGACCAAGCCTGGTATTACCGGGCGGAGTACGCGGATCATGGGGAAGTGTTTCTGGGCTTCATCAACGCGGACGGAAACTCCAGCCGTCGCGTATATGACGCGCATTCGGGACGCAAGTTTGGCGAGACGGAATCCGCTCCGGGCGACTACCAAACCGCTTTTGCCATCGATCTGGCGGACGCCATCCGCCTGAACGGCAGCTGGGATCCCCCCGAGATCGAGGAATGGGGCAACGAGATGCCGACCAGAGCGCTCGATTCACTCTTTGCCGACCTGCACGCGGCCCGCGCTGAAGCGGCCAAGGGTCACGTTCACGCCGGTCACACCGAAGTTATCCCCTCCGGACATCCAGCCGCAAGCTAGGCGTTACCTTGGTCCTTAGAGTCGCAGACCTCCTGATTCACCAGGCCACGTGATGATGCCCCGGTTTAAGATCTGGTCATGCTCAAGAAATCCCCTGCCTCTGCCACCGGGCTTCCTACAGTGAAGGTTTCCCGCCGGGGGGCTTCCCGTCTGAAAGACGGACACGTTTGGGTTTATCGCTCCGACCTCGTTTCTGCCGATGGCGTCCCGCCGGGCGCGCTGGTAAACGTCGCTGATGAGCGTGGGAAATTTCTAGGCTCGGCGCTTTACAGCAGCTCTTCGCAGATCGCCATCCGCATGATCTCGCCTGCAGCCGTCGGCGATCTGCCCGGTCTCCTGCGAGAACGCATACAGGCGGCGATCGCCTATCGCGAGCGCGTGGTCCGGGATACGGATGCGTATCGTGTGGTGTTTAGCGAAGCTGACTTTCTTCCTGGCCTAATCGTGGATCGCTACAACGACATTCTTTCTCTGCAGGTGCTCACGCAAGCGATGGATGCGGAGACGGTGCGGCAAACGGTCGTTTCCGAACTGAGCGAGCGGCTGAAGCCTGCTGCGATCGCCGAACGGGTCGACCCCAGGATTCGAGAACTGGAACAACTCCCAGGCCGCCCGTCCGGCCTGATTCAAGGCGAAAAGAGCAGCACGGTGTTCTCCATGAATGGCGTCCGATTTCATTACGAGGCACTGGAAGGCCAGAAGACGGGCGCGTTCCTGGACCAGCGGGAAAACTACGCTGCCGTGGCGCAGTATGCTCGGGGTGAAGCGTTGGATGTCTTCTGCTACCAGGGCGGCTTTGCCCTGCACCTGGCCCAGCATTGTTCGAGCGTCACCGGAGTGGACAGCTCGCGTCCGGCGCTGGAAGTAGCCGAGAAAAACGCCGCCTTGAACGGACGCGAGATCGAGTGGGTCGAAGCCAACGCCTTTGACCTGCTCCGGGACTACGCCGACGCTGGCCGCCAATACGACTGCATCGTCCTCGATCCTCCCGCCTTCGCCAAAAGCAAGCGCAATCTGGAGACTGCGCTCCCTGCCTACAAGGAACTCAACTTGCGCGCGCTGAAGATGCTGCGCTCGGGCGGAATCCTGGTGACCTGCTCCTGCTCCTATCATGTCGCTCATTCAATGTTGCTGGAGGTGCTGGCCCAGGCATGCCGCGACGTTCACAGAAATCTTCGTATCCTGGAGAGCCGCACCCAGGCAAAGGACCATCCCATGTTGCTGGCGGTGCCAGAGACTGCCTACCTGAAGTGCTTCATTTCTATCATAAGTTACTGAAACTAAACAGAATATAACTATTGACAGCAATACACTCAACTTTTATGCTACTTTTACACTAAATAGACGTCCAATTGGCTGTCAGGAGCCATAAACCCACTAACTTTAGAGGAGGTTGAGTTATGACCGTATTGACCCGTTGGGAACCCTTCCGTGAGTTCACCACCCTGCAGGACCGCATGAACCGGCTTTTCCGCGATTCGTTCGGTTCTGAAAGTGAAGAGGCGCTGACTAGCACCAGCTTTGCCCCGGCGGTGGACGTCTACGAAGACGAACACAACGTCACGCTGAAGATCGAAGTCCCGGGCATCGACGAGAAGGACATCGCTGTCCGCATCGAGAACAATACTCTTACCGTGCACGGCGAGCGCAAGTTCGAAAAGGAAGAGAAGGAAGAGAACTTCCGCCGCGTCGAGCGGCAATATGGCAGCTTCACTCGTTCCTTCACGCTCCCCAACACGGTGGATTCGGCCCACTACGACAAGGGTGTGTTGAAGATCACCCTGGCGAAGAAAGCCGAAGCCAAGCCGAAGCAGATCAAAGTCAACGTGGGCAGCGAGAAGGCGCTTGAGGGCCTCGGCAAGGCCGCATGACCACGAGCCGGGCAACGCTCGGGAGGCTCGTAGGAGAGGCGGACTTACGGTCCGCCTTTTGCTTCTGCGGTCGAACCGAGCTTGGCCCAGCAGGGGAGTTGGTTCACAATGAATCTGTGAAAGCTACTCTTGAGGCCCTCAACCAGATGCAGGGGAATCATCTCCCATTACGCTATCGGCGGGGCGGTTGGCGCGACGTTCTATCTAGAACCCGCGGCAACGCTCGATATAGACATATTTGTAATTCTGCCGGCCGCTCCAGAGAGTTTGCTAATGAGCCTTGCTCCTCTCTACGAATATCTCAAGGCGCGAGGCGGCCAACCACAGGGGGAACATATTGTGATCGGGGGCTGGCCGGTGCAATTTCTCGTTCCAAGTAATGAACTAGAGCGGGAGGCTGTGGCGGGTTCTCTGCCAACAAGAGTTGAGGGAGTGGCTACCTGGGTCATGATGGAAGAACATCTCGTGGCTATCGCGCTGAACACAGGCAGATCAAATCATATTCGCATTTTGCAGTTCCTGGAGCAGGAGGCGGTTGACCACGACGTGTTGCAAGCGGTTCTTGAACGTCATGGATTGACTACGAAATGGCAGCAATTCGCACGCAAATATCTGGAAGGTTCCCATGAGTAAGCATGAAATGCGCAAGCGTTTAGCGGCGCTTAGTTTTTCGGACAAAGTGAAACTTTTGGAAAAGCTTCGCGATAGAAGTCTTGCGCTTGCTGCTAGTGGACTTAGACGGCGGCCAGCAAAGGAGCCGCAAATGCAAACGGAATCAAGAAGGGCCAAGGATTAGTTATGCCCATCCGTTGGGACAAATTCACCGTCAAGGCGCAGGAGGCCGTCCAGCGCGCGAACCAGCTCGCCTCGGAGCACGGCAATCCGGAATTGTTGCCCGTGCACCTGCTGGCCGCGCTAATCGAAGACAAAGAAGGCATCGTCCCGCCAGTGCTGGAGAAAATCGGCCTGGGGCCGCAGCTTGTGCTGAATGAGATTTATCAGGAGATTGACCGGCTGCCGAAGGTCTCGGGGGCGGCGGCGCAGGCAGCTTTGTCGGCGGCGGCGAACCAGCTCCTGGAACGGGCCTTCAAGGAAGCGGACAATTTCAGAGACGAATACGTCTCGACCGAACACCTGCTGCTGGCGATCACGCAGCTCAAACGTGATGCCGCGCAGGAAATTCTAGGTCGCCACGGTGCGACGCACGATTCCATCCTCAAGGCGCTGTCCGCCGTGCGCGGCTCGCAAAAAGTTACCGATCAGAACCCCGAAGCCAAATATCGGGCGCTGGAGCGTTATGCCCGCGATCTGACCGAGCAGGCCCGTCGCGGCAAGCTCGATCCCGTGATCGGGCGCGATGAAGAGATCCGCCGTGTGGTGCAAGTCCTTTCCCGCCGCACCAAGAACAACCCGGTGCTGATCGGCGAACCTGGTGTCGGCAAGACCGCCATTGTAGAAGGCCTGGCGCAGCGCATCGTCTCCGGTGACGTGCCGGAAGTCCTCAAGAACAAACGACTGGTCGCGCTCGACCTGGGGGCGATGCTCGCCGGCGCCAAGTACCGGGGCGAGTTCGAAGACCGGCTGAAAGCCGTGCTGAAGGAGATCGAAGACTCTTCCGGCCACATCATCCTGTTCATCGACGAGCTGCACACTCTGGTGGGCGCGGGCGCGGCTGAAGGCGCGATTGATGCCTCCAACATGCTGAAGCCTGCTCTGGCCCGCGGGGAGCTGCGCGCTATCGGTGCCACTACCCTGAACGAGTACCGCAAGCACATCGAGAAAGATGCGGCCCTCGAGCGCCGCTTCCAGATCGTCTTCGTGGGCGAGCCGAATGTGGAGGACACCATCGCGATTCTGCGCGGCCTCAAAGAGCGTTACGAGGTCCACCACGGCGTGCGCATCAAGGACTCGGCCATCGTGGCGGCGCCGACGCTTTCCCACCGCTACATCTCCGACCGCTTCCTGCCCGACAAAGC
>Ga0070699_100001264_pt1 | contig 23301 bp, 22 predicted proteins | sample KBSK1503metaG_FD_65473 | JGI IMG/M metagenome (GOLD analysis project Ga0070699, IMG submission 65473) | Corn, switchgrass and miscanthus rhizosphere microbial communities from Kellogg Biological Station, Michigan, USA - KBS K1-50-3 metaG | ecosystem: Host-associated > Plants > Roots >...
CTAACGGATTATCGCCGTTTCTATCGATGCCGACTTGCTTCCCGCATATCGTTGGTCGACGTCTCAAACTGTCAGGAGTCAACCCGGTCTAGACTGTCAGGAATCAGCCCGGTTCATACCCTGGGACTCCCCCCACCCTGTCCCTCCCCCACAAGGGGGGAGGGGACGCTGCGGCGCGCTCCGTTTCGTCATCAAGGGTCGGCGCAGCCGGTGAGCGGCTGACACCATCACGACACCAACCCGAAGCCGCGTGCTACCAGCTCCGCTCTCACCTCCGCGTCCTCCAGCAAGGCGCGGAACCTCTGCACGGCAGGTCGATCGAGGCGCGCCGCCGGCACCGCGAAGTCGTAGTGCTCGTCCTGGATGGGGATGAAGCCCAGGTCGTACTGGCGCGCCACGCTGGCGATGGTCACGCCCCAGTCGGCGCGGCCCTGCGCCACCGCCACGGCCACGGCGTTGTGCGATTTGGGCTGGGACCAGTATCCCGCCGGCCGCCGGCCCTCCAGCAGGCGGTCCAGCAATATGCGCGTGCCGCTGCCGGCGTTGCGGTTGACCATCAGGCAGTCCGGGTCGGTCAGCGCCGCAGCCAGGGCCTTAGCTGAGGTCCCTGGCGCCGACAGCCCCGCAAACCGCCCATCTCCCACACGGAAGACGATGCCCTGCAGACGCCGGTAGCCGGGGATGAGCTCCAGCCCCGGCCCCAGCAAGGGACGGTTGTATTCACCCGTAGCCGGGTCCATCAGGTGGATCGGTGCCAGATCGCATTCGCCGCGCCTGGCGGCGGCGAGGCCGCCGGTGCTGCCCACGTTCATGACCTTCACCGCTACGCCCTCGGCCTCCAGTCGGGCGACCAGCACGTCGAGGCCGACGCAGTGGCTGCCGATGACGACGAGGTCGGCCAGGCGCCGCTCCCGGCCGATCAGTTGCACCGACACCGGCGTCTCCGCCGCCACGCTCTCCACATGCTGGCCGATGGCGATGAAGCCGTCGGCCTGGCTGAAGGTCGTGACGGAGCCCGAATCTTTGGCGATGGGGTAGGCGGCAAGCCCGCCATCGCCGGCGCGCGGGACGAGCGACACCATCATGAACTCGGTGCGCCCGCGCTCGGAGGCCACGCCGAGCGGCAGCGTCGCCTCGATCTGCCCGACCTCCTGGCGCGGCAGCCCGGCCAGCCCCCGGACCACCGGCGCCACGAAGGCGTGGAAGGTGAAGATCGCCGAGGTAGGGAAGCCCGGCAGCACGATCACCGGCTTGCCCGCGGTGGCCGCCAGGCACACCGGCTTGCCGGGCTTGATGGCGACGCCGTGCACCACCACGCCGGGGTCTGTGAAACGCGCCACGGCGCGGTAGCACAGGTCGCCCACGCCCTTGGAGGTGCCGCCCGACATCAGCACCATGTCGCAGCCGGCGAGCCCCTCATCCACCAGCCGCGCCAGCACCTCCTCGTCGTCACGGCCGATGCCGAGCGGCACCGCCGTGCCGCCGGCCTCCTCCACCGCGGCTGCGAGAATAGCGGCGTTGGAGTCGTAGACGGCACCTGGCCGGATCGGCTCGCCCGGCGCCACGAGCTCGTTGCCCGTCGAGATGACGGCCACGCGCGGCCTGCGGTGGACCGCGACCTCCGCGCAGCCCACCGCCGCCACCATGGCGATCTCGCGCGAGGTGAGCAGCTGCCCCGCCCGGACCACAGTCTCGCCGCGCGCGAGATCCGACCCGGCGAACGCGACGAACCGGCCCGGGCCGGCCGGGCGGCGGATCTCGACCAGCGTGCGCCCGTCCTCGCTTCGCACCTCGGTGTGCTCGACCATGGCAACAGCGTCGGCGCCGCGGGGCAGCACGCCGCCGGTGGCGATCAGCGTCGCGGTGCCCGGCCCGACGGGGAGGCGGGGTTCCACCCCTGGGGTGAGGACCTCGGCGTTGAGGCGCAGCGCCCTGGGCGTCCGCTCGCTGGCGCCGGCGGTATCGGCGGCACGCACCGCGAAGCCGTCCACGTTGGAGCGGTCGAAATTCGGCACATCGACGCCGGCCACCACCGGCTCCGCCAGCACCCGGTTCAGGGCCTGGGAGAGGGGCACCCGCTCGCTCCCCAGCGGCTGCAACTTCAGATGGCGGTGAAACCGGGCGATCGCCTCCTCGCGGCTGACAACCTCCAGGAACTGGTCCTGGCGGGCGAGGCGGCTCAACGCGGCTACGGTGTCCGTCATGCTCGAGGTTGTCTCCGTCAAGGGGTCAGACCCCTCGCTTCCCGGCGTTGTTTTGGACACCAGCGGTGACGCGAGGGGTCTGCCCCCTTCCGGGGTACAGGTGCACGGTCACTGGCGCGCCTTGAGGGTAGCCCTCGCTGGCTTCGGGAACGATGACGAAACCGTCGCCCTGGGCCGCTGCAGCAAGCCCGGCCTCGGCGAACGGCGCAAGGGGCTCCACCTCGCCATCCTCAGTCCACCGGATGGGGCAGATGTCCGTCGTGCCGACCTCCGACACGATCTTGCGGGCCAGACGCACCTGCTGCGCGGCAAACGGAAGCTCGGCGCTGTGGCCCGCCAAGCGGCGAACAGCCTGCCCGGCCAGAAGCTCGTAGGCCCACAGGCACGCCGCAGGCGCACCCGGCAGCAGAAAGACGGGCACCCCAGCCACGCGCCCCGCTCCCGCCGTCTCGCCGGGACGCAGCGCCACGCCGTGGATGGCAAGCTCGCCTGTCTCGGCCAGGGCCGCGGCAGATTCATCGCCGGCACCGGGTCCCGTCCCTCCGGCGACGAGAACAATATCCGCTTCGGGAAATCCGAGGGCATCGCGCAGTGCGGCAGCGCTACGCTTGACGCGGCGACGCCCCACCACGACCCCGCCGTCGCGCTCGATCAGCGCCGCCAGCATCGGCCCGCTCGCATCGTAGACGGCACCCGGCGCGAGCGCGTCCCCCGTTTCGATAACGCGCCCGGCAGCCAGCAGACAGCGCACGCGGGGTCTGCCGACAACGGACACCTGCTCCACGCCTGCCGACGCCAGCAGACCGATCTCCCCCGGCCCGAGCCGCCGCCCCGCCCCTGCGAGGACACCGCCCCGCGTGCTTTGGCTCCCCGCCCGCTCGACCTCGCTCTCGGCCACCACCGGAGCGATGATCGCCACCGTGCATGCCATCATGCCTGGCGCATCCGGGGTGGCGTGCTCCAGCCTGACGACCGCATCGGTGCCAGCCGGCAGCCGGTCGCCGCACTCGACCGCAGCCGCCTGCCCAACCTGCACCGCCGCCGATGCCGGCACCAGCCGGAACGGCAGCGGGTTGTAGGCCCCGGCCCCCACCGTCTCGCCCGCCAGCAGGGCGAACCCGTCGGCGGCCGCGCGGTCGAACGGCGGCACGTCCATCGCCGCCGTCACGTCGGCGGCAAGGATGCGCCCCGCGGCCTTGGAGAGCGCCAGCTCCTCCGCCGCCACCGGCGCCGCCCACGCCTCGACCCAGGCGGCCACATCGCTGACGCGCGCGCGGCTGCAAGAAGCTGGGCCCATTAGGGTTAAACCTCGCGAGCACGATGGAGATGGGCCGACACCATACACACTGTCGGGAGGCTGTCACAAATCGGGGCCAGGCTCCTCGCATGACCAGAGACGACAAGCTTCTGCGCGAGACCATTCTCGCCGAGCTCAAGCGCCGGCGGAACCTGCTGGGCAAGGATGACAAGCCCGCGCGATCCGATCCCGCCGACAGCCGCCACATCGCCCGGCCGATCTATTCGCCATCGCCGCGGGCAGGCACCGCCAGCGAGTAGCTGTGCCGCGCCCGCCGGCGCCAGTTTATTCTCCGCACATTGTGCGGTGCATAGATGGCCGTTTCACCGCACGGCGGCCGCGGTGATCCAACGCGCTTTCCTTCCCGTATGAGACGCAATGGCAACTGGCCGCTTTGAACCGGCTGTCTGGGCGATGTTGCCTGGATGCGGGGCACGTCTCTTGCTGTCGTTGGTGTCCTGGACCTATCCGCCGACCTCTGCACGCAGGCTCAGGGGCCTCCATGATGAGAGACCAGCGAAGGCGCACGGCCAGTCCGCCCCCTGCTCCGCATTGCCTCCATCCGCTCAGCCCGGCATACTTGGACATGCCTGACGACCCGATGGCCCATGCCAGCGCTCAGACCCGCTCCCCCGCGACAGCCGCAAGCTCCGGCGCGGCCGTCGAGCTGACCGGCGTCAGCAAGTGGTACGGCGCCTTCCAGGTGCTCCGGAACATCAACCTCACGGTCGCCCAGCGGGAGCGCATCGTCATCTGCGGCCCGTCCGGCTCCGGCAAGTCCACCCTGATCCGCTGCATCAACCGGCTGGAGACGCACCAGGCCGGGCGCATCGTCGTGGACGGCAACGAGCTGACGGACGACCTGCGCCAGATCGAGAAGGCGCGCGCCGAGGTCGGCATGGTGTTCCAGAGCTTCAACCTGTTCCCGCACCTCACCGTTCTCGACAACCTGTGCCTCGGCCCCGTCTGGGTGAAGAAGATGCCGCGCGCGGATGCCGAGAAGGTGGCGCTCAGATATCTGGAGCGGGTGCGCATCCCCGACCAGGCCCTCAAGTATCCGGGCCAGCTGTCCGGCGGTCAGCAGCAGCGGGTGGCCATTGCCCGCGCCTTGTGCATGAGCCCTCGCATCATGCTGTTCGACGAGCCGACCTCGGCGCTCGACCCCGAGATGATCAAGGAGGTGCTGGACGTGATGGTGGAGCTGGCCCGGTCCGGCATGACCATGCTGGTCGTGACCCACGAGATGGGCTTCGCCCGCTCGGTGGCCGACCGCGTGGTGTTCATGGACCAGGGGGAGATCGTGGAGGAGGGGCCGCCGGCGCAGTTCTTCACCAACCCGCGCTCGCCGCGCACCAAGCTGTTCCTGTCGCAGATCCTGGGGCATTGAGCCGGGCGTGGGGGTGAGGCCCTTGCCTCCAGCCTCGGTGATGGAAACGAAAGGATGTCGCGAGCGGTCTGACCCCAAACGCGTTGACAAAGCCGGCCGGGGCTGAAAACTCCGTGCCGGATGCAAAGTGAAACCTTCGGACGCAACCTGCAGAGTGGAGAGCACCCCATGCATTTCGCCCGACGCGCAGCCCTGGCCGCGGTCGCCGCCGCCGGCCTGGTCGGCCTGACGAGCGCCGCCAGCGCGCAGACCAAGACCCTCGATACCGTCAAGCAGCGCGGCCAGCTCGTATGCGGCGTCAACGTTGGATTGGGCGGCTTCAGCGCCGCCGACGACAAAGGTGTATGGTCGGGACTTGACGTCGACTACTGCAAGTCGGTCGCCGCCGCCGTCCTGGGCGATGCCGGCAAGGTGCGCTATGTCCCCACCACAACCAAGGAGCGATTCACGGCCCTGCAGTCGGGCGAGATCGACCTCCTGGTGCGCAACACCACCTGGACCATCTCGCGCGACTCCTCGCTGGGGCTCAGCTTTGCCGGCGTCAACTACTACGACGGCCAGGGCTTCATGGTGAAGAAAGCCGCCAAGCTCAAGTCCGCCAAGGAGCTCGGCGGCGCCACCGTCTGCGTACAGACCGGCACCACCACCGAGCTCAACCTTGCCGACTTCTTCCGCACCAACAAGCTGCAGTACAAGCCGCTGGTGTTCGAGAAGCTGGACGAGGCCCTGCGCGCCTATCAGGCCGACCGCTGCGACAGCTTCACCACGGATGCCTCGGGCCTCTACGCCTCGCGCCTGCAGATGGCCAACCCCGACGACCACATGGTCCTGCCCGACATCATCTCCAAGGAGCCTCTCGGCCCGGTCGTGCGCCAGAGCGACCCGCAGTGGTTCACCATCGTCAAATGGGTGCACTACGCGCTGCTGAGCGCCGAGGAGCTGGGCGTGACCCAGGGCAACGTCGATCAGATGACGGGCTCCACCAACCCCGACATCAAGCGCCTGCTCGGCAAGGAAGGCGACTACGGCAAGGGCCTCGGCCTCGACAACGACTGGGCCTATCGCATCGTCAAACAGGTCGGCAACTATGGCGAGACGTTCGACCGCAACGTCGGCGCCGGCTCCCGCCTCAAGATCGAGCGTGGCCTGAACGATCAGTGGACCAAGGGAGGCCTGCAGTACGCCCCGCCCATCCGCTGATCGCAGCGGGGGGGCGCATGAGTAGCTGGCCACCATTCCACGGCGACCTGCAGATTGGGCCGGCTTGCTTCCAGCAGGCCCGATCGGTTTCCACTCCCCCTTGTGGGGAGCGGCTAGGGGTGGGGGAAATCCCAAAGGGGTCAGACCCCTCGCCTCTGCCGCATGGGTCTTCACAAGACGCCGGTGGCGAGGGGTCTGACCCCTGCTGCCGGGATTCCCCCCCACTCTGTCCCTCCCCAACAAGCGGGGAGGGGACCCTGCGATCAGCGCTCGCCCAAATTCGAGCCGCCCGCCTGCTGCGAACCGCGGGAGGCTGACGGTGGCGGTATCGACCGGTGGACCTCCGCGCACCAGGGTGGACCTCAAGGGGCTCATTTACCGCCCCGAGGTCCGCCAGATCGCCTGGCAGGTGGCGCTCCTGCTGGCGCTGGTGTTCGCCTTCGGCTGGGTGGTGCAGAACGTGGCGGCCAACCTGCGCCGCCAGAACATCGCGTCCGGGTTCGAGTTCCTCGACCGCATCTCAGGCTTCGATGTGGCGCAGTCGCTCATCGAATATTCCAACGTCTCCACCTACGGCCGCGCCTTCTGGGTGGGCCTCCTCAACACCCTGCTGGTGGCGGTGCTCGGCATCGTCTTCGCGACGCTGCTGGGCTTCGTGATCGGCATCGCGCGGCTCTCCTCCAACTGGCTGATCGCGAAGCTTGCGGCCGCCTATGTGGAGATCGTGCGCAACATTCCGCTGCTGCTGCAGCTGTTCTTCTGGTACTTCGCCGTCCTCAAGAACCTGCCCGCCCCACGGCAGAGCTACGTCCTGCCCGGCGGCGCCTATTTCAACGTGCGCGGCCTCTACCTGCCGGCACCCGTGCTCCAGCCTGGGTTCGAGCTCGTGCTCGGTGCGCTCGTTGCCGGCATCGTCGGAACAATCGGCCTCCGCTGGTGGACGCGGCGCCGCCAGCTGCTGACCGGGCGGCGCCTGCCGCTGCTGTGGCCATCCATTGGGCTCCTCGTCGGGCTGCCGCTCATGGTCCACCTCGCCGCCGGCGCACCGATGACGCTCGACTATCCAGAGCTCGCCGGCTTCAACTTCCGGGGCGGCATCGCCGTGCAGCCCGAGCTGATCGCGCTGCTGCTCGGGCTCGCCATCTATACGGCCAGCTTCATCGCCGAGATCGTGCGCGCCGGCATCCTGGGCGTGCCCAAGGGCCAGACGGAGGCGGCGCAGGCGCTGGGCCTGTCGCGCGGCCAGGCGCTGCGGCTGGTCATCGTCCCACAGGCGACCCGCATCGTCATACCGCCCCTCACCAACCAGTACCTGAACCTCACCAAGAACTCGTCGCTGGCGGTGGCCATCGGCTATCCGGACTTCGTGAGCGTGTTCGCCGGCACCGTGCTGAACCAGACCGGGCAGGCGGTGGAGGTGATCCTGATGACCATGGGCGTGTACCTCGGCATCAGCCTGGTCACCTCGCTGTTCATGAACTGGTTCAACCGCCGCATGGCCCTGGTGGAGCGCTAGCACCATGGATCGAGCCGGCCCGGCCGCCACCCCTGCCGCCCCGCCGGCCCGCGCCGTCGGCCCCCTCCTGTGGCTGCGGGAGAGGCTGTTCTCCTCCTGGAGCAACGCGGCGCTGACCCTGCTGGCGCTGTGGCTGGTCTACCAGCTGGTCTCCACCCTTTTCACCTGGGGCGTCCTGCACGCCACCTGGCAGGGGCGCGACGGCGGCGACTGCCGCGAGGGCGGCGCCTGCTGGCCGTTCGTCGGCGCCTGGTTCGGGCAGTTCCTCTACGGCCGCTATCCCGACGCCGAGCGCTGGCGCGTCAACCTCACCTACGCCCTGGCGGCGGCGGGCCTGGTGCCCCTCATGATCCCCCAGGTGCCGGGCAAGCTGTGGAGCTCCGCCTACACGCTGGTCGTGGTCCCGGTGCTGGCGGTCATCCTGCTGGCCGGCGGCATGCTCGGCTTGCGCCACGTCCCGACCGACCTGTGGGGTGGCCTGCTGGTGACGCTGGTGATCTCCTCTACCGGCATCGCCGCCGCCTTCCCGATCGGCATCTTCCTGGCGCTGGGGCGCCGCTCGCGCATGCCGATCGTCCGCTGGTTGTCGGTGGGCTTCATCGAGATCGTCCGCGGCGTGCCGCTGATCACCGTCCTGTTCATGGCCTCGGTGATGCTGCCCCTGTTCCTGCCCGAGGGGTGGACCATCGACAAGCTGGTGCGGGCGCTGATCATGGTGGCACTGTTCTCGGCCGCCTATCTGGCCGAGGTCATCCGCGGCGGCCTGCAGGCGATCCCGCGGGGCCAGTTCGAGGCAGCCGACGCGCTCGGCCTCTCCTACCCGCAGAAGGTCGGGCTCATCGTCCTGCCGCAGGCGCTCAAGCTGGTGATCCCCGGCATCGTCGGCAGCTTGATCGCCCTCTTCAAGGACACCAGCCTGGTCCTGATCATCGGCATCTACGACCTGCTCGGCATGGCCCAGGTGGCCTCGTCCGCGCCCGCCTGGCTTTCGCCCTCGACGCCCATGACCGCCTACGTGGTAGCCGGCGCGATCTTCTGGCTCTTCTGCTTCGGCATGTCCCGTTACTCCCAGATGCTGGAGCGCCGGCTGGCGGCCGGCGGCCAGCGGGCGGTGACCAAGGCGATGGATTAGAATCGCAGGGCGACCATGCCGCCGGGGACATCGCGCCACCCTTCGATGAAACCAGTCAAGACTGCCCGGCGGCCGACCCTTACCGACAGGATTGGGCTGTGGCTGTCCATTAGCAGACGCATTGATGGATTGTGGATTGGAACGACCCAGAGCGGCGACAAGGCCGAGGCTGCCCTTCGCCGTGTCGAGGCAGCCCTCAATCTCATCAAGATTTATGACCGCCTTCGGTACGACCGGCTGCACTGCGATATTGAACGCGTGTGGGTTGTTGTGCTGCTAGGCGCTCTCGGGAGCTACAACGAGAGACTTCGCGCCTGCCAACTGGACCCACGGCACGTCTTGGCGGAAGACTCTACTCCGGAGGTCATCGCTGCAACCATCGTGCACGAGGCGACGCATGCACGGCTGCAGCGGTGTGGCATTGGCTACGAGGAGGAGCGGCGTTCCCGCATCGAGGCGGTTTGTTTCCGACGAGAGGCAGCCTTTGCGATGAAGCTGCCGAACGGAGGGCCGGTACGCGAGATGGCGGAGCGCCAGCTGGGGCGATGCACCACCAACGACTTTTGGAGCGACGCGGCGTTCTACAATCGATTCCCAGATAGCGCCGCGGACGCGCTGCGCTATCTTGGAGGCCCCGAGTGGTTGGTGCGCCTCCTCGTTCGGCGATGGCGTCGCCGACAGCGACGGCATTAGCGCTCGCCAAGCACGCTCCCACGCCTGGATGGCAATTTCGTGGGGCGCCATGCGGCGATACCCGCACCGCGCCGATAAGCGCAAGTTCTAGCCCGCTTCCACTGACTCGAAGAACCCGATCAGCGCATCCCGCGTCGCGTCGGGCTGCTCGGCCACCAGCATGTGACCGCAGTTGGGGATGGTGATGGTGCGGGCGCCGGGGATGAGGCGTGCCAGCTCGGCGCCGTCCCTCGGCGGGGTCATGATGTCGCCAGCGGCCGTGACCACCAGCGCCGGGCAATGCACGCGCGCCGCCGCCTCGCGGCCGGAGGTCCAGGCGGCGCAGGCAGCGAGGTCGGCGGCGAGCACGCCGGGGGCGTTGCGGGCGAACAGGGCGAGGCTGCCGCCCGTCATCCACAGGCCGGGCACCGGATGGCCGCCCATCTTGGCGGCGGCCCCGTGCGCCCACGCCGTCATCATCTGGTAGGCCCGCTCCGACGCCTCGCGGGCGGTCTCAAGGAGCGCGGCGTTCACCGGGATCGCCGGCGCCGTGCCGAGAAGGGCAAGGCGCGTCACGCGCTCCGGCAGTGCCGCCGCCGCTTCGAGCGCGATCGCCCCGCCCATGGAGTGGCCGACGACCGCCGCGCGCTCGACGCCCGCCGCATCCATCGCGCGGCCGAGCCACTGCGCCAGCTCCGCCACGCTCCCGAGCACCGGCCCCTCCGAGCGCCCATGCCCTGGCAGGTCCACCGCCAGCACCGAATGTCCATGCCATGCGAGCCAGCGCGCCGGCAGCTGCCAGACCGTGTGATCCATGCCGGCCCCGTGCACCAGCAGCACCGCCGGCCTGGCGGGATCGAACGCCCGCCCGCCCGTTGCCGCGTAGATCGTGCGGCCGTCGAGTTTCAGCTCCATCGCGTCAGCCTCTGAAGGTGAGATGGTGAGTGGTGAGATGGTGAGTGCCTGTTGGAGCATGTGGCGCGCGTGGTGGTACCATTGGAATGGCAGCCTCACTCAGGCCATCGCATGGCCCGACGACACAATATTCTAGGCTCCTGGGTCACCCCGATGGGGGGCCTCCGCCTCCGCGACAGGCGCCACCTGAAATGCACGACTCACCACCCCATCTACCTGTCGAAGGATCGAGACCAAAAGAACCATTCCGCCAACCAGCGCCAAGGCTCCGGGGATTTCCAAAAATCCGAATGTGCCCGAGTAATCAAAGACAACGCTGAAAAGCAAGGCGCTCCCGCCGGATCCCACCAGGATCATCATCAGTAACGCCTTGAGAGCAGCCCTAATCATGACATTCGCCCAAGGCCCGGGTCATCGCCAACGAGGCCACGCTCGATGGTGGTTTCCGCCCCTACCATACGCGCCGCCCGAAACTCACCACCTCACCACTCACCATCTCACCCCTTTTGAGACGCCGCCAGCGCCTGGGACAGATCGTCGATCAGGTCCTGCGTGTCCTCCAGGCCGATGGAGAGGCGCGCCAGCTCCTCGCCCACGCCCGCCTTGGCCAGGTCCTCCGCGCTCATCTGCTGGTGCGTGGTGCTGGCCGGATGGATCACCAGGCTCTTGGCGTCGCCGACGTTGGCGAGGTGCGAGAACAGCCTGAGCCGCTCAATCAGCTTGGCGCCGGCCTTGCGCCCGCCCTTGATGCCGAAGCTCAGAATCGCGCCCGCCCCTTTGGGCATCTGCCGCCTGGCGAGGGCATGATCCGGGTGGCTCTCCAGACCGGCATACTTCACCCACAGCACGGCGGGGTGCTTCTCCAGGAATTCCGCCACCACCTGCGCATTGGCGACGTGGCGCGCCATCCGCACCGGCAGGGTCTCGATGCCCTGCAGCAGGTAGAAGGCGTTGGCGGGGCTCATGCACGCCCCGAAGTCGCGCAGGCCCTCCGCCCGCGCCCGCATGACGAACGCCGCCGGCCCGAACTCCTCGGCAAACGAGATGCCGTGGTAGCCGGCATAGGGCTCCGTCATGGTCGGGAACTTGCCCGACGCCGCCCAGTCGAACCGCCCTCCGTCCACCACCAGGCCGCCGATGGCAACGCCGTGGCCGCCCAGAAACTTGGTGGCCGAGTGCATGACGACATCGGCCCCGTGCTCGAACGGCCGGCACAGGTAGGGCGTTGTGAAGGTGGAATCGACCATCAGCGGCAGCCCGTGCCGGTGCGCCACGTCCGCCACCGCCGCGATGTCGAGCACCTCCAGCCCCGGGTTGCCCAGGGTCTCCGCAAACAGCAGCCGCGTCCTGTCGGTGACGGCGCGGGCGAAGCTGTCCGGATCGCGCGGGTCGGCGAACGTGGTCGTGATGCCGAACCGCGGCAGCGTATGCGTGAACATATTGTGCGACCCGCCGTAGATGCGGGCCGAGGCCACGATATGCCCGCCGGCGCCCATCAGCGTGGCAATGGCTAGGTGCAGGGCGGCCTGGCCGGAGGCGGTCGCCACGGCGCCCACGCCGCCCTCCAGGGCCGCGATGCGCTCCTCCAGCACCGCCACGGTGGGGTTGGAGATGCGCGAGTAGATGTGCCCGGCCCGCTCCAGGTTGAACAGCCCGGCGGCATGCTCGGTATCGTCGAAGACGTAGGACGTTGTCTGGTAGATCGGCACCGCCCGCGCCCCCGTGGCAGGGTCCGGCCTCTGCCCGGCGTGCAGGGACAGCGTATCGAAGCGGGGGGATTTGGGTGTGCTCATGGCGAAACTCGTAGCGGAAGCGGTCCGTCGGGTCGAGCCTTGGTCACGAATGGGAATGTCAGTCGCGAATGACACGAACCACTTCCGCATTCGCCACACGCTGCGGAACTTCTACGGCCCCGCTTCCGTTTGTCCTGGGAGTAGTCTGTGCAATGGGCTACATCGTGGGGAGCCTCGCGAGCGACATGGCCTTGCTCAATCCGGGTGCCTTCTCGGTGGTGAAGTAAATTGCGTCGAACGGAGTGTTCGCCATGCAGCAAATCTTCAATCAAGTCGGGCAGATCGCCCAGCAGCTCGCGCAGGTCATCTGGCAAGTCCTACAATTCATCTGGAGCTGGTCTTTCGGACAAGTGGTTCGAATGTTCCAGATGCCGTTCAACAACCTGCCGATATGGAAGCAGATAATCTACGTGATCGTCATCGTCGCGCTGGCCTATTTCATCTACAAGATCTTCAAGGATCTGCTGAAGGCCGTGCAGTCGATCCTGAGCGCCATCGTCAGCCTGATCTCCGCGCTGATCGCCATGCTGCCGCAGATCGTCCTGGTGGGGCTCATTGCCTTTGGCGGCGCGTGGGTGATTGCGACGCTCAACCCATCTTGGATGCCCCAGGTCCTGGTTGGGGGGAAATCAGGTTAGGCGCGAAGGGCCGTAACCCGCCCGCCTGACCTCGCCGTCTGCGCCTGCCAAGCGGCGGGTTACGCGCTTCGCGCTAACCCGCCCTACAGCACCTCGTACACCGCAATCTGCACCTTGTCCGGGAGGCGCACCGCGCTGCCCACGAACACGCTGGCGTTGAGCCATTCGTAGGGGCCGGCGGGCGCCTCGAACTGTGGGGTGGTGCGGCAGTAGACCAGCGCGGGATCGACGGCCTCGCCGCGGGCCATGCGCGCCATCGTCTCGAGCGAGGCGCGGCGCAGGCCGCGGTTGGTGACGGCGATCTCTGTACCGTCTTTGGTCCTGATGGAGTAACGCGCCACCAACTCCACGACGCCGTCGCCGCGCACGTGCTGCCAGTCGGCCCCGCCCGACACCACCTCGGCCTGCAGGCGCGGGCCGGTCACCGAGCCGCCGAGGATCGGTACAATGCGCCGCCGCCCGCGTGGCACGGCGCCCAGGTCGCGGACCGGCCCCACCTCAGCCTCGATGTCGAAGACGTGGCGCAGTTCCGGGGTCATCGCGCTCTCCCTCTCCCTGGGCAACTCCGACCTCGCCCCGACACCAACAGCGCGGGGAGAGGGGACTCTAGTACGTCTTCGCCGCTGCCGCCGCACCCAGCCCACGCGCCTCGCGTACGGCGTTGGCGGCGCCCACGGCGAGCAGGCGCACGTCGTTGAGGATGGTGCAGAACTGGAAGCCCTCCTCGAAGCGCTTGTGCGCCGTCTTGGGTCCGTCGGTGTGCACGCCGGCGATCAGCCCTCGCTCGCGCGTCTCCTTCAGGATGATCCCCATCGCCTTGAGCACAGTCTCCTCGCTCGGATCGAGGGTCGGCGTCTTGCCCATGCTGAACGACAGGTCCGACGGGCCGATGTAGACCCCGTTCAGGCCTTTCACGGAGAGGATCTCCGGCAGATTGTTCACCGCCTGGCGCGTCTCGATCATGGCGAACAGCAGCACCTCCTCGTTGGCGTGCTGCCAGTAGTCCGCCCCGCCGTACTGCGCCGCCCGGAACGGCCCGAAGCTGCGCTCGCCGAGGGGCGGATAGCGCCCCGCCCGCACCAGCGCCTCGGCTTCGGCCTTGGTGTTGATCATCGGGCAGACGATGCCATAAGCGCCGGCGTCCAGGACACGCATGATGTGGGCCGGGTCGTTCCACGGCACCCGTACCATCGGCGTGGCATCGCCGCCGGCGGCGATGGCCTGCAGCATCGGCACCACGTCGTTGAGGTCGAGGGAGCCGTGCTGCATGTCGAGCGTGACATAGTCCCACCCCTGGGCGGCATAGATCTCGGTCGAGAACGCGCTGGGAATGGCCGCCCAGCCGCCGACGCAGCGCACGCCGTCGGCGATCTTCTTTTTGAGGGCGTTGGGTCGCATGTGGGTCTCCTTGAAGCTGGCGAATGGCGAATGGGGAGTGGCGAATGGTTGCTGGAGCCTAAGAGCTGCGCCGAGCCCCATTCGCCATTGGCCATTCGCCAATCACTTCTTCAGCACCTGCGGGTTCACCACGTGGCTCACCGGCAGCCGCCCGTCGAAGCAGTCGAGCACGTTCTGCGCCACTGTCACAGACGAGCGCATCATGGTCTCCGGCGTGGCGGCCGCGGAATGCGGCGTGAGGACCAGCCGGTCGCAGGTGAGCAGGGGATCGTCTGGCGCCGGCGGCTCCTTCACCTGCACGTCGAGAGCAGCCCCCTTGATGCGGCGGCTGTTCAGCGCATCGACCAGCGCCGCCTCGTTGACGATGCCGCCGCGCGCACAGTTGATGACGTAGGCCGACGGCTTCATCAGGGCCAGCTCGGGCGCGCCGATCAGGTTGCGCGTGTCGTCCTGCAGCGGGCAATGCACCGTCACGAAGTCCGCGCGCGGCAGGGCGGTGCGGAAGTCCGTCACCGGCTCGCAGCCCATGTCCTCGATCTCAGCCGCCGTGTAGGCCGGATCGACGCCCAGGCACCTGAGCCCGAGGCCGTTCAACGCCTTCGCCAGCCGGCTGCCGATCCGCCCGAGGCCGACGATCAGCACCGTCCGACCGGCCACGTCCATGGACTCGAGCTTCGTCCTGCCGCGCATATAGTCGCCCTCGCGCACAGCCCGGTCGAACTCGTGCAGCCGCTTGGCCAGCGCGTACATCATGGCGATGGTGTGCTCCACCACCGACGGCGCGTTGGCGAGGCCGACGGTGGCCACGATCACCCCACGCTCGGTCGCGGCGTCCACGTCGATGGTGTCGAAGCCCACGCCGTGGCGCGAGATGATCTTGAGGCTCGGCGCCGCCTCCATCATGGAGCGCGGGATCTTGGTGAGCCGCACGCAGATCGCCTCGGCACCAGGCAGGAAGTTAGCCCACGTCGCCGGATCGGGCGACGCCGGCACGATGATCTCCAAGTCGTCGCGCGAATGCAGGATCTTCATCCCCTCCGGATGAAGCGGCTGGATGCAGATCACCTTGTGGCGCATTGGTTCCCCCAGGGATGGCGTACCTTGAGCAAAAAAGGGGAGTAGGGAATAGGGAGTAGGGCTGGATCGAGCAGCTAACACACCTTTTCCCCTATTCCTCACTCCCCTCTCCCTATTCCCTACTCCCCTCTTCTCTCAATGAATTTCGTCCTGCTTCTTCAACGCCTCGCGCAGTTTCGCGACGTTGAACCCCGGTGCGCGCGCCATCTCCAGGATCACCGCCTCCTTGCGCCCGAGCAGGTCGCAGGCGGCGGGAATCTTCTCGGCCAGAGCCTCGGGGATCGTCACCGCCCCATGCCGGTCGGCATGCACGAGGTCGCCCGAGCGCACCAGCATGCCGGCCACCCGCACCTCCTTGCCGAAGTCGGCGAGGTGCACGTAGGCGTGGCTCGGCACGACGGAGCCGGCCAGCGCCTGGAAGCCGGGCGCCCACTGGTCGATGTCGCGGATCGAGCCGTCGGTGACGACGCCCACGCAGCCGAGCCCCTGGTGCACCGCGCTCATCACCTCGCCCCAGAACGCGCCGAAGCCAACCTCGGCGCCATCCAGGTCCTGCATCACCATGATGCCGGGCGCCGGCTGGCCCGCCACGTACTCGTAGTACGCGATGCGCTGCTCGCGCGCCTTGGCGGGGTCGAGCTCGTGCGCATGGGTCGAGCGATGGGTGACGGTCTTGGCATAGCCGACGATCGGCGGCAGGCTCGGAAAGGGGCACACCAGCGGCCTGGTCGTGAAGCCGGTGAGGTAGCGCGACCGGTCCAGCAGCTCCAAGGCGTTGCAGATGGTGGGGGTATCGTAGGTCTTGAGCTTGGCGAGCAGCGCCGCGTCGATCATCCTGGGTCTCTCCTGACTCTTGCTTGTTCCGCGCACCCGCCGACGGCGCTGTCTTGCGACAGCTTAGATCACGCCAGCCCTCAAGTCATGATGCAGCGCGATGCGCCGCCAGCGCCGCAGCCCTGCCAGGCGCGCAACCACGGGCTGGCATTGTGAGTGAAGGGCGGGCATCATGGCGGAGGTGAAGGGGTCAGACCCCTCGCGTCGAACGTACCTATTTGTCCGAACCGCAGAGGCGAGGGGCCCGACCCCTTCTGGAGCACATGAGCGAGCCGAAGCGAAGGACCCTGAAGCGCAAGGGCGCCGCCGGGCGCGCCGTGCACGACGTGGGCGGCCTCGCCATGGGGCCCATCGACCGCGAGGAGCACGACCTCGCCCTGTGGGAGAAGCGCACCGACGCCATGCTGCGCCTCCTGGTGACGCCCGGCAAGCGCGCCTTCACGGTGGACGGCATGCGCCGCGTCATCGAGGACTACGGCCAGCAGGCCTACGACCGCACGACCTACTACGAGAAATGGATCCGCGCGGTGCGCAACCTTGTTGTGGAGCAGGAGCTCCTCACCCGCGAGGAGGTCGAGGCACGCATGGCCGAGGTGCGGGCGCGCTACAAGAAAACTGGCCGCAAGGTCTCGAAGGAGAACGTCCCGTGGTGAAGGCCAGAAGGGGAATGGGGAGTAGGGAGTGGGGAGTGGGGAGCGGGCATTCAATTCGCGGTCCCCACTCCGCACTCCCGATTCCCCACTCCCGCTTTGCGCCGGGCGATGCCGTGCGCGTCTCCGACCGCGCCGTGGTGGGTCATTGCCGGACGCCCTGGTACCTGCGCGGCAAGGCCGGCGTGATCGCCTCGGTGCACGGCACGTTCCGCGACCCGGAGACGCTCGCCTACCACAAGCCCGGCCTGCCGGCGCAGCCGCTCTACAAGGTGCGATTTAGGCAACGCGAGCTGTGGGACCGCTACGCGGGGCCGTCCGGTGACGAGCTGGAGGTCGATATCTACGAGCACTGGCTGGAGAACAGGGAGTAGCGAATAGGGGCTTGCCGCGCTCTCAATCTTATTCGCTATTCGCTACTCCCCATTCGCTCTTCAGGAGTGCCGAACCCAAATGCATGATGACCACGATCAGGGGCACCACGGCCAAGACCGTCACGCCCCACCGCAGAAGGACCACGACGCCGGGCCGATGAGCGCCTACGAGGTTCTTGAGGAGGCGGTACGCGCGCTGTTGATCGAGAAGGGCGTGCTGACGCCGGAGGAAATCGCCGCCCAGGTGGACCTCATGGACAGCCGCAACCCGGCGCTCGGCGCCAAGGTGGTGGCCCACGCCTGGACCGACCGCGCCTTCAAGAAGCGCCTCGTTGCCGATACCCGGGCGGCGCTGGCGGAGCTTGGCATCGACATAGGCACGCTGGCCGAGTTCCGCGTGGTGGAGAATACTCCCGAGGTGCACAACGTCATCGTCTGCACGCTCTGCTCCTGCTACCCGAAGATGCTGCTCGGCATCCCGCCGGCCTGGTACAAGAGCCTCGCCTACCGCTCCCGCACCGTGGTGGACCCGCGCGGCGTTCTGGCCGAGTTCGGCGTGTCGATCCCCGACGACGTGACGGTGCGGGTGCACGATTCCACCGCCGACCTGCGCTACATCGTTCTGCCGATGCGCCCCAAGGGCACCAAGGGCTGGAGCGAGGAGAAGCTCGCCGCCATCGTCACCCGCGACTGCATGATCGGCACGGCGCTGCCGCGGGCCGGTGTCTGACCCCCGGGCCGGACACCGTGGCTCAGCCCGGGATAGGGTGAGCCACGGTGTCAAAGCACTACTGTCCGAAATCAGCGTGGGGACTAACTCCGCAGGTCATTGAGGCGGCATCATAATCCATAATTGAGAGGGGTGTCGTCGACTTGAGCTCGGCTTCCGACCCTCGCCAGCTTCGCCGCCCGATGCGGCAGCGGGGGAGCCGGCCATGTACGAAGGGAAGGCCCCGCCTGTGGCCTTCGCCACGATTCCGCCCGCGACCGGCGACGCGAGGGCGTCGTGCACCGTTGACTTGCGCCCGCCGATCAAGGCCGCGAGGCCCCGCGATGGTCCGAGGAAACGGCCGCCAGTGATCCGCTACGGTGCCGCTGGCGCTATGTCCTTGAGCCGGACCCTTGGCGGACCTGGCGGACCACATATGGACCATATTGAGCGTTTCTGAGGATAGCCGATTTGCGACTAAGCTATTGATTTCATTATGGTGAGCCCGGTTGGGATCGAACCAACGACCACCTGATTAAAAGTCAGATGCTCTACCGCTGAGCTACGGGCCCGTCTTCTGCGCGTCAGGCGACGGCGCGCCGGCTTCTTGGCCGGCACCGCCCTTCCTGGAGCGCCTTGCGGCGCCGCGCGGCTTGTAGCATGCGGCGGCGCGGTTCGGAAGTGAGGCGGCGGGACGATCCCTACAGCCGCGAGGGGGTTCCCCTCCCCCTTGTGTGGAGGGGTTGGGGGTGGGCGAATTCCTCCTCAGGCCACGCCGGCGCGGAGGAGGTCGTGCACGTGCAGGATGCCGACCGGCTTGCCCCTCTCCACCACGAACATCTGCGTGACGCCGGGCAGGCGGCTGGCATCGCCGCGCCGGAACGAATTGATCTGCTCCAGCGCCGCCGACGCCAGCGTGTCGGGCGGCAGCGTCTTGGGCTTCCTCGTCATGATGTCCTCGACGCGTGCCTGCAGGAGGCCCGGCCCCATGTGCCGCCGCAGGTCGCCGTCGGTGATCATCCCCGCCAGCCGGCCCTTGGCGTCCACCACGCCGACGCAGCCGAAGCTCTTCTCGGTCATGGTCACGATCGCCTCGGCCATGGTCCTGCCGAGCGGCACCAGCGGCAGGCTGTCGCCCCTGTGCATGATGTCGGACACGAACTTGAGCTGCGCCCCCAGCGATCCGCCGGGGTGGAACACCTTGAAGTCCTGGGCGGTGAAGCCCCGGCGCTCCAGCAGCGCGATGGCCAGGCAGTCGCCGATGGCGATCTGCATGGTGGTGGAGGTGGTGGGCGCCATCCCGTGCGGACAGGCCTCCTTCGCCTGCGGCAGGGCCAGCACCACGTCGGCCTGGCGGGCGAGCGTCGAGCCGGCACGCGAGGTGATGGCGATGAGCGGCACCTTGAAGCGGCGCGAGTAGGTGACGACGGTGCCGAGCTCCACGCTTTCGCCCGACCAGGACAGGGCGACGATCACGTCCTCGGGTTTGATCATGCCGAGATCGCCATGGCTGGCCTCGGTGGGGTGCACGAAGAATGCTGGAGTGCCCGTGGAGGCGAGAGTGGCCGCCACCTTCTGGCCCACGAGGCCGCTCTTGCCGATCCCGGTCACGATCGCTCGGCCTGAAGCAGCGGCGATGGTGGCGACGGCGGCAGCAAACGTCTCCCCGAGACCGTCGTTGAGCGCCGCCCTGAGGGCGCTGAGCCCCTCGCACTCGAGGTCGAGGGTGCGGGCCGCCGAGCGCAGCTCCTGGCCGGCAGCGCCGCTGCCCGACCGGGCGGGCGGCTTCTGTCTCCTGGAGGTGCTGGAGAGGCTCTCTGCCTGGAGGTTGGGCATAGTGAGGCCGTTGGCGCCTTCGTCGTGCGAGTCGCTCACCGTCTTAACCTTATCTGAGATCCCTCAACCCCGCCCGAAACACTATCCGCACAAATCCAGGGCAATCTCAACCGATCAAATCGCCGTGCGCTGAAACGCAGCTTCGGTGCTCAGGCCACGGCAGGAGTGCATGGCTCGCGTCCGGCCGCTAACCTTCCACAAAGTTGCCAAAATGAATTGGGCTCCTAACATGCTAGGTAGGCCAACGCTTTCCTGTGGAGCCGCAGGCATTTGCTGCCCCGCAGGTTCCGGAGCGACCACGCCGGCACCGTCCGGTGGGGCATTGGCGATCGCGTTAACAGACAGGCGATAACCGGGGCAGGCGCGACTGCTTTTGTGGGGGAGGGGACGGAACGATTCGAGGGTGGTTGGCCTCTGAAGGTAGGGCTGCGTTGTGCAGTAGCGATGTCGGTAGAGGAGCCAAACCATGACTGTGATGTACGCCCAGGGCGACTTGCTTATCGAGCGTGTCGATGACATCTGTCCTTCAGGGACCATGCTGTCGCCCGACGCTTCCGGCGCCACGGTTCTCGCCGAGGGTGAACTGACCGGACACCGCCACGCCATCTTCGAGCGCGTGACGATGTTCCGCGACGACGCGCTCGCCCGCGATGTACCGGGCGGACTCTACATCGGCCACGTCAAGGTGGAAGGCGGGCCGGCCACGATCCAGCATCAGGAGCATGCGCCGATCGCCCTGGGCGAGGGCACGTACCGCGTGCGGCGCCAGCGCGAGCTCGAGCCGAGGGACGCCGTCATTGTTGCGGACTGAGTTGCGGACCGAGGTCGGCGCGTTGGCGGACTGGCAGCGCGCTGAGCTGGCCGTCTACGGGGCGCGGTGGAATGCGCTGCGGCAGTCCACCTCCCCACCCGACGAAGCGGTCGCGCGGTCGGCCGTGGAGAAAGCCTACGCCGCCGCCGGCCTGGTGGCGCCCGGCGAGATCGTTTGGGAGGACGGACCGGCCGAGCTGGCCGTCTCCTGGTCCAAGCGCCGGCACGCCGCCGGGGAGAGCGTGCGCTCGACACTCGTCGATGCCGTGCGGCGCAAGGCCGAGCTGGCCGTCGATCGGGCCATCGCGCTCAGCGTGCGCATGGCGCTGACTGCCGAGCCTGGGCTCGCGCGCCTGCCCCAGTTCTGCACTACGACCGACGAGGCGCTGTTGCGGCTGGGGGAGCGGGCGCTGCCCATCCTGCCGCTGCGGTTCATCGATTTCTTCACGCGGCGCCGGACACGGGCCACCTTCGCCGGCAGCGGTTTCAGCCTGCAGTCGGCGGCGTGGCTCGGCGCGCTCCAGTACCTCCACGACGTGTGCGGGCTGGTGCGCCAGACCGGGCCGGCGGAAGGGCTGTGGGAGCTCGCCCGCAGCGCCTGCTGGATGGCCCCGCACGAGCGCATCTGCTGGCTGATCCGCCGGCCGACGCTCATCCGCTGCGATGCCAACGGCCGACTGCATGCGGCGGACGGCCCGGCGCTGCGCTTCGGCACCGGCACCGCGGTCCATGCCTGGAAGGGCATCATCGTTCCGGGCCGGCTGATCGAGCGTCCCGACACCATCGACGTGCGCGCCATCGATGCCGCCCACGACCCGCAGATCCGCCGCTGCATGATCGACATCATGACGCCGCAGCGATTCATCGAGGAGGGCGGGGCGCACCGGATCACGGAGGACGATGCCGGCATCCTCTGGCGCCAGCGCTGGCGCTGGGAGGCGTGGGCCGCGGTGGAGGTGATCAACGGCACCCCCGAGCCGGACGGCACGCACAAGCGCTACTTCCTGCAGGTGCCGCCCACGGTGCGCACTCCGCGCGAGGGCGTGGCGTGGACCTACGGGCTGAGCGAGCGGCAGTACCGGCCGGTGATGCGGACGTAGGACCTTCTGCGTTTGACACCACTAGAAGCCTGCAATCTCTACAGCAAATTGATCATCCAGCTTTCCCGCGGTTGCGACAGCAACCAGCATTGAGTTGACTTTTAATCAGGTGGTCGTTGGTTCGATCCCAACCGGGCTCACCAAATATAATCAGTAACTTACCGGAACGACTGCGAAGCGTCGAAAGTGGGTTCAGGGTCCAAATAGGGTCCAACGGGGCAGGCAACGCTTAGAGAGGTGCTGCCTGCAATTGAGACCTGGAGGCAGCTGCGCATCGCGGACGTGGATGGTGACCTGAGTGATGGCAACCAGCGTCACGGGATGGAGGGCTTCTCCATCATGATACCAATCAGCGGATGAAATCGTAGCGGAAGCGCTCGCCATCGGGGGTGACCCTGCCAACCGTCGGGCTGGGGAAATGGATTGGCAGGACCAACGTTGAAGTATCTGCCACCCCGCCCAGGAAGCGGCGGCGCGACTTTGCGGCCTCTTCCTTGTCGGTGTCGAAGATGGTCGACCAATCCGGCTCACGGCATTGCAGCACATGGTGCATCATGTCGCCCGTGACCACCGCGCGCTGCCCGCGCGAACGGATGTCGACGCAGCAATGATGCGGCGAATGCCCGGGAGTTGGGGTGAGCGAGAAGGTGTCGTCCAACTGGTACGTGTCGTCCACCAGCAACGCCTGCCCGGCTTCGACAATGGGCCGGCAATTGTAGGTCCACACGTTGCCGGGTGGATTGGCCCCTCGCGTGGTAGCGGTCTCCCAATAGGCGTATTCACCTTTGTGGAAAATGTACTTGGCCCTGGGGAAGGTCGGCACCCACCGCCCGTCGCGCAGCATCGTATTCCAACCGGTGTGGTCGATGTGCAGATGCGTGCAGAACACGTGTGTGATGTCCTCGAAGCTGAGGCCGGCCGCGCGGAAGTTGTCGAACCAGGGTTGCTTCGGAAAATCGAAGGGGGGCGGGTGCCCCTTGTCCTCACCGGTGCAGGTGTCGATCAGCACGGTATGCTTGGGCGTACGCACAACGAAGGTCTGATAGGTAATGACCATCCTGCCGGAGGCGGGGTCGAACACGAAGGGATCGAGGTCGGCGAGGTGCCGTCGGCCGACTACGGGATCGTAGGCGGGGAACATGTCTTCTGGCTTCCGCCATGGTCCATCGCGTTCGATGATGCTGCTGATGGCGACGTCGCCGACGATAATCGTCTTCATCTTGTCTCCTCCCACAGCTTGTCGCCGCAACATCCGCTGCGACTGGATGATCCACCTCATCGGGCGATTAGACAAGGTTACCAGACTACCTGGACTGCGGACACGATCTGCGTGGGGTGTCCGCCGGTCCGGCGAGAGGAACCCGCAGCGGAGGACGACGCGATGGCGATCTTCATGGGGCGGTGTGGCACTCCCACCGGGAAGACGACCGGGCGCGTGCTCGGGTCCCTGCGGCGGGCGCTGGGCACCATCCGAGATTGGGGTCGAAGCTGCCGCGTCGACGCGTACAAGATGGCTGCTGGAGGACGCGCGGGCGGAACTTGAGAAGGGCGTTGTACTGCTAGAGGAGATGACGCGCCGTTGAGGGATCGTACCGCGGGGTCGGCGTCTCCCTTTGCACCGATCCCGAGTTTGGGGCCTGCTAGAGCATTTTCCACATGATATGGATCATCGAGTGTAACCGGCATGCCTAAAGTAGTTGGCACACATCTGCGGCGCAAACGACTTGACGAGCCTGCGGATGAGCTTGAGCAGGGCGTC
>Ga0070699_100001265_pt1 | contig 23298 bp, 27 predicted proteins | sample KBSK1503metaG_FD_65473 | JGI IMG/M metagenome (GOLD analysis project Ga0070699, IMG submission 65473) | Corn, switchgrass and miscanthus rhizosphere microbial communities from Kellogg Biological Station, Michigan, USA - KBS K1-50-3 metaG | ecosystem: Host-associated > Plants > Roots >...
TTGTGGCCGGAAGTAGTTGAGCATCACGGAAACGACCCGGTCGCTACCGCTCCCGGTTCTGACTTTGTGTATCCACACAGCGGCCATATCGTTGCCATCCGAGTTTTGACACAGTCTCTTATGCCCCGCCGTTGAGTGCACTGTGCATTTGGGCTGGGCCCCTGGTTCGGGCTCGGCCCTCTATTCACGTGACGGTGGAATTCACTTCTCGTAACTGGTTGCACAAGTTTGATGACTGACACCCCCGCCTCTGCGTGATGAAGAGCGCGACAGGCCCGAGGGTCGTGAGCTTTTTTTACGGGGAGACTTGGTCAGGATTTCTCCCAACGCATAAACAGAAAATATGGGACGCGCGTAAGCTTCCTAAAGCGATCGGATTTTCTCAATTCATCCATAGTCGGCTCGGCCTCGCAGAAATCTCGCAACAGGAATCCTTCACGCAAGAGCACTTGTACGTAATCCTGCAAAGGGCGGTGGCGACGCAGTACTGGCGCGGAAAATTCTCTAGTGATTTTGTCTTCCCATACTTCCCGGTCGAAATAATGATCGACTTTGAAGAACAACAGATGGTGCTTGTCGTCAGGATCGCGTTCCCATTCCGCAATGCGCCCCGAAAAGCAAGGATGGGTAATGCTCATTAGTAGGGATCCGCCGTTGCACAGAACTCGACGAATCTCACGAACAGCTCCCAAATAATCTTCAACATCCATTAAACTCATGGCGGCAACTACGAGGTCGCAACTATTGTCCGCGATGGTCTCCAGAGCATTTGCGTTGGCGCAAATGAACTGAACGTCCAGCTTCTCCGCCTCGGCGCGTTCGCGCGCGATCCGAACAAGCGTCTCGCTACCATCTGCTCCGATGATGTTCGCCCCACGGCGCTTTAGCTGGCGTGAGTATCCGCCTTCACCGCAACCAAGATCGAGTATTCGTCGACCAGAAACATCGCCCAACATTTCCAGCATCCGAGGCATGAGGAAAAAGTTGCGATAGTCATTATTATCAGCGTGCAACACCCAGTTATCGCCAATGGCATTCCATGAGCGCGTAGAACTGTCTTCATTGAGCATGCGCGTTTAACTCCTCAGCCTTATTTTGCAGTCCGCCAGATCGAATCATCGTCCCCAACGCCTATCAGTTTCTTGAGTGCCGCGCTGGTGCGCGCTGTTCTGCGTCCCGAAGAATTCGTTCGACCCAACGCAGTTCGGTTTGCGTCTGCTCAACAAGCAACTGAAGCATCCACACGGCTTCATGATACGGGTGACCGACTTCGGTCAGCACGTCTGCGAGAGTTGCTTTTTCCAGATTTAGCCGCTCTTCGAGCAGTTTTCTGCGGTTGTCTAGTTGCTTCCGGAAAGTCCTTGTCCGCGCCTGCCACGAGAGCGCGAGCCAAATCAGGAATGGTTGATGCACTTTCTGAGTGACCCAGTGTTTAGCTTCCAGGGCATCGGCCAGCTGTTCGCGGCCGAGTGCAGTAGTTTGCATTACGCGGCGCTCGGGACCCGCCGACGGCGAATCCGTTTCCCTTACGCGAATCAGTTTGAGTTTCGTTAACTTATCCAACGAATAATAGATTTGCGGACGTGACACGGGAGCCCATTCGCGAATCTTTCGATCCTCGAGAGTCGCATTTACCTCGTAGCCGTGCATCGGCCGTTCCGCCAACAAACTAAGAATCACCAGGTCGGAGATCGTCAACCGAGTTTGGTTGGCAGGGTGCGCAGGCCTCTCCACCAGAGTCTTTTTTCGCTTCACAGCTTTGGCCATGCGGCCTACTATAGCACCACTAGTCCAATTCAGACTAGCACTCCTTGCTCTCTGTATCACGATTACTGTCTTGACACCGACAGCGAAGCCAGGAGCCCCGGCCTCCGCGTCCAGTTTCTTCTTTACCACAGGTGAACCTGATGGCCGGATGGCTGCTGCTTCCCGGCCCGAAAGCCGCCACAAGATCGAGATCGAGGCGGCCGATGACTTTATCCTCACGTCGCAAACGACCATCGACCGGGCCACCTTTACCGGGCTCCTCTTCCACGGTGGTCATGGCGAGACTCGGTGATCGATGGCATCCATCCGTCCCCGGATCAAGTCACGGGGGGCGAGGGTCCGGTGGCGGGACAGGAGGTTCTCTTCGAGGTGGTGTTCGACCCGCCAATAGACCTGGCGGCCAATCATTACTTCTTCGTTCCGCAGGTCGAGTTGGAAGGTCGGGCTGGCAACTTCCTTTGGCTGTCTGCTCCCGGTCCACCGTTGTTTACCGGTGATCTGCAGATGTGGATCCGCAACGCAGACCTGGAGCCGGACTGGCTGCGGGTCGGCGGCGATATCGTCGCCCCCACGCCGGCGTGGGGCCCGAAGTTCAACGGTAGTTTTTCCTTAACCGGAACCACTCCGTAAGAATTGCGCTAGTGCGCATCTAGCAATGTACTCCGTGCGCTTACCGCGCTTGCGTCGTTGAATGCTAGTAGAGAAATTTTTCATGTTGCCTCCAGCACGTTTTCACGGCTCGTGCCACAGACACCAATAAAAATTGCGGGACAAAACCGACAACGAGGGAGGCCGAGGTTCTGATTTGCTGAGAAAAATGGTGCCCCCGGCGCGATTCCAACGCGCGACCTTCCGCTTAGGAGTCGGTTGAAGCTCATTATCTCGAATTTCCTCCGCCACTCATCAAACTGACATTTTGGCTATTTTGCTAGCGCAAATGGTCTATCGCTATATCTGACGTTTCCCTCTATACTCTGCACACATCACACATTCTGTGTGCCACACAGTGTGCAGATCGCACACACACTTTTTGTCCCCAGGGAGAAAATTCTACTTAATGCAGCGCAGCGGCACAATCCTCAAACGCAAAGCCCGGAAAAAGGGCGGCAAAGATACTTGGTGGGCTCGAGTGATCTACTTAGACCCAAAAACTGGGAAACAACACGATCTGCAAAGACGCGCCGACAGTAAGAAGCATGCGGGAGATTTGCGCGATGCCTTGCTTCGGGATGTGGAACACACAGACGGACAAGCGGTTAAGACTGAGCGAATGACCTTCGTGGATCTTTGTAAGTATTTTGAGCGACATTACGTCAAGGAGGCTGAATACGTCGAAGGCCGCAAGGTAGCGGGCGTTCGCTCCCTTGCCACCGCCAAGGGGCAACTAAGCGCTCTTAAAGACCATTTCGGCAGCCGTCGCTTGCGGTCGATTACTCACGGAGACGTGCGGCAGTTTCGATCGGCGCGGTTGAAGCAAAAAACCCGTTCAGAGGGGCAGCGCAGCATTGCCACCGTAAACCGAGAGTTGTCGATGCTTCGGCGCATGTTCAACGTCGCGCAGCGCGAGGGGTGGATACTTCGCAATCCGTTTGCTGCAGGAGATTCTTTGATCAGCGCTGCCGACGAGAAGAAGCGCGAGCGCATCCTCACTCGCGAAGAAGAAGCCGCACTCTTATCAAAGTGCGAGAGCACGAGCAGAACTCATCTGCGAGGCATTCTAATTTGCGCTCTAGATACCGGAATGCGCCAGGGTGAGATCTTTTCGTTGCGTTGGCGCGATGTTGATTTTGAGAATGGGCTTCTCAACATTCAGGCGTTTCACACCAAGACCATGAAGGAACGTCAAGTAGCAATGACGGCTCGCTTAACCTCAGTCCTCGAAATGCTACGAGCGAGTGCGCCTGAGAATCCCAATGGCCGCGTTTTCGGCATTCACGACAATGTGAAACGGAGCTTCACGGCTGCTAGGAAGGATGCGGGCTTGCAAGACGTCCGCTTCCACGATTTACGCCACACGGCGGCAACTCGTCTTGTGGGTGCACACTTACCCTTGCCCGAAGTTGGTCGAATCCTGGGCCATTCACAAGCGAACACGACGTACCGCTATGTAAATGCTAACCTTGAAACGGCCAAGCGCGCCGCAGCAGCGCTAGATGCTTTCAACGACTACACTTTGACTCTTAACGCGGTCGAATCCGTTAATAAAGCCGCAGGAGGGCTGGACGACTCCCGATGTAAGATTTTTAAGGGGAGGGACCGTCTAAGGCATCGATTATCGTAAGTCGATGCTCGCCTGTGGTATTAATCCGCCTAGCGTTCATTAGCTGTTAGATTTGACGCCATTAACGGTGAGCTGTCCATTCATTAGCATCGGCAACAGCCAATCGCGAAGTTTGGCGAGTTGTTCGTTCTCTAACCTATTCGACACTATTTTATTGAGCAGAGAATCAAATGTTTCTTTCGGCTTGAAGTGGGATGTCCTTATCGGATGCAATAAAAAGAGCCGCTTCAAATCTTTATCGCTCAAATGTCCAACTGTAGTTCGTGAGATGTTTTTTTCTCGGGCTTTAATGTGCGGCGATAACTCAAAGTATGCTTGAAAAGTCGAAATCTCCGAATCTTCTTTTGATCTCAGTCTTACACATCGCTGGTTCAAGTATGCGCCGTCTTTATCCCAAAAATTTATGTGGAAATTTCCGTCCATTCCAATCAATAAATCATTCTTGTTCAATTCGTGTTTGTCGTGAACTGTTTCTAAGCTATAGGTTGAGATCGTATTCTCTAGAATATCTCTGATTCTAACCACCGGGTTTTTGTGTCTTATCGTCAGTGAATTTTGTAGTGTCAAACGGAAACCCATATTGAACATCCATTGCACCGAATAGATTCTTCAATTCCCAACCGTCCGGAATTTCTCTCTTCAGCTCATCATTCCATTCCATTTTGCCGCCGCTGGATTTGTAGGGCTTGCCATGTTGGTCGGGGAAATCAAACTGGATGAACCAATAGTCGTAAAGCGTCTTCGCCATCGCTTCCAATTCGTCATTGATGCTCTTGTTGAGTTCGATTTTGGAATCTAAGGTGGAAAGAACGCGGGAGATTTTCCGTTGTACAGGCAGCTCTCGAGGTATGACGTCGATATCTTTCAGAAGTGGAAGCGTAAGAAACTTTGTTTGCGACCCTTGGGACTTCTCTTTCAGACGCTTCAACTCGATTTTCAAAGAATAGAAAATGTAATCTAAATCGTATCCCGGTTTGGCAGTCAAAATATACGTTCTTTGGTAGGCATTGAATTTCCCGTTATACCTACTAATGTGAAAATTGCCGGAGGCATTGTTACCGGCGATTAAGATCACCGAATCATCAAAGGCAAATGAATCAATTTTTAATGGTTCGGGGGCACATGTGAAAAACGGATATTGCCCCCCAACAACAAAGTGATTTGAATCTAACTTCCCAGTTGTGATGCCACAGGCATCATTGAGCTTTGGGTTCTTTTTCATAAATCAATTCTGCCAGGCGTTGGTGAACTTCGGTTTCTAAATCTCTCGATTGGCTAAAGAGCAAAGCCAGATTATTGCTGTACTGGCTCATCTCGGCCGTAAATCCTTGGAGCGTTATGTCGGTATACTCAGTCTTAACTTCAAAATATTGGCCCGCGCTGAACGAGTAGTGTTTCTCCTTTATCTGTTCGTAAGACACCACCACCGTAAAATCTTCCTGCGCTTCGTGACGGTTGAAGGTCTCGATGATTTTCATTTCTTCCGTGTGCGAGAGTACTGTCTTTTGATTCTTGCCTTCCTTGATCGTCGTTCCTAACTTGGAAGCGTCCATCAAAACGATGTCGCCTTTTTTGTTCGCGCTGTCAATGAACAGAATCGAAACGTTCGTGCCGGTCGTCGCAAAAATATTGCTCGGCATCGAAACCACTCCGCGCAGCATCCTTTCTTCGACTAGTTTTTCCCGGATCTTTTTCGGAATGCCGCTCTGGGCCGTCAGAAATCCAGTAGGCACAACGACTGCCGCTCTCCCTTTCTCCGATAACGAAAAGATGATGTGCTGGATAAACAACAAATAGACTGCCATTTTATTGTTATCTTTGTTTGGTATCTTCGGAATGCCCGCGAAAAACCGTTCGCTGTTCTGCTTTGTATCCAAGTCATCGCGCCAATCGCTGAAATCCAATTTGAACGGTGGATTCGAAACGACATAATCAAACGTCGCAAGGTTGTCACCCGCTCGGTGATAAGGAGCGACTAGTGTATTTCCCTGAATGATGTTCTGAATTGAATGCACCAGATTATTCAAGATCAAATTCAGTCTCAGCATGCTGCTCGACTTCTGCGAAATATCTTGCGAATAGATCGTGCATCGATCTTCACCGATAGCGTGCGCTAGATTCATCAAAAGAGTTCCAGAACCCGCAGACGGGTCGTAACACGTTACGTCGCTCACAGGCTCGTCGACCAAGATCGAAGCCATAATCTTGGCCACCGCGTGTGGCGTATAATACTCAGCATATTTCCCCCCGCCATCCTTGTTGTAATCCTTGATGAGGTACTCAAAAATTGTTGAGAAAAAATCGAACTTCTGACTAAAGATCTTTTCAAAACTGAAATTAACAAGTTGGTTGATTAGTGCGCGGCAGAAGGCATCCCGTTGGGAAGCGTCAGTAATGTAATTGCTCAATTCATCAAACAGCTTCACCTTAGCGCCTGTGCCGGTCTTCACTGAGAAAATCTCATTGTTGAAAATTGCAATGTCGCGGAGCGTATCGTCAAACAATATCGCAAACTGTTCGTCGTTCTGTTTGTGGTAGAGATTAGAAAGGAAATGTTGACGTTTAAGCCTCGCGCTTTCGGCAGGCATCCTCAACAGTAGAAGTCCGTACTTCTCGTCAGAATACTCAGCTATTTCTTTTTCCCAGCCCTCCGGTGCAGCTTTCAATTTGGGTTCGAGTTCCTTTACTTCGTACCCAAACTTATCGTTCATGAATTTGTAAAGAAAGACCTGGGTAATGATTTTGAATTCATTGCCATCATTGCCCAATCCGTAATTGGCGCACACTCCTTTCAGGTTATCAATCAATTGTTTCGTCTGCGCCGTGAAATTCTGTGCTGGTTGCGTGGTCATTATGTTCCTAGGTATTCGTTTACGTACTCTTTCACCAAGCAGTTGTTGATGTATCTCGCAGACTCAACATCTAGCTTCACCCGTGTTTTGTCGAAACTCTTCACCACATCTTGCATGACGGTACTGTAAAAAAAAGGCTCGCCTCACGCGAAAGGGTTTCAAGGTTCGAAGTAACTCCATGCCGATATGGGACCGGGTTTATCTGAAGCGAAACCAGTGTAACTGGGATTTGCCGCCAGTAAAGATGATTGATAGAGAGGAGTCGATAGGGTCAGCCCTCCGAATCTTGGATGACTACGGAGAATATTTTCAACCGCAGGATCATAGTTCGATCTAGGAATCCCGTTTAGCACGATGATCAACTTCGGCTTTTGTTTTAGCGTGGGAAGCTCTGTGATGAAGGCGTCCAAAAGTTCGAGACCCAACACCGAAAAGCGATCGGGTCTTACTGGAATGATAACGTGAGATGCTACTTCAAGCGCGCATACAGTCATGAAAGAGCTGCTGGGATTGCAATCGATACAGACCAGGTCCATCTCGGCGCGAGCGTTACTAACAAAATCCTTGAAGCGCTGCTTTACGGGCAGAAGCGACTTTACATCGTCAATAAGTGAGTACTTGACCAAGCCAAAATCTCCCAGAACTAATCGCAATTTGTCGAGGGCATGCCCTTCGCCGAGTCTTTTTGGCTAGTTGTAACAGGTATGCCAGTCAACAGTATTGTCGTTAGTCCTACAAAGAGTCGTAAGTACATATTTCTTGCTCCGAATGTTTCGTCACGAAGAAGCGCCGAACGCTGCGCTTGAGCGGCTCGCCCACGCAACTACCGATAAAGGCTACTCACCGGCGAGTCCGCTCCAAGCGCTTGTTGGATTGCGTCGTCGAATTAGCTACGTTCTACATGACCTCGATTCGAACTTATTTGTGACTATCTCAATTATTGATTTGCTGAACTTTACGCGGGATCTCAAAACTTCTTAAACAGCAACCACAACAAACCAGCCATGACGAGTACTGGAGGCAAGAGCATAAAATAACCAATGACACCGACTTGAAGATGACAGTCATCAGGACCGCTTAAAGCCCAACCGCCTCCTATCGCCATGAAAACGACAGCATAGAGAGCACCGAAAGCCAGCCGGCTCGTTCTCGGCGATAAGAGACCTTGTATCAATCCGAATTCACTCTGTAGCGCCTGAGCGTTGTTCTTGACTTTGGCGTTCAATGTAAGAATACCGCGACCAACGTGAGGACGTTTGATCGCGCCCAGACAGGCGGCGAGTCTTCACGAGGGACTCGCCGCTCGATTGTTGAATAGGTTGGGGCGAGCAAGTAGTTCCCTACAATGGAGCAAAGAATCGACCTCAAAAGCGGGGGATCATCGTGACCACAATTCGGTAATGGAAGATCGAATAGAATTCGACTTGGTTAAGGCAATTATTAGAAAGCCTCGCACTCGGCGAAAACGCGATTCGTTAGGCCGGTTTGTCAGCGCAGGTCAGGAACAAAGAAAAGCAGAAAAACTTGCCGCCTGAGGCTAGTTTTCCGTCGATGTCTTCGCAATCATTGATCCGACATGAGAAACAATAAGTTTAACTCATTCTCTACGGTATCGGCCCTGTGGTCCCAGCCGGAAATAGCATAGAAGCCATTTTGATTCACAAATGTTTGATCGGGATTGGAGTGTAACAACCCGAAAAAGATGTTGATTCGATCTCTTCCAAGAACAAACCCCACCGGATACTTGTTTGAAATATTTTGGTTTGAGCCGTATATGGTTAGTTTATGGTTGGCTAAGTTTTCCCGAAGTTCAATAACGCAATAAGTTTTTTTCTTATTTGCATCACACTCTTCAAAGGCTTCTAGGTCGGAAAGATGAATAGTAATGATGTGTTTGTCATTAAGCCGGGAAAGTGGAGTTGCTTTCACCATTTCAATACTCTCTTTATCTTCCCCTAACTTAAAGTGCACCTGTCCACTTTCATGATATGAAAGCTTGGGCGCTTTGCTGACTTTTCTACCATTCTTAAACTTTATATCTACCTTATCGACCCCTGCTGGGAAATGCGCTAACCCGTAATAGTAGACTTTAGTCTTTGAATAGAAATGAACATAAAGGCTGGTGTCCTTAGACGTAAAAAATAACTTGCAGATTTTCTTAAAGCTATTGGGTGTCTTAATTGCTACCGTGACGCCATCATTTGTCATAATCCCTGTATCCATTTGTTTCTGCTTGCCCAGAGCCAACTGTTCAGAAAAATTTAGCGGCTCGAGGCTAGTCTGGCGAGAGCGTTTATGAGTTTCTTAGCTTTGTCATTTTAGAACTTTTGATAGGTAGGCTTCTGTTTTCGTCATCATAACTGAATCGTCGGTGAGACGTGTGATCATGACGCGAATGCCCCAATAAAGCGAATCAACAGACAAATGCAGCGTATCCTCGGCCGGTATCGATTGCAGAGTCGGATTCAAGGGAGGCGATGTTGATAACTCAAATTTCTCAAGTTGGTCTTCGGGAAAGCCTTGTTTGCCAATACCGCCCTTTTTATCTCCCATGCCAAGGGCATGAGCAAGCGGATTTCTAAAAAAGATATACAATTCCTTAGCTGCCTGTGCTCGATCTGACCGACCTTCCAAGTCCCAGGGATAGTAATCTCGGACCACGGTTTTGAATTTTTCACCGGAGCCGCCAGTCCCCCGAAATAGCGTTGTGGATATACCGCCAATAATTTCTATAAGGAAAACTGCTCCAGCATAGTTGCAGCCTGACGTCAGTCCTTCTTCCTGGAGAGGCAATCGGAACATAGCATGAACGTCTTTTAGCAGTGTGTCGAGATGTTGAACGAGACGTCGCGCACGCGCCGGTGTTGCGGGGTTAATCTTTAGAGGTTGATACATAGTTATCTATTTCAGGTTCAGAAATACTTTCCGTGTGAGGCTTTACTTCGTTAGACTATTAATACCAATTCCAGCAAAAACTATAGTGATAAATCCAAAGACTATTATGAGGTAAGCAACCGTTTTTTTGCGCTTCGCATTATTTATTTCTTCTTCGGAAGGAACATATTCTTTACCGAATGGACCTTCCCACCAACCACCACCACCAACCACCACTCTTTATCAGATGTCTCTTGTCTTCTGTTCGCTCGTATTAGCGATCTTGAATGAAATGGCAGCGCAAATGGACAAATTAAGCTAAAAAAGGGAAAGCGCGGACGCGACTTTGCAAAATCTGCCGACTTCCTAATAAAAACCGCCATTTCGCACTATACGTTCAACCGTAAAAACGTATGCGAGCCTCTTTTGTCAGACCAGGAAGCTTACAGCTGTTGGGATATGACGACGCGTTTGCCGGACTTCTGGCGCGCCGCTAAACGGTTTTTGTACGACCGGGAGGCAGTGTTGCCGCGGAAGGTTTACTGAGGTGTTGTAACGCCAATTGTTTGTTTGCTCGCAAGCTTGCGTTTCGAGCGAGTCGAGATCATGCACCTAACACCGCGCGAACAGGAGAAGCTGCTGATCTTCGTTGCCGCCGAGGTCGCACGAAAACGGCAGTCACGCGGTTTGAAGCTCAACCATCCTGAAGCGATCGCCATCATCGCGGCGGAAATATTAGAAGCCGCACGAGACGGGAAATCCGTTGCGCAGATCATGACGTTTGGTGCGACCATCCTGAAACGTGAAGACGTCGTGGGTGGGGTCGCAGAGATGATTCACGACGTGCAAGTCGAAGCCACATTTCCCGATGGTACGAAGCTGGTAACGATTCACGATCCGATCAAATAGAGAGAACCCTATTCCTCAGTTTCATCCTTCTCATCCTGGGCGTCTCCGCGATTGCCTTCTGGACTATCTCTCAGAAAAAGCGGCTCCTCAGTATCACCTTCCTTCTTCAGCTTCTGGCCCAATTCATTACTGGCTTTCCAGTTGTGGGTGTCCTCCGTGGAGTTTCGTCCGGCTTCAACTCCTTCTTCGAACTCCGCGGAACTTGTGTTCTCGTGTTGTTTTATGCCTTCGCTCATCGCTGGCTCCTTTATAAACGCTAAATAGCTAGAGGCTTGGCATATCGTTCAGCAAGATTTGCCACAACGGTTGTCAACTCGGCTGGCTCGACCGGCTTTGGGATATGGATCTGGTAGCCGGCCGAGAGCACGCGCATCCGGTCTTCGACTCCGGAGTAGGCCGTTAATGCCGCTGCCGGGATTCTTCCGCCGCGCTCAGCTGGAAGCTGGCGTATTTTCTCAATCAGCGCATAGCCGTCCATCAACGGCATCCCAATGTCCGAGACCAGCACGTCGAATCGTTGTCGCTCCATTTCTTCCAGCGCTTCACCGGCTGACTCGACAGAGACCACTTCGGCGCTACGCCCTGTTAGCACCGCAGCGATAAGCTCACGCGCGTCCGGCTCATCATCAACGACGAGCACACGAAGATCAGAAAGCGATGGCTGCCATACGGCCAGAGTTTTACTCCCGATCAAGGTGCGCGCCATATCTACGTCGCTCATCTCTTGAGGGATGCTCAATAGTGGAAGTATGACCTTTGGACTCTTCTCGAAACAATGCCAGACCACGCGCTCGAGTGCCGGAGCGATGTTGCGATTTGTGGCCGTGAGTTCCCGCGGTTCTTCTTTCAGGATCGCATTGAGCGTTTCGACGGCCGACTCGCCGCGAAATGCGCGTTGACCGGACAACATCTCATAAAGCACAGCGCCAAATGAAAAGATGTCAGAGCGATGGTCCACATGTTTGCCGCGCACTTGCTCAGGCGACATGTAGCCGACCGTCCCCAGTACCGTGCCCGGATCAGTTTGAACTTTCCGCGTGGCGATATCGGTCTGCGCCAAGTTTTCATTAACTGGCTCGATGAGCTTGGCGACGCCGAAGTCGAGAATCTTCACGCGATCGTCCTTGGTGATGAAGATATTGTCCGGCTTCAGATCACGATGAATGATCCCTTTCTCGTGCGCGGCAGCGAGTCCGTGGGCAAGTTGTACCGCGTAGTCGACGGCTTTACGTTGCGCCAGAGGCACGCCGGAACTGTGCATTCCCAAGCGCTTTCCCAACCGCTCGCGCAGTGTCTCGCCTTCAAGCAACTCAGACACAACGTATGGCGAGCCCTCATGCGCGCCAACATCGTACACCGCTAGAATATTTGGATGATTCAGTGCGCCGGCAGCTTGTGCCTCTTGTTCAAATCGCCGCAGCCGATCCGCATTCTGGGAGAGTGACGCCGGCAAAACTTTGATCGCCACACTGCGATTCAGCTTCTCGTCCCGCGCGTTGTACACCTCGCCCATTCCGCCCTCGCCAATCTTCGAGCGGATTTCGTAACGACCGAGTTTGGTGCCTGCGGCAATCGTCATCGCTTCAGCGGAAGTCTCGAATCAAGATCACGTCGCTCGTCTGCGTGCCGCGTGAGAGGGCGAGCTGCTTGCCGTCGCGCGAGAAGTCGAACCAGAAGATTTGGTCGGCCTTGAAGTCGGTCAACTGTACCGGCAGCCCGCCGTCCAGGGGCAGCGACCAGATGTTTGAGACGCCGCCCTTGGTGTCTATGTAGGTCAGAGCGCGTCCGTCCGGCGTCCAGCGCAGGCCGGCGGGGCCTCGATTGCGGTCCCGCTTCAAGCGCCGAAGTAGTGACTTGTGGTTGTCCTTTGTGGACTTCTTGCTCGCCTGTCTGTGAGCCGGGAAGAATCCGTGTTGCTGAGGAATCATCAGCGACAGTCGCATCATCGACAAGCGTAGCGCCATCAACGCGACAGAACTTCAGCGCTTCGTCAGTCTCAATTCGATTACATTGTGGACAGCGTTTCATAGGACGCGATCGCTTTGCGTTTTGCTAACGGCCCATCGCCGAGGCGCTCCTCCAGGGATTCGCCTTCGAGTAACTCAGACACAACATACGTCACCGTGAGTGCCAACGTCGTCCACAACGAGGATGTTCGGATGATTGAGTGCGCCCGCCGCTCAGGCGAAAGGGACGTGGACAACACCTTGACCGCGACATCGCGCCCCAAACGCGTGTCGCGCGCGCGATAAACCTCGCCCCTGCCGCCGGCACCGACGGGCGCGACGATTTCGTATGGGCCAAGTCTTGTTCCGACGGCAATCATCATGTATGTGGTGCAAGGTGTCAGCTTGCGAATCGGCCTTGTCACTTCGCAAGCTAACAGCTTGCCCTACTGCGGCAGCCCGACGCGCTTCACGACATCAGCGAAGCGAGGATCGGATCGCAGGTTGTCAAATCCATGATCGACTTTGAGCCGCGCTATTATCAGGTCGTGCTCTTCCACCGACTTGTCGAGCCAGGCGAAGGCTTGGTCCTTATCGCCAAGCGCTGCATATATCAACCCAGTCAAACCAGGCGAGACGTGACGCTGCTTTGATAGCTCTTGCAACTCGACGAGCGCCTTTTGCGCCTCGTTTCGCTTGCCTGACATTGCGTAGGCTCGTCCCAGGCCGGCGATTCCCAGTGCTTTCGCCCCAAGATCGATTACTTTCTGATGTTCAGCGATCGCCTCTGGATACATCCCTCTCTGTTCGTAACAGAGTCCGAGCCTATCATGGGCGAGGACAAACGCCGGGTCCATCTCGATGGTCTTGCGCAATTGATCGATGCCCTCGTCCGTCCTGTTCGCCTCGCAGAGAAGCCATCCTACAGCCATGTTGATAGGGAGCGAGAGCGGGTCCAATTCCTGTGCCCGTTTGATCTCTGCCAAGCCTTCGTTCGCTCGCCCAACCCACACTAAATAGATCGCGTACCAGTGATGAGCCAGCGGATAATTGGGATTCAACTCTATCGCGCGTTTGAATTCGCGCTCGGCGCCGGGCCAATCGCGGTCGTAAAAGTATTTGACATGAGCCAACGAAACATGAGGTTCGGCGAGACTTGGATCGATCTCCATGGATTTAAGCGCCGCGGCCTTGGCCCTCGGCAGCGCCTCATTGGGTCGCAGCGTTCCTAGGGCATCCGGCGCACCCAGCAGATCATAAGTGTCTGCCAGGCCGCTGTAAGCCAGCGCGAAGGCTGGATCTTTTTCGATTGCCTGCTGAAAATTCTCAAGCGCTTTTTCCATTCCTTCTTCGGAGCGCTTGTTAAAGTAAAATTGTCCCTTTAGATGCAGTTGATAAGCCTCATTGCTCTCGGTGTAGTGTTTGGCCAGCCCACGCTCCTGGCCCGAGACCTTGAGTTTTAAGGTGTCGACGATCTCGCGCGCAATCTCTCGCTGCGTTGCCAGTAACTCCGAAGTCTTGCGGTCGTATTGCTCGCCCCACAACAATTGGTTGTAACGCACGTCGACCAATTCAGCGCTGATGGTCAGATTGTCGCCGCGTTGCATAATCCGACCTGAAAGCACCGCACTCACTCCGAGGTCGTTACCTACCTTGATCGGATCGATCTCTTTGCCTTCGTATTGAAAAACCGAACTGGTGGGACTCACTTTCAAATTTGGCAACTGTGAAAGACGATAGATGAGCGACTCCGCCAAGCCGTCAGAAAGATATTCACTGTCCGGCTCGGTGCTCTTATTCTGAAACGGCAAGACCGCAATCGAGTCGATCGCAGCTTCGGTGTTCCGCGCGTGTAGATACATGCCGAGTCCGACCACGCCAACAGCAAGCATGATCACTGAAATAGCTACGGCGAGTTTGTGTTGCTTGATTCCGGAGACGAGGTACTCAGCGCTGGAAGATGGATGCGTCGCGCTGGCCAGCGTCGTCGGTGCCACCGCGCCAGAAATATTCGCGGGCATACTCTGGCGACTGCTCGTTGATGTGGCGGTGCGAACCTCCGGCGCCACAGTGCGTTCAATTTCCGCGTCAACCTCAACCTTACGTTTCAAGTTGCGCAGATCGATCAGCATGTCCTTTGCGGTCTGATAGCGCTCCTCGCGATCCTTGGTCAGCGCCTTGGTGACGATGCGTTCCAGTTCAGCAGGCACATCATGCGCATAGCGCGCCAGTGGCGCAGGCTCTTTTTGCAGAATCAACGAGATGGTTTCGGTCGGAGTTTCGCCTGGAAACGGCGCGTGCCCGGTGATCATCTCGTAGAGCACCGCGCCCAGACTCCACAAATCTGTGCGCGCATCGACGTGTGTACCCTTTGCCTGCTCCGGCGACATGTAATTCGCCGTGCCCATCACTATGCCAGCGCCAGTGTTAACCCTCGCCCGCGTCGGCGCTTCGGTGTCAGTCGTCGAGCCTTTCGGTTCCGTAAGTTTTGCCAGACCGAAATCAACAACTTTGATATAGCCGTCGCGACGCACCATGATGTTCTCGGGCTTGATGTCGCGATGGATGATGCCTGCGGCGTGCGCGGCCGCGAGCGCGCCGCAAGCCTGAATCGCAGTCTCGAGAAAGTCCGCTAGTTTCATTCCCGCATTCATGCGCTGGCGCAGAGTTTCGCCGTCGATGAATTCAGTCGCGATGAAACGCGAACTGCTCACGCTACCAATCTCGTGGATCGTGAGGATATGCGGATGATTCAATGCCGATGCTGCTTTGGCTTCCTGTATGAATCGCTGCAATCGCTGTTGGTCTGAAGCCAGCGCCTCGGGAAGAATCTTGATCGCCACAATACGAGCCAATTCCATATCCACTGCCAGATACACTTCACCCATTCCGCCCTCACCAATCTTTGAGCGGATTTCGTAGCGACCTAGGCGCGTGCCTGGGCTAATGTTCATCGACTAACAACTCTGAGGCGGGCTAGCTTTGACACTAACGAAGACCTCATTCTAGCCGCCTCACCATCAGCGGGCCAGTTTTTGCTGGGTGGTGAGAAGGCGTCTCGAATGGCGGAACAATTGAAGGTGCCTTCAAAGAATTCCTTTTGCTGACAAATTCAGAGACGCCCTAAATATCTATAGTTCTCGTTATTGTTAATTGCCTTCTGCGCGGCCACGCGCACGCTATTTCACCATGCGAGAAACTGAGCATTTGAACTGTCTTTGTAGGCAATACCCACGTCGGCAAGCGTGGGCGGAGTGTCCTTGGTGACAGCCCGCACGCTCCGCCAGTATAGGCAGGTTTACACGTTCTATCAAAACGGTGCGTGCGCACCGTTTCTCAGCTTTAGGCACCATCTGGTGGCTATGTACACACCTGATGCGGCTGCGGCTCTAAAGTTGGCTGAGGATTTACTGCTGCGCGCGAACGGCCATCGGGAAAAACGCTAATTCGTTCGATTACTTCTAATAGCCTCACTGCAATTACCGCACTATGAAACTCTCCTATGCCGTCGCCGTCCCACAATCACATAGACCACCAAGAAAGAGTGTTATACTTCGCCGCATGAACGACTTAACAGGACCAGCGAAAATTGCCGCGATGGGTTTACTCCAAAGAAGAAGTCCTGCTCAGATGTGACACTGACACAAGAGATTGAGTGGTAGAAAAAGATGTTTGTAGGACCGCAGTGTCACACAAGGGCCGAAATCAAAACTCCCAATTCAACCATTAAGATACTGCCGGGGTTCATCGCCCGCGTGCGTGTTCGATGCGGCAAATCAAACTGCCGCTGTACGCGTGGGGAACGTCATGTGGCACACTACCATGTGACGCACAACGCTGGCCTTCGCTTTCGCCAATATGTGCGCCGCGACAGGGTGGCAGAAATGCGTGATGCTTGCCAGGCGCATAGAGCGTTGCAAGCTCAATTGCGCGCTGGTCGTGCTGAGTATAAGCGAAACCTTGAACGGGCGCGTGAGTTCGTCAGGATGATTCGGATTAGCAATGAATAATCAAAAACGAAGGAAACAGGGCTTTGAAGTTGACCGCGCTGGGCGCGCTGCACGCCGGAGCACTCCTCGCACTGTAAGTCAGAACTATATTCTAGAAAAGCCGACGGGAGAGAAGGTCAAGCGCAATCGCGTGTATGAGACCACGCCGGAAGAGGCGGAAGCGAGGCAGATCGTAAGCGAGGCGGCGCAATCATTCATCGGCACAGTTGAATTCTACAAGGGAGAACATGGCGGCGGAAAACCGCATGATGAAGCTGTTAAGGAAGCACTGCAAGTGCTCGAGTGGCGACGAGGATATGTCGAAGGCTTGGTCCCAGAAGAGGTAACTTGGGGACATCTCGCGGCCGTTGCGGAAGCCAATACAGACGATGCCCTAAAACTTTGGGCGCGTGTGCGGGAAGCAGCAGATGATGAGTTGGAGAGTGGTAAGCGCGGAGCAAAAGCGGCGGGCGACAGTACCCAGCCTTACAATCTCGCGCAGTATCTTGCTATTAGAGATTCATTCGCGGATCAGTGGCAACCACAGGGCGGCATTGAGTCGGCGATGATCGACATGCTGACGAGTTCCTACTCGCTTCAGATGCACTGGACTGTTATCGCTCAAGACCGTGCGTTGCGTATTCACGATCAACAGCGTGAACAACTAAAGCGCTTCGAGTCGAGTGGCTGGAAGTCGCCTTATCAATCTGAAGCCGATGCGGTAGATCAAGCACATAGGCTGGCAGACGGCTATAACAGACAATTCTTGCGCGTGCTACGTCAACTTAGGGACCTGAGACGTTACGCGCCAGTTGTGATTCAGAATGCGCGCCAGGTCAATGTGGGTAATCAGCAGATGAACGTGACTCAGTAAGGCCAACACTCTGTATTTTATGGGTCAGACTTTAACTTTCAGCTTGCCCTATCTGACACCCTTTGTCTTGGCCGCATCTCCGATACTTTTAACGGACTCCATTGCGGTTTTGATTTGTTTCGCCTTTATCATCGCGACGAGTCGGACACCGTTCTCTTTGAGTTTCTCTTCGGCAGTCAGACTGCGGTCGTTACTCTGACTAAGCTCTTCTCGATCATATAACACGAAAGCCGCGTCCACTTTACCCCCAGCCCTTTCGATCAGCTTTACTGAATTTAGTATGGTGATTCCGGTGGTGGCAACGTCGCTCACGAGAATCACCCGTTCCGGATTCCCATTCGACCTGAACCTTTCACTGGTAACACCATAATCTCCGCCCTGTCTGGATGGTGCTTGCTTATGTAGGAGCTTAATGCGTAGTGCCGGTCCTTTCCGGCCTGGTCTAACTATCGCACTCGGGATGTTAGTCTGCCAGCTTAGCAAGTCTTTCAAGGTAAGAGCACCCACCGGACCTTCTTGTTTTTCGACGAAGGCCAATCGATCTACCTGTCCGCTCAAGTGGCGCTGCTTCGCCAACTCCTCTTTAAACCAGTGGGCCGTCAAGCCTACGTTTTTAGGGTCACCCAAGAAAAGATCGGCGTCGAAGTAGTCTGTAGTACTTCCTGAGTGAATTAACCCCCGGCTTCTCGGCTTCGAGCGCCGGACCCACTAGTCAACATCCATCGAAATAGCCTTGGCGCTCCGAACTAGCATTGACGGTGCAAAAGGAGCCGTGGTAGCCTACGGGCTGACAACAACTGACTCGAACCCTTGACCGGGTTCTGTAGCTTAACCAAAATGCGGCGCTTGTGATTTCCCGTTCGCGGAAACCATAAGCGTTTTTCGTTTTAAGGGAGAAACTTTATGAGTTATAGACCAAACCGACCGCCGGGAGATCCAATTCAAGAGTTGCGGGACGGAATTGAGAGAATAGAGACAACCTTAGACCAGATAAAAAGAGACTTGGCGGATACGCGCAAGTCGCTATCCGGTCAATTGCGCGACCTGATGGGAGAGGTTCAGACGCCTCCAGATCGTCGCTAACTCAGCCGAACCAGAGATACCTACAGGCTGACTATCCAGCGGCGTTATAGTGGAGTTGTATCTAAGCGTGGTTAGCCAACTATATTATTCCCGTTGCGACCCATCGAATCCTATCCTTGCTCAGGCTCTCCTCTCCGGGTAGTGGGGTAAATCTGTGTTGCTAATCATTGATTGTGGCATAGAACGTGCCGTTTGCAATTTAGGGTGCCGGTCATAACACTACTTAATTGTGTGATCTCACGAGAGGATCACTTGCTCTCAACTAGCTGGGCCCGAGCGCGACTGACACTTGATACCAAATAACGATAACATGGCCGCGTGAGACGATCCGCCAAACTCTTCAGCCTGCTCGCGCCCTTGGCGCTGAGCACGATCTGGCTGTCAACGGCTGCACTTGGTCAACAGCGGCTCGTCAGCATCGGGGAGCGCCGCCTGTTCATTGACTGCGCCGGACAAGTAGCGGCGCAACCCGTCACCGTCATCTTAATAACAGGGGGTGGTGGAACTACTAAGAACTGGGCAAAGGTGCAACCCGAAATCGCTCGCTTCGTCCGGGTGTGCAGTTATGACGCGGCGGGTCTGGGAAACAGTGACAAGACAGCACAACGGCAATCGGCTGTTGAGATGGTTGAAGATCTGCACGCCTTGCTGGAGGCTGCTGACGAGAAGAAGCCTTACATACTCGCCGGGCATTCGATGGGAGGGCTTTATGCACGCTGGTTTACTACCAGGTATCCGTCAGAAGTGGCAGGCCTCCTCTTAGTCGATTCGTCGCATGAAGAGCAAGCCTGGCGCCTTCATGAAATCGATCCGGCTGGGCCCGGCTTGAGCGATGCAGTGGCTCGTGGCGGTTTCATCGCCATGCAGGGCGAGCGGTCGACGTGGCACACCGACGTGCCGCTGATTGTACTTGGCCGCGGAAGACCCTTCCCCCGCACCGGCCAATTGACGGAAGCGCAATTTGCCGCTTGGGATCGGATTTGGCAGGAGATGCAACAGGATCTAGCGAGGCGCTCTCCCAAGGGACAATACCGGTGGGCGGCGAACAGTGGGCATATGATCCCGGACGATGAGCCAGAGCTTGTCATTCAGGCCGTTCGAGATTTAATTGATGCCAAGGTTCGCTGAACAGCTCCGCGAGAGCTCAGGTTCCCGTTTTGGTAGTCGTCGGTCGGAAGCGGGAGAGACTACAACCTGACAGATATAGGCGATAGTCAGCGCTATTGGCCGGTATGCGTAGATCGAATCAACCATTCAAATCTTCCTCCGCTATTCCCACGCTACAACATCGCGCCAAGTCAAAGCGTCTTGGCAATCGTTCGGCGCTCGGCCCGAGCCCGAGGCCACTTTCCTTCAATGGGGTCTCATTCCATCCTGGAGTGAATGAAGCCAAAGGATTCATCAATGCGCGCTCCGAAACTCTGAACGAGAAGCCAAGCTTCAGTGAGTCCTTTCGGAGCCGGAGATGCCTGATTCTGGCAGATGGTTTTTATGAGTGGCAGAGGTTGGGGAAGATCGCTTAGCCTTATTTCTTTCAGATGAAAGACGAATCGCCATTCGCGTTTGCCGGCATCTGGGATGAGTGGCGGGAAACTGAAATCTCGATTACCTCTTGCGCAATCATCACAACCACAGCAAACGAACTGTTGGACAGTGTCTTAAAGACAGCATCAACTGTTGGCACCACTTCATGATCGAATGCCTGTTATATTAAATTTGCAATCTTACGACGCCTGGCTCAATGGCGACTCCGAGTCTGCGAAGTTGAGAAACCTGCTGACGCCTCTTCCCGCGTCTGAGATGACGAGCCACGCAGTAGGTTACGATGTGAACCATCCGAAGAACGATAATGAGTATCTTCTGAGACCTGTCGAACCGAATCTCGGAGTTACTCCCAGTCTGTTCTGAATCTGAGACTCGTTGCTTTTTCTCGAACCGGAATTTCTGTAAATGCCGAAGGCGATTCTCAAAGCTACAGGTGATAAGTGGCGAGTGATTATTATTGACCATGACTTGGAAGTGATTTATACCCATCCTCTCACGCACTCCGAAGCCCTAAAAGTAGCCAACGACTACAACCGGAAATCATGGATGGTCCGGCTCGGAATGCTCCAGGAAAGAGATCTGGTACGCGGAAGGATTTTGTCGCTTAACTAAGGCGGCATCGCCTGCCCGTTGTCAAAAAGTTTGGCCAACGGCGATAAGCACTGAATCGCCTTTGTATCCCCCGTAAGCGCTAAACTGGTCTTAATGGGAGCGTGATGCCCACAAGAGCGGAGAGCAAAAGAACCACTTGCAAGAGGGCGAGAGCGATGCTGCTGATGAAGGCTTGATTGGTGCTGCATTGGAGATCGCGCAGCGTCGCGCTGCTGCACTGCGAGAAATCAAAGGGGTACTCTTATTGGGAGAGAATGATCAGGCGCTAAGTCTGATGACGGTCGTGGCCGTCCGCCGAGACTGCCTATCAGGGATGCGGAGGGCCTGCACAAGTAATTCGGCTGTACCTCATTGCTTTTCGTCGTGAATCGCCTCCCGTACTCTTGAGGCGAGGTCTTTGGGAATCTCCTGCATGTTATGTGTAACGCGGGCGTGGTCGCGGATCTTCTGCATTACTTCTTCTTCGGTTTCGCCGCGGACTCTCCAGTCGCAATCGACGCCCACATCTCTACAGGTATAAGTCTTCGCCATGGTTAATCCTCCTTTCCTTCCCTAGGAATGAATAATGACTCTGTCCTTGAAGAATGCGCTATTACAGTTTTCGAGAAGCCGTTACGCCTCCCGTTGTGCCCGCCACCCAGAACAGAATATCACCGAGCCAACGAATGCTTGCGAATTCCCCAAGGATATGTCGCTCCTTCGGAGCTGGCGGAAATCTAAAAGAGCCCGTCGTCTATAGAGATTTCGTCCCTACGGGACGGCGCGTTCAGAGCTCGCAACCTCGCGTCTGTGCCGTGATTAGCGTCAGTCTTGATCGTGACCGCGGCGCCGGAGAGCGCCCGCTGCGAGCAATACGGCCAAGAGCATCCCCCCGCCATATTCGGCGGCCCGAGCTCGGGCCGGCCTCACCGGATTTTCAATTGGGCTTGTCAACTGGTTCGCCGACTTCTCCACTCCCGGCGTAATTACATTGGGACAAGGAGCGGCCGCCGGGCCGCCGCCCTGTATGTAGGTCAAGCAGAAATTGTTTTCCAGCACATTGCCTGAGCCGGTGAAGGGAGATCGGAAAGCAATGTCTGCGCCCTGCTGGTTGGCGGCGGTGAACGTCTTGATAACTTGGGCCGCGGGATTGCCCGCGATGATGTTCCGGCGGACAACGTTGTCGCTGGAGGTGTTAAAGAACAGTACCCCGTTAGTGTTTCCGCCAATATCGTTATCCTCGACCTGGTTTTTTCGGCTGCTGCCCTCGAAGCCGATTCCGAAATCCACATTCCCGTTGGTATAGTCAAGACTGCCGTTTCCGTAGAAGGTGGACTTACGCATGGTGTTCTTGTTGCTATTTGCCAGGCAAATTCCGCCACAGGCCGCTCGGTTAGAACCGGCAGCGTTGTTGATCAAGATGTCGGATTCAAACGTGCTGTCCGTGGTGCCGCTCAGTTGCATTCCGCTCCAGCAATTGCGATTGGCGGTGATGTTCCGCACCGTTATCTGGTCGCTCGATAATAACCAGATGCCCCAGCGCTCGAAATTCTCGATGACTCCGGGACCTTCGATCTTCACGTCGCTTCTGTTGTTCACCAGGATTCCCACCCCGAAGTTGCTATCGCTCGGAAGACTGCAGCCAGTGGGAGGAACCACGAGCCCAGTGATCGTGTGGCCGTCGAGGAACAGCTTGATGTGGTCGGCTCCGAAGGCGATGCAAGCGTTCGCCCCGGTCAATGTTAGTGGAATGTTGCATGTCACATCGCCCACCAAGCGACTGTCTTCTGTGATGGTTACCGTGCTGGAAATAGTGCCGCTGAGATCTGTGGCCTGGGCGCGTCCGGAGCCCACTATTAGCGCGCAGAATGCCGCCACGATAAGAAAACCAACGTTCTTCATGGTAATTCTCCTTTCAGTCATTTCAGTTGGTCATAGGTTAAAGAGTTTGAGCAGATGAGCGCGAAGCCGTCTGCCGTTTCGGCTAAGTGATCAATAGAGCTGATGCGAGGCTGGCTAACCCAGGAATAAATTTTCTGATTTGCTTTCTGTCACTCACTGCTGATCGCATTGTCCTTATCCTTTCGCGCGCCGGGCTAAACCTGCCGGTTGTACGTTGGGAGAGCTTCCCGGCTCAACGAGTTGACACAAAGAAACAGCAACCCATCCGCTGTCTCCATAAAATGAATACGGTTGCTTTCGACCCAGCGATTGATGGTGCGCACGCTGACTCCGGCGATCACGGCTGCTTGTAGTGGCCTAACAATCGTGGTTTCGGCGCGTCTTTGGGCGGCTGTCAGCCGTTTTTCCCAATACATGCCGAGAGTCAGTGTAATGGATTGCTTCATTATGTTTGAATGCTTGTACTCAACTAGATTGAGATTCAACCAGCAAAGCGTTACTTGCTGAATTAGCAACTGCTCAAGCGTCGACGCACCTCCTTGGCCCAACGCCGATCTCATCGAAGCCAGCCGCATCTCCCAACACTTCCGTGATCCTTGGCCTTTAGCTCCGAGTTCTGCCTCAAGCACCGTGTGTTCAGCGAGAGCGCCCATCCCCATAACGTTCTTCCAGAGTTCCATCTCCT
>Ga0070699_100001266_pt1 | contig 23295 bp, 20 predicted proteins | sample KBSK1503metaG_FD_65473 | JGI IMG/M metagenome (GOLD analysis project Ga0070699, IMG submission 65473) | Corn, switchgrass and miscanthus rhizosphere microbial communities from Kellogg Biological Station, Michigan, USA - KBS K1-50-3 metaG | ecosystem: Host-associated > Plants > Roots >...
ACGGCCAGTCCCGATGGGCGCTGCGCGTCAACCCCTCGAGTGGCAACCTGCATCCCACCGAAGCATGGATTGTTCGCGACGGCCGCGTGTGTCACTACGCGCCACGGGAGCATGCCCTGGAAGAACGGTGTGTCTTCGAATCACGGACCTTAGCGGAATATTTCCTGGTCGCCCTCACCTCCATCACCTGGCGCGAGGCGTGGAAGTATGGCGAGCGCGCGTTTCGCTACTGCCAGCACGACACCGGCCATGCGATTGGCGCGCTCCGGTTTGCCGCTGCGATGCTTGGCTGGCGGATGGAGCTGCTGGCGTCCTGGTCGGACGCGCAGATCGCGACGCTGCTTGGCCTCGATCGCGACGCCGACTACGCAGGCGCGGAACGCGAGGAGCCGGAGTGCATTGCTCTTGTAACTACGCAGCCGGGATACGGGATTCGGGACTCAGGACTCGATCCGGATCCGGACGTACTGGTTGATGCGGCGAGGCGCGCGACGTGGCGTGGTCGCGCCAATCGATTGAGCTCCGACCACGTCCAATGGCCCCTCATCGAGGCGGTCACGCGGGCGACGAGTTATCCGGGGATCGGGGATAAGGGATCCGGGATCAAGGACGCGGCGACCGTAGAACCACGAACTTCCGGATCCCGGATCCCCGATCCTGGTTCTCTGCAGCCTGCGCGCGAAGTCATTCTTCGGCGGCGAAGTGCGCTCGCGTTCGACCCGCGCGGCGTTCTCCAGCGCGACGCATTGTTCTCGATGCTCAATCGGCTCCAGACATTCGCTCCGCCGTGGGACGTCATCGACTGGTCGCCGCAGGTTCATCTCGTCCTCTTCGTCCATCGCGTGCAGGACATGACGCCCGGCATCTACGCCTACCTGCGAGACGTCAACGTGCTCGGCGAATGGAAGTCAGCGATGCGCGGAGAATTCCTCTGGGAACCTGTCGAACCGGCGAACCAAAGCCCGCGCACCGACCACCCCGCACACTCCGCAAACCTGTTTTTGCTCGTCCCGATTGACGCCGGATCCATCGCGAACCGGCTCTCCTGCGATCAGGAGATTGCCGAGGATGGTTTCTTCAGCCTCAGCATGCTCGCGCGTTTTGAGGAACCACTCCGCACCCACGGTGAGTGGTTCTACCGCCGGTTGTTCTGGGAATGCGGCCTGATCGGCCAGGTGCTGTATCTCGAAGCGGAAGCTGCTGGCGGCCGCGCGACCGGGATTGGCTGCTACTACGACGAGCCGGTCCACGAGCTGCTTGGACTCTCGGGGCACGGCTGGCAAAGCCTGTATCACTTCTCCATGGGATTGCCGGTCGAAGACAGCCGGCTCACGAGCGAGCCTGGTTATGAGTGGGAGATGACGTCAATGTCCAACTCCCGACTTCCAACTCCCAAGGATTAGATGTCGCTCGTCAGCCCGAATTCATTCAGGATTGCGCGGGCGAGCTCTGTGCCGTCGGCGCCCAGGTGCTTCGGCCAGTCGGACGGTCGCAATGGCGGCGTCAGCGATCCGGCTTCCTGCAGAATCGGATTCCACGCGGCGGCCGCATGCGCGGGCGTGGCGTGCGCCTGCCACCAGGCACGCGCCGCGTGTCCGAGCTGCTCACGCAGGGGCAGATCCGTCGTGAGACGACGCATCGCCAGCATCAGCGAGTGTTCCTCGTCCCGAGGCTCGATCGTCACCGCGATGGGGGCTGCTGTCGCCCCCAGGCCGCGCGGCCGCCACGTCTGCGGATCCAACGCCGGCCAGTGGGCCGTCGCCTCGATCTCCATGGCCACAACGGCCTTGCCGGCCGCCATTCCTGCCAGCGCCGGGGTGAGCGGCGTCTCGAACGGCGGCCAGGTCAGAGCGACCACGGCATCGCACTCCGCCAGGATGCGAGCGGCGGAATCGTTTTTGAGCAAATCGATGTTCGCGCCGGCATCGCGCGCTCGCTGAAATGCGCGCTCGACGACGTCGCGGCGGCTTCGGTCAAGCAGTCCAAATATCACTTGTTCCCGACCCCCCCGACCCCCCCGAACCTCCTGAACCCCCATAGGCGCGTATCTCACTCGTGCCTCCGGATATCCCTCCTGGAGTGATTCAGCCAGTGAGCGATGCGGCACGACGACGCATCGCGACGCGAGCAGCGGGACACGCACCTCCGGTGGTGCGTTCGTCTCCTCGAAGCGGAATCCAGCCATGTACTCGTCCAGGCGCCCTTCTCGACTGAGCGTGGCGCCCCAACTGTTGTGCGCGACCGGACTCTTGAGCATGACGACGCCGGCGTAGTTGAGCAGGTATGCCCACTCGAACTGATGTGCGCTGGTGTTGTCCAGCTCGTACACGCACAGGTCCCATGGCCTCTGGAAGTGACGCCAGACAAAATCGTGAGCCCCCGCTTCGACGATGACGTCTATGGCGTGCGTCGAGCGGAGCTCATCGATCAGCGCCGCCGTGTCGTCGAGTGGATCGGAGGCATCGGGTGTCGTCGGTCGGAACCAAGCGATGTTCATTTCAAGCGGTTCTGCAATTGACCTTTCCCCGTGGGTTTCTATAGCATGAACAGGTTGCGAAACTCTTCACAAGCGCGGCAGGGAGCGCCGCTGCGCTCGAATCGGTTCCTCGCGTTTCCTCCAGGGTAGGGGCGCACAGATGGACGGCTGGCTTGGCGTAGTCATCATGGTCGCTCTCGGCGTGGGGTTTGCCGGCACCATGATCGGCGCTTCAATCCTCCTTGGCCCGAGAAACCCCACACCCGAGAAGCTTGCCCCCTACGAATGCGGGATGCCGGCCGTCGGCGACGCCCGCGAGCGTCAGTCGGTGAAGTTCTACCTGGTGGCGATGATCTTCCTGCTGTTCGACATCGAGATCGCATTCCTGTACCCGTGGGCGCTCGCGCTCCGGGATCTCGGGTGGCCCGGATTCTTTCAGATCGTGACCTTCTTCCTGATCCTCCTGGTCGGGTTCGTGTACGTCTGGCGCAAGGGCATGCTGGACTGGGGATCGGCGCGCCGCAGGCAGCCGGCGTCCCGCAAGGCGGCGTAGGTGCCCATGGACGCGCACAATCACCAGCACGGACACGAACACGGGCTCGATCCGGAGCTTCCGCTCCTCACGACCACCGTCGAGAGGCTTGTCCAGTGGGCTCGACGCTCGGCGATCTGGCCCGCGCAGTTCGGCCTCGCGTGCTGCGCCATCGAGATGATGGCGATGGCCGCCAGCCGGTACGACATCGCGCGGTTCGGGGCCGAGGTCTTCCGGGGCTCGCCGCGCCAGTCGGACCTGATGATTGTCGCCGGCCGTCTCTCGCGCAAGATGGCGCCCGCCATGCGCCGCGTCTATGACCAGATGCCCGATCCGAAATGGGTTATCTCGATGGGTGCCTGCGCCTCGGTCGGCGGCGTGTTCGACAACTATGCGATTGTCCAGGGCGTGGACCAGGTGGTGCCGGTGGACGTGTACGTTCCGGGTTGTCCGCCGCGTCCCGAATCGCTGATCTACGGCATCGTTCAACTCCAGCAGAAGATCGCCCGATCGCGCGCGTAATCCAAAATGCTCAAGGCTCATCGCCCAATGCCCGCTGTCCAATGGCAAGTGTCCTGCGCGCACGGTGTTGTGCATTGAGCGTTGTGCATTGAGCATTGAGCTTTGATCCCGTGATGGACGCTTCCTCAATTATCGACACGCTGACGCCGCTTGTCCCGGGCGCCTCGTACGAGGTGGGGAGAAGCGTCGACTTCGCCACCATCTACGTGCCCGCCCGCCACCTCGTCGCGACGTGCAAGGCGCTGATCGACGTGCCCTCGCTCCGCTTCAATGTCCTCATCGAGATCACGGCAGCTGATTACCTGCCGCGCGAGCCGCGGTTCGAGGTCGTCTATCACCTGCTCTCGATTCCGACCAGGCAGCGTCTCAGGTTGAAGGTGCGCGTGGCCTCCACCGAGGTTGACGGTGTCGTCCCGACCGTCCAGAGCGTGTGGCCGGCCGCCGGCTGGCCCGAACGCGAGGTCTGGGACATGTTCGGCATCGTGTTCGATGGACACGGCGACCTTCGCCGGTTGCTGATGCCGGAGGACTGGGAAGGACATCCGGCGCGGAAGGACTACCCGGTGCAGATCCGGAAGGCGGCGCAGACCTACGAGCCGCTCGAAGTGACCCAGGACGAGTTCAAGGCAAATCTCGAAAGAGATCGCCTCAAGCGAGCGCACTGAATGTTGTTAAACCGCGAAGGCCACGAAAATCGCGAAGCACACGAAACCAAGAATGGTTTTCGTGACCTTCGATGTCTTCGTGTTTTCGTGGTTCGGTAGCCGATGGCCGAACTCCGCACGGAAACGATGACCGTCAATATGGGGCCGCAACACCCCAGCACGCACGGCGTGCTGCGCCTCATCCTGGAGCTCGACGGCGAGACCATCCAGTCGGCCAGGACGACGATCGGGTACCTGCATACCGGGATCGAGAAGACCGCGGAACAGAAGAAGTGGCAGCAGGTGGTCCCGCTCGTGGAGCGGATGGACTACCTGGCCGCTCAGTCGAACAGCCTCTGCTACGTCCTGAGCGTCGAAAAGCTGCTGGGGCTGGAGATGCCGCAGCGCGTGAAAGACATTCGCGTGCTGCTCGCGGAGCTGCAGCGGCTGGCAAGCCATCTCGTGTGGATCGGGACGCACGCGATGGAAATCGGTGCCGTCACGATGCTGTTCTACGCGATTCGCGAGCGCGAGCTGTTGATGAACATCAACGAGCTTATCGCCGGGTTCCGATTCTTCCCGAGCTACATCCGCGTCGGCGGGTTGCGCGAAGATCTGGCGCGTGGCTTCCACGAGGCGGTCAACGCCTTCCTCGATCGCTTTCCGAAGAAGATCGACGAGTTCGAGGGGCTGCTGACGAAGAACGACATGTTCCTGCGGCGCACCGAGGGTGTCGGTGTTATCTCGCAGGAGGATGCGCTGGCCTGGGGATTGGTCGGTCCGATCGCCCGCGGATCCGGATCCGACTACGACGTCCGCAAATACTTTCCGTATACGGGCTACGAGACCTACGACTTCACGGTCCCGACTGCGACGGAAGGCGACGTCTTCGCGCGATACCGTGTCCGCGTCGCGGAGATGCGCGAAAGCGTCAAGATCGCCCGGCAGGCGATTCGGCGCATCACGCCGTCGGGTGCCTGGGCCTGCGACGACACGCGCGTCGTCCCGCCGCCGAAGGACAAGGTCTATACGGAGATGGAAGCGCTGATCCAGCATTTCCTGATCTACTCGCAGGGATTTACCGTGCCGGCGGGCGAGGCGTATGTGCCCGTTGAAGGTCCGCGCGGGGAGCATGGCGTCTACATTGTGTCGGACGGCACGAACCGGCCGTGGCGGGTGAAGATGCGGCCGCCGTCCTTCATGGCGATCCAGGCGCTGCCCAAGATCATCGAAGGCGGCATGATTGCCGACGTCGTCGCCGTCATCGGCTCCAACGACGTCGTGATGGGAGACTGCGACCGGTGAGCTTTCATCCCGAGATGGAATATGCGCCGGCGAAGTTTCACAGGTCGGAACGGAAGCTGGCGGTGCCGGGCGAGCCGTTCAAGTACACGCCCGAGAACCAGGCGAAGTTCGATCAGAACGTCACGCAATATCCGCCGGACCAGCGGAAGTCGGCGATTCTCTACGCGCTCTATCTTGCCCAGAAGCAGCAGGGTTACCTGACGGCGGCGGCGATGCGGCACGTGGCGGAGCAGATCCGCTGCACGCCCGCGGAGGTCGAGGACGTCGTGTCGTACTACACGATGTTCTACACGCGCCCCGTCGGGAAGTACGTGCTGAACGTCTGCCGCACGCTGTCATGCGCGCTGCTTGGCGCCGAACGCGTCACTGAGGAGCTGAGCGCGAAGCTCGGGATCAAGCCGGGCGAAACCGATCCGACGGGGACGTTCACCCTGATGGAAGTTGAATGCCTTGGCGCGTGCGACCGCGCGCCCGTGGTGATGGTCAACGACGACTGGCACGAAGGTCTGTCGCCGGAGCAGTGCTCGAGGTTCATCGATGACATCCGCTCGCGCGGCGGCGCCGCGTTCACCGGATGTCATCTGGACAAGGAACGCAGGCGGACCTGAAGGTCCGCCTCTACGGTTGGTGTGGTGACCCGACGGTCCGCCTCTGCGGCCGTCGTGTTGAGATCATCGCGAAAGTTGGCGTAGAGGCGGGCCTTTAGACCCGCCTGGAATCAAATGGCCTACGAACCTGTCCTGACCAAACACGTCGGCGAGCCGACCGCCTACACGCTGGACTTCTACATGAAGAACCAGCGCGGCTACGAGGGTCTGCGCAAGGCGCTGACCATGAAGCCAAACGACATCATCGAGCAGGTGAAGGCGTCCGGTCTGCGCGGGCGCGGCGGCGCCGGCTTCCCGACGGGCATGAAGTGGCAGTTCGTGCTCAAGGACACGCCGAAGCCGAAGTACATCTGCTGCAACGCCGACGAGAGCGAGCCCGGCACGTTCAAGGATCACGTGCTGATGGAGCGCAACCCGCACCTGTTGATCGAAGGCTGCGCCATCTCCTGCTACGCCATCGGTGCGAAGGTCGCCTACATTTACATCCGCGGCGAGTTCTACCATGTGCAGGAGATCCTCGAGGCCGAGATCGAGAAGGCGTACAAAGCCGGTTATCTCGGAAAGAACATCTTCGGCAGCGGCTTCGACTGCGACGTCTTCATGCATCGCGGCGCCGGGGCGTACGAAGCGGGCGAGGAGACGGCGCTGATCGAATCGCTCGAAGGCAAGCGGGCGCAGCCGCGGCTGAAGCCGCCGTTCCCCGCGGTTGCCGGTCTCTATCAGTGCCCGACCGCCGTGAACAACGTCGAGACGCTATGCAACGTGCCGCTCATCATGCTGAACGGCGCGGAGTGGTTCGCCAAGCTCGGTCCCGAGAAGAACGGCGGCCCGAAACTCTATTGCGTCAGCGGCCACGTCAAGAAGCCCGGCATGTACGAAGCATCGATGGACACGACGCTGCGCGAGCTGATTTACGACTACGCCGGCGGCATTCGCGGTGATCGCTCGCTGAAGGCAATCATTCCGGGCGGCTCATCGGTACCGCTCCTGCTCCCCGATCAGCTCGACACCCCCGCCAGTTTCGACGCGGTGCAGAAGGCCGGCTCGCTCCTCGGCTCCGCCGGCCTCATCGTGCTGGACGACAGCGTCTGCATGGTGTGGCTCGCGATGAACCTGCTTCATTTCTATCGCCATGAGTCGTGCGGCAAGTGCACGCCATGCCGCGAAGGCGGCGACTGGCTGTACAAGCTGCTCCTGCGGCTCGAGCGCGGCGAGGGGCAGGCGAAGGATCTCGATCTGCTGTTCGGCGTCGCGAACAACATCATCGGCAAAACGCTCTGCGCCTTCGGCGACGCCGCGGCCACGCCGGTGCTGTCGACAATGAAGCTGTTCCGGGCGGAGTACGAGGCGCACGTGCGCGAGGGCCGGTGCACGCTCCCGGCCGACTGGCGCGCAAGGCAGCCGCTCGTCGCGGGAGCACATTGATGGGCCTCGCAACCCTCTGGGCGTCGTTCGACCCTTACCTGCGGCCTTCGGTGATCGGCCTGATGATCTTTGTCGTATTCAACGCGCTGATCATCGCGTCGGCGATCCTCGTGCTCGCCGAGCGCAAGATCATGGGTTTCATGCAGCAGCGGTACGGTCCGTACCTGGTCGGGCCGCACGGGATGCTGCAGCCGATCGCCGACATCCTCAAGCTGTTGTTCAAGGAGGAATTGCGGCCGAAGGGCGCCGACAGGTGGCTCTTCACGCTGGCGCCGGTGATCTCGGTGGTTGCCGCTTTTACCGCGTTCGCCACCGTGCCGTTTGGCGCCGAAACCACGTTCTTCGGGCTGCTCGACGAGCCGATCAAACTTGGTGTCTCTGACGTCAATGTCGGTGTGCTGGTCGTCTTCGCGGTGACGTCGATGGGTGTCTACGGCATCGTCCTCGCCGGCTGGTCCTCGAACAGCAAGTACTCGCTGATGGGCGGGTTGCGCGCGTCGGCGCAGATGATCAGCTACGAACTGGCATATGCCACGGCCCTGGCCTCCGTGGTCATGCTGGCCGGGTCGCTGTCGCTGCGTGAAGTCGTCGATGCGCAGTCGGGCTACTGGTTGGGATTCATCCCACGGTGGTACCTGTTCCTGCAGCCGCTCGGCTTCATCATCTACGTCATTGCGGGCGTTGCGGAGACCAATCGGGCGCCGTTTGATTTTCCCGAGGCGGAGCAGGAGCTCGTGGCGGGCTACAACACCGAGTACAGCTCGGTGCGCTTCGCGCTGTTCCCCCAGGCTGAATACATCAACATGGCGACGATGTCGGCCGTGGCCACGGATCTCTACCTGGGCGGATGGCACGGACCGTTCCTGCCGCCCGCGTACGGGTGGATCTGGTTCCTCCTGAAAGTCGGCCTGATCCTCTTTGCCTACATCTGGGTGCGCTGGACCGTGCCGCGCTACCGCTACGACCAATTGATGCAGTTCGGATGGAAGTGGCTGTTCCCGGCGGCGGTACTGAATCTCATCGCGACGGCGGCGCTCATCCTTTATTTCAATGCCTGACACGATCCTGTTTTATCTGCTCGCCGGGGTGGCGATCATCGCGTCAGCGCTCGTCATCGGCCAGCGCAACCCGATGTACAGCATCATGCTGCTCATCGCGTCGTTCGGCGCGCTCTCCGGGCTGTACATCACGCTCGACGCGCCGTTCGTGGCGATGGCGCAGATCATCGTCTACGCGGGCGCCATCATGGTGCTGTTCCTCTTCGTGGTGATGCTGCTGAACGCGCCGCAGGAGGATGCTGCGGAGTGGGATCGGACCCACCCGTTGCGGAGACCCGGCTTCGCGCGCTTCGGCGCGCTGCTGGCGGGGCTGCTCATCGTCCAGCTCGGGTGGGCGTTGATGCGGGCCACTGCGCTCGTCGAGACGCCGGTCGCGGGCCGCGGTGACGCCGCCGCGATCAGCTCGGTGCGCGCGCTCGGCGGCGTGCTCTTCACCGACTACATGTTCGCGTTCGAGGCGACGTCGGTCCTGATCCTGGTCGCGATGGTCGGCGCCGTGGTGCTGGCCAGAAGGGAGGACGACCGGTGATCCCGCTGAGCTATTACCTGGTTGTCTCGGCGATCCTGTTCGCCATCGGCACGGCAGGTGTCTTCCTGCGGAAGAACCTGATCACGATTCTCCTGTCGGTGGAGATCATGCTGAACGCCGTGAACCTGACGTTCGTGGCGTTCGGCCGGTCTCACGGCACCGTCGATGGACAGATCATCACGTTCTTCGTGATGACCGTGGCCGCCGCAGAAGCCGCCGTCGGCCTCGCGATCGTCATCGGCCTGTTCCGCCACCGCGAGTCGCTCAACCCGGACGCCTTCACGTCGCTGAAGTGGTGATGATCGCCCTCATCCCTCTTTTCCCGCTGCTCGGGTTCGTCGTCAACGCGTCGCTCGGACGCCGGTTGCCCAAGTCGGTGTCGGGCGGGCTTGCGTCGCTCGTGATGCTTGCCGCCTTTGCGGTCTCCGTACTGATCGTGTGGCAGCTGTCGAATCTCGCGCCAAGCCATCGCGTGATGGAGGAGACCCTCTACACGTGGATCGCCTCCGGCGACTTCGTGCTGGATCTGACGTTCCGCGTCGACCCGCTGGCGTCGGTGATGATCCTCGTCATCACCGGCATCGGTTCGCTGATTCACATCTATTCGACCGCCTACATGCACGAGGAGTCGGACGGTGAATACGCGCGGTACTTCTCGTATCTGAACCTGTTCGCGGCGTTCATGCTGGTGCTGGTGCTGGGCGGCAACTTCCTGGTCCTGTTCATCGGGTGGGAAGGCGTCGGCCTCTGCTCGTACCTGCTGATCGGCTTCTGGTACGAGAAGAGGTCAGCAGCCGACGCAGGCAAGAAAGCATTCGTCGTCAACCGGATCGGCGACTATGCGTTCATCCTGGGCACGCTGCTGATCTTCCTGCGCTTCGGCACGCTCGACTTCCAGCGGATTGCATCGGCGGTGGCGCCGCTCGCCCCAGAGTCGATGTTCGGCATATTGTCGCTGGCGACATTGCTGCTCTTCATCGGTGCAACCGGCAAGTCGGCGCAGATTCCTCTCTACGTCTGGCTGCCGGACGCGATGGAAGGTCCGACGCCGGTCTCCGCCCTGATCCATGCCGCGACGATGGTGACCGCCGGCGTGTACATGATCGGCCGCAACGCGGTGCTCTTCAGCCATGCACCGGAGACCATGGGCGTCGTGGCGGTGATTGGCGCGGCGACGGCGTTGATGGCGGGGACGATCGGCCTGGTCCAGAACGACATCAAGCGCGTCCTGGCGTATTCGACCGTCTCGCAGCTCGGTTACATGTTCCTCGCGATGGGCGTCGGCGCGTTTGGCGCGGGGATCTTCCATCTGTACACGCACGCCTTCTTCAAGGCGTGCCTGTTCCTCGGATCGGGCGCGGTCATTCACGCGCTGCACGGGGAGCAGGACATCCGCAACATGGGCGGCCTCAAGGCAGCGTTGCCGATCACGTATTGGACGTTCCTGATTGGATCGCTGGCGATCGCCGGCGTCCCGGGCCTTGCCGGATTCTTCAGCAAGGACGAGATTCTCTTCGAGACATTCGCGCACGGCCACACGATCCTGTGGATCACCGGCGTCCTCACGTCGCTGCTGACAGCGACCTACATGTTCAGGCTCGTGTTCCTGACCTTCCACGGTGAGCGAAGGCAAGGTGCGATCGCAACTGACGTCGGTGCGATCGGGCACGACGATGGTGCAATGTCGCCCGACGATGGCGCGATCTCGCACCGACCCAGTGCCGCATCGCACCATGACGATCGCGGATTGCACGGACTTGGCGCCGGACCGCACCAGCACGGTGCGGAATCGCACCTGCATGATGCGCCCCCTGCGATGGCATCGGCGCTGATCGTGCTGGCGCTCGGTTCCGTGCTTGCCGGGTACGTCGGCGTCCCGCATGCGCTTGGCGGGAGTAACGCCCTCGCCGCCTGGCTGGAGCCCTCGTTCGAAGCGCGCTCGGTCACGACGCTCGCCGGCGAGCAGGTCGCGACGCCCGGCGAGCCGGGAGCAACCGCCGCTGGTGAGGCTGGTGCGGAAGGCGACGAAGGCCTCGAGCTGACGCTGATGGTCGTGTCGAGCCTCGTGGCGCTCCTCGGCATCGGGCTCGCCGCATTCGTCTGGCTGAAGCGGCGAGAGATCGCCGACCAGGCGGCGCGTACGTTCCGTGGGGTCTACACGCTCCTGCTCAACAAGTATTACGTCGACGAGATCTACGACGCGGCGATCGTGCAGCCGATCCGCATCGTGTCGCAGGAAGGCCTCTGGCGCGGTGTCGACGTGCACGTCATCGACGGCGCGGTGAACGGCACGGCGTCGATTGTCGAAGGCGGATCGTCGCTGATGCGGCGGCTGCAGACCGGCTCGGTGCGCGCGTATGCAGGGTCGCTCCTCATCGGCGTGGTGCTGATCCTGGGGTACTACCTGTGGAGGTAAGGCGGGTCCAAACGGACCCGCCCTGCGCTGCGGCAGGCGAGACGGTAGGGCGGGTCCTTTCGGACCCGCCGGTGATCCGGGAGACCTATTGAACGCTCCGCTGTTATCGATCTCGTGGCTGCTGCCGGTTGCCGGCGCCGTGCTGGTGTTGTTTGTCGGCAACGCCGACGGCCGCCGCAACGGCCTGATCCGCTGGCTTACGCTGGCGGTGTCGATTGCCGTCTTCGCGGTGACGCTGGCGATCTGGGCGTCCTTCGACGCCGCGTCGCCGGAGTTCCAGCTCGTGGAACGGCGTGCGTGGATCCCCGCCTTCGGCATCGACTACTACGTCGGCATCGACGGCATCAGCCTGCTGCTGGTCGTCCTGACCGGCTTTCTGACCCCGATCGCGCTGCTGTCGTCATGGTCGTCGATCGACCGGAAAGTGAAGGAGTTCTCGATCTTCATCCTCGTGCTCGAGGCGGCGATGATCGGCGTCTTCCTCTCGCTCGACCTGTTCCTCTTCTACGTCTTCTGGGACGCGATGCTCATCCCGATGTATTTCCTCATCGGGGTCTGGGGCTACGACCAGCGGATCTACGCGGCCATCAAGTTCATGCTCTACACGATGGCCGGCAGCGTGCTGATGCTGGTGGCGATCCTCGGCCTGGCCTACCTGCACATGGCCACGAACAACACGTACAGCTTTGATCTGCTCAAGCTCTACACGCTTGATATCGCGCCGAGCACGCAGTTCTGGTTCTTCCTCGCCTTCGCGGTCGCGTTTGCGATCAAAGTGCCGCTCTTCCCGTTTCACACGTGGCTCCCCGATGCACACGTTCAGGCGCCGACGGCCGGCTCGGTGATCCTCGCCGGCGTGCTCCTGAAGATGGGCACGTACGGGTTCGTACGGTTCGCGTTCCCGCTGTTTCCGGCGGCCGCTGCGTATTTCGCTCCGTGGATCGCGGTGCTTGCGGTCATTGGCATCATCTACGGCGCGCTGGTCGCGATGGTGCAGCCGGACATGAAGAAGCTGGTGGCGTACTCTTCGGTGAGCCACCTCGGCTTCGTCGTGCTCGGCATCTGCGCGATGAACGTGCAGGGAGTGCAGGGCGCCGTCTACCAGATGCTCGCACACGGCGTCAGCACCGGCGGGCTCTTCCTCATTGTCGGCATGCTCTCGGATCGCCGGCACACGCGCCTGATTAGCGAGTTCGGAGGGCTCAAGAAGGTGATGCCACGGTTGTCCGCCGCCTTCCTGATCATCACGCTTGCGTCGATCGGGTTGCCCGGCCTCAACGGCTTCATCGGCGAGTTCCTGATCATGCTCGGTGCGTTCCGGTGGGATCCCCGCTACGTCGTCGGCGCCGGACTTGGGGTCATCCTGTCGGCGGTCTACATGCTGTGGATGTTCCAGCGCGTGTACTACGGCAAGGTGACGCATGGCGAGAACCGCACGCTGCCGGATCTGCTGCCGCACGAGTGGAGCTCGGTCATACCGCTGTGCGCGGTCGCGGTGGTCATGGGTGTGTTCCCAGCCGTATTTCTGAAGCCGATGGAGCCTGCGGTCACTCGCATAGTCGAGCGGCTGCAAAACACGCAAACACTCCGGGTCCAATCGTTCGGATCGTTCGGGCCGTTCGAATCGTTCGTATCGTTCGTCAGGTTCGAACGCGGAGAACGTGAACGGGAACGGGAACGTTTCGAACGAACAGAACGAACAGAACGATCCGAACGTTCCGAACGTTCCGAACGGACCGAACGATAATGTTCAACTCTGTGTTCGACGCCATCGTTCCGATGTCCTGCGTAACCCTGGCCGCCCTTGCGTGCGTGGGCGCCGAGGCTTTCCGCGGCCGCGGCGAACGGATGCCGATCGGCGGGCTGGGCATCGTTGGCCTGATCGGCGCGGCGATTGCGTCGGCGCTGCTCTGGAACCGGAATGCGGCGAGCTTCGGCGTGATCGTGGCCGACAACTTCGGGCTGTTCGTCACGCTCGTGCTCGTGGCCGTCGGCGTTCTGACGATCATGTTTTCGTCGCAGGTCGTCAATCGCGACGGAATTCCTGCCGGCGAGTACTACTCGCTCGTGCTCTTCGCGATTGCCGGCATGATGATGATGGCGACGGCGAACGATCTGCTGGTCATCTTCATCGCCCTGGAAATTCTGTCCCTCGCCGTGTACGTGCTGACGGGGATCCGCCGGGAAGATCCGCGTGCGACCGAAGCGGCGTTCAAGTATTTCCTCCTGGGTGCGTTCTCGAGCGCGTTTTTCCTCTATGGCATTGCTTTCACCTTCGGACTGACCGGCAGTACGCGTCTCGACCGGATCGGGTCGTACCTGGCGGCGCAGTCGCTCTCCGACAACCCGCTCATCCTCGTGGCGCTCGGCCTGCTGCTTGTCGGCTTCTCGTTCAAGATCTCTGCCGTGCCGTTTCACATGTGGACGCCCGATGCGTACGAGGGCGCGCCCGCCATCGTCACGGGCTTCATGTCGACCGGCGTGAAAGCCGCGGCGTTCGCCGCCTTCGCCCGCGTGTTCCTCTCCGCGTTCGAGCCGTTCAGCGCCGACTGGGCGCCGATCGTCTGGGTGATTGCCGCGGCGACGATGATCCTCGGGACCGTCGTGGGGGTGGCGCAGACGAACCTGAAGCGAATGCTCGCGTACTCCAGCATCGCGCACGGCGGGTACCTGCTTGTCGGCCTCGTGGCGGCCAACCAGGTCGGGAAGGCCGCGATTCTCTTTTACCTCGCCGCCTACGCGATCACGAACCTCGCCGCGTTTGGCGTGATTGCACTGCTTGGCTCGCGGGATCGCGCGAACGACGAGCTGCGCGACTATGCCGGCCTCTGGTACAGCCATCCGGGCCTGTCAGCCCTGATGACGGTGTGCCTGTTGTCGCTCGGCGGCCTTCCGCCGACGGCCGGCTTCATCGGCAAGTGGTACATCTTCAGCGCCGCCGTCAGCGCCGGCTACTACGGCCTCGCGATCATCGGCATGCTGACGAGCGTGATCTCGGTGTTCTTCTACTTGCGCGTCGTGGTGATGATGTACATGCAGGAACGCGGCACGGAGGCGCCGACGATCCATGTGACCGCCGTCAGCATGGCCGCGCTGACCGTCGCCATCGTCGCGATCTTCTATTTGGGCATCCTGCCGACACAGGTGCTGAACCTCGCCGCGCAATCAATCGCCACGATCTTCTAAGTTGGCCACGAAGCACACAGAGACGTACGGAACCACGAAGCACACGAAGGACACGAAGAAAAACAGGACACGAAGGAATACTTTTACTTCGTGTTCTTCGTGACCTGCGTCGTTGAAATCGTTTTTGGTCTCGCAAGCGCCAATTCCCAAAGGCGCCTTGGGAGTTGGAAGTTGGAAGTTGGGCGTTACGTGAGTAGTCTGCGAACGCCAACTCTCCAATCATCGATTCAGAAGCGCCTGTGTCAGAATGTCCGGTGTGGCGCAGGTCGCTTCTGACATCGATCGCGAGCTGAACATGCTGGAGGCGGAGCTGAAGCGTCTCGAGGCGGAGTACAACATGTTCTTCGCCGGGAGGCTTCCCAGACCGCCGTGGGAGACGCGTGGCCGCGTCGAAGCGATGGTCAAGAAGATCGACCGCGGGCACATCGGCAATACCGGCGCCCGCTTCCGTTTTTCAACGCTGCAGTCCCGCTACGCGACATTCGTCGAGCTCTGGGATCGTGGACTTCGCGCGCGCGAGGATGGACGACCTGGTCCCTTTGCGCAGCCGCGCCCGGTCGCTCCCGAAAAGCCGAAGGCTGCCCCCGATCGCATTCTGAACGTCCAGACGTTCAAGGATCCGCTCCACGAGATGGACAAGCTCCGGGAGCTCTACGACAGCCTGGCGGAAGCCCGCCGCGAAGTCGGCGAGGATGCCATTCCCTTCCACAAGTTCGCGGAACTGATCAAGACGCAGGTCGGAACGTTCAAGCAGAAAGGCACCGCGGAGGTCGCGTTCCGGGTCGCCGTGAAGCACGGCAAGGTCGCGTTCACCGCGCGGGCGATGAAGGGACCCGAGGACGACGAAGGTTGAGTGGGAAGCCGGGAGTGAAGCCCGGCGCCGCAGAACGGCGCCGGGCAGGTCGTGAAGTGATTCTAGGGTTTGGTGACGTTCCCCGCCTGCGGACCCTTCGGGCCGTCGACGATCTCGAATTCGACCGCCTGGCCCTCTTCCAGGGACCGGAAGCCGTTGCCACTGATTGCGGAGTAATGCACGAACACGTCGCTGCCGCCCTCCCGCTCAATGAAACCGTAGCCCTTGGCGTTGTTGAACCACTTGACCTTACCTGTGATACGCATCGTTCTTCTTCCCGCTTGCTGGGCGGGCTGGCGGTAACTGGCCGGCCCGCTTGTTCGCGTGCTCCCGAAGCCGCCGATGAGCTTCGGGGCACAAAAAAAGACCGCCGGTATTGCGCGGCCTCGACTTCTACGCTCAGGGAACGTCCCTCAACGCAGCGTTATCCTAAGCATCCGTCACATTTGTGTCAAGTTCCGGCAGCCGGAACCGCCGCTTTTGCAACACGATGGCCCCAATACTCCCGAAGCCGAGCCCTGAGCCGAGGACCTGACCCCCGATGCCCCGTGCCCTGATTAGCGTGTCGGACAAGTCTGGCCTGGTAGAGTTCGCCCGAGGATTGACCTCCCGCGGCTTCGAGCTGGTATCGACCGGCGGGACCGCCAGGACGCTGCAGCAGGCGGGTCTTGCCGTTGTCGGCATCTCCGACGTCACCGGGTTTCCCGAAATGATGGACGGCCGCGTCAAGACGCTTCACCCGTTGGTGCATGGCGGCATCCTGGCGCGCCGCGGCCGTGCCGACGACCTCGCGTCCGCCGCCGATCACGGCATCACGCTGATCGATCTGGTCGTCGTCAACCTCTATCCGTTCGTCAAAGCAGCGGCCGATCCCCAGACGCCGTTCGAGGGATTGATCGAGGAGATCGACATCGGGGGTCCGAGTCTCCTTCGCGCCGCCGCGAAAAATTTTCAGGATGTACTGGTTGTCGTCTCACCAGTCGACTACGGTGCGGTGCTCGAGCAGCTCGATCGCGCAGGCGGCCCGGCGCGCGAGTTCCGCTTCGACCTGGCGCGCAAGGCCTTCAGGCACACCGGCAGCTACGACACGGCGATCGCGTCGACACTGGCCACGATCACCGCAGACGACGCCGGGTTTCATCGCCCGGCGCAAGACGCCGCGCCGCCCGTTCTGACGCTCGCCCTGCACAAGCTTCGGGATCTCCGGTACGGCGAAAACCCGCACCAGAAGGCGGCATGGTACGCGGAGGAGCCGGCGATGGCCCTGGGCGATGCGCACGTCCTCCAGGGCAAGGAGCTCTCCTACACGAACCTGCTGGATCTCGACGCCGCCGCGCGCATCGTGCTCGAATTCGGCGAGCCGGCGGCGGCGGTCATCAAGCACACGAATCCATGTGGCGCGGCGACCGGAAGCAGCGCTGCAGACGCCTACGTGCGCGCGCGTGAAGCCGACGCGCTCGCGGCGTTTGGCGGCATTGTCGGGTTGAACCGCGCGATCGACGCGGCGACGGCTCAGGCGATCGTGTCGACGTTCATCGAAGCAGTTGTCGCTCCGGGCGTGGATAACGAAGCGCGGAGGATTCTTGCGGCCAAAGCAAACATGCGGGTAGTGACGGCCGACTTTGCGAGGCTGGCAGAGGACGCCGGGCGCGAGCTCCGCTCGATTCTCGGCGCGTCCCTCGTGCAATCGCGCGATCGGGTGACCGAAGCCTCGCAGCCCTGGCCGTCAGGCGAGCTTCGCGTCGCAACAAAGCGCGAGCCGACGCCGCACGAGTGGCAGGCGCTCCGGTTCGCGTGGCGCATATGCGCCCACGTCAAATCGAACGCGGTGATTTTTACCGCGGTGGATCGGACGCTGGCGATCGGCGCCGGGCAAATGAGCCGAGTCGATGCCGTGAAAGTGGCACGGATGAAGGCTGCGGCGATCGGACTTGTGCTGAAGGGATCCGCGGCGGCGTCGGATGCGTACTTTCCGTTCCGCGACGGGCTGGATGCCGTGGCCGATGCCGGCGCGACGGCGGTCGTGCAGCCAGGCGGCTCGGTGCGCGATCCGGAAGTGATTGCGGCCGCCGACGAGCGGGGCCTCGCGATGGTGTTCACGGGACGCAGGCATTTCCGACATTGAGGCACAGGCTTCGCCGTGAATCGCTCAACGCCGTCTTCATCGTCGCGGGGATCCTGTGCGCGGCGATGGGGATCAAAGGGTTCCTGCTCTCCAGTAACTTCATCGACGGCGGCGTGACCGGCGTCTCGATGCTGCTGTCGAAGGCGACCGGAGTGCCGCTCGCGGTGCTGCTACCGGCGATCAACCTGCCGTTCGTGGCGCTCGGGCTTCATCAGATGGGCGTGGCGTTCGCGATCCGAAGCGCCGTCGGCATCGCGGGGCTGGCCGGCGTGCTCGCCCTGATTCCGTTTCCTGACGTCACACCGGACCTGGTGCTCACCGCGATCTTCGGTGGCTTCTTCATTGGCGCCGGGATCGGTCTCGCGATCCGCGGCGGCGCCGTGCTCGATGGCACCGAAATCGCCGCGCTGCTGATCAGCAAGCGCGCCGACCTGATCAGGGTCGGCGACGTGATTCTCGGCTTCAACGTCGTACTCTTCCTCGCGGCCATCGCGCTCCTCGGCGTGAACGCGGCGCTCTATTCCATCCTCACGTACCTGGCCGCCGCGAAAACGCTCGACTTCGTGCTCCACGGCATCGACGAGTACACGGCCGTGACGATCGTGTCTGACGCGAACGTGGCAATTCGGGAGCGCCTCACGCGGGATCTCGCACGAGGCGTGACCGTGTACCGCGGATATGGCGGGCTCAGCGGCGCCGAGCGGGACATCCTGTACTGCGTCGTCACGCGTCTCGAGATCAGCAGGTTGAAGTCACTCGTCAGAGAGATCGATGAAAGCGCGTTCATCGTGTATCACGCCCTCGCCGGAGCCGAAGGCGGCGTCGTGAAGACGCGTGGCTTTCACTAGCTAGACCATTTGTAACTGCCACGTACCACCGAGACACCGAGACACCGAGACACCGAGAAATTCAACCCGGTTCTGCCCTCGGTGCCTCGGTGTTCCGTCACAGTGAAAAGGCGGTCTAGTTAGGCGGCGAACCCGCGATCTCGTAGAGCTGCACCGGCCCCCGTTGCCATTGGGTGTCCGCGAGCAATCGAAGATAGGGCGAGTACCTCATCTCACCTCGGAGCTTGTCGCAACCCGGATAGCCAAGCCCACAGTTGACCGTGACGTGGGTCACGCCGCGCCGGCGAAGGGCGGCGACGCCTTCGGCACTCGGAAACGTCGCCATCTCCTTCCGGAGGTTCGCGTACGACTTCGGGATGAAGCCGCTGTAGCCGTTCACCATTGGCAACCAGTGCCACAGCGAGAAATACATGAACGGGATGTTCCCGGTTTCGTCGCCCAGCATCGGGGTCTCGGCGAGAATCACGCCCGGCGTGCCTTTCAAGGCGTTATAGATCGTCGGCGGCTCCGTCCATACGGGCCTCAACGTCAGCACCGGCCATGCGTCGATCATGACGAACGCGATCAGCGCTGCAAATACCGCGTGCTCACACGTGCGCGACCGGCACCACCGGAGTACGCGCCGCGCGCCGAACCCCGCGAATATCGAGAGCGTGAGGCCGACGATGGCGCCGAAACGCGCGGGCGCGCGCAGTCCGCGGACAGGAGCGAGCCACCGGTACAGGTACGGATACAGCACCCCATTGAGCCCCAGAGATCCGTCGAATGACACGAGCAGGCCTGCCGTGTACGCGAGCCGCATCGCGCCCAGCGGCGGCGCCAGACCAATGGCGCCCAGCGCAAGCGGGGCGGCGCCTGGGAACAGCGTCCGCTCCGGCGCTGCGGGCAGCATGCGATGCCGCCACAGGCCGCTGTAAATGTGGGCGCGAAGGTAGTCGATCGGTGTTGCGCTGTACAACGTGACCTCCTCAGCGCCTCGCTCGCCCTTCGCCGGCTGCGCAGCCAGGAAGGCGCGGGCGATCGGTATCGCCAGCAGAGCCGCCACCGTGATCGAGGCGCCCATCGGCAGCACCAGCCGGCGGATCGACGGGCGATGAATGATGAGCAGGCCGATTCCGATCATCGTCAAATACACGAGAAAAAACACGGCGTAGTACATCGACGAATAGAGCTGTGCGACGGCCGCGAGCGCGAGTGCGATGGCGTACGGCCACCGGCCGGTCGACAGGAAGAGATGCAGCGCGAGCAGGCCGAGCGGCATCCACTGTGTCATCTGCAGCTCGAGGTGGCTGTAGTGATCGAACCGGTACGAGTAGCAGGCGTACATCAGTCCGGCAACAAATGCCGCGCGTGGCGAACCGGTCAGCCGCTCGACGAGCAGATAGGTCGCGATGCCCGAAAGCCAGAGACCTGAAAAGAAGAGCAGGTTATAGGCGAGCACCGGAGGAATCCCGAGAGCAAGCAGAGGCGCCGCCGTGAGCGCCGGCAGGATCATCGGGTCCGACAATGTCAACGTCAGACGCTCGGGGTAGAAAATGTTGGTGTCAAAAAGGTGGACTGGATCCCTGACGATCTGATGCGTCACCCATCCAATCCGCCACATCGAAAACAGCGGATCGCCGAGGTCAGGCACCGAGAACATGTGCAGGAGTTGATCGTGGAGCAGGATCGCAAGCGCCAGCGCAATTCCAAGTGATGCGAATGCCGTCCGCCTCCAGAATCCCTCGGGCGCGCGCACCAGAAACGAATCGCTCGATGGCGCCAGGCGCCGCCAGTGCGCGCGCCCGATCCCGAGCGGGCCGATGCCCCTGCCGAGGGCGCGCCGGATGACCACGGCCACGCCAAGCCAGAGTAGCGCGCGTGTCGGTGTCCCGAATGAGATGCGGATACCGGCGAGCCGAACGATGAAACCGCCGCCGTGCGCGATCGTCGCCGCCAGCATGATCAGGCCAGCCGTGAGGACGTCGAGGATGATGACGATGTGTCGCCGAGGTATGCGGCGCAAGCGGTAGTCCCCTTAGCGTTTGGTCGACATCTCGAGCGCGCGGAGGAGTTCCACCGGCGTGACGGTTGCGGCGCCGAATTTGCCGACGGCGACCCCGGCGGCTTCGTTCGCCAGCCGCGCCGCTTCGACGACCGTTGCTCCCGCCGCCAGCGCCATCGCCATCGTCGCAATGACCGTGTCGCCGGCGCCAGTGACATCCGCGACCTCACGGGCCGATGCCGGCAGCTCTCCTTCCACATCGTTCGCGAGGAGCCACATCCCCTGGTCGCCTCGTGTCATCAGCACCGCTTCGCAGCGGACACGTTCGCGGAACGCCCGGGCGGCGGCGCTCGCCTCGCTGGCCGATCGCACGCGCATGTGCGTCGCGGTCTCGGCCTCGTGGTGGTTCGGCGTGACCACGGTGGCGCCGGCGTAGTAGTCGATGTGTGGAATCTTGGGATCGACGAGCAGCGGGATCGCGTGCTTCGCCGCGGATCGGACTGCAGACTCCATGACCCCCCTCGTCACGCACCCCTTCAGATAGTCCGACACGATGATGGCTGAGGCGCTCGCCGCCTGCCGTTCGACAGATGCGACGAGTTGTGCCTCGAGGTCCGCGCCGATCGCCTTGTCGCTCTCATAATCGATCCTCGCCACCTGCTGGTTGCGCTCAGTGACGATGCGCACTTTCGTGGTGGTGGGGCGCGACGGGTCGGTGGCCAATGAGGCAGCGATGCCCGCGTCGCGGCACGCCTGCGCGAGCGTCGCGCCCGCCTCGTCCTGCCCGGTCACCGCAAGAAGCGCCGCTGCGCCGCCAAGCGCCGTGACGTTGTGCGCGACGTTGGCCGCGCCGCCGATCCGATGTGTCTCGTGATCGAATGTCACGACAGGGACCGGGGCCTCGGGGGAGATGCGTGTGACGCGGCCCGCGATGAACCGGTCGAGCATCGCGTCACCGATCACGAGAATGTGCGCGCCGGAGAACCCGGCGGCCACGCGCTTCGCGCGCTCAGGCGCGAGCGGTGGCAGCAGCATCATCGCCGCGCGCCGCCGCGAACGGCAGCGTGACGAGCACCAGGAACAGCATCAGGAATTCGGAGTCGCCGAAGTTGTATTCGAAGAGTCCCGCCGCCAGCATCGCAGCCACGGCGGCCAGCCCCGCGGCCGCAGGCACCCGGACGTCCGGCCCTGCCCCGAGCGAAGTCGAGGGGTGTGCGCGAAAGAGCCGGAACTGTGCGACGGCCAGCGACGCGACGAACCAGATCCAGATCAACAGCGCCGGCAGGCCGCGCTCGGCGCCAATTTGCAGCGGCACGTTGTGCAGGTGGGGGTTGACCGCATTGACCGCATAGTCGGGGCGATAGTCCGCGTACACGCGCGGAATCATGTTCGGACCGACACCGGTGAGCGGACGGTCCCGTATGATCCTCGCGCCGATCTCCACCATCGCCAGGCGATCCTGGTTCGTCGGATCCTGGACGTCGAAGATCGACTTGACTCGGTTGGTCACCGTCCCTGGAGCAATGGCGAACAGGACCGCGATAAATACCGGCAGGAGCGCTGTCAGCCGGAAATCCCTGAGGGCGAGGAGCAGTGCGACCGCAACCGAGGCGCCAATCCACGCGCTCCGCCCCAGCGTCAGCGCAAGGGCCACGACGAGCGCCGGCATGACGAGCGCCGGCCACGTGCGCCCGCGCCGCCCGAATATCAGCCGAGCTGCCGCCGCGCAGATCACGAGCATCAGCAGACCTGAATACGTCATGTAGTGCGACATCGCGCCTTCGGGGCGGCGACCCAGATTGTCGTAGTGCAGCAGGCCGTACTGGATGATTCCATACGCCGCGCTTGCCGCGCCGACGGAGACGATCACGTCGATGACGACACCGGCCCGTTCCCCGCGCGCGATGTAATACACCGCTGGGACGATCGCGAAGTATACGAGCTGCTTGTCGTCGACGATGCTCGTGCGTGGATCGACGGAGAACGCGGAGATGAGCAGCGTGATCGCGCCGTACCCCAGCAGGGGCCAGAAGAAGCGAGGCACCGCAGGGACGACCTTCTCTTGTACGATCACGGCGATCCAGCAGACCAGCATCAGAGCCAGCAGCACGTCAGCCGCGAAAATCGAGATCTGTAGCGACGCGACGAAGCACAGGAGCAGCGCAACGGTCACGCGTTCCAGGCCCGGAACCGCGCGCGGCTGCGTCATGCTCATCGCTGCTGTCGTCATGCGTGTAGTTGCCCTTCACGATGCGGGGCGAGCCTTTCAGGCTCGCCTCGCGGACCCGAAGGGTCCGCGCCGCTCCTCATGGAACCTATCGCCCGTTCCGCTGCCGCGGTGACCTGCTCCGCACTGATGCGCGTCAGGCACCGGAAGTCGCCCGGCGCGCACGTGCGCTGCCGGCACGGGCGGCACTCGAGCGGACCCGCATCGACCGCTTCCGAAAACCACCGCGGGTCACGCCACGGCATCGATCGTTCGGGGAGCGTCGGCCCAAGAAGGGCGACGATCGGCGTCAGGGTCGTGGCCGCCACGTGGAGTGGGCCGCTGTCGCCCCCAATGTACACCGCCGCGCGCCCTACAAGCGCGCGCAGCTCCGCGAGGTCGAATTCCCCGAGATCGGGCACCGCGTGCGCAAGCGGGCCAAGCATGACCCGAGCGGCGTCCGCGATCGCGCTCGCGGCGTGTGCATCGGACGGACCCGACGTGAGGATGATCCGGCGCGCCGGATCATCCTCACGTCGGGTCCGTCCGATGCACACGCCGCGAGCGCGATCGCGGAC
>Ga0070699_100001269_pt1 | contig 23253 bp, 20 predicted proteins | sample KBSK1503metaG_FD_65473 | JGI IMG/M metagenome (GOLD analysis project Ga0070699, IMG submission 65473) | Corn, switchgrass and miscanthus rhizosphere microbial communities from Kellogg Biological Station, Michigan, USA - KBS K1-50-3 metaG | ecosystem: Host-associated > Plants > Roots >...
TCCAGGCCGTGTTCGACATCCACCAGACTGGTCACGGCCACGCGCTGAGCGAGTCCGGCCTGCCGATCCTGATGTCGCTCGACGGGCTGAAGGCCGAGCTCGGCAAGGCGGCGCGCCCGGGCGGCGCCTCCTGAGCGACTGAGACGACGATGGACCTGGGTGTACGGGACCGCGGCTACTTGATCGTCGGCGGCACGGCGGGCATGGGGCTGGCTACGGCCACGGTGCTGGCCGCCGAAGGCGCTCGCGTCGCCGTTGCCGCTCGCGATGCCGACCGGGCTAGGGCCGCGGTGACCCGGATCGGCGGCCAGCACACCACGGTGGTCGTCGGTGACGTGAACCGGGAAGGCGAAGCGGATCGGATCGTCGCCGAGGCGGTCGAGACCCTGGGCGGGCTCGCCGGCGTCGCCGTCACGACGGGGACCGGCACGGCGTCGCACAGCGATCTCGAACGCGCATCCGACGCCGTGTGGGCGGACGCCGTCCAGGACATCCTCATGGGGACCGTCCGAACGGTACGGGCGGCGGTCCCCCAGCTGGTGGCCGGCGGCGGCGGCACCGTGGTCACGACCGCTGCCTACGGCATGCGTGCATACCACGCGGACCGCCTCCCGTACGTCACGCTGAAGAGCGGCCTCGCCGCGTTCACGAAAACGATCGCTATGGCCTACGGCCGGTCGGGTGTGCGGGCCAACTGCGTCTGCCCTGGTGCGATCGAGACCGATAGCCTCGCCGCCTTCCGGCAACTGCTCGCCAAGGAACGCGGGGTGCCGCCGGAGGGATTGCTCGAGCGGGTCATGGCTGACGAGTGGCACATGGATGTCGCACTCGGCCGCCCGGGCACTCCTCAGGAGGTAGGTGAGCTGTTCGCGTTCCTGCTTTCACCGCGCGCCGGCTACCTCACCGGCGCGCTGATCAACATCGACGGCGGCACACACTTCTGAAGCCCGCCGTCACTGGGCTTCCGATGCCCCCGTTGGCCGGTCTCAGGTCGAGGTCCTGGCGTCGCGCAGGGCGGACCGGCGAACCTTGCCGGCGTCGTCGCGGACTGGCTCGGTCACGAACTCGAACGTGCGGGGCAGTTTGTAGGAGACCAGCCGCTCACTAAGGTGGGCGTGCAGGTCGTCTTCCGAGAGGCTGCCCTCGGCGTGCACGATCGCGTGCAGGCGGCTGCCGGCGTCCTCGTCGGGCAGTCCTACCACCGCGCAGGATCGGACCTGCGGGTGCTCCTCGAGTGCAGCCTCGATCTCAGCCGGGTAGACGTTGGCGCCGCCGACGAGCACCATGTCGTCGCGGCGGTCGGTGATATACAGATAGCCGTCGTTATCGACCCAGCCCATGTCGCCCAGTGATTCCCAGCCGTCGCCGAGGGTGCGTGCCGTGGCCCCCACGTACCGGTAGGCAGACGGCGAGGACTCGCCGGCGCGGAGGTAGATCTCGCCGACCTCGCCCGCGGCGAGTGGGGCGCCTCCGGAGCCGACGATGAGGACCTCGCCGTGGGACGGGCGGCCAGCCGACCCCGGGTGTTTCAGCCAGTCATCCCCGCGGATGAAGGTCCCGGCCTGTCCCTCGGTACCGGCGTAAAGCTCCCAGATGCGCTGAGGCCCGAGCCAGTCGATCCATGCATGCTTGAGCCAGGCGGGGCATGGGGCGGCCATGTGCCAGACAGTCTCAAGCGATGAGAGGTCATGCGCCAGACGTTCGGACTCCGGGAGACGCCAGATGCGCAGCATCATGGTCGGCACCAGGTACACCATGTCGGCTTGATGCTCGGCGATGCGCCGCAGAGTCGCCTCGGCGTCGAAACGGCCGAGCAGCACCACGTGACGTCCGGCCAGCAGGCTCCACGCTGCCCACACGAACGGGCCGTTGTGGTAAAGCGGCCCGGGCACGACCGTGCATCCGTCCCTGGTCATGCCGAGCGCAGGCGGCGCGTCCGGGTCGACCAGGCCGGGCATGGTCGCCAGGATCAGCTTCGGCCGCCCGGTGCTGCCGCCGGAGGTCATCGCCTTCCACGGATCGGATACCGCGTCGGCCAGCGGCGCTGCGCCGTCTTCGAGGGGCGGCGGCTCCCAGGAGCCCGGCAGGCAGGTACGCCCGGGATAGGTGCCGGGCTCGCAGCCCAGCACGACCTTGGGGTCGGCGAGCCCGACGATAGCGTCGAGCTCGCGGCGAGGCAGCCGCCACGAGACAGGCTGGGGTGTGGCACCGAGCTTCCAGCACCCGATGGCCGCGGCCAGGAACCCGGCCGTGTTGCGCAGCGCTATCGTCACCCGGTCGCCGGCTGCCACCCCGCTTGCAGCGAAAGCCCGGGCGGTCCGGTCGGCCAGGTCGTCAAGCTCGCGTCGGGTAAGGGTGCCGCCGTCGTCGGTCACGGCCGGACGATCAGGGGCCTCGCTGGCCAGCCGCGCCAGACGCACGGCATACGAAACCATTGCCACGCCGCCACTCCTTCGGACCGGTCAGCCGACTTCGAATTCCGGGGGCCCGGGCGGAAAGTCAGCGAGCGCGGCCCGAAGCTCGCCGATCTCCCACCGCTGGTCCTTCTCGGCGCGCCTGGCGAGCGTCCACCCCTGATAGAGCCCGACGCTGCCGCCGTGGACCGAGAACACCTGGCCGGTGAACGGGCAGTCAGCCGTGGCGAGGTAGGCCACCAGCGGCGAGATGTTGCCAGGCCCCCACGCATCGAACTCACCCGGCCGACGCGGCGGCTCGATACGATCCCGCACCCCGGCGACGGTCGCCATCAGGCGCGTGCGCGCGATCGGCGCGATCGTGTTGACGCGGACGCCATAGCGCCCCAGCTCACGGGCGGCGACCACGGACATCGCCGCGATGCCGGCTTTCGCCGCCGAGTAGTTCACCTGTCCGGCGTTACCGTGCAGCCCAGAGCCCGACGACGTGTTGACCACCGCGGCATTGACCTGAGTGCCAGCCTTGGCCTGAGCCCGCCAGTAGGCGGCCGCCCAGTGCATGGGGCAGAAGTGGCCCTTCATATGCACCCGTACGACATCGTCCCACTCCTGCTCGGTCATGTTGGCGAGCGTCCGGTCACGGAGGATCCCCGCGTTGTTCACCAGCACGTGCAGATCGCCGAACGTCTCGACGGCCTGATCGACGACCCGCCTGGCGCCATCCCAGTCCGCGACGTCATCGGCGTTCGCGATGGCCTCGCCCCCGGCGGCCTTGATCTCATCCGCAACCTGCTGGGCGGGCGTGACATCGCACCCCGAGCCATCGATGCCGCTGCCGAGGTCGTTAACCACGACCTTCGCACCCTCGGCGGCAAACAGCAGCGCATGCTCGCGGCCCAGGCCGCGACCGCCACCAGTGATAATCGCGATCCTGCCCTCGAGCGCTCCCAAACGCCTTCCCTCCATCTGGCCCGCCGTACCGCTGGATTCGGGCGGACGCGTCGTGTGCATACCTGGCCGCTCTGGCTGTCAGGCGGTGGCCTTTCCCAGGATGTGCAGGCCGCAGGCCTGGCCGAGACCGATGACGTGAGCGAGCCCTACCTTTGCGCCGTCGATCTGGCGTGGGCCTGCCTCGCCTCGCAAGTGCTGGCAAAGTTCCCAGATGTTGGCGATGCCTGTGGCCGCAATCGGATGCCCCTTCGATTCAAGCCCGCCCGACACGTTCACCGGCACCCGCGCAAAGGTCGTACCGGTGCACGCGGCGCAGGCGTTACGCCGATCGAAGAACCTCGCCCCGCATGCCTCGCACTGGCTGGCCTCAAGGTGGGGACTGGACCCCAAGACCAGGTAGTCGACCAATGGAACCTGCCCGCTCGCTGCTGCCACGTGCTCCCGACTCTCCACGTCACCGTTTCGAGAACTGCCGGCTAGCTGTCGCGGCCTTCAGGACCGGGCCGCGCTCCCCGCAGGACCCGACCTGGAAGCTGCCCGGTATGCTCTCCGTCCTCGAACGTCGCCTCGCCGGCTTTCACCGTAAAGCGGTAGCCGTAGGCACGCTGCAGCAGCCGCCTGCCACCCGCGGGGAGGTCGTTCGCTATCCGCGGCGGAGCGCAGCCGAGCGCGTCGAGGTCGAGGACGTTGATGTCAGCCAGCATCCCAGGGCGCAGCGTTCCCCGGTCATGCCAGCCCACATGGCGGGCCGTGTCCCGGGTTATGCGGCGCACCACGTCCTCGATGGCGAGGCCGTCGGCACGATCCCTGGCCCAGAGGGTCAGGTAGCTGGTCGTGAAGCTCGCGTCGCAGATTGCCCCGCAGTGCGCGCCGGCGTCGGAGAGGCCGAACAGGGATCTGTCCGCGAGGATCATCTCCCGCACGGCCGACAGGTCCCGGCCCGCGAAGTTGAACAGCGGGGTGTAAATGAGGCGGTGACCGCCGTCTTCCAGCAGCGCATCGTACACCGACCCGGCCGCGTCCGCGCCCGCCCGGGCCGCGCCTGCGGCTATCGACGTATCCGGCCGGATGTCGTAGTCCACCGGGTCATCGAGGCGGAACATCACATCGAACCCGCCCATCACCTGACGCGCAAAGCCGGTATCGGGCAGCTGCTCCACGAACCGCTGGTGCTCCTCGAGGATGCGGGAGCGCAGCTCCGGCTGGGACAGGATCCCCACCCGGTCGTCTACGTCCAGATGAGCCACCTTTATGTAGCTCGGACACTGCGAGAAGGGATTCACGCTGGCCGACAGGCCCAAGAGCACCCCGATGGGCCGGGGCGCCACCTGGGTCCACACGGCGAGGCCGCGGGCCGCGCAGTCCGCCGCCCACGCCTGCAGCTCCCGCCACCGGTCCGGCACCGACGGCGGCTGCTGGACGGAGACGCTCAGCGGCCGGCCCGATGCCTCGGCCATGGCCTCCATCAGGGTCAGCTCCGAGGCAACGTACTCCGGGTCGGTGGACTGGTAGCAGTCCGACACCAGCTGGAGCACGGCGTCGGTCTCCCGCAGTACCCCGGCGAGCGCTACCATCTCCCGGCGCAGGGCCCGCAGCGTGCCCACCGGCGCCCCGGAGCGGGTGCGGTGTGCCTCGGTGCGCGACGTGCCCAGGCCGAGAGCGCCGGCGGCCACGCCCTCGCCCAGCAGGCCGACCATGCGGGCCAGCTCCGCGTCGTCAGGTGGCTCGGTAGGCTCCGCGCCGCGGTCCCCCATGACGAAGGCGCGCAGCGCCGCGTGCGGCAGATGGGCGCCGACATCCAGGACGCGGGGGACTCGGTCCAGGGCATCCAGATACTCGGGAAAGCTCTCCCACTGCCACGACAGGCCCTCAGCTAGCGCCGAGCCGGGGATATCTTCGACCCCTTCCATCAGGCCGATAAGCCAGTCGTGGCGATTCGGGCGAGCGGGCGCGAAGCCCACGCCGCAGTTGCCCATCGCCACCGAAGTGACCCCGTGCCAGGCCGACGGGGCGAGGATCGGGTCCCAGGTGGCCTGGCCGTCAAAATGAGTGTGAACATCGACGAAACCCGGGGTTACGAGGAGACCGTCGGCATCGATCTCGCGCCGCGCCCGCTCAGATAGGCGACCCACCTCGGCCACGCGACCGTCACGTACCCCGACGTCGGCGGTAAGCGGCGGGGCGCCGGTCCCGTCGACGACAGTCCCCGCCCTCACGATCATGTCGAACAAAGCGCCTCCAGCTGGGCTTGCGCAGGGACGGGATGTCAGTCGAAGACCAGCATCCCGCGGATGATCTTGCCGTCCCTCATGTCCTGGTATCCCTCGTTGATCTCGTCGAGCGGATACGTCCGGGTCACTAGCTCATCGAGCTTGAGCTGGCCGGCTCGGTACAGCGCCAGCAGGTGGGGGATGTCGAAGCGAGGATTGCCGGAGCCGAAGAGCGTGCCCTTGACTTCCTTGTTCGACATGGCCAGCTCCAGCAGGTTGATAGCCGCCTCGGCCTGGACCACCGGGGCGACGCCGGTCACGACGCAGGTGCCGCCCTTACCGGTCAGCGTCAGGGCCTCGGCCATCAGCTCCCCGCGCATCACGCTCGGTACCATGATGACCCGATCGGCCATCTCACCCCGGGTCATCTCCCGGACCATGTCGATGGCCTCGGTCATGCTGGCGGCCGAATGCGTGGCGCCGAGCTGCTGAGCCATCTCCCGCTTGAACTCGACCGGGTCAACCGCCACCACCACCCGGGCTCCCGCCATCGCCGCGCCCTGCACGGCGTTGATCCCGACGCCGCCGACCCCTACGACCACGACCACGTCGCCGGCCGTGGTTCCGGCCCGGTGGACGGCCGAGCCCCAGCCGGTGGCCACCCCGCAGGACACCAGCGCCACCGCCGTCGCGGGCAGGTCTGCGTCGACCTTGATGACGGACTCCTCCGACAGCAGGGTATGTTCGGCGAAGGTCCCGCACTTGGCATAGAGGTTGAGCGGCTCACCACCGCAGAAGTGGCGCACGACCCCGTCGACCATCTGGCCTGGCAGCATGAGCTGAGCCCCCTGGTTGCAGAGGTTTTGCCGCCCGGTGACGCAGTAGCGGCAGCGCCCGCAGGCCGGGATGAATGAGCACGACACCAGATCCCCCGCCGAGACCGAACTCACCCCGGCGCCGACGTCGACGACCACTCCGGCGCCCTCGTGGCCACCGATCATCGGGAACGGGCTCGGCATCCCGTACTGCAGGCGCTGCTCCTCGGGCAGCACGAAGTCTCCGGTGACGAAGTGCTCCTCGGAGTGGCACAGTCCCGCTGCCTGCCACTTGACAAGCACCTCCCCCGGCGCCGGATCGTCGATGTCGATGTCCTCGACCTTCCAGGCCTCTCCGATGCCCCACAGCACGGCAGCGCGGCTCTTCATGGCATGCTCCTCTCGTTGGTCGCCCCGGCTAGGCGTTCACGTGGCCTCCCAAGCAGGCCGTGCTCCTTGATATTGACCGGAGCATGCTCGTAGAACGACGTACTTGTCAATAGTAAACCAGCGCAGCAGATCTGGAGAACAAGGTTTTCGATTGAGGGGCTTGGCGGCCCATCCCGGCTCGACGATGCTCCAGTCCGCGCGGGCCCGGAACGTCCTTAACCAGGGCCCGCAACGTCATCAGCGAGCGCGTGCTGGGGATGCCGCGCGAGCTGCGAGCCGACCTGAAGCCGTTCAAGGAGGTGCCGCGAGGCCCGCTCGCAGGTGCCCGGGCCGACGGCTGAGCCTGCGAGCAGACGTGCGTCTCCGGACAGGTACTCGTCCAGCGTTCGGTGCCCGAGGCCGGGTCAGCCGACGCGGCCGTCCCAGGTGCGCGCGTCCCGCATGACTTCGCTGAACGGCTTCCTGGAGTCGAAACTCGGCTCCCGCGGCAGGCCAAGGACGCGTTCGCCGATGCCGTTGCGCTGCATCTCGTTCGTCCCTGCGGCGATGGAAGCCATGCGCCCGTTCAGGTAGCCGACGGCTGGCCGGGCGGCCGTTTCGGCATCTTCTCCGGCCCAGACCAGGGCTTCGGCACCGCCGACCTCGATCCCGATGCGGGCCCTGATGGGCGAGAGGGTGCCCGCAGCGAGCTTGCCGTAGGCGGCGATGGCCGCCTCAGGGCGGTCGGAGAGCTGCAGTCGCGCGACGATCCGCCTGCCCAGGTGGAACTGCGCGTAGTCATTAATGTGCGCCCGGGCCAGAGCCTGCCGGACGACTGGGTCATCCGCGCGGCCCGCCTTCCGGGCGAGCGCGACCAGGTCGGGTGCAAGGTTGCGCGGTTCCACCAGGCCGCCCGACTCGCCGGCTCCGCGCTCGTAGACCAGCATGGTCTGCGCGACCGACCAGCCCTGGTTGACCTCGCCGATCACGGCGTCTCCGGCGACCGCGACGTCGTCGAGGAACGACTCGCAGAAGCCGGTCTGACCGTTGATCTGCCGGATGGGACGGACCGTGACGCCCGGCGCGTGGGTCGGAATGGCGAACCAGGTCAGCCCGCGGTGCTTGGGCGCCCCCCAGTCCGTCCGGGCCAGGCACATCGCGTAGTCAGCGTGGTGCGCGCCGGTGCTCCAGATCTTCGAGCCGGTAATCACCCAGTGATCGCCGTCACGAACCGCCCTGGTCCGGATGCCGGCGAGATCCGAGCCGGCCTCCGGCTCCGAGTAGAACTGGCACCACAGTTCCTCGCCCTTCAGCAGCGGCGCGATGTATCGCTGCAGGAACTCCGGCGAGCCGTGCGCGAGCATCGACCGGCCGATGGCCCCGAACATCACATGACCCGCGCCGCCGAAGTCGGGGACCTTGTACCGCCGGGATTCTTCGCGGAACACGCGTTCATGCGAAGGCGTGAGGCCCTGCCCGCCGTACGCCCTCGGGTACGAGATACCCGCGTAGCCGCTGTCGAACAGCTTGCGCTGCAGCACGCGGCTCTCGGCGATCTCTCCCGGCGTCTTGTCCTCACTGCCCCGGCGGCCTGCCTCGGCATCCGGTCTTCGCTCGAGATTGCCCTCGAGCCAGGCACGGACGGCGTTCCGGTACTCCTCGAGATCAGGCATGTCGGTCGTCATCCTCGCAACTCCTCGGCTCACGGCTACACGCCGGACAGCTGGCACAGCCACTCCCGATGCCAGGCGGGATCGCCGAAGACGGCTGCGTCGGTCGTCAGCCGGCGAAGGTACAGGTGCTGGTCATGCTCCCAGGTGAAGCCGATCCCGCCGAAGATCTGGAGGCAGTTCTGGGCGAGATCAATGCCGCAGTCGCCGACGAATGCCTTCGCCATGCTGGCGGCCTGCGGACCGTAGCCGTCATGCTCGCCGACCCGGTCCGCAGCCGCCTTCGCGATCGCCTTGCTCATCTCGAGGAACAGGCTGGTATCCGCGAGCACATGCTTCACTGCCTGGAACGAGCCGATCGGACGGCCAAAGGCGATGCGGTCTTTCGCGTACTGCAGGACCATCGTGAAGTCCTGGTCCATTGCCCCGACGGATTCGGCGGCCAGCAGGGCACTCGCGACCGCCAGCTGCTCTTCGATGGCCGCCGCCGCCTGGCCGGCCTCACCCACCAGCGCGGACCCGGCAACATCGGCGCCGTCCAGCCTGAGCTCGACGTAGCGGCGCGTGATGTCAAGCGACTCCACGGGTTCACAGGCCAGCCCGGAGGTCTCGGCGGGCAGTAGGAACTGCGAGGGCCCCTGCTCCGACGCGGCGGTCACGAGTACCCAGCCACCGGGCCCGGGGTCCTCGACCAGCGTGCAGCGGCCGCTCAGCCGGTAGCCGCCGCCGGCCGGCGTCGCCAGCACCGCGCCGTTCACTGCCGGCTGCCCCGGCGGCGGGGTGACAGCCCAGGCTGCCAGCGATTCGCCGGCTATCAGCGCGGGCAGGACCTTCGCGCGCTGCTCCTCGCTGCCGGCGACCGCGAGCGCGTGCGCGACCACGTTCGTCCCGACGAAGGGACCGGGCTGCAGCAGGCGTCCGCGCTGGTAGCCGATGACTGCCGCGTCGGCAACGCCGTTGCCCGACACGCTCCCCCCGCCAAGTTCCTCCGGCACGAGCAGGGAGTACCAGCCCAGCTGCCCGGCTCCCCGCTGATAACTGGAGGCGAACCGACCGTCAGTGTCATAGGTGCGCCTGCGCACCGCCTCCATCGGGTATTCCTGCTCGGCGAATCGGGCCGATGCATCGGCCAGCATTCGCTGGTCGGCGGTCAGGTTGTCGTCCACGTGATGCTCTCCCTCAGGTGAACTTCGCGTCGCGCTCGGCCACTGCTTGCCGGACACCATGCTCCTGGATGCGCCGGGAGAACTCGACCGCCTCCGGTGCCTGGTGCGCAAGCGCATCGTGGATGCCGGCCAGCATCTGCATGGTGCCGCGCCCCATCAGCTCGACGCCAAGGTTGACGATGCGCTTGTTGTGCACGAGCAGGTCGTGCCCGATGTTGGCGACGCGCGTGGCTAGCGCCAGGACGTGCTCGTCCAGCTCGTCGGCGGGCACGGACTCGAGTACCAGGCCCATCGCCGCGGCCTTCTCGCCGGAGATCGTGTCGCCCGTCAGCAGCAGGCGCTTAGCCCACTGCGGCCCGACGTGGTACACCCACATGTGGGTCGGCGGGCCGCCGAGCGACCGGACTGGCGGGAATCCGAGCTGGGCGTCGTGCGCCGCGACGATCATGTCGCAGTGCAGTGCGATGTCGGTGCCGCCGGCGATGCAGAACCCGTGGACCTGCGCGATCACCGGGATGCGGCAGTGCCAGAGCCGGCCCCAGCGCTCGCCGAAGGAGATGCAGAGCGCGACGTCTTCCTCTGTCGTCATCGGCCGCTGAGCCTCGGCAGCTGCCCTGCCGGGGCTCAGATCGTAGCCAGCGCAGAACGACGGCCCGGCGCCGCGCAGGACGATCGCGCGCACCTCGTTGCTCGTCTCGGCCTCGCGGACGGCGTGGATCAGCTCGTCCTGCAGCTGGGGCGACAGCGCGTTGCGTTTCTCGGGCCGGTTCAGCGTGATCCGCTGGACCAGGCCGATGCGTTCGGTCGTTATGGTCTGGTACGAAGGCGTGGCCGCCGGGTCAGTTTCCGCGCCGCCGTAAGGCGCCGCGCTCGCCGGTCCGCTCACCACGTGCGCTCGATCCGCGTGTCCGGTCTCGCCAGCTCTGCCCGCAGGGCCTGCTTCGACGTCTTGCCGGTCGCCGTGCGCGGCACTTCGTCGGTCAGGTACAGCGCCTCCGGGCACTTGAAACCGGCCATCCGGGCGGCGGCGAACGACCGGAGCTCGCCCAGGTTCAGGTTCGCGCCGGGCCGCGGCACCACGACGACGCAGACCCGCTCCCCCATCGCATGCTCGGGTATTCCGATCACCGACACGTCGGCGATGTCGGGATGCTCGAACAGGACGGCCTCGACCTCAGCGCAGTACACGTTCTCGCCGCCGCGGATCACTACGTCCTTGATCCGGTCGACCACGTAGACGAAACCCTCCTCGTCGAGGTAGCCGACGTCGCCGGTGTGGAACCAGCCGCCGACGAACGACTGCCGGGTCGCGGCCGGGTCGTTCCAGTAGCCCTTGACGACCTGCGCCGAACGGAAGCACAGCTCGCCCACCTCGCCGGGCCCGACCGGCTTGCCATCCTGACCTTCGATGCGCAGGTCTGCCGTGATGACCGGGCGTCCGACGCTGTCGGCATGCGACGCGTACTCGGCGCCGACGTTCGTCACGACTGCGGACGACGTCTCGGTGGATCCGTAGCCGTTGAGCAGCTGGATCGAGTCGCCGAATACCGCGACCGCCTGGCGGACGAGGTCGGGCGGCACCGCGGCACCGCCCATGGAGAACGTCCGGACCTGCAGGCCGAGCTTGCCGATGTCGGGGTGCTCGAGGATCTGGCGTGCCATCGCGGGTACCCCGCCGAAGCTGGTGACACCTTCGCGCACGGCTAGCGCGAGGGCCTCGTCGACGTCCCACTTGCGCATCAGCACGCACTTGGTGCCCGACATCGCGCCTCCCACGACCACGGCGATACCGCCGATGTGGAAGAGCGGCGCGGCTGAGACTCCGGCACCCTGGACTGGCGTCCCCGGGTCATGTCCGCTCAGCAGGTAGCCGCGGGCGGTGGAGAATCCCATGGCCATCAGGGTCGTGATGTGGTTGCGGCTGGTGCCCAGCGCGCCCTTTGGTCGCCCTGTCGTGCCCGACGTGTAGAGCAGCGTCACCGGATCGTCGGGGTCAAGCGACACGATGTCCGACTCGCTGAGCGGCGCGCCGGCCGCGAGTTCCTCGTACCGGACGAAGCCGTCCGGCGCCGCGGGCACCCGGGTGCCGACGATCTGCGCGGGACAGCCGACCGCCAGCAGGCGCTCGGCGCGCTCAGGGTCGGCGAACACGACCTTCGCCCCGCAGTCCTGGATTGCGTACAACAGCTCGGGTCCGGTCCACCAGGCGTTGAGGGGAACCACGATGGCGCCGAGGACCGCGGCGCTCCAGAAGCCCACCACGAACTCCGGGAGGTTGCGCATCGCAATGGCGACCCGGTCACCCCGGCTGACCCCGAAGTCGCTGCGCAGCCGGCCGGCGATCGCCAGCGCCTGTGCTCGCACTTGCGCGAAGGTCAGCCTCTCGTCCTCCAGTACCAGATGGGTGAGATCGGCATGTGCCTTCGCTATCTGGAAGGCATCCACGATGGTGCGGGGGGCGCGCACGAACGACCGGAGCGGGATGCCGTCGAGAACGACTTCCTGGACTTCGAACGGCCCGCCCGGCCCGACGAGACCCCGCAGCCGCTCATCCGCGGCATACGCGGCGAATGCTGAGGTATCCAGAGCGTCTGGCGTCGCCATCACCACGATCCCGGTCCTTCCTCGTTGCTCAGCTTGCTGACGTGTCACGCGTTCGGGTTGAGCGCCGCGAACTCGCGGACGCCGACGGCGATCGTCGCCAGGTGCTCCGACGTCGTCCCGTACTCGTGCATGTGGCGGCGCGCCGCCAGCGCGTAGTTGCCTACGAGACTGCTCCCGTACGGGGCTTCGTACTGCATGAGCCCGCCGACGCGCTGCCCCGCGGAGAGGAAACCACCGGTGCCGAGCATCGTCGAGAGGAAGTCCGAGCCATAGGTGATGAGGACGGTGTCGCACATCCCCTGCCGGATCGCCGCCTCGGCGTGCTGGACGTGGAACTCGAAAGCCGACCCGCCGGTCATCGTGCCGTCGACCCAGCGATGGTCGATCCCCAGGTACTCCGCCAGCGACGGGGTGAGTTCACCACCCATGCCCACGCCGGCGTAGCCGTCAATGGCCCGCTTGTCGACGCCGCTGTCGATGAGTGCCCGCTGCGTAGCCTGGGCGTGGTGACCCAGGGCGTCGAGATGCGGCGCGCGCGGGTAATCGCTCAGCCCGACCCCGACGATCACTGGAGTGCGATCGGCCACGCGTTCCCTCCCCCCTGGCGTACGCCCCCGGGAGGGCGTCGAAACGATTGTACGTCGCGGTCTCAAGCTACGGAATCATAGGTTGCAGTTTTCGAAACTTCCATTTGCATATAACGTGATCCGTGATACGCTGGTCGCCCGTGCTGCCGACCCGCGGTAAGGCCTCGGCTCGTATCGCGCCCACCCAGGGCTCTTCGCGAAGAGGTGAGGGCCTGGCTCCCGCAGAGACGGTCCCGGTGACGGGCCTGAAGGCGTACGCGTTGAGCGGTCGCGATCAAGAAGGCGGGAGGCGATCGAAGAAGAAGCGCTGAGCGTTTGCATAGAGGTAGTTGTCCATTACCTCCGCGGGGAGATCCAGCTGCCGCGCCTCTGATACGCAGCGGGTAATGGACAGTACCGGCGCATCCGACGCGAAGACGATCTTTGTCTTGCCGCGGGTCCGCATGTAGTGCAGCAAGCTCTGGGGCAGGTACTTCGGCGCCCACGCCGACGTCATGAGGTGCAGGTTCGGGTACTTGATCATGAGCCGGATCGCCGTGTCCCACCACGGGTCTGCGCCGTGGATCATGCAGAGCTTCAGCTCCGGGAACCGCACGCACACGCGGTCGAAGTACAGGGGGTTCTGCGCGTCGCCGGGTATCGGCGGCCCTGGCAGACCCGCATTCATGCACAACGGAATGTCCAGTTCGCAGCACTTCACGTACAAGGGGTAGTAGACGGCGTCGCTGGGCGGGTACATCCCATCGCCCCAGAACGCCGGCCCGACCGACGCGTACGCCACCGGGTTGTTCCGCACGTACGACTCAAGTGCGCGCAGCGACGGCATTGGCCTAAGGAGGTTCATCCCGCCGGCGGTCAGCGCGAACCGATCCGGGTACTTCTCGACGAGCTGGAGTGCGGTCGTGCTGCTGCCGTCGATGGCACTGGAGAGGACGGCACGCTCTACGCCGTTCGCATCCATTTCGCCGAGCAGCTGGCCGAAGTCGGTCTTGCCGAAAATCGAGTCGTCCTTCTTGAAGTAATCGTTCTTGACGCGGTACATCCATTCCGGCTGCTGGGCGTCGCCGAAATGAACGTTGACGAGGCAATCATGCACGCGCGATACCATCTGTTATACCTCTCCATCCGTCGAAGACTCGACTTTGGCGCTCGTTTGGAGCGTGGGACGTGTCCGTGCTCGAGGCTGTGGCCGAGACCACCGACCGGCAAGCCCGCCACGCAGATCGACGCTCTCGTCGCCGAGGGCGTCGTGATTGACGACCCGCGCCGCGCTCGGCCCTAGCCGGTCGGCGCTGAGCGACCGCGCCTGGATGATCGCTCCAGGCTCACTGGCGACCGCCCCGCGGTCTCGCGCGCGACCTCCGCGCGAAACTTGGCCGCCTGCTCGTCGGTCATCCGGAACTGATCTACCCAACGGTCGGGCAGCTGGGCACCCAGGCCCTGCACGTAAAAGCGGACGAACTGCTCCGCCGAGGGAAGCGGAGCGCCGACGGCGTTCCCGAGGTACGTGTTCAGCTGGTACGCGACATAAGCGAGGTTGATGGTCGCGGCACCCTCAAGGGCATCTCCTTCTGGCACCGCGCCGGCAGCCATCGCGCCTTCGATCAGCTGAACCAGGACCTCGATGACCGGGCGGAAAGCGTGCCCAAGTTGCTCGGGCGCTCTCACAGAGGTCTGCGCTACGAACCTCGTCATCGCAATGTTGTAGTTCGTGCTCGGGTGCTGCCGCCGGTCGGTCGCGAAGTACAGCGCCGCACCCAAGCGAGCGAGCGGGTCCGAGACCCGGTCGGCTTGCCGTTGCATGAGCCTCGCCAGCACTATCTGCGACTCCTCGATCAGTGCGATCAAGAGGTCGTCCTTGCCGGCGAAGTGCTGATAGAGCACACGCACCGACAGTCCTGCCTCAGCGGCAACCTTGTGCATCGTGAGGTCTTCGCCACCCGAACGCTGGATCAGCCGCCCGGCGGCGCTGAGCAGGGCTTCGCCGCGCCGCACGGCCTTGTCCGCAGCCGGGCCGAGTGACCTCCCCACGACACGGGCACGCCAATTCGACGCTCCGTCTGATCCTAGGAACTCGGCTGCAGCCGACGGATTCGCCGGTGCAGCAGCCGGCCCTCCACGTGACGAACTTGGCACAAATCCCCCTCGGCTGGTCTCCGCGCCGGTGACTGGACATTATCGCTTCTCGGCAAATCAGAACGCGGAGCGGTCCTCGACGCGGCAGGGCCGCTCCCGGCCCGCATCTACCGGCCGGGGCGGTCCTCGCGACTTCTGGTTCTGCCGTCAGTCGCTGGGCGTGGCCCGGCTCCCCAGGAAATCGATGACATTGTCCCGCATAATCTTGCGCACGTCCTCATCCGAGAAGCTGGTCAGTTCCTTGGTGAACTGCAGCGGCTCGGCCAGCCCCTCGCCGTGCGGCCAGTCCGACCCGAACAGGACTCGCTCCACGCCGATGGTCTCGGCAAGCGCCCCGATGTCTTCCTCGTAGTACGGCGTAACCCAGACGTTGCGGCGAAGCGCGTCCAGCGGATCCTCCGGGAACCAGCTCGGCGCCTGATTGGCCTTCTTCCTCAGCCGCTTCGCGAGGAGAGCACACCAGTCGGACCCGTTCTCGATGCTGGCGACGCGCAGGGCAGGAAAGCGGTGAAACACGCCATGGACGATGAGCGACGCCATGGTGTCGTAGATGGCGCGGTCATCCACGAGAACCTGGTCGAGCGGGTCATGCGGCACAAACGGCTCGAAGTACGCACGCCCACCCCACGCTGCGGCGTAGGTCAGGTAACCGCTGTCCCCGAGATGGAAGGTTACGGGGACGTCAGCCTCGGTCAGCAGCGCCCAGACCTTGTCATGGGCCGGATGACCGAACGAGCGCGGGCCCTCGGCGGACGGCACCGGCGCCGGCCGCATGTGAACCAGCTTGGCGCCGCGCTCGATCAGCGACATCAGTTCGACGACGGCCGCGTCCGGATTCGCGAGCGAGATCATCGGTGCGGCGAAGATACGGTTCTGGAACGCGAAGCCCCAGTCCTCCTCAAGCCACTTGTTGAACGAGGACAGGCACGCCATCGTCGCCCCCGGGTCGTGTCGCAGGTCCTGCTCGACACCGACACCGAGCGTGGGGAACAACAGGACGGCGGCCAGCCCCTGTTCGTCCATCACCTCGATGCGCTTCTCGTGATTCTGGTACTCGTCGTGCTTCGGCTCAATCTTCATCAGCGACTTGGGATCGATGCCCTCGGGCACCTCACCTCGGAACAGCAGCTCGGTGCACCCGGGCACGATCACCGGGTCGAACGTCGGATTCGGGATGAACCTGTTGATCCGGTCGGCGACCACGATGTACACACGCTTGCCGTCGCGCAAGACCTGCACGCCCCGACGCTTGAACTCCGCGGGCTGATGGCGCGTGAACGCGTCCAACGCCTCGTAGTAGTGGTTGTCCGCATCGACCGGCCGGAAGTCCAGTCCCATGCCCGCCTCCTGTCATCCGCGTAGAACGAGACCGCTCACCTTCGCCCCCACTGTGACCGTATTCGGGAACCTCATTATCGTCAAGCGGGAACACCGTTTCGGCCGACGGTCGGGACGTTTGGTTCTGACCGCAGACGACGGCGTCCCGCCGCATGAGCCAACTAACGGTCGTTCGCGGGTGTGTCAGCGCTGTCACAGAAGTTGCTCATGGTGCAGCCTTGGCGAGGAATGCCTCCAGGAGCTGGCGCGTGATGACACGGCGGCGGCCAACTTGATGTAACCGAGCAGTCCCACGCGCAGGGCCGCCGACCCGAATCCCGCCATCCCTAGCAGGTCAGAGCGATCTAGATCTTGATCGGCTCGCCCGTGGGAGCCAGAGTGGAGCCGTTTGCGGTAGCTTGCTCCCATGGCTGACACCCGTCGCGGGCATCGCGACGATTTGATCATAAGGCCTGTGCTGGCCGCTGGCGCGGCGTGATCTCGCTGGGTGCGCGCCCGACGGCAAGCGGATCCGCCGCAAGCTGAGCGGTCCGAGCAGGGCCGATGTAAAAGCGCCGGCTGCGTGTGCCCGCTGCCCCGGTGCCTAGGGCGGCAGTGACGGGCGGTGGGACAATCGGGGGCATGGCGGATTTGATAACGAAGCTGCTGCCGATTCTGCACGTGCCGGACCCGGATGCCGAACGCCGATTTTACGAGTTGCTCGGGCTGCGTACCACGTATGAAGGGCCCGAATACCCCGGCTTCATCGCCGTGGGCAACGATGCGGTGGAGTTCGGGCTGAGCCGCCGGACCGGCACCGATCCCGCGGCACTCGGCTTCACGTGGCAGCTTGGCGTGCGGGACGGGGACGCGGCGATCGCCGCCTGCCAGGAGGCAGGGCTCAGCGTCGAAGTGACCCAAGAGCGGCCGCGAGAGGACTGGACCTACCGGATCGTGAAGGTCCGGTCACCGAGCGGGATGGAGGTCCTGCTCGAAGAACAGGCCTCACCCGGCTGACCGCGGCCGCGGCAACGCATGGCCAAAGCCACCGACGAGCCGCCTGCCCACCGTAGGACTTTTCCTGGGCCTTCGTGCCGCGCGGCCGGCCGGATGGGACAACCCGGCTCGTGCGCGAGTTGTACGGCTACACCGGCCCGGACCGGGCCGAGCAGCCGCGCTGACCAACGGCGCACCCGGTGTGACCCCCCGCACCGCTGAGGCGCGCGCCAAACTCCCAGCGGCCGCTGACCTGGGGAGAAGCGCTGGCCCGCGATGCGCGGGCGGCTGCCTGGGCGGCCGCCTGTCGGTTTGCCCAGGGGTTAACCGGAGGTCAACTGCGCTCCCAGAGCATGCCGTCGCTCCACACGTACCTGCACCGGCCCCAGCGCAACGCCGACTCCACATCGGGGAAAAAACCGCTGCCATTCATGTTGGCGCTCGTGTTGCACAGGACCGGGATGCCACTTAGCCGTTCGTAGGAGGCCAGCAGTTCGGCGGCGACGGGATTCTGGCGCTCGGTGACCGTCTGCAAGCGCGCGCTGCCGTCGAGATGCATGACCGCCGGGATGCGCCCCGTCCACTGCGGCCGCACGGCGTGCTCGAACAGCATGTAGGGATCAGGACTGCCGGGGTCGAAGATTTCCCTGGCCCTGTCCTCCAGGCAGATGGGCGAGACCGGCCGGTAGGCCTCACGCCCCTTTATTGAGTTGAGCCGGTCCTTCATTGAAGCTTCCGTGGCCGGGGCGAGGATGCTGCGGTTCCCTAGCGCCCTCGGGCCCAGCTCCGCCTGGCCGTGTAGCAGCACCACCGGCTCACCCGTGCCATGCAACAGGCAGGCGAGCTCGGCAATCGTGCACGGCCGCGGCTCATAGGCCTCTGCCGCGGTGGAGCCGATCCGGGCACCGCCGAGCGCCGGCCCGCTGTAGACGGTCCAGTCCAATGCGGCCTGCCCGGTCTGCACGAGGACGCCACAGGCTGTCCCGATCGCCGCGCCGGCGTCGTTGGGGAATGGCGGGACGAAGACGCCGTCAAAGACGCCGCAGTGCCGGACCGCGGCGTTCCATTTGATGTTGAGCGCGCACCCTCCACCCAGGCACACGTTGCGGGTGTCCGCCTGATGCGCTCGGCTGACCTTAACCAGGCCGTCGAGCATCCCGCGGCCGAGCCAGTGCTGGAAGCTGGCCATGGCATCAGCCGCCTCGTAGCGCAGGTGCTCGGTGCGTTGCAAGAACGACTTGGCCAGCGTGTGCACGAACTCGAAGGACTCGGTCGACGCCTCGGCGTAGATCTCGTCGAGCACCTGGCACAGATCCGTCCGTACCGTCCCGAGCGCGGTGTAGGCCATGATCTTGCCGGGCAGCGACAGCTGATGATACGCCCGCCAATCCGGCGGGTCGCCGACATCCTCGGGCCGGAACGGCGGGAAGTACGTGGCGAACGTCGCGTAGGCGCTGCCCAGCATGCCGAATACCGGACCGAGGCTGGCCACCTTCGGCGGCCCCGCGATGCGCGGATCGACGTGGTACAGCCGGGGCGGCACCGCTCCGTCCCACACAAGGACGAAGGACGGCTCGCCGGCGTGTGCAAAAGGGCTCACGCAATAGGCCGACAGGATGTGCCCGGTCGTGTGGTGGAAGCTGCGGTAGCCGAACGTACGGCCGCCGACCGGGAGCCCGCTGAACTCGTAGCTCGCCAGGCTGTCGTCTTGCCGACGCAGCTCCTGGTAGGGAGCGGTGTACAGGGTTACCTCCAGGCCATCGCGGCTGGTGGTGACAGCACTGCCCCACCCGTCCACAACGAAGGCGTCCACGTCGCCTGGCGCGATGCCCTGGCCCGCAAGCACTCGATCCACGAGGCCGAGGTCGTGCAGCCGGGAGAAACGCGGCCTGTTCTCTTGCTTCTCCACCTCGGCGCTGATCACAAGTCGGCTGCCGTCGAGCACCGCCACGGCGCCATCGTGGGTGAGCTTGATACCGACGACGATCACGGCTCGATCAGCTCCGCGAACTCGTCGCGCGGCATGACCGGGTGGATCCAGCCATGCGGGTCGGGAATGTGCCCGAACTGGATGCCTAGCAGGTGGTGACGCAGTCGCAGGGCCAGCGGGCCGGGCCTGCCGCCGCCCACGGTCCAGCTGCCGCCGGGCCCGCATACCATGCCGATCGGGGCGATCATGGCCGCCGTGCCGCAGGCGAACACCTCGGTCATCGCACCGCTGAGGCACTCGGCACGCCAGTGGTCGACACTGATCCTGCCTTCCTCGGCCCGGATGCCCAGATCGCGCGCGAGCGTCAGGAGCGTGTCCCTGGTGATGCCCGGTAGCAGGCTTCCGGTCAGCGCGGGCGTCATGATGCGGGTGTCAGCGCCACTGCCGTATACGAAGAACAGGTTCATCCCGCTCAGTTCCTCGACCCAGCGGTGCTCAAGGGCGTCGAGCCAGACAACCTGCTCGCAGCCGTGCTCGGCGGCCTGCAGCTGTCCGGCCATCGCCCCGGCGTAGTTGCCGCCCGTCTTGGCGGCGCCAGTGCCGCCTGGCGCGGCCCTGGAGAAGTCCTGGCACAGCCATACCGAGACCGGACGCACCGGGCCAGTGAAGTAACCTGCGCTCGGCGCCGCGATCACTATGAACAGGCACGACGGTGATGGCTTGGCGAAGTTGAGGTCCGGGTGCGTCGCGATCATGAACGGCCGCAGGTACAGGCTGTGCTCGGGAGCCGACGGCACCCACTCTTGGTCTTGCGAGACAAGTGCGTCGATCGCGTCTATGAAGGTGACCTCGGGCAGCCCCGGCATGGCGAGCCGCTCCGCTGACCGGTTGGAACCGGGCCGCGTGCGCCTCCGGCCGGAACGTCACGATGCGCCCGCTAACCTGGCGATATGCCTTCAGGCCCTCGAAGATCTCCAGTCCGTAGTGCAGCACCCTCGCGGCGGGATCGAGCGTAATCGGCCCATACTGACGAAGCTGGTGGTCATGCCAGCCACTGTCCCGTGACCAGGTTGCCATCACCATGTGGTCGGTGAACATCTCGCCGAAACCGGGAGATGCGAGCATTGCCTCCCGCTCTACCGCGGGGACCGGCGCCTTCGTCCGGCGTACGGCTATCTTCGGCCGGTCGCGCATGGTTGTGCTCATCGCTCAGCCCACCACGTATCCAGCCCGCAGGGCCTTGAGCAGCACCGGCAGGGCGGCGGCTTGGAAATCGATCTGTGCGTCCAGGTCCTTGATGCGCCCTTCGATCACAAGCAGCGCGAGCAGCGGGAAGATGAACTCGGGAGCAGCGAAGAGTCCATGCCGACGCTGCAGGTCGAACAGGCGCGTGGCGAATCCGACCAAGCTGAAGTCAGCGGCCGTCCACCGAGTCGTCGAGCCGATGAGCTCGATCATGGCGGCCTCGAAGCCGTCCAAGTCGGCTGTTGCCGGCACCCGAGCGGCACTGCGCCGCACCATCTCGGCGCAGCGCCTGCCGTCACCGCGAACCATTGCCAGGAAGAACTCGGCGAACAGGCTGCGCACCCGCGGGCCGAGCCTGACCACGAAACCGCCATCGAGCAGCACGAGGCGGCCGCCGGGCAGCAGGTAAAGGTTGCCCGGATGCATGTCGCAGTGCACGAGCCCGTCGAGGAACAGCATCCGGTACGCACACTGCAGGATCCGCTCGGCGATCTCGGCCGCTTCGCCGCACGTCTGCGCTGGCCGCAGGTCATCGATGTACTCCATGACCAGGACGTCAGCCCGGCACAACTCGGGCACGGGCCGCGGGATCCGCACGTATTCCAGGTCGGCCAGGTTCGCCCCGAGCGCCTGCAGGGCCTGGAGTTCCTGGGTGAAGTCGGCCTGCCTGGCGACAGCCTCGCCAAGCTGGGCCATGATCGTCGCGGCCGGGATCTGGCGGAGCTGGGGCAGCAGCTGGAGCGCGCGGGCGCCGGCCTCGAGGATCGCGAAGTCGCGGCGGATCCGCTGCGCGACGTGTGGCCGGCGGACCTTGACCGCCACCCGCACTCCGTCCACGACCGCGGGGTAGACGCACGCGATGCTGCCGCTGCCGACGGCGTCCCACTCAACTGCATCCAGCGGGATCTCGCCGCCGGGGTAGGCGGACCCTACGACCCGGCGAGCCGCCGCGACCCGCAGCGGCGGCACCCGCTCGTGCAGCTGGGCCAGGGCATCGCACCAGCTCGCGGGCAGGGCATCCCGCCGCGTGCTGAGCAGCTGGGCGCCCTTGACATAGCTCGGGCCAAGGCGGGTCAGGAGCCGGCTAGCGGGCCACCTGGGACGCCGAGCTCACCCGGCTCGCCGGGGTCAGCGACCCGGCTGCGTGGCGCTCGGCGGCGAGGGCCTGGGAGGGGCTGGGCTGCCCGCACCGCGCCGGGTACGCCTGGTGGCGGCAGGCCCAGGCGCTCCTGGACGCCGGGCGGCCGGCGGCGGCAGCCGCCGCCACCGCATTGCGGGCCGCAGCGGCCGCCGCCGACGGGCACGCGCCGCTGCTGGCGGAGGTCGGCTTGCTCGCCGAGCGGGCCCGGATCCCACTGAATGCCCCGGCGACCACCATCCCCCAGAAGCCACCGGTGCAGGCCAAGGCGCCGTACGGGCTGACCGGGCGGGAGTTGGCCGTGCTGCGGCTGCTGGCCGCCGGGCGCACCAACGCGCAGATCGGCGCCGAGCTCTATATCAGCCCGAAAACGGCGGGCGTGCACGTGTCCAGTATCTTGCGCAAGCTCGGGGTGTCCGGCCGGGTGCAGGCCGCCGCGCTGGCCGAACGCGCCGGCCTGCTGACCACCGCGCGGCCCTGAGTATCTAGCCGAGGGAATCTAAGTACCCACCGCTCTCGTACTGGGCGATCACCCGATCCGCACCGTCCGGTCTTGGCCGCATCCGGCCTCGTACAGCCGGGGGCGAATATGGGCGATCGCTCTACGCAACATTGGCATCGACTCCCGGCGGCACCTGCTGGTCGGCGGCCGCGACGCGGCCGCGGTCCGGTCGGTACTGGCTGGCCCCGGCCACCCGCTGGGGCATGCCGGAGCGGTGATCCCGTTGCTGGCACTGGCCTCGGCCAGGCTCGGCCGTATCGCCACCGCGTCAACCACCGTCGGCTCGGTGGCCTGTGTGAGGCTAACCGCCCTGATCGGCACGTGCTTCAAGCGCGAGTGGCAGGATGAAAAGCGCTCCTTAGGAGGCGCCCTCATGCCGCGATGAGGCATGCCACTCGGATACTGAACGCTCTGCGCATCGGCACTGCCCACGCGCTGCAGCTGCGGGAGGCCCATGCTGAAACGTTCCGCGTCTCCCTAGTTGCAGGTGGTCAGCCGAGGCTCAGCTTGGGCAGCTCTGTGCAGAGGCATCTGCCACGAGTTATTCGGACGGCCCCGTAGCGGGACCGCTCCCTGGCCGCGCCAGCTCAGGCCGGCTGAACTTGGAAGCAGGCCAGCCCCGGCTCGCCATGGCCGTCGCGGCGGCCGGGTGGCTAGTGTCGATCGTATGGCGGAACTGGTCGAGTTGTCGGGTGAGGGCTCGAGGGCGCGCGAAGTCGAGATGCCGCACGGTGATTACCGTCTGACCTGGGCAGCCCAGGGCAGCGGCGGCTACTTCAGTGTCCGCCTGGAGGGCGGGCAGTCGTCACTCCTGCTGAGCGATGACCCGACAGAGACCGATTCCGGGGAGGTGTTCATCCGGTTTCCTGGCGGTCGTCACGTCGTGAGTGTGGAGGCGGACGGGCTGAGCTGGACGATCACGTTCACGCAGCTCTAGGCACGTTCCCTGCTTACGAGCCCGGCCGGTGGAGGTCACCCGGCCATGCCTCGCCGGGGGTGTCGGGCGGCTGGCCGGGCCGCGGCACGTTCAGCTCGACGATCTCCTGCTCGATCCGTCCGTTGCCGCGGGTCGGAGGGCGGCGACACGTCGGCGCCGGCCTGGCCCAGCCGCATCAGGGCGCGAGCGTGCAGAACTCGAGCACGGTGATGGGTATGGGCTGGTCGGGTGGTGCGGCGAGACTGACTGACCGCCCGGCGGGCGCC